>SDBS01004167.1_pt1 | contig 14166 bp, 8 predicted proteins | sample 2277091 | NCBI WGS metagenome assembly SDBS01 (sample SAMN10404972, study PRJNA504765) | marine sediment metagenome | isolation source: marine sediment core GS10_PC15, 163 cmbsf | place: Arctic Ocean: Southern Knipovich Ridge | collected 2010
CGCAGTGACTGTTGCATTGCCGCCAGCGTGAGGCGTTGATAGCGATTTAATTTCCGCTGGGCGGCGGTGGGGTCATCGACCTTCACCGCCGATTGCTCCGAGACAAACGGGATTATTCCGGCGACGCCCAATTCAGTAGCTTTTTCACAAGTCCAGTCGAATTTACCGCCCTTAGATAATCCTGCCGCCAAGTCGACCGTCACCGGCGGTTCGCCCCAGTTTTTCACCGATTTAAAAACCCGACAGACAAATTTCTGCGGTGTGACAGTAGCGGCCTCACAAAAATGCGCGAGCCCGTCGCCGTCGACAATGGTGACCCGGTCGCCTTTGCCGATGCGGCAGACAGTCCTGGCGTGACGGGCCTGGTCGCCGGCCAACGCGATTGTTCCATCGGAGGCGAGCGGTGGAGGGGCATAGAAGGTCGTTATTTCACGTTTGCGCCGCCTGGCTCTTTTGCTTTCATCATCGTCGCGCATCGAATCAGGCCTCAAAATACAGTTTCATCTCATAGGGGTGTGGCCGGTTACGTACCGCCATATGTTCGTGTTCATATTTATACCGCGCATAGGCCAGGATCATATCCGGGGGAAAGACATCACTTTCGGTCAGGTAGCGGTGGTCTACCTCCAAAGCATGGAGCGCCTCGCCGAGACTGCCGGGCAGCCGGCGGATGCGATCGCGCTTTTGCTGGTCCCAGGTAAAAACGTCTTCGTCGATCGGGCCAAAGCCCATTTCGGTGGGATTGAGTTTTTTTTGCACGCCGTCCAACCCGGCCAGCAGTTGCGCGGCGATGGCCAGGTAAATATTGCAGGTGGCGTCGGGCGGCCGGAATTCGAAACGCTTATCCGCCGGTGCGGTCGCATATTTGGGAATGCGGACTGCCGCCGAGCGGTTGGCCAGCGAAAAAAAGGTATTGACCGGCGCTTCATATCCGGGGATCAATCGTTTATAGGAATTCGTCGAGGGGTTGGTCCAGGCCAGCAATCCGTCGGCGTGGTGCAAGATCCCGGCGATGTAGGACAACCCGGTCGGTGAAAATTCGGCATACCCCTTCTTATCATAGAAGATCGGCTTTTTCCCCTTAAATAGATGTTGATGGAAATGCATCCCCGATCCGGCCTCTTCGAATAATGGTTTGGGCATAAACGTGGCCACCTGGCCGTTGCGGGAAGCCACCATTTTAACAATGTACTTCGCCCACATCGTCCGGTCGGCTGCGACTAGTGGCTCGTCCAGTTCCATTTCAATTTCCAACTGCCCCGGTCCGCCGACTTCGTGATGATGGTAATGAATGGGAATCCCCACCCGTTCCATATGCTCGACCATCAGCGCGCGCAGGTTGTAGAGTTTGTCGCGCGGCGGGATTTCATGGTATCCCCCCTTTTGCGGAATCCAATACCCCAGGTTCTGGTCCGAGGCCTCGCCAGTGTTCCAGAAGGCCTCTACCGCATCGATTTCGTAAAACGAGCGGTTGACACTGGTGCCGTAGCGCACATCGGAGAAAACATAAAACTCGAATTCCGGGCCCCATAGGGAGCGCGTGGCGATCCCGGTTTTTTTCATGTACTCATCGGCTTTTTTGAGGATGCGGCGGGGATCGCGCTCATATGGTGCGCGGGTATCGGCCTCGGCCAGATCGCAAATGAACGAAAGGGTCGGCCGGTCCCAGAAAGGGTCGATCACCCCGGTGGATAAATCCGGAATGCAAACCATATCGCCCCCCTCCAGGGTCTTGAACCCGGGAATGGAGGAACCGTCAAACCCGATCCCGGCGGTGAGCGTCTTTTTTGAGAACCCGCCAGCGGGAATGGTAATATGCTGCCAACCGCCGAAGAGATTACAGAATTTCAAATCAACCTGGGCGATTTTATTTTTCTTGATAAATGATTGCCACTCGCTTAGCGATTTCATCGGTCTCGGCCTCCACATATTTTGTCCATCTGTTAATATATCGAATTATTGCCGGCAATGCATAAGTGTTTGTCAAAGCGAGGGCCGGAACCGGCTGGCCCGGACTCCTCCGCCCGGCGCGAGCGGAGATTCCGGATTAGAAATCCTCCTGACCGCCCACGCGGATCTGAAATTGCCTTATTTGGTGCCCGGAGACCCGGGGAATGGCAGTAATTGGACAACATTCAGTTAATCGGCTTACTAGGGTGAACTAATTCTGTTACCCCCTTTACATCAGTCCGCCCAATATGTATATTGGGCACGGATGCACCCGTGTCCCGGCTTCTCAGCCGTTGATTGCAAATGTGTTGAGTGCCGGGAGGGGTATTGGATAGTCAAAGGGAAATTACGATGTCGGTTCCGTTGGGAGTTTGCCGGCGTCGGCGAAATGTCGGTTACGCCGGACCGGGCAGCGAGTTTTCCGGAGGGATAGGAATCATCACCTCTCCTTTCGGGCGTTTAACAACTGTCTGTCTGAGTTTGCTAGTCTTCCTTTGCCTATTGGTGGAAGCCGGCCGGGCCCAACAAGTGTGGGTGCGCGCCTACGAAAACGAGGAGGACCTCTGGGAATCCTTTCAGGAGGGCGAGATCACCAGCGAACAATACCTTGAGTTGTTAGGGCTTTTCCGGGCCGGGGCCGATTCGATGTTTCAACCGTTGTCCGATATTAATGGACTGCCGGGATATGCAATCTCGGATACTGTGATTGATATGTCGGGCGGGTCGGTCAAAAAACTTCATGGCCTGCTAGGAGTGCGAGGTTTATTCGCTGCGGGTCGCCCCGAGTTACGCTGGGGATATACCCTGCCGTTGCAGGAAGAAACTAAAGATGAGGGATACCTGGTTGGGCGCTGGTCTTCCAAGCGGGTACAGTTGTTCGTCGATGGCCGCACACGATCAGGCCGGTTTGACGGATTCCGCAAGCGGGGACTGGCCATTGGTTTTCTTGGCGGCCGGACCCGGGTTACCCTAGGTAATTTTGAGCCGCGTTTCGGGCTCGGTTTGGTGGTCGGGCGGCGTGACCGCCAGCTCGGCCGTACCGTGGCCACCGGGCTATCCGGGTCTGTCTGGCAACCGAAGTATGCTTTTTACAATGGGCTGCAACTCGAACAAACGTTGGGAACAACCGCGCGTTTGGTGGTTCTTGGTTCGCGCATTGAATCTTTGCCCTATCGCGAGGATATTGTGGCGGCGCATCTGGTCGTCGCCGGGGTCGGCAATGCCTTTCGCGCCGGCATTACCGGTGTTGTAGGCGTGATATCCCGGCGCGATGATAAAAGGAAAAACAAGCGGGGTGGAGTGGGGCTTTACCTTTCCCGGGCGCGTGAACAAAATGGTTTGCGTGCCGAATTTGCCCTGGCCGGCGGCGGGTCGGTGGCGGTAGCGGCCCAGGCGACAAAACCGATGGGGGCCGGATTGCTCTCGCTGTCCTGGTGGACGTATGATCCGGATTTTTTCCTCTTATCATCCGGCGGGCCCGGCCATCCGGGGCGACGACGAGTGGTGGTCTTCGATGAAAATCTGGATTTTTATTCTCGCACCGCCGGCGAACAGGGGTTGTTGGCGAAATTGCGAACGCGTCTTGGCCGGCGAACGGCATTTGAAACCATGTTCGAGGTATACAACGATCGGCTGGAGCGGACAAAAAACATCGAGGGCCGACTCGCCTTCCGCACAAGCTTGCCGCGTAAAACGTCGCTGACGGTGTATTTACGCGGCCGCAACAAGCAGGGTGCGGAATTTGATGAACGTTTTTTGTATTACGGTATGCGTGGCCACACCTATGTAATCGGCGGCGGCAAGTCGGCCTGGGGCTTTGAATATGGCACGGCGCACAAGTCAAGCAGGGAAATCGTGAATTTAATTAAAATGGAATTGTCGGGTACGCTGCATTTAAACAAATTTGTAAAGTTAACCCCGCGGTTGAGGTATGTAGATCCCAATTTGTCTGAATCGGGGGATGGGTATTATTATTTCTACTTAACCGAGGGCCTTGCGCCGGTACGCAGCTGGCGGCTGGAACTAATCATGGTCGCCCGGGGATACGAAGATTCGACGAAAGAGACATACGCCGACGTTCGAGTTCGGATGTCCTGGCGGCCATAAATGATACGATAGGCGCAGTAACCGGTATCCAGGAATATATGTGATGAGCAGGATGATAGTTTTGCGGATTGTATTTCTAATATTCTCGTCGGGAAATGTTTTGTTTTTTTATTTGATGGTCGGACATTGTGTCCGCGCAAATGAAATTCCGGTAATCATCAACGAGGCGCTGGCCAACGAACCGGGATCAATGGTATTCCTGGAGTGGATTGAATTATACAACCGGACAGATACCATTGTCGATCTTTCCGGTTTTATCCTGGTTGACGGCAACGATTCAACCGAACTGGCCGGTCTGGCGATAAACGCGGGAGGATTTGCGGTGCTCGCCCGGCGGTTGACCGGCGATCCGGGACAGGATTCGTTTGAATCGTATTGGGGTGACGGGTCCGGGGTTTGGGGAGACGGGGCAAACGAGGATTACTCGGCGATCACCGCAGCCATTAAACTGCGCAACTCTGCTGATACCATCGTCTTGTATAGTCCGGCGGGCGGGACGTCACTGTTTTTCTGGGATGCCGGCGCCGATGACGGTGTCTCGCTGGAGCGCCTGCGGCCGGACAGTCCCGATGAGATTAGTTCGTTCCAACCGTCGGTCGATCGAACCGGCTCAACGCCGGGCCGGATAAATTCCCAAACTCCCCGGCCCAACGACCTGGCCGTTGATACTGCGGCGATCGTTATTACGCCTTATCCACCACGAGCAGGCCTGTCGTTTTCCATAACCGTTCCGGTGATCAATATCGGCATGGGGCGCACGGCTGAGAATATTCAGAAATTGTACATCGATGAAAACGAAAATGGGATAGCCGATGATTCTGAGATATTCGCCGAGCACGTCATTCCCTCACTGGCGGCGGGTGATTCCGCCTCAATTGTTTTTATTATTGACGAACCCGGCATGGTGGGAGTGCTGCATATTATTCTGATGATCGGTGATGACGGTAATAATGCGAATAATATAATTAGTATCCTGGTCAAGGTCCTCCCTGATCGGCCGGAAATTGTGATCAATGAGTTTTTGCCCGATCCGGTATCTGTGGGTCCAGCGGAGTGGATTGAACTGTTTAACCGGACCAATGATACCATCGATATCACCGGCTGGCAAATCGGCGATTCGATTCATCAAAATGTGATCACCACTGATATTAAGTTGTTTGCCGGGGGCGCGTACCTGATCGTCTGTGAAAACAAAACGGCGTTTGCGGGGACATATCAGGATGTTCCGTCGGATATCGTCATTGAAATCGCCGGGTGGCGGGCTTTGAATAATTCCGGTGACGGGATAATCCTGCGGGATAATTTTGGTTTTGTCATTGATTCGGTTATTTTTTCCTCAACATACGGCGGCGGGCATTCGATTGAACGAGTCAGCGCCGTGGAACCAGCGGGTGACACGGCAAACTGGGGCGCGAGTGTGGCCATCTCCGGGGCAACACCGGGAGAGATTAATTCCCGCACGCCGCGCCCGAACGACCTGGCCGTCGAGGCGGCGGGGATTAATATTTTGCCTGTCTCATTGACGGTGAATGTCCCGGTTATCAATGTCGGACTGGGTGATTCCGATGAAAACCAGTTGTATTTCGGCTTCGATGATAATGCAAACGGCATGGCCGAAGACCATGAAATAATCCGGCAAGTGCCGATTCCGGTGCTGGCCGAAGGTGAAACGGAGATAATCTCCGTGCCGTTGGCCGATATTCTGTGGACGGGCACGAAAATCCTGATCTTCACCATCGGCGAGGACGGCAACAATGCAAATAATACCGCATGTTTCGCCTATCGACTCCCATCTTCTTTGGCTGAAATTATCATCAATGAGTATATGCCCGATCCATCGCCGGGGAAATCCGAGGAATGGATCGAGCTTTATAATCGTACGGGCGGAGAAATTGATATTAACAACTGGCAAATCGGCGATTCAGTCGGACAGAATATAATTGCGACCGAACCGATGCTGATTCCGGGAAACGGATACTTCATTCTCTGTGAGAGCCAGGTGGCCTTTGAGATGACATATCCCGATGTTTCACCTGAGCTTATCATTGAGCTAAACAACTGGCGGGCGTTAAATAACTCCGGCGATAAAATCATCCTGCTGGATGGTTATGGCTTTGTCGTTGATTCACTGACTTTTGGGGATACTTACGACGGTGAGCGTTCGGTTGAACGTATCGATCCGGCTTTACCATCAAGTGATCCGGATAACTGGTGGGGGAGTGTGGATACATCCGGCGCGACACCCGGGCGGGTAAACTCGACGGCGGTTGATTACAGTAAAACCCTGGAGGTATTGGTATCACCCAATCCGTTTGTGCGGGGACAACCGGTGGAAATATTTTATTCCGTGCCCCAACAAACGACATTGACCGCGCGGATCTATGATGTGAATGGCCGGGAAATCAAAACACTTTTAGATAACCGGCCGGCGGCCTCGGGAACAATCGAATGGGACGGGACCGATGATGACGGCCAAGCTTTGCAGCCCGGTGTATATGTGCTGTTTTTCCAAACCGACCGGGGAATAATCAAAAAAATCGTCATGGCGGTAAGCCCGACCGATTAGTGACGGCGCAGGTGAATATCCAATGAGTCAACGACATCTTATATATCGTTTTCTACCGGCAGCGTTTTTTTTGCTGATCATGAGTCAACCGCTTGAGGTCGGAGCGCAGGCGGGATGTTTTGGCGAGTTGTTTCCGGTGGGCGCACTGGCCGGCAGTGGTAATTGTGACGGTATCCGGGCGGGGCAGGCAGTCGCGTTGATTAACAACCCGGCCCACGCGGCATGGGGGGAATCGCTGGTCGGCCGGTGGCGGGTATCGGCAGTTGTATGGACTCGATGTTCTGCAACGTGTTTGGAGCGCGGGCAGGTATCGGCATGATTCATGGGGCATGGGGCTGACCGTATCGCATTTCGGTCAAACCGATTTCTACACCGAAACCGAAACGGCAATCTATTTCGGCCTGCGCCTGCGGCATAATATCGCCGTCGGCTTGGATATTAGAAATATGCAACTGGCTTATACTCAGGAGATGCCGAGTTACACCGGCTGGTCGTTGAGTGCGGGGATAATCTATCAGCCAATCAAAGAAATCCTCGTAACCGGCGCAATTGGCCGCGCGATAAACAGTAATTTCATCCCCGGTTATAATCTTCCCCGGCGGTACCACTTATCTTTGGCCTTTATTTTACCGGGCGAGATACAACTCGGCGCCGGCTGGGAAAAAAGCGAGGGTGACCGCGATCTTTTGGGTTTGGGCCAGCGCCTGGGCCTGGCGAAGAATTTATATTTCCTCTCCGCGATTTATTTCGACCCCGCCCGCTACGCCCTCGGGGCAGAATTAATCTTGCGCGGGCAGTCGATATTCTACACCTATCTGTCGCACCCCGATCTCAGCGGAACGCATTACGTAGAGTTTGAAGTAGGGAATTAGAGAAATATATGATGAATTGTAAACATAATCCTGTGGCTGGCGTACGTCCTCGTGCGACAGCCACAGGAAACCCACATGAGTGGAAGTGGTCCAGTTACAACTGGTATCAAGGGGAATAAGATGCCCCCTCGTGATGGACAGCCTACTGTAATTACCTATCCCACAGCAAGTTGTGGAGCGTCGAGCCATAAGGTTGAAATAGCGCAAGAATGAAAAGGCCTGCGGTCAGAAATTACTTGACAACCGCTGGTCAAAGGATAATTTCAATATGTGTGAATGTGGTTTTTTTAAGCATTAGGGAAAAGGACGAATAGGAGAATAAACCATGCAAACGATTGACGTAATCAAAAGTGTAAAACAAATTCATGATTCTATAACGGCAACCCTACAGATCTATATTTCGGCTATTGATCTGCTGATAGGTCCGCAAAAGCGGGAAAACAGGAGTGATGCGATTCCTTTGTTTTTAAGCTTTAGTAACCAGTTTTCCCTTGCAAGTACCGCATGGAGACAATCAGATTCATACTCCAAGATTTTAATAGCATTTGGTTATGATTCCTGGTTGAATCCGGAATTCTCCATCAAATTGATTGAGCCGTTGATGTTACCGCAAGCTGAGGGAGTAGATAAACGTGCATATGATATGATGCTTGAATTCAAGAGGTTTGGATACTTCTGCATGACGTTCCAGAACCTTGGCGACCTGACGACGCCGCAAGAGATTAGACAAGCCGATATTCCTCCCGAGATTGCAACAATTCATTTATCTCATAATGAAACAATAAAACTCCCGCTTGATGTATTATCTGCTGTTATGTGCAATTTTAATGTGTTGTATGAATGTATTTCTAGATTGCATAGAAAAGAAGGGGGGAAACTACGACTCATCAAGATCGAAAGTGGTACGACAATAACAATCAATCTTGAGGGTGTTGCTAATGTTGTCGAGAAAGTTAAAGACTTTGTCTGCCAAGTCTGGGACAAAATCAGACACAAAGATGCTGAGACTATATTAATGAACAATCAAGTAATAAGGGATACCGTTGCAACTATCATGGAGGTTGATCGTCTGAGGGAAGAAAATGTATTGCCTCCAGAAGAGATAGAAAGCATTTGTAGAGACCTCAGCAAGAACATCATTGCGTTTTTCAAGGGCGGTGCACGAATTGAAGAAATTAAGCCACAAGACATAATAGATAATCAGAAGTTGTTGGGCGAGTATCAACAACGCCTTTTGCCTCCGCCGCCAGATAAACCAAAGAAAAAGAAAACCGCTATAAAGAAGAGAACAGTAAAAAAGAAAAAGAAAAAAAATAAAACTAAAACCTAATCCGCTTCTTGTCCTTCTTCTTCTTCCCATGCTCGTCCATATCAAACGAGTGCAGCGGGCAGTAGTTCAACGTATCGGCGGGATCGAGAAAGACCTCGGTGTAGGTGTCGATGCAGAAATCGGTGGCGATAAAACCAGTCTCGCGGCAGACCTCTTTTTCATATACGCCCTGCGGGCATTCGAAATCCAGCACCGGCAACGAATCATGGGCGGCGATCATCCACTTGGTCCAGATCGGCAGGGCGGTGGCCGCGCCGGTGCCGGTGCGGTACCCGCCGACGGGAGTCTTTAGGTCATACCCCACCCACACGCCGCAGGTGATCTGCGGCGTGAAACCCATGAACCAGTTGTCCATATAATCATTCGACGTTCCGGTCTTGCCGCCAGCAGGCCGGCGGAATCCGCGCCAGCGCATCCCGCGCCCGGTACCCTGAAACTCCGGCGAGGTCACCGACTGTAACACGCTGGTCACGATATACGCGGTTTTGGCCGAGAGGGCTTCCTGCTTTTGTGCGACTTCGTTGATCTCCAGCGGATTGCCGAACCGGTCGAGGATTTTGCGGATCAGCCGCGGTTTGGTGCGGATGCCGCCATTGGGAAAACAGGAAAACGCGGCGGTCAACTCGTTGAGCGTGACCTCGGAGGTCCCGATTGCCAGCGTGGGCACGGCCAAAAGCTTGCTTTCGATCCCCATTTGATGGGCATAAAACGCCACGCGATTGGCATCGATCCGCTGCATGAGTTTAATCGCGATAAGATTGCGCGATTGGGCGATCCCCACGCGCAACGGCATCGCGCCCTTGAATTTCAAATCAAAATTATGCGGACGCCAGTCATCGGTACCCGGAATGGTGAGCACAATCGGTGAATCATATAATGTATCGCTGGGCATAAACCCGGCCTCGATTGCTGCGGTCAGGACAAACGGTTTAAACGCCGAGCCGGGCTGGCGCGGGGCCTGGATCGCGCGGTTCCATTGGCTTTCTCTGAAATTCCGGCCGCCCACGATGGCCAGCACATCGCCGGTCTCGTTATCCATCGCAAAAAGTGCGGCCTGCAGCTTTTTATATTGCCGTACCGAATCGCCGGTTTCCTCATCAAGTACGGCAAACGTGTAGACCGGGTCGTCCGGGGGATGGTTCTCCTCCATGACCGTGCGCAACGAGTCGATATTATGGCGGATGATTTCCTCGGCTATCTCCTGCAGCCCGAAATCCATGGTGGTGTACACTTCCAGCCCATCGGCGTACAGCCCGCTGACACCGTACGTGTTCTCGATATACCGCCGGATGGTCTCGGAGAAATACTCACCGACACCATACTCCACCGTCGCCGGTTTCAACCGCAGGGGCGACGGGCGCAGACTGTCGTATTGTTCTGGGGTAATTCTACCGAAATCCCGCATCGCGCGCAGGACAACGTTGCGGCGGGTATAGGCATTTATCGGATAATTGAGCGGGCTGTAACGGGTGGGCGCCGGCAAAATGGCGATGAGCGTGGCGCAATCAAGGATGTTCAGTTCGCCGATTTCTTTGTCAAAATAGGTCCGTGCCGCGGATTCGATCCCGTACGCGCCGCGGCCGAAATTATAAGTATTTAAATACATTTCCAGGATTTCGTTTTTGGAGTACGTGCGTTCGATTTTGATTGCGGTCAGGAGTTCCTTGATTTTGCGGGCATAACTCTTTTCCAGCGTAAGAAACAGCATCCGCGCCAACTGTTGCGTGACTGTCGAGCCGCCCTGGCCTCGCCCGCCGTGCCGGATATTGGCCAGCGCTGCGCGCGTGAAACCCTGCCAATCGAAACCCCAATGGTCGTAAAAACGGCGGTCTTCAGTGGACAACAGGGCGTCGATCAGGGTTTGCGGCAGGTCTTCGTAACGGACAAGCGTTCGGCGTTCGCGGTAGAATTGCTTGAACAGTCGCCCGTGCCGGTCATACAGTTTGGTCGGCAGGACGGGCGTAATATTGTAAATCTGTTCGATGGAGGGGAGTTCCTCCTGGTAAACGCGAATTGTCCGGACGGTGATAAAGGCCAGGACCGCGGCGATCAGGATTGTTGCCGCCCAGCGCCGCCGACCCCGTGTTGACAGCATATTGCGTACCCAATGAACGAATCCGCCCGTTGTTTTGCCCGTTTTTCGTCTCATCACCGTCGGTCCGTTTCCCCCATTAACTGTTGGGGACAAGCTTTGCCCGACTTGGCCGGGGGTCAAGGAAAAAGCACTTGCTTTAGTCAAATCAGTCGATATTTATAACAAAGTGGCGTCGGTTGGTTCCGGCGCCGGTTTTGATTATGAAAAATGTCGCCGAACAAATGCGGGTGATCTCCTCGGGGACGGTGGAAATCCTGCCGGAGGGGGAGTTGGCCAGGAAACTGGCCCGGTCAATCGAAACCGGCCGGCCCTTGCGGGTCAAGCAGGGATTTGACCCGACCGCGCCGGATATCCACCTCGGCCATACCGTGGGTTTGCGCAAGCTGCGGCAATTCCAGGAGCTGGGACACACCATCGTGTTGATTGTGGGGGATTACACCGGGATGGTCGGCGACCCGTCGGGCCGCTCGGCAACCCGGCCCCGCCTGACGCCGGAAGAGGTCAACGCCAACGCGCAGACCTACCTCGAGCAGTTTTTCAAAGTTCTTGATGAATCACAGACTGAGGTGCGTAAGAATGGCGAATGGTTTGCCAAAATGCCATTTTCCGAGGTTATGCGCCTAGCCTCGCAAATGACCGTCTCGCGGATGCTGGAGCGTGATGATTTCGATAAACGTTTCAAATCCGAGGTGCCGATCTCAATCCATGAAATGTTCTACCCGCTGATGCAAGCCTACGATTCGGTGGCCATCGACGCCGATATCGAGATCGGCGGCACCGACCAGAAATTCAATCTGCTCACCGGGCGGCAGATCCAGGAGGCCTACGGCCAGGAACCACAAGTCATTTTGACCCTCCCGATTCTGGTGGGGACTGACGGCGCCCAGCGGATGAGTAAGTCGCTCGACAATTATATCGGCGTAAGCGAACCGCCCGCGCAGATTTTCGGCAAAACCATGTCGATTCCCGATGAGTTGATCGTGCCGTATTTCGAGTTGGCTACCGAATTATCGCCGGATGAAGTCGATAAAATTCGCGCCGAGTTAAAAAGCGGTTCGATCAATCCCATGGAGCACAAGAAGTCCCTGGCTGAGACAATTGTCAGGATGTACCACGGCCCTGATGCGGGCGCGGCGGCACGGGCAAATTTCGAACGGGTGTTTTCGAAGAAAAAACGGCCGGATAAGATCGATGAGGTAAAGCTTGATAAATTGGGAGGGACGGTATCGGTTCTGCAACTGGCGATGGACACCGGGTTTCCCAAAACAAAAGGGGAAGCGCGACGATTAATCAGTCAGGGTGGGTTTTATGTCGATGACCGGCGCCAAAATGATCCCTTTGCCGAGTTGCCGACCGATAAACCGCTGTTTGTCAAATACGGCAAAAAGAAATTTATCAACGTCGTATATAAATAGGAGTGCAGGTCGGGTTCCGTTGTGAGCGGAGCGAACATAAGAAACCCGACATGCCGTGAGACTAAAGATGGACACATCAGCCACAACAAAGACGCTAACCGAAAAACTGGCAACGCTCCGGAGGTATCTTTGACCTCGAGGAGCGGCGCGAGTCGATTGCCCGGCTGGAGAAAATAACCGCCGGGGATAATTTCTGGTCCGATCAAAAGAACGCCCAAAAAGTCCTTAAGGAAATCTCCGTCCATAAATCATGGATTACCGGCTGGGAGAAATTGTTCTCCCGGCTGGAGGACGCTGAAGTACTGCAGGAGTTGGCGGCCGAGGAGGACGACGCCGGCGTATTACGTGAGGCCCAATCAGCATTGCTATCCCTCGCCGGGGATATCGAATCGTTTTCCTTGCGCACTTTTCTCTCGGGCCCGGACGATGCGAACGACTGCCTGGTGACCATTCATTCCGGCGCCGGGGGTACCGAATCGTGCGACTGGACGGAGATGCTGCTGCGCATGTACATGCGCTGGGTCGAGCGACGGGGATTTACATCCGAGACATTGGATCTCCAGGCGGGGGATGAGGCCGGAGTCAAGTCGGTCACATTCGAAGTCAAGGGCGCATACGCGTATGGCTACCTGCGGGCGGAAATCGGTGTGCACCGCTTGGTCCGCATCTCGCCGTTTGATGCCAACAAACGGCGGCATACCTCATTCGCCTCCTTGTTTGTGATACCGATGGCCGATAACGATATCGATATTGTTATCCGTGATGAAGACTTGCGCGTTGATACGTATCGCGCCTCCGGCGCAGGCGGACAGCATGTCAACAAAACTTCCTCGGCCGTGCGCATGACCCATATCCCGACCGGGATTGTGGTCCAGTGCCAGTCGGAGCGTTCGCAGCATAAAAACCGCGATTCGGCGATGAAAGTTTTGCGCGCGCGGCTTTATCAACGGGAAAAAGAAAAAGAAGCGGAAAAGAAAAAGGACCTCGAAAAATCCAAGAAAAAAATCGAATGGGGTTCGCAAATCCGTTCGTATGTATTCCAACCATACCAACTGGTCAAGGACCACCGCACCAACCACGAGACCTCTAACATCCAGGTCGTAATGGACGGCGACCTCGACCCGTTTATCAACGCCTACCTCAGTTCAACCGATAACGAAACATCTGTCGAATCGGCGGGTAAAGCAAAAGCTTGATGCTGTTCGATCTCTTGTCGGGCGGGTTCCGAAATCCCGCCTTCGGGCGGGATGGAGAAACCCGACCAAACGGTGTGCCTGCGCTGAGCGATCTACGGGATTTCCGCGTCGAAATATCTTGCCGCCAATAAATTATTGGTTATATTATTCCATACAATTTGGCTGGTACTGCTTTTAACCCCGGCCTCAGCATTGTCGGGGATTTAGTCGGAACAATGGGCGGGCAACCTGAGTATCGGGCCGATGAAGCGAAAATTAAATTTAATCCCATACTTCTTCGGGGGAGGTTTTTCATGTTTTTGCGCCTCGTGTTATGCTTCGGCGTTGCGCTGATGTTGGTTGGCGCGGCGGCGGCCGATGTGCCGCAACTCATTAACTACCAGGGTGTTCTCTTGGATACCGCTGGTGATCCGGTTACCACACCCACCACGGTGATCTTCGCCATCTGGGATGCCGATTTCGACGGCGATTCGCTCTGGTCGGAAGAGCAGATTGTGACTCCGGATGACGAAGGCCGATTCGCGGTACTGCTGGGCGCGGTTTCGCCGATACCCGATTCGGCGTTCGCCGGCGCGGAGACCTATCTGAGCGACAAGGTCGATACCGATCCGGACATGACTCCGCGCCAGCGACTTA
>SDBS01004169.1_pt1 | contig 14161 bp, 8 predicted proteins | sample 2277091 | NCBI WGS metagenome assembly SDBS01 (sample SAMN10404972, study PRJNA504765) | marine sediment metagenome | isolation source: marine sediment core GS10_PC15, 163 cmbsf | place: Arctic Ocean: Southern Knipovich Ridge | collected 2010
CGACCTTGCCGTCGTTGTCGAGCGCCACGCCGCGGAAGGCGCTGGCCGTGCCACCTTCGCAATTGACAACCACGCCGGTGCGTTCGCCGCGGAAGGTGTTCATTTCGTTGGTGCCCTTGGCGCGGCGGAGATGGCCACGATCCGCTCCGGCTGGCTGTCCCAGCAACGCGCTGCAATGTAGATGTTCGTGTCATCGAAAAAGAACCAAACGTCGGTCGGCTCGGTTGCCGGTTCTCCTTCATAAGGTTCTTGCTGAATGAAGCCCTTCGCCGCTGGAACCCTGCGATAGACCGGGTCCTCGAGTCGGCCATCCACAATCAGAGGCTCAGCCAAACGCACCGCGCGCCATGTGGCTTGCCCCTTATCATTCCGGGATATCACCTCGGGCGGGCTCGGGGGAGGTGGACCGTCGAAAACCGCCTCCTCCTCACCGGCAATCCCATTCTTGGTGGCCTCTGAGTTGGCGATTGGACGGCCTCGTGCGAGAGATCTCTCGGCGGAGCCAGAAAGTGCTGCCGAACCGGTTTCTCCGCCGCGGCGCAGGTTCACCTGTTCGGTAGCCTCCAAGTTGACATAAGTGCGGCTCACCGAGTAAAGCATGCCGTCGGTGGCTGTCATCACCACCAAGTCTCCCCGAACTTCGTAGTGCCGCACCATCAAGCGGCTACCGTCCTCGAATAGGAGCACTTGATCGAGGGGCGCGGAGCCGGCGGGAGAATCCATGCCCTCCGCCGGTGCCGGCCTACAGAGGGTTAGTACCTGGAAGCAAAAGAGAACCCGAAAGAGCAACACAAGCCGACCGTGCTCGCTCATGGCTTCCGGGACGGAAGGAAGGAATTCCTAGTTCACTCCTCATTTAAACCGGATGGACGGACTTGTCAAGCCTCTACTCGGAATTCCATATAGGTGTCGAGCACGCCGAAGCTAACTTACTTCGCCACAGCCTGCCAAGACGGACAAATTCGCCGACGATTTTCCGACGGTAGAGACAAAAAAATGTTCGAAGAAACGCGATCTCGATTACCAGGGATCGGCCAGGCCCCGGAACTTCGCATCTGAGAGGATGACTTTCATCAAAGCGGTGACGTGCGCTTTCTCCGCCTGGATCATCTCTTCGAGCTGAGGACTCTCCCCGAGAACCTCTTTAATGGACTGATAGTAAAAGAGGGTCGATCTTTCGAAGGCAAGAGCTTTGGCGAGAGCGTCAACGGGTGTCTCGACGGCCTCCTCGAGTGCTTTTTTGTCGAGGAACTGCGACGTGGCGGCGGCACGAAGGAGAAGGCCGTTCTCATCGTCGCCCAGGTCTTTTTTTCCTTCGGGCACCTGCTTGAGCAGCGCTCTGAACTGAGCTTCGTGGGAAGCTTCGTCTTCCGCCAGCCGCTGGAACAGGCTCGCGACCTCGGCCTCCCCGGCCCATTTCTTGGCAAGCTCTTGATAACGCTTTGCCCCTAATTCCTCAGTCGCAACCGCGATCTCGATCGCTTTTCTCAGTGTCAGGTTCTCCATGGTCACACTCCGTCAATCGCCTGCCGCAAGCCGTCCATCCCGACCCGACGATAGCAGTTTCATTGGTTCTGTTCAACAACGTCTTTGCCGGCTCGCCGGTCAGCGCAAGTCATCGGATGCTGCTCGTTTCGATGTACCGGCTCTGAAGCCATCGGTGGTCTCTATCCCTTCACTTATGATTTGGACGAGGAACTGGGCACCGAATATCACCAACGGCTAAAAAAGTGGATCGGTCATGTGCAGGCCAATGACATGTGTGTAACCGCGACCTTGACCGATCCCAAGGGAGACCGTCGAAAAAAGCCGCACGAACAAGATAACGAGTTGAGCTACGCGAAGATTGTAGAAAAAAGGGATGATGGCATCGTCATCTCAGGCGCCAAAGTCAATCAGACGGGCATTCTCTTCGCCGAGGAGTTCGTTGTGGTTCTGACCTCCGCCATGGCCGAGGAGGACACCGACTACGCATTTAGCTGTGCCGTCCCTGCCGACGCCGACGGGCTGACCTACATCCTCGGCAGAACACCCCAAGATCTCCGATTGGGCGGCGATGCCGACGCCATGATCGATGCGGGCAAGAAATACGCCGATCATCAAGCCATGGTGATTTTCGACAACGTCTTTGTGCCCTGGGAGAAAGTCTTTTTCTGTGGTGAATGGAAGTTTGCCGCCCGGCTACTCGAGTACTTCACGGCGGTGGCAACATGGAAGCAGCAAAGTTGATGGCCATGAGGCACATGGATTGGGGCAAGCTGGTGGAAATTGCCGAGGTGGCATGCGGCGTAAAAGACTCCGATGAAAAAGCTCTCGATATGATAGCCGAGCGAAAGGGGAAAATAGACCTGGGGGAGAAAGTGTTTAGCTCGAGAAAATAGCGATCTTTTAGCGACGTTAGGCTGGCCACCGCCTCTACCACCAGGGCTCAGGGTTCCCTGCTGAAGAGCCGCCGCCAGATGCGGGGCCCGAGTTGGTGGGCCCGATGTCTCTCCTTGTTGCGAACCAGGAGCGAGTAGATGACCGGCAGGATGACAAGGATGAGAATGGTGGATGAAGCCAGACCGAAAATGAGCGCCGAGGCCAATGGAGACCAGAGACTGCCACCCCAGATCGCCAGAGGCGTCATGCCCCCTATGGTAGTGATGCTGGTTAAAACCACAGGTCGGAAGCGTCTTTCCCCTGCCTCCAGAAGCGACTGATACATCCCCTTACCTTCTACTCGTTGCAGGTAATTGGCGTAGTCGGTGAGGACGATGGAGTCGTTGATGATGATGCCGGTGAGGCTGATGATGCCGATGAAGGCCATGAACCCGAATGCGTTGCCGGTAACGAAAAGCCCCACCACGGCACCGATAACTCCGAAAGGCACGGTAAACAGGATAACGAAAGGCTGAATGAAAGAGTTGAACTGGACGGCCAAGATGCCGTAAATCAGAAGACAAGCCAACATCAACGCCTGACCTAAACCGGCGAAGGATTCGTCCCGATCCTCGTTCTCTCCACCGTACTCCAGGCTGTAGCCCGAAGGCAGGGTCAAATCCGCCAGCCTTGTTTGAATATCTTTCAGCAGGTCATCGGCAAGTCGGTTGCCGACGTCACACTCTACAACCACCAGGCGCCGGCCGTTCCGGCGGCCGATTCGGGAGAAATGATCCTGCTCGATGACCGTCGCCGCTTCGCCGAAAGGAACCATGGTATCGAACCGTGAAGGAAGATAGAGCCGGTTCAGATCCGACACCTCTTGAACAGACTCTTTGTCGAGTCTGACAATGATGGGGATCTCGTCCTCCCGGTCACGATAAGTACTGGCGGTTTGCCCGTTCAAAGCCATGAACACCGTGCTGGAAAAGGTAAAGCTGTCGACACCCAAGAGAGCGGCCTTTTGTTTGTCGAAGTCGAGGACCAACCGCGGCGTCTTCCGCCCCAGTGTGTCACGTAGATCCGTCACTCCAGCTACATCCCCGATCCGCTGCCGGATTTCGAGAGCCAGCTCCGCCAAAGTATCCAGGTTGTCTCCGGAAACCCGGATCTGAATAGCAGCACCCGTGCCGGGACCCTGCTCTAGAGCCTTTGGCTCGACGCTGGCTCCGGAAATCTGCCTGAGCTTCGTTTGCAGCCCGCCGATGTATTCTTCCGCCGGTTCCGAGAAATCCTCCCGCAGGTTGACCACAATCTGGGCAAAGCCGGCGTCTTCGTTCTCTCGAATTTCGTTATAGTAAATCCTGGGGGTGCCCTTCCCGATATTGGCGGTGAAGTCACGAATGGCCGCCTCCTGACTGAGCATCTCTTCGACCTGTGCGGTGATCAGGCGGGTGGTCTCGAAGCTCACCCCTCTGGGAAGACGGATGTTGATGAGAAAAAAACTCTTCTCCGCTTTGGGAAAGAACTGCATCCCGAGGCGAGGAATCGCCGCCACACTGACCGCAAAAGCGGTGACCGCCAGAACCAGGGTGACGAACCGGTTCCTCAGAGCCGTCTTTGCAATCTCGAGGTAGAAACCGGTAATCCGCGACTCGCCCTGTTCCACCTGTGTCGCAATGGGAAAACTCTTCCACATAGCGTAGCAGAGCAGGGGAACAACCGTGAGCGCCACCGCCACCGACCCCACCAGCGAGAAGATCACCGTCATTGGCAAGCTGTAGATAAACGCGCCAATGGTGCCGGTGAGAAAAAGCAATGGGAGGAAGGCGGCCACGGTGGTCAAAGCCGAGGAGATCACCGCGAGCTTTACCTGCTCGACACCGGAGACAACGGCGCTGAACAGAGGCTTGCCCTCTTCGAGGTGACGGGCGATGTTCTCCACGATCAGCAGAGCCGAATCCACCAGCATTCCCAAGGCCAAAACCAAGCCGCAGATCGATACTTGATGGAGATCGATGGACGCTGCATCCATGAGGATAAAGGTGATCAAGATCGACAAGGGAATGGAGATGGACACCACCAAGGCTTGCCGGAGTCCCAATACCAGGCTCACCAGGATGATGACGATGAGGCCGCCACCGATGGCGTTCCATTTCAAGCCGCCCAAAAGCTGGTCGACGCTTTGTCCACGATCGCTCACGATGGTTAGATCGATTCCATCAGGGAGCTTGCTTCGGAACTCCTCTATCTTCGACCGGATCGCCTCTGCCACCGCGATGCTATTGGTTTTGTCTTTCTTGTTGACGGTGACGAGCAAAGTCGGCCGGCGGTTCGTCCGGACCAGATAAGAAGCATCCGCAAAACCGTCCACCACATCGGCCACGTCCCGCAGTAGAACCACCGACTCATCGATGTTTCCGATGACGGTCTCTTCGATCTCTTCGAGGGACTCGTACTCATTGGGACTCTTGAGCAGAAACCGGCGAAGACCGACGTCGAGTTTCCCGCCTGGGACCGCGGCGTTCTCGAGCCTTACGATGTCACGGATGCGGGTGAGGGGAATGCGATACTGGGATAGTCGATCATTATCGACCAGCAGCTGGATCTGGCGTTGCGGCATACCCTCGATCTCCACGATGGAGACCCGCTCGAGGGCGGCAAGCTCGTTCTCCAGTATCTCGGCCCAGTCGTGGAGCAAGTTGTAGTCGTCCGGACCTTGCAGTGCGGCGATGACGATGGGGATGCCGGATGTGTTGAACGCATAAACGGTCGGCGCGCCCACACCCTCCGGAAGGAGGTCCCGCGCATCCTTGACTTTTTGCTTGATCTCTTCGATAACGTCCTCGGGCACTCCGGTCGCCTCGAAGTGCACGTCGACTTGGGAAAGGCCTTCCGAAGAAAGGGACTGTACCCACTGGATGTGTTCGAGCTCGTCAATGGCTTCTTCCAGCCGTCGGGTGACCAGGTTTTCGATTTTGCCGGCGCTGACTCCGGGCCAAAGGGTGACGACCCGGCAGTCGGCCGTATCGAACTCCGGGTCCTCGGTGCGGGGCAGCAGCAGACAGGTCCAAATGCCGTTGCAGAGAAGAGCCGCAACCGCCAGGATGGAGACTCGATAGTACTTGAGTAAGCCAGTGATCATGGCCGTAAGGGAATGTTAATAAAGGCGAGTATAGCATTACCGTTACAAGCCGACAAGGTCAGCCGGTCAAGCTCGCAGCCTTGCCCATCGACCCGGGTTCCTTTATTCTGTAGTCAGGTTCCCAGCATACAATGATCGAAATAAAAGTCACTCGCGGAGACGAGTCGAGAGTTCATCATTTCGAAGGTCCTCGCATTCGCATCGGACGAAGCGAGGACAACGACCTGGTGCTTTTGTCTCCGGCTTGCTCGCGGCATCATGCCGAGATCGTCCAGGAGGGCGCCACCTACAAGATCACGGATCTCGGTAGTGCAAACGGCATCCGGCTGGGCTCGAGGACGCTCACGGAGGTGACACTCGTCGACGGCAGGACGGTAATAATCGGTGAGCACGAGCTGACATTTACACTATCTGATGAGTCGAGCGAAAAGACCATGCTGCTCGACCGGGCTGAATTTCCGGCGGCCGGCAGGGTCGAAACGAAGCCGCAAGCGGAGCCCTCGGTGTTGTATCTGGTCTCTCGGCGAGGAGGCCAGCTGCAAAGCTTGAAAGTCGTTCAAGGGGTGGAGTACGTGATCGGACGGGCTCCCGATGCAGACTTGTGCATTGACGACCGGAGGAGCTCGGCACACCACGCCTTGATCTTCTCGACAGCGGGGCGCTTTTCAATTCGAGACACGGGAAGCTCCAACGGGACGCTGGTCAACGGCAAGAAGATAGACGAGACGTCTCTGGTTGCCGGCGACGAGATCTTGATTGGGGACAGGGTGATCACCGTTGAGAGGCAAAGGCAGGAACTGAGCGACGAGGCATTGCTGCTGAAGGGCACGATGGTCGGTTCACCGAGTATGCAGCTCGAGCCCGCTTTGGCAAACGAGCGTGCTGCAATTGGGCGTTCCAGGAAGGGCGCTGGTATCGGCGTTGTATTTGGTGTTGCCGCCGGGCTGCTCATCGCGGTAGGCGCTTTTTTGGTGCTTGGAGGCCGTGGCGACGACCCAGGTGAAGCGGCCGGCCCGGATCGGTCCTCCACCCGCACCGATTCGAGTGGGCCCGCGCCTGGGGAACTGATCGTGCAGGTGGCCTCGATCGGGACGAAGGAGCTGGTGCGATCGGTCGGCGGAACCGGCACCGTCAATCCTCGGCGGGAAGTCACGGTGAGCACGGAAGTGGCAGGCCGGATCGTGGAGCTGCCGGTGGAGGAGGGTTCGCTCGTAGAGAAAGGCCAGCTTCTGGCCCGCGTCAACGACACAGACATTCGCCTGCAGATCGACGAAGCGCGTGCCGCGGTGAGTCAAGACCGAGTGGATTTGGCTCGCGACGACTATGAGCGCAAGCAGCGCCTGTTCGACGATGGAGTGATAGCGCGGGTGATCGTGGACCAAGCGAAACACCTACACCTGTCGCTGGACTCTCAGTACAATTCGACTCAGGCGAAGATCCGACAACTCCAGGAGCAGCTGCGCAAAACCCGCATCACCGCTCCTATTTCCGGACGAGTGGCGAAGCTGTTCACGAATCAAGGGGAGGTTTCGGCCCCGGGAGCGCCGCTCGCTGTCCTGGAGAACATGGAAGAAGTCTTGGTGGAGCTGGATCTCTCGGACCGGGACATTGTCAAGGTTCAAAAAGGGCAAACTGTGGAAGCCAGTACCGATGCTTTTCCCGGCAAGGTGTTTCTAGGAGTTGTGGAAAATATCGCTTCCTCCGCCAATCCGGTAACTCGAACTTTCAAGGTGGAAGCCCGCATCGGGAACCGAGACCGCAGTTTGCGCAGCGGAATGATTGCCTCTCTCCGGATCATCCTGGAGAAAAGTCGAGGCCTGGCGGTTCCCACCGAGGCGCTGATGGATCGCCGCGGGGACGAAGCGGACGTCTTCGTGGTAGCAGGCGGAACGGCCCACAAGGTGACGGTTCGCCTGGGCGGTGTCATCGACCGCGAGGTCGAAGTGATAGCAGGACTTGCCGAAGGTGACGACGTCGTTGTTTTCGGCAAGGAACAGGTCAGAGACGGACAACCGGTTGACTCTTACAAAAGGCAGTGAGCGATCTACTCCGCTAACAGATAGATGGCCAGGGTCGCCAGCAGGATTCCCGCGATCTGGTACGGGAACGGAATGCGTGAGTAAATCGCGAGAGAAAGAGCGATCGTGATCACCGGCGCCAGGGCCGTCATGGGAACCACGATGATCGCTTTGCCATATCGCACCGCGTAGACAAAGGATAGAGCACCGATGGAGTTGAGTATGTGGATCGCCGCGGCCAGGTAAGGCCCCTTGAGTCCCCAGTTGATGGGCTGCGCGAAATCGGTCATCTGGAGCGCTATCGGGATCAAGACCAGGCCGCTGCCGGCCATATAGAAAAAGATACTTTCCGCCGCCATGCGTTGGTTGGCGAACTTCATCACATAGGCCTGAACACCCCACATCAGAAACACACCCAGCGCCAGCAGCAACCAACGGTAGCCGGTAATCAAGGTATCCGTCGGCTCGACATAAGACAGAAGGGCAATGGCAGGCAAGGCCAAGCCGATCCCCATCCACTGCCGACCCGATGCTCGTTCTCTTAGCAGCCAAACGGAGAGAAGAATGGTCACCATCGGGTATAGCGATATGACGGGGAAGACGACAAAAGCGGGCCCGGTTCGGAGCGCTTCGAACAAAATGAGCTGGCCGCCGGCTCCCAGAAATCCGACGGCAGAGCCCAACCCGATGGCCGTCAGGTCTCGCTCCACCCGCCATCCGATGCGGCGGGCGGCAAAGATTGCGCAGGGAATCATGGTCAAGGCCCAAACCGAATAACCCAGGGTTGCGGGAAAACCCGCCTTTTCCGGAATCTCGATCAAAGCCCCCCAGACACCCCAGAAGGCCGTTGTCAGGATTGCGTAACGCAGCCAGTGTTGGGTCTTCATCGGCGAGATCAACGCCGACTTGATACTTCTTGGATACGATGCTTTTCCCGCACTCGGCCGGGAAGTGCTGGTCGACGACTCCAAGCTGGTCCTGGGAAGCGCCTCGGCCATCTGCGCCGCGGGACTGGCCCGTCTGGGAAACGAGGTCAAGTTTCTCGGCCGAGTAGGAAACGATGTGCTGGGCACATTCTGTCTCGACAGGATGAGAGACAAAGGCATCGACGTTTCACCCGTGATCCGGGATCCCAACACACCCACCGGCATCACCGTCTCCATCACCTCGAGACGAGATAGAGCCTTGGTCACTCACCTTGGCGCCATTCGATCCTTAACCGCTGAAGACTCAGCCGGCATCGATTTCACCGATTTCGATCACATACATATTTCAGCCTATTTCCTCCAGCAAGGCCTGCGACCCGGCTGCGGGAGACTCTTCGAGCGAGCGAGCCTCTCGGGCTCTACCACTTCCCTCGATCCCGGATTCGATCCCAGCGAGGAGTGGGGAAAGGATCTCGGCCTCGGCCAGACTCTGGCTCATGTCGATTTGTTTTTCCCCAACGAGGTGGAATTGAAGGCTATAACCGGTCACGGCGACCCGCACCAGGCGATCCGAGCACTCGAAAACGGACGCACCGTAACCGTTGCCAAGCTCGGCGAGAAGGGTGCCATGGCCATCGCAGGGGACGCTCCGATCCGAGCGAAGGCGCCTTCGGTCGAGGCCCTCGACACAACCGGCGCCGGTGATTCCTTCAACGCCGGCTTTCTTCACGGCTGGCTGCAACAAAGACCGCTCGGTGAATGCCTGCGCTATGGAGTGGCCTGTGGGACCCTCTCCACCCGCGGCCTCGGCGGCACTGGAGCTCAACCGGATGCGACGGAGCTCCAAAGTTTTTTAAAAGAATTGCCGCACGACAACAACGATTGACACATTGCCCAGCGCGCGTTTCAGCACTTTGGCGCCATGTTTTTCGAGCTCATGACAAGCAGAAACGTGAGTCGCTCTCCAGATCTCATTCGCATGAAAAAGCAACCAATGCTATCCTTTTAATAAGCCCAACAACGTATTTTTGTAGGCCGGACCCGCCAGTCGGCTGGTGATAGCCGAGTCTTTGCGGCCGTCAGGGGAGAGATTTGCACCCATTACGGCGCCGCCGAGAACTGTGTGCATCGGGAGCTGGACATGAGGAGAAATAAGCTGAAGGGCGGAATCAAACCAGAATTATTCAGCCGGCCCTTTTGGCTCGTAGTCCTTGCGCTGGCCGCCGCATCGGCACTGGTTTGGGCTGGGGTCCCCTACTGGCCTGCCGGCGCTAATTTCGCCCCGGCGGCCTGGCCCGCCGATGACGGCGATGGAGAGCTCGATTTCGGCGACTGGCAGCCTTACTGGTCCTCGGACGCCAATAAAGATCAAAAGATTCAAGATCCTTCGAACGGCGGCACATCGCCACAAAACTACGTCAACGTCAGCTCCGGCTGTACCGACCAGGTTTATCCCAGCAGCTTCTGGTACTACGACTCGACGAACAAAGTCCTGATGTATCGGTGGCGGGTAGAGCAAATCGCCCATACCTACGCCACCGGACCCAACGCGGGTTCATTCTCCAACACCGATCCATGGAAGTCGGCTCTGTGGACCGTCCTCATCGACATCGACGGCGACGGCTACCGGGAGTTCGCGCTGCATCTGGACGGCTCGAGTGGCACCTCCGGCAACGAGATCGACAGGATGCGGGTCATTTACAGCGACACGCCGAACCAATCCATCGATTACGTCAACGACCCGGACATTTGCCTGGTGTCGGAGAACCCCACCGCTTTCGTGGACAGCGGCAGCAACCGGATTCTCAACTTCCAAAACACCGCGACGCCTACCATCAACTGGCTCAACGGGATGAGCGAAACGGTTTGGGATTACGGCACCACACGGGCGGTGATGGTGGACCACGGCACCTGCATCGAGTACTTCATCGACTACCAGATCCCTTTGGCCATGATGACCGACACTACCAATGCCTGCGGCCAACCCACCGTCACCGAAGACACTCCTTTCGCCATGAGCTGGGCCACCGCCAACAGCTTGAACAACCCGTTTCAAAAGGACGTGGTGTTGAACGGTGAAGCCTTTACCGGCGATCCCGACGAGCCCGGCCCCTTCGGCCCTCCCATCACACCAAGCGGAGAGACCATCGAGCAGCCGATCATTCAGGCCATCACCTCTTCGGGCTGCGGTTCGGCAACCCTCACCGCCGAGGTTATCGATGCTACAAAGATTGTCGGCGGAGCGGTGGAAGATACGATCGCCTCGGTCAACTTTTACTATTACGCCGACGACAACGGCAACGGCATCGACGATGACAGCAACACATGGACGTTGGCGGCAGCAGGCACCGCGGGCAGTACCCTCGGCACCTGGACGGCATCCTGGGACTCGAGCCTTTTGAGACAGGGGCAATACCTGATAGGAGTCGAGGCGGTGGACGAGCCCCTGCTGCCTCTTCCCGCCGACCAGACGATCCACACCGCTCGGAGCTGGCTGACCAGTGACGCCCCTCCGACCTACTACGCCAACCCTTCTCCAGAGCCGGGCGTCGTGATGGGCACGTTTATCAACTCCTGTGGCACCGCGCCTTCGGTTGCCAAGACCGCCGGTGTTTCTTTCGTTGCGCCACCGGATCCTCCGGTCCAGTTCACCGTCACCGTGACCGCCAGCGCCACCGATTCTCTCACGGTGGACGGCATCGACGACTTGCTGCCTTCCGGATGGAGTTTTTTCAGCACCGACGGGGGCTCTCTCGGAGCACCCACCAGCGGACCCACACTGGGCGCCACCGGCACGATAAGCTGGACCTGGGTGCCGGGTGTCGTCATTCCTGCAGGAGCAAGCCGCAGCTTGATTTTTTCGGCTCAGTATCCTTCGGTGGCAGGCACCTACAACAACCTGGCCACCGCCGTCACTAACGAAGGGAGCCTGGAAGCCGCTCCGGTTGAAGTGGCGGTGGGTCAGCCGCGACTCACCATCGCCAAAGATGCCAATACTTACTCGGCGAGCGTAGGGGGCACGGTCGTCTACACCATCACCTACTCCAACGACTCACCGGTTACGGCAACCAACACCGTCATCACCGATGCCTTGCCTGACGGACTGACGTTCGTCTCCGCGACAGATGGCGGTGTTCACGACGGGGGAAACCCCGGAACCATCACCTGGAACGTCGGCACCCTTGCGGCCGGCGACGGCCCGTTTCAAGTGAGCTTTACCGCCACCGTCACCGATCCTTACCCGGCCACCGCCGAGCTACCCCTCGTCAATACGGCGACCATCGACTCCGACCAGACGAGCCCCACCAGTGACGACGCCGCTGTTGATCTATTTGCACCTTTAGCCATTCAAAAAGATGCCAACCTCACCCAGGTGACACCACCAGGCCAGGTGACCTACACCATCAACTACGCCAACACCGGTCCCAACCCCATACTCAATCTCGTCCTCACCGATCCGGTGCCACAAGGCTTCACATTCGTGTCTGCTTCGGCCCCGGGCACTTACAGCCCGGGAACCGGAATCGTGACCTGGAATTTCCCCCTCCCTCTCAACCCCGGCTCCACCGGCACCGCGACTCTGGTCCTGGCCTCCACACCTACTGCTGCCAACCCCACAAGGAACACCGCCACCATCGGTGGCACCGGTGTCCCTTCTGTTTCCGACTTCTTCGACGTGGGCATCACTCAATCCGGCTGTACCGTTACGACCTACTTCTTCCACGATGCCACGATCGATCCAGGCACCGGCGCGCAGGAGCGTACCGCCACCACCACGGCAGGAACCGATCCGGGAACGTTCGTGTCCTCACCTGTGACCCAGGCGCAAATTGACTTTCTGTTCTTCTATCAAGATCCAACCAGCAGCTCCGTGGCCCTGGATTCGACCACCACCACGGTTAACTACTGGGCGAAGAAAACTCAAGGGAATCCGACGGTTCACCTCACACTGTACGACTACAATCCCGTCACCGATTCAAGGGTTCAAATCGGCGCCGGCACCGGCAGCGCCGGCGGTTCCATAAGCGCTGAAGCCATAACTTGGACCGCGCCCTGGAGCTACACACTAATCTCCGGCCACCGCTTGGAGTGGGCCTTCGGTGTCAGCGGCTCGAACTCCTCACAGGTTGACATTCATTTCGACGGGGCTACGTATAACAGCGGTTCGGACCTTTGTGCATCGGCCATCACTCCCGTACTCGACAAACAAGTGAACCTCCTTTCGGCCGCCGCGGGCAATGCCTTGACCTATACCGTCAAGTACGCCAACAGCGGCGGCACCGCCATGACCGGCACCACCCTAGTGGACACCCTTCCCCCGGGTGTCACCTTTGTCAACTCGGTTCCCGGGGCTCCTACCTGTACGCAGGCCGGAGGCATCGTCACCTGTAATCTCGGCACACTGGCCGCCGGAGCATCGGGAACCGTGACCCTCAACGTCAACATCAACAATCCTCTGGCGGGAGACATCGCCAGCTTGAAGAACACCGCCACACTCACCAGCAACGAAACGGCAGCCATCGAGGACTCGGCCACGACATTGATTACCCAGGCAGCTCTGCTGATTACCAAAACCGTAGACGACACGTTGATTGTTCCCGGTGACAGCGTGACCTACACCCTTGCGGTGACCAACGTGGGAAGCGCGATGGCCAACACGATCCAGGTGGCCGACGACTTTCCCAATGCAACCTACTTCACTTACTTCGGCACTTGCATCGTGGACAACACACTGGCGCCCTCTGCGACGGTGACGAGCTGCGGCACGTCGGGAACTCCTCCCGGCTCTCTCAGTGCCTCGGCGAATTTCTTGGCGGCAGGCGAAACCTTGGTCATAACGTTTCAAATGCAGGCCAATGCAACCGGCTTGCCCAGTGGACTCACCACCAGGGACAACTTCGCCGGCGTTAGCAGCGCCACCACCGGCCCCTCCACCAGCAACCAGGTCACGGTAACCATCAGCACCAATCCCAACTTGCAGCTCACCAAGAGCTCACTTCCGGCATCGGGCCCCCTTTCTCCGGCTGACACGGTCACTTACACTCTAATCGTCTCGAATGCAGGCTTCGGGGATGCCCTCGATGTCACCGTTACCGATCCGATTCCCGCAAGCACTTCCTACGTTTTGGGCAGCATGACTTATGACGCCGTGGGGCAAACCGACGTGAGCGACGGGGATGCGGGCCACTTCGACGGCGCGGCGAACCGTGTGGTCTTCGATATCGGCACCTTGGCTCAAGCGGCGTCCCACACGATAACGTTCCAGGTAACGCTAGACAGTCCGCTTCCAAACGGCACCACCGCCATCAACAACACCGGCACCGCAACCGCCAGCAATGCTGCCAGCAAGCAGGCCAGCGCCAACTTGAACGCCACCGCCGCTCCCAACTTGACCCTCAGCAAGATGGCGCCGGAAACACTTGCTTATCCTTTAACCACCCTGGCAGTCAGAGCGCAAACCGGCGACACCGTCATCTCGGTAAACGATGCGTCCCTCATCAGCGTCAATGACTATATCGATGTCGGTGGCGTGACAGCCGCGCAGGTGACCGCCATCGACATGAGCGGGACGCCTCACACCGTAACAATGGCCACCGCGATGACCGGAAACGTAAACAATGGCTCCGCGGTGAACCCGGTGATCGCCTACACACTTCGTTACCGGAATACCGGCGATGCCAGCGCCACCAACACGGAGGTCACCGATCCGC
>SDBS01004170.1_pt1 | contig 14161 bp, 11 predicted proteins | sample 2277091 | NCBI WGS metagenome assembly SDBS01 (sample SAMN10404972, study PRJNA504765) | marine sediment metagenome | isolation source: marine sediment core GS10_PC15, 163 cmbsf | place: Arctic Ocean: Southern Knipovich Ridge | collected 2010
AAGCGCGACAGCACCACAGGGGGATTAGTAATCGCCGAAACTTCGGGCACCTACCGGAGGGGAAGAGGCACTTGCCATCCAGTCTCGGCGATTAGTAATGAGGATCTTCGCATGGATCAGCTACGTATATCATATACCTATTATACAATAATCAGAATGTGATTAGTGAGAAATCTAGAAATTATGACTTTGTTAGGATCCATGTTAATGTGTCTCGGCTCGCTTCTTCTGTCGGATCATCTTGTATGGCATTCTGGTGAGCAATGTTTGCAGCCATCAGCATTGTAACCGCGACTTTTAGCTTCTTCTATCGCACCATGGCAACTATTAAAGTGGCCTAAGTGCTCTTTCTCAGTAACTAAACGAAGCCAGCTGCAACCTTCTTCATGCACCTCATGCTCGCCTGTTGATTGAGCGTTTGCGTTCACGTAATAATTAGGCATTTTCCCATCCATTTGCTAAGAAACCTATTTCGTGTTCTTAAACCACCATGCCAACGTTAACAAAACGGATGATTTAGTCAAGGGACAAAGGCCTTTTGTTTTTACGTATATTCCGGATTGTGGGGATGGTTCGCAGAACGACTCAGGTACCTTGCTTTACACGCAGGGAGCCTCAAGCGCGAATAATGCCTCGCGAACCGGCTTCTATCAAATAGGTCAAATTGTTATGGGGTAAGAGATACTGAGGAATATTCGGCAGAATAGGCAGTGGGCATCAGGAGGGCATTGCTGGATGTGGAAGAGGATCCTGTTGGAGATGCGGGGGCTGTGGCTTCCAAAAATTCCATCCGAACAAGAATCAATGCTCTGCATCGCTTAAAGTGGCGATCGAGCTCAAACAAAGAAGTTGGTTTTACAGTCTTGATAGGGTAGAGAAGTCCCGATTTGGAGAATCATTGCAAATCTGACCAGAGTAATCCCACGATGGAAATTCGATTCCGATGCATTCCAAGAATCAGGCAGCCTTGCGATAGTACCGCTGATGCAATCCACCAACCATCGGTTCTGTACTGATCGGTCCGACATCGGGTGTTTCGATCGGTCTTGGCATTGGACAATCTTTCTCCAAACCAAGGTGCGTCCGTGATTCATGGTAGTACCTGAAATACATTCTTAACACCCGCCGCAGGTGCCGTTCATTAAAGATAATCGTATGATCCAAACATTCTCGGCGAATTGATCCAATTACTCTTTCGACATAAGGGTTTTGCCAGGGCGATCGAGCTGCTGTCAACACTTGTTCGATACCCATTGATTCGACCCGTCGAATGAACGATTCCCCGAATTTACCATCTCGATCGCGTAGTAAGTACTTTGGGGCAGTATCCTAAGGAAAAGCATTCACGATCTGCTGCCCAGTCCAAGCGGCAGTGGGAGATTAGGTGACATTGAAATGAACGATCCGTCGCCGGTCGTTTGATAGAACGAGGAAAACGAAAAGTACTCGGAATGACGCTGTAGGGATCGTGAAGAAGTCTACCGATACGATATCTCTGGCATGGTTCTTCAGAAATGTACGCCAGCTCTGAGATGGAGGTTTTCGGTGGCGAACCATATACTTTGAGACAGTGGCCTGGCTGACATCAATTCCAAGTTTGAGTAACTCACCATGAATCCTCGGTGCTCCCCAAAGTGGATTTGACCGTGACATACTACGAATAAGATCGCGAATCTCCATCGGAACCTTTCGTCTTCCTGGCCAACTCGGCCGACTCTTCCATCTCCAGTACAGCCGAAAACCTCTTCTGTGCCACCGGATGACGGTCTCGGGTTGGACCAAAGCAAGCGGTATTCGCCAATCAGGCCAAAGTCTTGAAAGAACGATCCAAAGGGTGCGATCCCGGTTCATCAAGCGAGGTTTCTTGGCATTTCGTTTGAGGACATCGAGTTGATGACGGAGCGCGAGGTTTTCTAGAGCTAACGCACGGTGCGACCTCAGCGCTGAAATGAAAGTGCGTAGAATGAGAAATAGCATCCGATATACATAATAGCAGAGTAGGTAAGTGCAAATAGTGTAAGGCGGACGGAATAAACAGAAGGAACAGGAGTAGGCAGTGGCCTTAGCCGCAGCCGAAAGGAGCTCTGGTACGATAGGTCTCATAACCCTTGACGAGAAGTGTGCAGGAGCGCGTAGTGCGGGAAATCCGCATGTTGCGTGCGAGGTGGCGGGGGCTGGAAACGAGCTTACGGAATGGCTAGTGAGGCACTCCCAGAGGAAACGGGGAGAAAACAGATAGGCCACGCCTAAGGAGCGCCGCGCCAGTCTTCGACCCTACCAATTAGTGATCGCCGAAACCTCGGGCACCTACCGGAGGGGATGAGGTGCTTGCCGGTTGGTCTCGGCGATCAGTTATAAGGATCTTCACATGGATCAGCCACGTACATATTATACCACACATGGATTCTTGATAAAAGGGTGGCATAAATATAACTGATCTTTTAACTCAGGTGAGAGCCTGTGTCTTCCATTAATGTCATCCAATTCAAAAACCATGCTTCCGATGGACGAGTTGAGCTTGATAACCGTTTTAATAACGGAGCGCGAGGTTTTCTAGGGCCAACGCACGGCGCTACCTCAGCGTCGAGATAAATGTGCGTAGAAGTAGGAATAGCATGCAATTTATATAATGCTCGAATTAGAGTAAGTGCAAGTATTGTAATGTGGGCGGAATTAATGGAAGCCACGACTACTTCTTGATGAAGAAACTTGCCTTCTGGGCTTCGAATGACTCACCATGTATCGACCTGACGATCGTTCGTCGATAGGCCGTTCCGTTTTCTGCCTGCTCCGCTAAGCCAACAGGTTCACCGTGTGAGCCATCTTCGTGTAACAGTTCAACAACAGGCCGATGCAGTAGGCGCGTATGTTTGTTTTGCCGCGTGACAACGGCATTTTCGCCGTTGTCCAGCTCTACGACCGTTCCTACGGGGTAGATTCCCATAGCCTTGATGAATACCTTTGCGACAAGTGGATTAAATATCTCCCCACTTTTATGGAAAATGAAACTTAATGCCCTGTCGGGTGTCAGCGTATACTTCCGATATACTCTTGGAGTAGTCATGGCGTCAAATATATCGGCAATGGTTATCATGTGAATGTACGGATGCATCTCCCACGTTCCCGGTTTTTTGGGATACCCCTCACCATTATACCGCAGATGGTGCTGAAGGGAGACAAAGAGTGTATCAACGATTGCTCGCAGTGACCTCACTCGAAACAATTCTATAACACCAAGCATGGGGTGGCGTTCCATGTGCTTCCACTCACTAGCCGTAAGAGCTCCAGGCTTGTTCAAGATTGATTGGGGGATGTGTGTCTTGCCGAGGTCATGAAACAGGGCGGCAACGCCAATCTTCGCGGTTTCGTTTTTGGGTAATCCCATCCGATCCGCAATCAACATCGAGAATACGCTGACATTTACAGAATGCGAGAAGGTATATTCGTCATAGCTTTTGATGCTTGCGAGTCCAAGCAGCATGGTTTCATCCACCTCAATGATATCAACTATCTGCTGAGTGAGCCTGTGTGCTTTGGGAAGACTTATTGGGCGCCGCTGCTCCATTGCTTTCATAACCTCGTTCATGAAATGGATCGTTTGAGACATAACCTTGTTGCTTTCTTCTCGAACCTTTCGACTTTCCACTTTCGTGTCTCTGAGGCACTTCGTTCGTTCTATCCTCTCGGTGATCCTTATATTTGTGACACAGGCATCCACGAGTCGCTGGTTGAGCTCGCCAAAGACATCTTCATCGGATGGATCCAAAAAGAATTGCTGTAAGAATGATCCCAGCTCCATGGCTGTGATTTCAGGAGCAAAGTCAATCTCCTCCACGTTTCTTATTCTCATCTCGTCGATCAAGTACAAAACTGGCGACATACTTTGGGGATCGACGATGACTCGCAAGTCGTTGATTAATAGTAGATCCGTTGCAACTGTCAGAGTGACTCGCCCCTCAATCTCGGCAAGCTCACCAAGCGTTTCCATAAGCTTTGACAGTGCTGTCTGAGTAGTGCAATTGCTCAAGTCGTAAATCTGTACTGTTTTGCTGGCGCTAAAGAGGCGGTGAACCAGATGTGGCCCCAAACGATCGATGTGGCTAGATGGCCATGGCGTGTAGATATCGTTATCGTCGATGGAACTATCCGCGGTGTCATCCGTTGTGTCGAAAGAATATTTTAAGCGATCTGTCATCGTTTTGCTTCCTCGCTTACAACCAAATCCTGCTCCTCCTCGCTCACTTCGGCGCTTTCGTCTAGTTGCCTCAATACGTACTGCGCCTTAGCTCTAACAAGTCTGTCGCCGTCGCCGGCAAGTATTCTCAGTATATTGAGGGATTCTAAACCGGGAATATGTCTCAGGGCTGTAATGGCAAGCAGTTTGTTCTGTTTGTTTTTGGAATGGTTGAAAAGTAACCACTTATTTGTTTTTATCATTTGCTCGATCGGAACAAACACTTTCTCCCCCGCCAGCTTCCCAACCGCCCGAAACATATGTTCCAGCTCATCCGTGCTCCTGGTCTCGATGTCCTCCGCGAAACACAAGGAAGTCACTTTGTCGATAATCAACGAGTGTCTGAACTCCTCAGCGGCAGCAAATGTTTTAATGCGAACACTCATGTCGTCATCCTCTAAAAGCTTGCATAGCAGCAGCGCTGCTTCCTCGTTTCCGACGTGCACCAGGTATTCGATCAAATATTCCCGCACTTGGACATTCGGAGAATCAATCAGCCTTTCGATGATCGGTGGAACCTCGTTTGTCATGGCTCGCCGAAGTAAGTAAACGGCGTCTTTTGCTTCATAAGGATTGTCTAAGTTGAGATCATTGATGATCTTCATGATGTCGTCTCCAGCAATCTCGAGCAAGGTATCGCAGGCTTCCTTGTGCATTGATGGATCTTTCGAGTTTGCAAGCAGCTCACACACACCAGGTACTGCGGCGTTGCCGATCAGCCGGAAGAACTGCAAGACCTCACGAGCGTCGTGGCGCGACTTGTTGGTAATCATTCCTAGAGAAAGCAGAAATGTTTTATTGGTGAGTTCATGTTCAATATAGTCAGTCAGAGAATGAAAATCAGATGCAATTGTGTTGCTTTGCTCCATCTTTCTTGCAATGTCGAGAAGTGCCATGAGTGTCGGGATGTCTGCTTCATCTATGATGTAGTGCACCAAGTGTTCGATGATATCCAGAATGTCGCGCACTTCAGAAGGGATGTTGCTCTTCTGTGTGAAGTCGAGCATCGTTTTGATAAAAGAAAGCAGTTTGTTCCTGCTGTTCAATTCGAAATATTCGTCTTGCCATGCTCTTAGCTTTTCTGTGCTCACTGTAAAGAAGCCTTCTAGCATGTCTTGAACATGTTCCTCTTTCTGATGTACGTCCGCGTGCGGATGTTTATGTTCTGCCTTGTGGTAGAAGTGCGTGCCAAGTGATTCAATAGAATTATCGGCCTGGGCAGTATTATTTGAGTTATTTTCATCGGCATTCGGTGAGTTTGGGTGGTCATTGGCAAGTAGTGATTGTTCTCGCGATTCATTTCCTGATCCCTGGCCCTCTCCGGATGCTCCGTCGGCATATTCATCGTAAACGCGATAAAATATATTCGTGAATTGTGATTCCCATAGCCTGCTGACGATATCCAGATGGGGCGAAGGGTTGTAGATATTATTCTTGATGAGATCTACAAATTTGTCCAGTTCGGCTGGTTTCACCGATGAATCAAATACGATTTCACCGACACCGTCTTTGTAGAGCAGGAAGGCAATGCTTTGAGTTGTATTATTGTTGTCATAGACGACCTCGTCACGCCACTTTATCTGATATTGCTCGATGGTGAGCAGCAGGACTTCTTCATCTTCGAAGAATGCTCGAAATGCCTGGTAAAATGCGTTGGCGAAGTTGGTTACATTGGGATTGTTGCTCGTGTAGATCGCTTTGGCGTTGATAATTTTGGATAAGGACAAAAAGATCGCGCGCACTTTCTCGAGGTTGCGGAGATCTCTCTTGGCGGATTCCTGATCACGGGTAATCTTGGTATCTATTCGCGTAGTCACGATACTACGCCGCTCGAGAATGTACCGTGAGGGATGACATATTGGGCTCCGGCATTAATGGATGACAGGGTGACGATCGCAGCGAAGGACATCATGATTAGATGTATATTATTCATAACGTATCCTTTCTTCTGCCACATCGATCTCGCAAGGATTCCCCTTGCTGCAATTCCCCTTACTACCCCTGCGTGCCGACTGTCGGGGAGATTTCATAAGGATCCTTCTTTTTCGAGGCTCTCTCGAGATTCTCGATCCTTTTCCTCATCCATTGCGTATGTTCACTATGCCGGATAAAGATCCCCGCATCTTCAGCGAATACCCGAAGAGCCTGGAAATCCTCTTCATCATAATCTGCATCGGAAAACATGGTGCTGACATTCAACACACCCACCAATTCATCTCTTAGAATGACAGGGACTACCATTGCTGAAATCGAACTCAGATTTTTAACCACGAGCCCCGGATATTTTGCAAGGTCACAGGAACGGTTTAAGAGGACTGCTTTCTTTTCTTCGGCTACCCAACCTGCAATTCCGTCTCCGAGCTTCAACCGGGCTCCTATCAGATTATCCTCCAGTTCGCCGCTTGCCGATCGAACCACCAGTTCCCCAGAATCTTTCTCGAGCAACATGAGGGAAGCCCGGTAGCACTTGAATGTTTCAATGCATATATCTGTTATGCTATCAAAAACACACTGGGATTCGACCTCGGAACACATCTTGCGGCTTACAGCTAATAGGGCTTGGAGCCTTGAGGCATGACGAAGTATCTGGGTCTTTTTGTCTTCTTCCAGGCGATGCAACTGTCTTTGTATTGACGTTACATGCTGCTGTTGTCTTGTAAGGTAGCCGATAAAAGCCAGTACTATCAGGGAGAGGCCGGCCAGCAGAACGACGTCGGTCTTTTCCCAAGGCCAGGGATTCGTCATGCGTTCGCTGAGCAAGGGCGGAAGTGCCGTTACAAGGCCTATCGTAGTGATAAACGCGACAGATGCGAGCAGGAACCAGTTTCTCCATAAGTGCCGTTCCGGGTTGTATTTTCCAGGGCTTCTTGAAGTCTCGTCCAATTGATAGCTTTGTCTTTTCTCATCTGATCCTACCGTATTCATTACCATCCCCTTTCATCTAATACTGAGCCGACTTTGAAACAAAATGCTTTTCTTTCATTGAAACTCATCCAAAACATTAATTAATCGCCGCACTATCGATTATCCGTACCGATCTGAGCTTTGGCACCACTTTTACTGTTACTTCTTCTTGCGCACCACTCGTCAACTCGATCTGGAACTTCGACCTTTCAAGGACATGATGATCGGGCAAGTTCTTCTCGTAGATCTTCATCTGCCATATTCCGGGCCGAAGCATTTCAAAGGCGAATTTACCTTTTTCATCCGTATACTGACGCAGGATCTCCTTGCCATCCGATATTTCCACTAATACATGCTCCAATACCCCGGACGCCGTGAGATCACCCTCTGCCGGTTGAATTCGCCTTGATTCCAGGGAGCCGGCAAGAAAGATCGTATTATTCTGTCCATCGATAATATAATCTCGATATTCCTGTACGGTCAGCCTGTACAGCTCTACCGTTCCATAAATTATTGACGCGGTTGACACGCCGACATTCTGTTCGGATGTTCGACCTCCCTGAACTTCGATCAATATTGGCTGTGGGATGGTTGTTACGCGATCAATTCCTATGGTATTTTGACTGAATCTTAATGTGTATTGCCCGGGGTTCAGGCTGGGAAAGATGAATTCACCCGATTGATCCGTGATGGCGGACAGGCCGTTGGCCGAGACGATGATACCGCTCATCGGACATGCTTCTCCTGGCTTATCACTGTCAAATACCTGGCCTTTCAGTACTCCTATGCTTTTCTTTCTATATCCAGGCAAACTCAATGGGATTTCGTATGCCGCAAAGAATGACAGTTCCTCTTTGTAACCGTCATCGATTTTGAACCATCGGGCCTTCAAAGAGATTGAATGGCTGTTCGGAAGAATAAAATCCAGTGTCGAAAACAGATGATCCTGCGACTTCAGATTTTCGGAATCGTAGCTATATCTCTGATAACTGACGTTGAGATTGAGATAGTTCTTTAATCGCAGAGAGGCCGTCAGGCCCACGTTATTGGTCCATATAGGATTACCGGTGAAACTGCTATGGCCGATTCTCGTGAAAACAGAATATGATTGCCTCTTGGAAGGATTGAAGTGAGCATAGAGGCTGTATTTGTGCAGCGTTTTCTTATAATCGGCGCCAAGCCTGTTCTCAAAATATGCTCGTTCATAGTAAGCCTGAAAAGCGAGATTGCGAAAGCGGCGTCCTGCTCCCATTCTCCATATGTACTGCATATAATCATATTTTGGGGGCGAGAGCTCGTCCTTCCTTTGCAATGCTTCATAGTCCAGAGATAGATTTGTACGCGAACCGACGGGATACGAAAGAACGCCTCTGTAAGAACATTCTCTTGTAGCAACGGGCCTGTCGACATCGAGATCCAGGTTATTATTGTAAATGCGGTAGGACAGATTGCCCCTCAGTTTGTCGTAAATCGGGAAGGCAACCGTACCATTGCTATATAGAACATCGCTGTAGTACCCGGAGAATTTCGGCCCCGCGTACGTATTTTCAAAGGTGTACCAGAATTTGTCAGAAAGATTCCCGTCTAGTGTAAATCGATGGGCATGATCGCGCGACTTCTCGCTCCCGCTGTTGAAGCTACGGCCGTACTCGAGGCCGAGCTTGAATTTCGGGTCCGGCACTATGTCAGCCTGCACAGAATATATACTGGCTTCGATGCCTTCTAGAGAAACACCCGCATCTCTTTTTTTGTTTAAGATATTACTTTTGATCCGGAACTTGTCTCCGTATCTGTAACTCGCATAACCGCCGAATTCTTTTTCCTCCGGCAGGTTCCATCTGGTGTGCAGATAAATCGTTCCAACATCAAAATGTTGAGTGCTGACACCGGCCCTTGTCCCTCGCCCATATATCAGGCGCTCGGTAAGCGGCGAAAGAGAATAGACGTTATCACCAACTTGCAGATTGAACGTATTATCGGAGTAATTGAACCGAAGTACGTCTCTGGTTCCGTACACACTCTTATCATGAATATCCGGTCCCCTGAACAGAAAGTCGATCCTCTTTTCGTTACTTTCATCCAGGTAGCCGGAGCCGGAATATTCTACCTGGCAGCCCCCGTCGTCATTGTCTCCAACGGCGATTATTCTCATCTTTGTCGGGACTCTGTGACGTGTATCCACGACTGCCGGAAGCCTGGGTATGAGATCGATGAGTATTGAATTTCTTGCCGATACGACTTCATGATCGGGTGCGGTGGTTTCAGTGCTTATCATAAGCACATGATTTGTTCTGGTTTTCAATTCTGCATCGGTAGTTACCCGGAGATTGACCGATTGGGAGGTGCCGGGTTCCAGCAATACGCCGGGTCGATCGATGGCTACAGGATAATCAGGAGATGTGCTTGCGACAAGTTTCATCTCCGTTGTGCTGTTTCCTCTGTTAGTCAATCGCATTCTCACGTTGTACTCATCTCCGGCCAGTACCACCCCCGGCTTTTCTTCGATAAGTGTGTCAAATTTCACGACGGGAAGCACAACGACCGAAAATGTTTCTTGGGCCATCAGTACGATGTGCTTTCTGTCATACAGCGAATATGTCACTTCGTATTTCCCGGGAGGACAGCTCTTGGGTACAATGAAGGTCATTAATCTGACTTTCTGTTCATTGACGCCCAGCATGATCAACTGTTCCTGAGAATTGACAGTGCGCCATCCTTCGGGTGCTTCCGGCAACTTCAGTTTTTCGTATAGCTCAGCATCGCTACCGGTTCCATTTGAAACCACATAGCTTGCAATTACGATCTTTCCCGGTTCGACCTCAATCAACTTTTGTGATGTCAGTCTCACTTCGATGCCATGTCCCTGGCCTTCAACACGACCTGCAAGGACAGACAGGAATACGCACACCATAATTGTATGAGTATTGTTTCTCATTATTCTATTCTTACATTGCAGGTTGCCCCGAAAACGCGTTCATCCCCGTTATCAATGATGAACAAACCTGTATATAATCCCTCGGGAACATCGGTCAGATCCAGGTAATGCCTCACGGAACATGATGGATAGATCCGTTGCTTATCGCTCTCAAAACGGTTCAAGTATTTTCCGCTCTGGTCATAAAGCTCTATCCAGGTAGCCGGAGTGAGATAACATTCACCGACATTTTCAATATCGGTCTGAAGAAGGGTTTTCCCATCTCTGTCAATAATCGTATGGTTGATTATTCTTACATTGCTTTCGCCCGCTGAACCGACGTTGGTGATGATCTGAACCGCATATCGAATAACGGTCTTTACGCCGAGTGTCGCCTTACCGTTCTCCTCCTCGATTGTTGGCAATTCATAATTGCACTCCGGTTCGATCATAATGACGCTCCAGTATGTCCCGGTTAATTCAGGATCATTCAGCACATTGATCTCGAAGTAGAGTTTGGCCGTATCATTGGGCAGAATAGTGATCCGAGAGGGATTGAATGATATCCATGATGCATTTGATCGGGTCTCGCTGCCGGGGGTTCCGTATGTTGTCTGGCCATCGGCTTTGAATGTGTAGTCAGTCTGAAAGACTTTGATATGCAGCGTGTCATTGCCGCTATTTCTTAATTCTATGATTCCCTCGGCGTTGTCTCCGGGATTCAGATTCATTTCACGCGTCAGCTCTCCAAGCACTGAAACGCCGGCGTGGGTCATGCTGGCAGCAACCATCAATGAAAGGAAAAAGGCGACGAACAGAATGAACATTTTCATTATTTTCTCCTCACCAGGCTTAGAACGTATATTGCATTCCATTTCTATTACCCCCGAATTCCTAGTTGGTCGTGACCGTGAAGGTCACGGTTTTCGATCCCGTAGAGACAACGCCGGCACTCACCGATGCTGACAGCTCATAGGATATTGTCATACCGCTCTCGACCATATTCTCATCGAGTCCGGTGACCAGATTCTGAGCCGTGGGCGAAAGAGTCACTTGCCCCATACTCGTGGCGCCTGCCGGCGACTCGAGCGTAACGCTGAGCGAAGTGCCGGAAGGCATTGCGGTGTCGATCTCACCGGTAATTTTCATGTTGGCATCGAAGATGTCTATGCTGTACGTAGTGCTTGCGTCCGTAACCGGGGCCAGGTCTGACCCAGCTATGGCTGTATTAATAATAAGGGCACCGGGACTTCCACTTACAAATATTTCGTTTGCTGACGCAAATCCCCACACTCCACCGAGAAGAAGCATCATGGTATATCCGAGGATATATTTGCCCCAGTTGATATTACTTTCAGGTGTATTTCGGCGCATTATGGTTATATTTCGCAACATGACCATTCCATTTCAAAGTTCGTTATGGGGTGGCCAGAAGACCTGGCCACCCCAGTCTACTGCAGCTTTACGCACCAGTGACAGTTAACGTCACTGTCTTCGAAGCTGAGGCGATGATGCCAGCAGCTATGGTTGCAGAGAACTCATAGCTAATGGTCAGGCCACTTTCTGCCAGTGTGCTGATCCCGGTAACGAGATTCTGGTCACTAGCGGTCAGAGTCACCTGCCCGGCGCTGGTACCGCCCGTAGGCGCCGTCAGAGTAACACCAAGAGTCGTATTAGCCGGCATAGCAGTGTCAATGCTGCCGGTAATTATCCTGGCGCTCGCGTTGGTTGTTATGGCATAAGATGTCGTGGCATCCGTGGCCGCCACAGGCTGCGACCCCGCAGTTGCGGCACTTACTATCAGGGCAGCCGGATTCCCGCTGACGGAAATCTCATTGATGGCCTGCACCTCATAGGTGACCGTCTGTGTCGCGGTCTGTGCGAAGACGTTCCCGCAGAAAACCGCCACCATCCCGATCACTATTAGGGTAAAGAGCTTTTTCATGTTTTCACCTCCTTCATGTTCAAGTTGGAGCATCTTGCGAATTAATATTGGGACATTCTATTTCTATCGAAGAATATCTTGTGTAACAGTTGAGTCCTGTTTTTCACTCCCAACTTCCGATAGATCTTCCATAGATGGTTCTTGACAGTTTTCTCACTTATGCGAAGTATTTCGGAAATCTCCCTGTTGGTTTTTCCGTCGCAGACCTGAGATATCACTTCCTTCTCCCGACTTGATATGGCCATGCATTCATTAGTGATATCGCCATCCGGCGACATGGGGCTTGCTTCAATTTCTTGTTCATTAGATTCGACGACGTTCCTGATCAGATCGTTTAATATTCTTTCATGATAATCAGCGAGAATATGCATGATGATATCCCCCAGAGCCTGCTGGATCGTTCGAAGATCTTTTTCGCATTGCTTGACTGAATCATATTCGGTTCTTATTGAACTCATCGACTGGCCATTCTGTCGTTGTGCTGAATCCGGCTTTACGGATTCGTGCAGGATGTATTCAAGTGTAGACAGGATGCTATCAGTACCGGCATTCTTTTCGGTTCGATGTTTGTTCTTATGTGGCTTTATATTATTCATAACATCTAACAAGCGATCCCCGTTTCTAGGTCGTACTAATGTCTGGTCATGGATTCGAATGACACACTGATGATTGAGCAAGAGTGATTAAACAAGAGGTTTCCTAGTTGCGAGACCAACGAATCGCAACACCGATGCCACAAGAATCGGAATCTCATGAATCGGGGTCCATGCATCTGAAGGAGTGCTAATTATTATGTCATGGAAATTTTACATTTCGTCCTGAACAGCGAATCATTAAGGTGGTGGCTTATAAACAACCAGGAACAGAAACGTGCTCCCGTTGTTTATTATTTTAGGTTCTAATCATCAATCATTCATGTGCTTATAGGAATGAAATCATTCGTGAGTGCATGCATCCTGTGATGCATTAATCCAGGAAATGATTAGCGCTATAAGTCTTAGTATCTATAACAGTTATTCAATCCGACGTACTATAATGTTTATAAGGTGCTTATTAAATGATTTGAAAGGTCTTCGTGATATATCAATCAAATCTAGCCCAACAAATCAAAAGTGTAAAGTTGATAGGTTAATATTAATGTCATAAAAGAAAGGATCACCGATTCATAATGCTGGCAGAATATATAACATTATGCTCTGAAAACAACCATGTAATTATGAATAGAATGACCCTTCTGCATTTTGTATAGATTTAATAGGGGAGTCGGGAATTCGCGAATCTATCACATGCGGATAGGTGTCCTTCCTAAAAATATCATCCGAGTCGAAATTCATGATTATAATGAGCTGATCAAGGATAATAGTCGTGTGCCATTAAAATATTCCGTCCGCATTGTAATTCTTGCACTTGGTGGCCTCTTCTTAAAGACTCAATCTAATAAGAAAACGATGCATATGACTCGGGCGACAGTGTGAAGAATATCAAGTCGGCTAAGGATTGTCCTGGCTAGCACCGAATTCTAAAGTCATTCCGAAAAGGGTAACGACTGGAGCCCGTTTCTTTGGAATCGGAACTAGTGACCCTCTGGTTAACGCAGTCCCAACTCTCTCGTGACCTTAAAAAAACTGAGAACATTCCGAAGAGGGTTACGAATGGGGAGCCAATTTTTATTTATGGCCTCTTCGGGGGCTTTTTCTTTTCTTAACTTCTCTTCCTGGACTATCCCATCGGCAAGCATATCAAACGGTTTCCTTAATTCCATGTAGACCTTGCCACCCTTGAGCACCGAGTTAGAATGGACCAAATCCAGTAATTTCCTCTGTTCCCATGAATCTTGCGTAACGTAAAGAGAGTATGCCTTTTGTGCGAGTTCTAATATGCGAGCACCATTCTCCAGGTAATCGCCTTCGGCCTTCGTGTGTTCCTCGATCCTCTCCTGGAGTCTATTCTGCCTGCTGATATATTCCTGGTACTTACTCTTCCAGAAGTTCAAGGGAATCACACCGCTTAGCTTGTCCTCGTAGAGCTGATCTATCTTCCTGCCAAGCTCCTGGTATTCCCTTTCGAGCTTACCAACCTCTTCGGCCTTGAATCTCTTTTCCTCTTCGTGACTCTCTCTAAGGGCCTGGAGTATCCACTCAAGACGCTCATTACCGATTCTGAG
>SDBS01004171.1_pt1 | contig 14159 bp, 10 predicted proteins | sample 2277091 | NCBI WGS metagenome assembly SDBS01 (sample SAMN10404972, study PRJNA504765) | marine sediment metagenome | isolation source: marine sediment core GS10_PC15, 163 cmbsf | place: Arctic Ocean: Southern Knipovich Ridge | collected 2010
TTAAATAATTTAATTGACAATGCTTTATTCTAAAAGCTGCAGGAGTCAATTTTATTTATTTATTTTTACTCATACCTGTAATTGTTCTTTCAAACGAAATTTAAATATGAAGGGGAGAGTCTCATTTATTCTTACACTATTATTTTCATGTTCACTGATAGCCCAGGATGGATTTCGTATTCCTCCCTACTTACAGAATCCTGCCCCAGAGGCAATGTCAATCCTATGGTTTTCTGAAGGATCTTCGCTGGGATACCTTTCCTTCTGGAAGCCAGGTTCCCAGGCGAAAACCACCTTGACCAGTTCACCTGTTCTGGCCGGGACTTTGGCTTATCCCGTGTGGGAGGATACTACCTTCTTTGGTGGATCCGCTCCACAGACTCCCTTTCGACACCGCCTCAGGATTGAAGATCTAGAACCATTTTCATACTACGACTATATGGTGGTTCAGGGTGCCGATACATTCAGATCTGCATTCAGAACTGCACCACTCAGGGACACTTCCATTCGTTTTATGGTCTACGGAGATTCTGAAACAGAACCGGAGTCAATGGGCAACTATTCCAACTGGCCGGATCCGGTAACGGGTGAATCGCGGAACTACCTTGTCGACCAGACCACGGGTTACCGGAACAACCTCGATGTGATCCGATCCCGCGATCCAGACCTGATTTTCATAGCAGGGGACCTGGTTCAGCATGGAGGAGAACAACGGCACTGGGATGAATTCTGGCAACACAATACCAGTCCTGAAAGCGTCCAAAGCCTGGCCGGTATGGTTCCGGTCATGGCCGCTTTGGGGAATCACGAATATTATGAAGGAAGATACCTGGACGGGTACCGCCAGCCGGGTTCAGAACGTGCTGTTAACAGGTATTTGACCTATTTCGAGTATCCATCCAACGGTTCTTCTGTTGAGGAACAGGAAGGCAGGTATTATGCTATGAAATACGGTCCTGTAACTTTTATTATACTGGATGTATGCAACAACAGTCCGGATGGTTCGGAAGAGGATACCAACTTTTACCTGCTCGGGGAGAATGATCCTGGTGGAGGGCATGCCCCTGATTTCGGGATTGGTTCCGCGCAATTTCTCTGGATGGAGGAGGTTCTTGCTGAGGCACAGGAGAACAGCCTGTTTACCTTTGTGCTTTTTCATTACGCTCCATACTCCTCCGGACCTCATGGATATCCCCCGGGATTGGGAGCAGGTGAGGATTACCTGACCGGGATCCCTGTTCGCCAACTCACCCCTGTTTTTATGCAATATGGAGTGGATGCAGTTTTTTCCGGTCATGACGAGATGTGGGAACGGTCTGAAGTGATTGGCGTGGAAACCGGGCCTGAAGGCAAGGAGGAGTTACACGCGATTCATTTCTACGATGTGGGTACCGGTGGAGACGGACTGAGGGGACCTGAGGCGGAGCTGGTCAATCCATATCAGGAATTCCTGGCGCATGCAGATGCGCCGGAAAGCTGGGAGGAAGGCATCCTGCTTGGCGGTGGAAAGCATTACGGGCACCTGGAAGTTGATATTTCGCCTTTGAACGATAGTCTCTGGCAGGCCATCCTGAGTCCTGCCTATGTTTTCCCTTTATGGAGTAAGGAAGACTCTGCATACACTGGCTTTGAGAGGCGCATGTATAATGACAAGGTGATGCTTCAACGGGTTTCAGTGGATTCAGTCCATACTTCTGTAGGAATACACCCTGATGCCCTTCACCTGAATAATTTCCCAAACCCGTTCCATACAAGCACTACCATTGAGTATCATCTAAAGGAGCCTTCCATGGTAAGGCTAACCATTTCAGACCCGGCAGGCAGAATCATCCGGTACCTGGATACTGGCATGAAGAGCCAGGGAGATTATTCTGTCGTATGGGACGGAAGGGGAGAGGAAGGATATGAAGCTTCGCCGGGGTTCTACATGATAAGCATTGAAACAGCTTCTGGCATGTTGCAAACCCTCCGGCTGATCAAGCAATAGCAGGTCATCTGCTTTTCCAAGATAAGCCAGAACAACCGGTCTTGGTTTGCCATTTACTCTTCTGGATTCCACAATATACCAGTACTTGTGTCCTCTTGATTTCTTACTTTGAATTTATTTATGTCCTTCAACAACCTTATATAAAGTACAAAACCCTATCATAAAAATGAGAGATGATGAACGAATAATCAGGGTAACCATTGTGTTAAGGCACTGATATGAACTGATTCGGTGCCTACAAATATTGCTTGCAAGAATTTCAGCATCTATTCAGGGATATCTAAGTGATGATGCATGGATATTGATTAAAAAAGGCACCTACTTTTTGTGTTATGCACAAAAATCAGTGCCGTTTTAATCAATATCTGTGTGAAATGGAAGTATCCCTGCTTATTTACTCAGGATCTTGAATTCGACGCGGCGGTTCTGGGCCCGCCCTTCAGCTGTATTATTGGGCGCTACCGGTTGTGAGAATGCATAACCCTTGAATTCCAGCCTGTCGACTGCGATCCCTCGTTCAATAAGCCAATCTACCACTGCCTGTGCCCTGGCTTGTGACAGCCGTGTATTGAGCCGCAGGGATCCCGTATTGTCTGTATGGCCTGAAATTTCCATCCTCACAGATGGGTTACCGTTCATGAATTCCAGTACCTGTTCAAGCTGGGGAAATGATTCAGGTTTAAGGGTTGCCTTATTGAGTTCGAAGAAAATATTTTCCAGGATTACAGTAGCCCCCACTTCTATCGGGTCCAATCCGAAATTCTGTGCAATTACCTTATCTGGATCTTCTACTGACAGATCCAGTATATCCAGGTAAAACATGTAATCCCTGGCCACGACCTCCACCCCGTATGCCTTGCCTTCCGGAAGGCTTGCATCATAATACCCGCTGTCATTTGACAGGGTAGTAGCAATGACCTTGCTGACATCCACATCGATGAAATCAAGTTTTGCCCGGACCCCTTCATTGGTCTTGTTATTATATACTTTCCCTGACAAGAGGTAGGCCGATACAGTTAGCGGAGCAGCGGGGACAAAGAACCCGGTCTTGCCGTCTACATCCATCCCGGCAATCAGTATATCCTCGGTGCTCATCAGCATCTCCTTTTCCTCACCCAGGAATACGATCTTGTAAATATCCCGTCCGCCAAGGCCCCCCATCCTGTTTGCAGAATAATAAGCAATGCGCTCATCATTTGTGACCTTATAAAACACATCATCATCGGGTGAATTTACGGGGTAACCCATATTTTCAGCCGGACTCCATTCACCCATGCCATTACGATCGGACCTGAAAACATCAAATCCGCCCATGGTATTATGTCCTTTCGAAGAAAAATACAATGTATTGCCATCGGGGGAAATAAAAACCCCTTCCTCGTCATATTTGGTATTGATCTCTTTCCCGATATTCACAGGATCTTTCCATTTGCCCTGTGCATCCTGCTCCGATACCAGTATATCCTTACCTCCGAGTGTTATCTTTTCATTATTGGAAACAAAATAGAAGGTTTTGCCATCGGGACTAAAACACATGGTGGTTTCACGGTGTTTCGACCTCAGCTTGCCGGGTATGTTTTTAGGGGAGGTCCATTTTCCTTCCTTCATCTCTGACCTGAATACACCGCCTCCGCTTTTATGTCCCTGGTAGAGATAAAGCGTCCTGCCGTCGGGGGAGACCGCAACGGCTGCCGTATTATGGTTGACATGATTTATGGGTTTTCCCATGTTCCTTGCCGGTTCCCACTCTTCCCCAATGGCTGAGGCGACATATATATCCTCATAATGCTTGTTGTCAAGGGGGCTCCTTTTCGCCTTTTCATGATGATTCCTTCGGCTGGTAAAAAAAATCGCTGTGTCAGCGGCAGTAAATATGGGATTATAATCATCCCCAACCGAATTGATCTGTTCACCCATATTATTGATGATCACCCGCTCAGGCTTGGCAACCAGGGCCTTCCCGTTCTCACATTCGGCTATCAGCTTATCAATGGTCGCAGCCTCCAGGGCTCTCTGCTTGGGGTCGATTGACTCCTTGTATTTCTGGTACTGATGTATTGCCTCATCAAAATTAAGCGTCATTTGATAAGCTTTCGCACCCATCAACCTGATGTCGGGAGAAACATTTTCATCGATCAGGAAAGCTTTTTCCAGGTATTTGATTGATTCGAACTTATCATCTGAAAACAGATAACAAATCCCGATTTTATAATTCAGCGCCGGATCATCCGGGTTATACTGGGCAGCGAAAAGATAATATTCCCTGGCGTCACGGTATGTCCCTAACCCGGCTTTGAAATACTTGTCTCCTTCCCTGATGCTTTTCCAGGCTTCCTCGAAACCAAGCTCCTGTTCCGTCTTAAAGTCGGCTTTTTTTATCTTCAGATTTTGCTGGGCTACCAGGAATCCCGGTACCATGATAAAGAAAAAAACCAGCAAACGGATCCTGTAATATTTCATGCGCTAAGGAATATTAAATAATTCACTGATCACATTCTGATACATATTCGGAGGCTTCTTCCACACCCAGTTCCAAAGCTTTAGACCAATCCTCACAAGCTCCGGTAAGATCTCCCATTAACTCCCTTATAAATCCTCTATTCAGATAGGCAATTCCGCTCGAATCGTTCAATTCAACGGCCCTGGCCAGATGCATGGCAGCTTCATCAATATTATTGAGTTTGGTCTGTGTATTGCCAATGTTGATATAGGCCGGGGCATAATCTTCATTCAACTCGAGAACTTTGTTAAAATCCTCCAGGGCTCCCTGGTAATCACCCATCTGGAATTTTGCACTTCCCCTGTTATTGTATGCCCTGTAGAATGCGTTATCAAGATTGATAGCCACCGTAAAGTCATCGATGGCTCCCTGGAAATTACCAAGTTTTATTTTTACGCTGCCCATGTTGTTATATGCCAGGGTGAAATCAGGCTTGCGATCCACCGCCTGCCGGTAATCGTAGGCTGCACCCTGGTAATCACCGAGTAATCGCTTCGCGGTTCCCCGGTCATGATAGGCAAGTGCATAATCATCGTCCGATTCCACCGCTTCGGTAAAATCAAGAATGGCTCCTGTCAAATCATCATTCAGCAGCCTGTAGAGGCCCCGGTAATAGTAGACATAAGGTTCCTTGAACCCATTCACAAGGGCAGCGCTGATATCAGTATCTGCCTGATCAGGGGGATCTTCAGTCAGCAGGGCATAGCCACGGTAAAAATAAGCCTCCCCGAAATTACCATTGAGTTCTAAGGCCATGGTAAAATCCTGAACAGCCTCATCAGTATTGTCAAGATAAAGGTTTACCTTGCCCCGGGTCAGATAACCCATTTCAAAGCGTGGATTATAATCCAGTGCAGCGCTCAGGTACTCAAGGGCCACCCAGTAGCTGTCTTCACCAATGCTCTGGATTCCTTTGTTATATGCAGTCTGAGCATTCTTTTTATGTTGAAGGCTGATATCCTGGCCGCAAACCTGGATGGTCTCCGAAAAGATGATGAAAACAAGAAAAAATAAGAAAAAATGCAAGCGAAATTTTCTCATCTGCCTATGAATGTTTAAATTAACTAAGGAAATATACGCAAATAGGCAAATTAGGTTAGTGCGGGAGGGCTATTTTTATTAAAAATAAAAAAATTAAGTACTTTTAATATTCATTACCAATCATCCTGTAACACAGGCCAGAAACATTAAGCACTGAATAACAATATTTTATGAAGACAGACCTTTCATATTTAGTAGATATGACAGAGGGAAACAAAGGTCTTATCTCAGAAATGATTGAGATCTTTTCAACACAGGTAAATATATATCGATCCCTGATGTTGCAATTCTATATAGAGGAAAACTGGGAAGAGATCAGCCAGCTGGCACATAAGGCAAAATCTTCAGTGGCCATCATGGGCATGAAGGATCTTGCGCAAAAACTTAAGGAACTGGAACTACTGTCGCGGGATGGAAAGGATACTGAAAGCTACCCGGCCATGATCGATGATTTCAGGAATGAATGCAAGATTGCCATCGCAGAGTTACAGGATTATGTGTCAAACCGGTAAAACTATAAAACAAAGACAAGCATGTTAAAAACAGAAACCATACAGGACATCATCGTAGTGCGTTTTGAGAATGTAAACCGTTTCAATGCCCTGATTGCCGAACCCGTCAAGGAACAGCTCAAACAGTTCTATGAACAGCCCAATACCAAACTCATACTGAACCTGGAAGACATTGATTTCATCGACAGTACCGGTTTTGGCGTATTCCTTTCCATTATGAAGACGGCGAATAACAATTATGGTTACTTCAAGATCTGCAATATTCAGTCTGATGTCATGGAATTATTCAAGCTCTTGAAATTGCACAACGTCTTCGAGATCTATAACACCCTGGATGACTGTGTGAGTAGTTTTTAGGTGTTTTGCTTCTCTTTTGCCTCTTTCCTGAAAACGAGTTCTTCTCCCTCCAGATCCAGCATGATTTCCTGCTTAGCCTCTATTTCCCCGGCAATAATCTGCCTGGATAATTCATTAATAACCCTCTTCTGCATTACACGTTTCAATGGACGGGCACCGTATAAGGGATCATAAGCCAGCTCAGCCAATCTGTCTGCAGCCTGTGGTGCCAGCTTTATATTAATCTGGTTTTCAGCCAGTGTATCCTTTATCTGCCGGAACTGCATATCCACAATTTGACGGATCTCCTCCCTTGTCAGGGGATTGAACATGATGATCTCGTCAATCCTGTTCATGAATTCCGGGCGAATGGTACGTTTCAGCAATTCCATGACCTGATCCTCAATCTCCCCGTATAGTTCCGTAGTATCCTGCCCTTCCCTGTCAGGATCACCCTGCAGTTTATCATGAATGATGTGAGAACCGATATTGGAAGTCATGATAATGATGGTGTTTTTAAAATTGACAAGCCTGCCTTTACTGTCTGTTAACCTTCCGTCATCCAATACCTGCAATAGAATATTCAACACATCAGGGTGAGCTTTTTCAATCTCATCAAGTAATATAACAGAGTATGGTTTCCTTCGAACTGCTTCGGTCAGCTGACCTCCCTCATCATATCCCACATATCCCGGAGGCGCCCCGATCAACCTTGATACTGAATGCCGTTCCTGGTACTCTGACATATCGATCCTGGTCATGAGGTTCGCATCATCAAATAAGAACGCGGCCAAGGCCTTGGCAAGTTCGGTCTTACCCACGCCGGTCGTCCCGATAAAGATAAATGATCCAACAGGCTTTTCTGCATCCTGCAAACCGGCCCGGCTTCTCCTGACTGCATCAGCAACTGCCGTGATGGCCCTGTTCTGCCCAACTACCTGCCGGTGAAGTTCCCCTTCAAGATGCAGCAGCTTTTCTTTTTCGCTCAGCATCATTTTACTGACTGGGATCCCTGTCCACCTGGCCACTATTTCAGCGATGTCCCGGGCATCTACTTCTTCCTTTATCAGGGCAGCATCACCCTGCCGGTTCCGGAGTTCTTCCTTTCCTTTCTCGATGACCTGTTCCTTTTCCTGAAGCAGGCCATACCGGATCTCTGCCACCCTTCCGAAATTACTCTCCTGTTCTGCCTGCTCAGCTTCTGCCTTTAAATGTTCTATCTCTTCCTTTGTCTTCTGTATCTGGTTGATGGCTTTCTTTTCCATCTCCCAGCGGGCGAATAATTTGTTCCTGGCTTCACCCATGTTTGCAATCTGCTCTCCGAGCATATCAAGTTTTTTGCTCTTTCCCTCTCTTTTGATGGCCTCCCGCTCAATCTCATATTGTTTGATCTTACGTTCTATCTCATCGATCTCCTGGGGAACTGAATTCATCTCCAGCCGTAGTTTAGAAGCCGCTTCATCGATCAGGTCGATGGCTTTATCCGGCAGCCTGCGGTCCGTGATATAGCGATATGACAATTCCACAGCAGAAAGGATGGCCTCATCCATGATCCTGACCTTGTGGTGATTCTCATACTTCTCCTTCAATCCCCTTAATATGGATATGGAACTAACCTTATCAGGTTCATGAACCATCACCACCTGGAACCGTCGTTCAAGTGCCTTGTCTTTCTCAAAGTGTTTCTGGTATTCATCCAGGGTAGTTGCTCCGACGGCCCGTAGTTCTCCCCTGGCCAGTGCAGGTTTTAATATATTGGCCGCATCCATGGCTCCTTCGCTTTTGCCCGCTCCCACCAAGGTGTGTATCTCATCAATGAACAAAATGATCTCGCCCTCTGAACCGACAACTTCCTTTACGACAGCCTTCAGCCTTTCCTCAAACTCGCCCTTGTATTTGGCACCGGCTATCAGGGCACCCATATCGAGCGAGTAAACCTGCTTTGAAGCCAGGTTCTCAGGCACATCCCCCCTTACTATCCTTTGTGCCAGTCCCTCTGCAATAGCTGTCTTGCCTACCCCGGGTTCACCCAGTAGAACCGGGTTATTCTTTCTCCTTCTTGCCAGGATCTGCAATATCCTCCTGATCTCCTCATCCCGGCCGATCACCGGATCAAGTTTACCCTGCAAGGCCAGTTCATTCAGGTGTATGGCATACCGTCCCAGGGCATTGTAGCTTTCCTCTGAAGATGGACTATCAACACTCGAACCTTTCCTTAGTTCTTCGATAGCCTTCTTTAACACCTGCTTATTGAGGCCCTGGTCCTTTAACATCCCTGAAATTTCACCAGGAGTCTCCAGGATACCGAGCAATATATGTTCTACCGCCACGAATTGGTCACCCTCCTGTTTCGAGATCTGCATAGCTTTCTGAAGGACCCTGTTGGCATCCTGGGAAAGATATGCCTCCCCCCCGCTCACCTTCGGGTAGTTCTCCAGTATGGCATTCAGGGTCCGTTCGACCGTCTCCCTGTTCATTGCGGTTTTCTGAAGCAGATATCCCACGATATTCCCGGCTGTGTTAAGCAGGCCCTTTAACATATGTCCGGGTTCTACAGCCTGGTGGCCTTGACCCTGTGCAAAGTCAACAGCGGCCTGTATTGCTTCCTGCGATTTTATGGTTAAATTATCCTGTCTCATATTTATATTTTAACAATAAGCCGGCAAACTTCCTGCCAATGGGATAAATTTATAAAATATGCCATTTTGTCTTGGTGTTTATCATAAAATATGCCATTTTGTCATTGCATCAAAAACACACCCTTTTTTTTGAGTTATTCAATCTCTTTTGCTTTTTTTGCAGTCGCAAACCAAAATGAATCCATTATGATGACCAGAATTTTTAGCCTGATTATTTTGCTTGTCCTGGCAGTTTCCTGCGGACAACAAACTAATAAAACTACAGATCTCAGTGAATTGGAAGTATCTGAAGTTAGCGTAGAAGCACTCCTTGCAGATGCATCCCCTTTCGTTGAACAACCTGTATCCTTAAAGGGAACGGTTGTTCATGTTTGCCGTCATGGCGGACAGCGTTTATTTATCGTTGGCGAGGATGGAGAAGATCGTTTTCGCATCACGGTGGGTGAAAACATTTCTGAATTTGATATCGAACTTGAGGGAAGCATGATTGAGGTTAACGGGATTGTCAGGGAATTGATCATCGATGAAACCTACCTGGCTGAATGGGAAGCTGAAGTAAGTGAAGGTTCAAAACACGATCGTGGAGAAGGTCATGAAGGCGGTGTAGGGCATGGAGATAACCATGGTGAAGCATCGGACCAGGATACAGACCCCGGAGATGGAGATGAAGATCATGGCGAAGAACCGGAAGGGGAACATGACACTGAAACACAAATAGCTTCACAGCTGAAAAAAATACAGGATGTAAGGGATGAAATTGCAGCCAGCGGCAAGGACCATCTCTCAGACTTCTGGATTGAAACCATCGAATTCAAGGTTATCACAGAATAAGCCCTGTTTATTCACAAATCATTATTAGTCTCCAATGAAAATCCGGAAATGGCTCCGTATCATACACCGGGATATGGGATATATTTTCTTTGGCATGTCCCTGGTCTATGGTGTTTCCGGGATTGCGCTCAACCACCTGGATGACTGGAACCCGGATTACATCATCAAGATCTCAGAAGCTACTCTGCCGGATGTTCCTGCTGCTGATGATATTTCAAAAGAAGTGGCAGGATCACTGGCCAGGCAAATTGACCAAAATTATCAATACAGGAGCCATTTCTTTCCCGGACCAGGTGTATTAAAGATATTCATTAAGCAGGGATCAGTCACGATAAACCTGGATAGCGGCCGGGCCTATATCGAGGTGATAAAAAAACGACCCGTTTTCAGGGAAATGAACTTCCTGCACTACAATAAGCCAAAAAAACTATTTACATGGTTTTCAGATGCTTTTGCCCTGGCACTGATCCTTCTGGCAATTTCCGGCCTGTTTATGATCCGGGGAAAAAAGGGTATTACCGGGAGAGGAGCCTGGCTTACTGCATTAGGAATTCTCATTCCCGCCATATTCCTCATCCTGTACCTGTAACTTTGCCCTGATTTTCACGTATTGGTGGTATACTAATTTTGTATTACTTCCGCGCGCATGAGTGAACAGATCCTGAAGGCCCTGATGCAGCTTTTTGCCATTATTGCCAGGCCTGATAGTAGCAGAAGTGACAGGAGGACTGTTGTTGAAGCTTACCTGGAAAAACAGCTGAACCATGAGATACTTCAGGAATACCTGAAGGTCTTTGATGAATACTATGAGCTTCACCAGGAAAAGCAGAAGGAATCCGAAAAAAGGGCTAAGGGGATCTCCGCCAGTTCTGTCAGGGTACTCAAGATCGCAACCGCGATCAATGAAGAACTAGCCCAGCCACAGAAGATCATTGTGCTGATCCGCTTGCTCGAATTTGTAAGATCTGACATTGGCGAAATCACAGAGCAGGAGATGGAATTCATCAGCACTGTGTCAGAAACCTTTAATGTGCTGGAAGAGGAATATGAACAGATGAGGGATTTTGTACTGTTTTCCCCTGAAGATGTCCCGGATACTGAAGACATCATGATGATTGACAGCAACCGGGAATTTAATCTGAAAAAATCCAAACATATTTATATTGAATCGATCAGGGGACAATTAAGGGTGTTGCATGTGCCCACTGCCAGGCTTTACTTTATCAGGTATACCGGCAAAAGTGAAATGTACATGAACAGCCAGTTGATCCAGGAGGACAAGGTATACGTTCTGAATAACGGTTCTTCGATCAAGAACCAGCAGATAAAGCCCATTTACTATAGCGATATCGTCAGCCGTTTCCAGCTTGACAAGATCAAGGACCGGATCACCTTTGAAGTCAGTGATGTTGAATACCATTTCAAAAGCGGCGATACGGGCTTACAGAAGCTCAGTTTCAAAGAGGAATCCGGACGGCTGATTGGCATCATGGGTTCCAGCGGTGCAGGAAAGTCCACCCTCCTGAATGTCCTGAACGGATCGGTCCCACCCTCCGCAGGCAAAGTACTTATCAACGGGGTGGACATTTTTACGGAAAAAGAACAGATCGAAGGGATCATCGGGCATGTATCCCAGGACGACCTTCTTATTGAAGAGCTGACTGTTTATCAGAACCTGTATTATAATGCCAAGCTGTGTTTTGACAATTATACAGAGGAACAGATTGTAGATTCAGTAAACCAGGCCCTTGAAAATCTTGGATTATTTGAGATCCGTGATATCCAGGTGGGGAGTCCCCTGAATAAAAAAATCAGCGGTGGCCAACGGAAAAGACTGAATATAGCGCTTGAGCTGATCAGGGAACCAGCCATCCTGTTCCTGGACGAGCCTACATCAGGCTTGTCATCCAGGGATTCAGAGAACATCATGGACCTGCTGAAAGAACTATCCCTGAAAGGAAAACTCGTATTTGTTGTCATCCATCAGCCTTCCTCCGACATCTTCAAGATGTTTGACAATATGATCATCCTGGATACTGGTGGTTGGATGATCTTCGATGGTGATCCCATAGAGTCTATTGTATATTTCAAGCAAAAGATCCATCATGCCAACTGTAATGAAAATGAATGCCAGGTTTGCGGTAATGTGAATCCCGAACAGATCTTTAACATTGTAGAATCCAATGTACTCGATGAATATGGAAAGGCCACCAAGACAAGGAAAATATCTCCAAAAGAGTGGCATACCCATTTTTTAGACAAAGAAAAGGAGAATGGCAAATTCCTGGAGCAGCATTCCGCCTTACCGGAAATCTTGTTTAAGATCCCTAACAAACTAAAACAATTCCTGATCTTTGTTAGACGTGATGTGCTGTCCAAGCTGTCCAACACCCAATATATGGTGATCAATTTCCTGGAAGCACCCCTGTTGGCTTTCCTGCTGGCATATATCATAAAGTATTTCAATGTTAATATCACCAATGTTCACGGTTACAACCTTGAAGGAAACTCCAACCTCCCAGTTTATATCTTTATGTCGGTGATCGTTGCCATTTTCATGGGACTCACAGGCAGTGCCGAGGAGATTATAAAAGACCGGAAAATTAAAAAGAGAGAAGCATTCCTGAACCTGAGCCGGTCAGGATACCTGCTTTCGAAGGTGGCAGTCCTGATGACCCTCTCAGCCATCCAGGCCTTGTTATTCGTTGTGATCGGGAACAGCATCATGGAGATCAAAGGCATGTACTGGCAATACTGGCTGGTCCTTTTCAGTGCCTGGGTCTCGTCCAACCTTCTGGGGCTGGTCATATCCGACAGTTTCAAGACCGTGGTAACCATATACATCCTGATCCCTTTCCTGGTCATACCACAGATTATCCTGAGCGGGGTCATTGTGAAGTTTGAGAAACTCAATCCGAAAATATCCTCTCCCACCAGCATCCCCTTGTACGGTGAAGTAATGACGGCCCGTTGGGCATACGAGGCCCTTGCAACATACCAGTTCATAAACAATGAATACCAGTCTCAATATTATTTGTATGACAAGGTAATGAGCGAGGCAAGTTACCGTAAGGATTATTGGACGGTGGACCTGCTGAACAAAGTGGAAAGCATTGGACGGAACCTTCATAATCCTGCCAGGGCTGAAGACATCAAATCTCACTTAAAACTTCTCAGGAGCGAGATCGAGGATGAAATGAAAGAAAATACCATCATCACTTTCAAACAGCTTTCAGAACTCACGCCGGAGAGGATAAACAAAGATATACTGGATTCCCTGCGTAAATACCTGAATGAAATCAAGGCATACAATATCAAACTCTATAACAAGGCCAATGACGAGAATGATAAACGAACCAGGGAACTCCAGAGAAGCGATGAAAAAAAGGAGGCCTTTAATAAAATTAAACGGGAGCAGAACAACGAATCACTGGAAGATTTTGTGAAAAACTCGAATGTCAGGGACCGGATCATCCAGTATAAAAATCGCCTCTACCAGAAAATCGACCCCATCTATATGGATCCGGAACATAAACTGATCAAGGCACACTTCTACGCACCAAGGAAGCAGGTTTTTGGAAACTTTTTCAGCACCTTCGGTGTCAACATCGCAGTAATTTGGTTTATGACGCTGATCTTCTATTTGATTCTCTACTACAGATTACTAAAGAAATTCCTGGACTTCTTCGGACAATTTAGCCAGCGTATAAGGCGGGAAGGTTAATTATCTATTTCTTTTTATATATTGAGATCTCCTGCTAATTTCAAATAATGAAGCGAAGAAATTTTATCAGAACGACAGCTGTCGGTTCATCAATAGTGGCGACCAGTGGATTATTGTCATTAATACAAGTTGCACAAATAAACAATGAGTATGGAGACTTAATCAACCCGATTATTCCGCTCAAGTTCTTTCCCAATCTTGAAAAAGAGATGTTATCTTATATTGTTGAACTAAACAAACTTTATGGATTTCGCCGGTTCGTAATTACTGGTCCCAGTAAGGAACACCGATACACAGGGTTTCCAGAAAAACAAGTCTTTATTGAATTGGGAGAACAGATACTGCAGATAAAAAAACAGCTGGCAGAGTATGATATTGAGATTGGCTGGTGGTGTACAACAACCATAAGAATAGGGAAAGGGGAATTTCAAAGTATTGTCAGGATTGACGGAAGTCAGGCCCAGGAAAGGGCAAACGCATGAAAAGGATTTATGTACCCTATTTTGATTTGGTAATAATTTCATTTCGGTTTCCTATAAGGAGGGTTGCATAGGTAACCTACTATCAGGAACAGGCTGATAATAATGTT
>SDBS01004172.1_pt1 | contig 14158 bp, 9 predicted proteins | sample 2277091 | NCBI WGS metagenome assembly SDBS01 (sample SAMN10404972, study PRJNA504765) | marine sediment metagenome | isolation source: marine sediment core GS10_PC15, 163 cmbsf | place: Arctic Ocean: Southern Knipovich Ridge | collected 2010
TAGGGGGTAGGCTTTTGACCATCAAAGACAAAATCTGTACTGATATACAAAATGACCGCTCCAACCGCGCGAGCGGCTACGGCCAGGTTCTGGGTACCGATGGCATTGACCTTATAGGCCATATCAGGATTGAGCTCAGCCCCGTCGACATCGGTGAACGCGGCCCCGTGGAAGATGATCTCGGGACGAAAGTCGACCACCTGCCGCTTGACTTCCTCAAAATCGGTTATGTCCAGCTCTTCAATGTCTACCGGATAGACATCGTGCTTGTCTAATATTTTCTGCATTTCCGAGCCCAGTTGACCGTCGGCCCCGGTTATAATTAATTTCACTTCAACCCCACTGTCTTTTGGCTCAACTACTGGATCGTGACTTGTGTTGTCGGCCTCACGATTTCTATCCAGGTCTGACCCGGAGACAGAGACATCCGCTGATCGTTTACATTCTTCAGCCTCAGCGGGCTTCCGGGAGACGGCTTGCTCCATGACCCGTCTATGACTTTGCCATCCCTGAAAAGTGTTAAGTCGCCGGTGCCGGTAACATTTACATCAAGAACCCCGCTGCCACCGGCGATGCTGTTGGTCACAGCGCGCATAACCACGATATTGGTCGGCGCGACCTGAGTCTTATCGTTGGCGTCTTCATGAGGTTTTCCCCCGTTAAATCTCTTATAAGTGTTCGACTCTCGATCATACTGATACTCGACTAGATACTGTGGGTCAGAGAAATCGATCGTCACTTTCTTGAGACCTTCGGGCCTGGACTTTAGTGGCGGAGTTTTTTTGAACTTAAACCCAACCGAACGCATATCTCCACCTTCTTTATATTGAACGGCCGCATCTCGAATTCTGCTTGTCGAGGTGAAGACATTATGAGGAGCGCTTGTCCATCTGACCCGATCATATGATCCGCCGTGACCCACCTGATCCCAGTCGTTGACGCCCCAATCTTTTATCGCCTGCATCGCGTAGATAGAACCTCCGACATGACCGTAGATCGCGTCCCACCCATCGGCCATCGCGACATAGTGGGTCCTCGCGCTTCTAATAGGCCCGACGTTGTCCGACCCGTGAGCCCCAAAGACCAGCATTAAGCGGGTGATACCGCCCTCAGCCAGCGCCTCTACGACTATACAAGCGTCATTTAGACCGGCTTGCGGTCTTATTGTCGACAAGTTCTCGACCATAATCGCTAGAGGTCGTGTGACATCTTTTTGAAGTTCCTCTCCCCTGAACGCGCACAAAATTGCATCTTGCTCAGGCTTAGGTTTAGGCTTCTTTACAATCTTATTCGGGGGTTTTGGATCAGGCTTCTTAGGTGTTCCCGATAGACCAAAACCAACAACTACGCCCAGTACAACTACTAAAACCGATACACCCGCGATAATCTGCCATTTATACTTCACTCGCGCATTCCTCCTATTTTAGCCGACGCCACCATGTCTCATTATCCACGTACCAAGCGACTGTCTTTTCTAACGCTCCGGCAAAATCAAACTCTTGCTGAAAGCCCAAGCCCTTAAGTTTGTCTGAACTGATTGAATATCTGCGATCATGCCCCAGCCTGTCATCGACATAAGTAATACGTGATTTGGGCTGATCCATGATGTCTAATATTGTGTTCGCTATATCGATATTCTGAACTTCGTTTCCGCCACCTATGTTATATATTTCTCCATCTTGACCATTGTGTAAAATCAGATCAATAGCGGCGCAATTATCCTCGACATAAATCCAATCCCTGACATTCTTTCCATCACCGTAAATTGGAAGTTGCTTGTCTTCCATGATATTAGTTATGAGCAGCGGAATCAGTTTCTCCGGAAACTGGTAAGGACCGAAATTATTAGAACTTCTTGTGACAATAATCGGCATATCGTGAGTGGTCCGATAAGCATGGCACAATAGGTCAGACGCCGCCTTACTGGCCGAATACGGGCTGCTCGGCAGGAGTATATCGGTTTCAAAAAACGAGCCTTGATCGATACTGCCGTAAACCTCGTCAGTTGAGATATGGATGAAGCGCGAGATATTAGAGTTGCGCGCGGCCTCAAGGAGCGTCTGCGTTCCAACCACATTCGTCGTCATGAACTGCCTGGCTGAACCAATAGACCTGTCTACATGAGACTCGGCCGCGAAATTGATGACCGCGTCGCAGTCTTTCATGACCTCGGTCGCTTTGTCGAGATCGTCAATATCGGCAAGGATAAATTGATAGTTGTCCAGGTGCTCAATGTCTTTTAAATTTTCGGGGTTACCCGCGTAAGTGAGTATGTCGTAGTTGGAGATTCTATATTGGGGGTGTTTGCTTAATACATGTCTGATAAAGTTGCTACCTATAAACCCGCAACCCCCGGTTACCATCAGTTGCTTCATCTATTGCTTTCCCCCTGAAAAAGTGCTTCTGTCGCGCCCCACGATCGTAGTCTGGTCACAAGTGCTGTTTACCTTATCCCATTTTTATATCCCAGTCATATGGTATTTCGTCAGTGTCAAAGGGCAGACGATATTCATCAGGTTTTTCTCTATTAAAGGGCTCTGTCGGGCAGTTGATAATATAGGCCAACTCACCGCCTACAGCTTTGAACCCATGCATTACAAGCGGCGGTATTTTGAGGAGCATTTGCCGCCTCTCGCCTAAGAAATATTCGTTTATCTCCCCGAATGTCTTTGAATCTTTTCGGCCATCATAGAGCACAACTTTGGCTGTGCCCCTCACACATACAAAGAAATCAGTTTGTATGTGATGATAGTGCCAGCCTTTGACGACATCAGCATAACAACACGTCATGTAAACTTGCCCGAAACGCTCAAATATATCTTCGTCGGAACGGAGCATCTCCATCAAAAAACCCCGTTCGTCTGGGATTAACTTTAAATCTTTTGTCGCGACTCCCTCGATCATATTAAAAGACACCTACCTGACTGTTATCGCCCAACATCAACCTGTAGGCTTTTGGTTTTTTTTCCGATTTTCTCACGACCACATTCTTGCCGATAAGGCTGTCTTCAAGACGGCAGATCCCGGAGATACTGCTTTTCTCCAGAATAATGCTGTGCTCTATCTCGCTGTGGCTTACAGTCACATCAAAATATATTGAAGTAAAGGGTCCGATAAATGAGTCTGTTATTACACTGTTCTCCCCAATTATGACCGGGCCTCTGATATGGCTGTTCTTCACAACCGCTCCTTTTTCAATGACAACGCACCCGTCCATCTGAGAGTCTTCGTCGACCTGACCAAGGATTTGAGGTTCGATTGATTCGAGAATAATGCGGTTCGCTTCAAGCATATCCTCTAATTTGCCGGTATCTTTCCACCATCCCTCAATAATATGCGGTTGAACTATCGAGCCATGCTCAATCAAATATTGAATAGCGTCTGTAATTTCAAGTTCATTTCTCCATGACGGCTCAATACTGTCAACCGCGGTCCAAATGGTTTTGTCAAACATATAAACCCCGACCAAAGCCAGATCGCTCGCCGGTTCTTTCGGCTTTTCTACCAGCCGCACAACTTTCCCGTCACTAAGTTCGGCGACCCCGAACCTTTCTGGGTCTTTTACTTTTGCCAACAGAATCTGCGCGTTCGATTGACCCAATGAGAACTCCTCTACTAAAGAGGTTATGCCATCTTTAATCAGGTTGTCACCGAGAAACATGACAAAACTATCATCTCCGAGGAAGGACTTTGATATCTTAACAGCGTGGGCCAACCCCAGAGGCGCTTCCTGCGGAATATAGGTGATTTTTAAGCCCCAAGCCTCACCCTCGCCTAACGCCTCCATTATCTCACCTTGAGTGTCGCCGACTACAATCCCAATATCGGTAATGCCGGCATCTTTCATCGCCTCCAGGGCGTAGAACAAAATGGGTTTGTTCGCTACCGGCACAAGTTGCTTTGCGCTCGTATGGGTAATTGGGCGCAAGCGACTGCCTGTTCCCCCGCTTAATATTAAACCCTTCACAGTTTTGATCTCACTTTCACAAAAATTGGCGCCAATTTTTCAACCGCAGACCTTTGGTCACCAGGCTATCACTATAGCCCCTGTTCTGCCTTCAAGTAATTATCTTTAGAATATCTGTAGTAGTCATCTCCGATAGTGATCTCGATGTCGTCTGTCATTTTCTTCTCTGCCTGCTCGACAAGCGCTCCTCCAAAAAAAATACGCCTGATCTTATACGCCTCAACTTGGTGTCCGCCGGCATACCTGATTTTTGTCTTCCGGTAGTTGAATGAGTCAGCGTTTCTGACCTTGTCAACGCTAAGCCCCCACTTTAAAAGTCTCGCTTTGGCGGCCGTCGCAAGCCCTGCCTTCCCTGAGCCATTCAACAAGGACACAGACAACACTTTTTTCATCGATATCTTATCAGATTCAATCGATAACTTCATTGTCTGCAGTGAGTTGCCTGCCTCCATCTGCTCCATTATCTTGATGATTGCTTCCCGATCAGGTTCGACATAACTTATACCGTTGATAAGTGTCGAGACACCGGGCAGAGTGTAAGTCTCTATTCTCTTGTCTTTCACTTCCCTCATAAATCTGCCGATCGAAATCATTTCGCGCCTGCTCATGTCAGTGCCGACATTGCTGTCAATGATCCCGATGAGAGACGGTAGCTTAAGAATAGACTCAAATCTCAGCGTGTTCGACACCAGGGCAGTCAAGAATTTCTGTTGTCTGTTAGCCCGCCCGAAATCGGAGTCACCATGGCGATACCGGACATAATTCAAAGCCGTGGCGCCATTCATACGTTGACGCCCTTTAGGAATCTGCATCCCAAACTGACTGCTATGGTCATTGATGGGTTCTTTAATTGTTATATCGAGACCGCCCAGGGCGTCTACTAGCTTCTTAAAGCCCTGAAAGTCTACTTCGACATAGTGATTTAGATCGATACCGAGAAAACCTTCGACCGTAGAGATAGTCAGACTCGCCTGACCGTAAGCGTAAGCCGCGTTTATCTTGTCTTGCCCTCGATTCGGAATGTAGGCTCTCATGTCTCGAGGTATTGAAATGAAATAAATTCGCTCTTCTTTAAAATCCAGGCGCACCAGGATCAAGGTGTCACTGCGGGCTGTTTCTCCGTGTCGTGAATCGCTGCCGAGCAACAATATATTGACAGGATCTCCTTGCGCCTTTTGTTCGCTTAGCAGGTCTCGCCGAATACGCTCGATTATTCCTGAACGAAGGCCACCTGTCGGCGACATATTAAGCCAAGCGGTGAAAGCCACGCTGCCCACAATAACCAGAACGACCATGACGCCAATGATCCATCTCTTTAGCCTGCGTTTTTTCTTTTTATCTTCTACTCTGGTCAATAAGTTACCTTATCCAAGAAAACTGGATTCTCTATCCCCAGTCTGCTGGAAAAACTATCAACTCTCAAGCAAGAATATGATGCTATGAAGAGACAAGTCATTCTCCGCTCTAATATCCTATTCAGAAAAACCCTCGGAAAAATACCAGAGCTTTGACGATTTTGGTGTTCCAATTGTGGCATGGCCGCCGGTCCAGTTCTCAAGCCCATAGTTGCCGCTGTAATCAAAATACATTACTCTTTCAGCTACTATACGCCTAGTGGCGCTTACCCCCATGCCAAACGCCTTGCCGGTTCCCAATCCACTTGCGCTAGCCACGGAAATAGTTTTTCGGCTTTTGGCGTTTAACGTGTAAGTCTTTTTAGTTGTCGCGCTCGATCCTTCGGGAAAGAACGTCAAGGTTACTGTGACCTTTCGGGATTCAGGATTGTGAAGTGTGAGAAACTCAGCGATTCGCGAACCGCTGGCGCTCTCCGCAAAGAACCACTTCTTATAAAGCCTGGGAGAGCCGACCGTGCTGTGAGCGCCGGAGCGGCCAGCGGAATTAAAGTAGATAGTGCGCTCCGCGACGACCTTGGCCGGAGAGTGGACTTTTATCCCGAATTCAGTCCCTGAAACTATTCGATTTAAAATAATCTCCCGGCGTCTCCGGGAGCCGAGCTTATATGTCCGCGACACTTGTGAGCCATTGCTTTTACTCAGTGTCACTTTAAATTTTGTCGGCTTCTTCTTGGGATTAAAAACTAACAACCGGTTCTCAAAACCGGGCCCGGTAAAACCTTCGGCAAAATACCAGTTCTTAGAGAGCCTTGAGGCTCCGATACTATTGAAACCACCGACCCGCTTGGTGAATTTAAAATAAGAAGATCGCTCAACCACGATCGGTTTCGGTGATTTTAATACCACTGGGGTCTCTGCTGACTTCAGTCCGCGAACACTTTTGACTCGTAGTGCTTTTCTGGAGCTCCCGGCGACCTTAAATCGCTTAATGACCCGCTTTCCTTTGCCCGGCATAAAGAACGCTGTAACCCAAACCGGGGCTTTGCGAGGATTCGCGATCAAAAGCCAGGTCTCAATGTTTTTACCAGTCCGTCCCTCGGCAAAATACCAACGTCTTGATGGTCGCCTGGGCCCGATTGTACTGTGACCGCCTCCATTACGATCATGACTAAAGTATGTGGATCGCTCGGCCACTACCGGATTATCCGAGCTGATTTTCAATGCTGACGGCCCGGACTTAATCAATCCGTCAACCGCTACCGTCTTTCTTGAGCGAGCGATAACTCTTCGTTTTACTAGTTTTGTCCCACCGTTTTTCGTCAGAAAGGTCAGCCTCACTTTCGCTGCCTTTGAGCCGGGATTTGTTAATAAAATGAATTCGTCCCAGTAGTCGTGTGACACCTCAATTAAGGAACTGCGAAAACCCAGCCAAGCCGCGAACTGGCTAAAGCCCCAAACTTCTTTTGTGCCGGCACTGCCGATAAGCTTGACTTTCTTGACACGACCACTAGCCGTTCGATTACTCAAATCAATGCTGTACAAGGTGCCGACATAACTCTCTGTCCGGCTATTGAAAATATCTTGCAGTTGACTGCGTGAAAAGGTCACAGGGCCCCAACGATAGACGCGTCCCCAGGGAGACGGTACACCTTTTAAATATGGATAAGTCGAGGCTCTGCCGCCCCAAACATTGTGCAGACTCTCCGTGTGTCCGCCGCTATTGCCGTGATAAGCGGCAACAATCACTTTGCCGTTGTACATGACAACCTGACCCTTGGTGTGCTGCACAGCCGCGACTAAGTTTGATCTCTCAGCGTCAAACCCCAGATAATATTGACTACCCATTGTGGCGTCGATATCAAAGTTCTGCGCGTCCCAAGTGGTGCTGTAGAGTTTCTTGTTTAAAACGTATGTCCGGGCCGCCACAGCCAGGGTCCGCTGTCCTTCCGTTGGCCACGAATTCGGCTCTTCGGCGATCCCCTTAAGGTAGTCTTCGATATTAATTACATTAATAGCCCACAGAAGACCGGTAGACGATCTTCGCGCCTCCATGCGGCCGCGATATTTGCGATTGTTATTCAGTACTTTAATATGCCCGCCAGAAGATGGCACCAGCCGGGTAAAACCAGCGGACTTCCAGGTTCCCGCGCCATCAACGCGTGTAACATATTGACCATTATTATAGGTCACATGAGTGATTACATCTCGCGCTACCGCCACACCCGCGCCGGTATTGTTGGGGTAGGCACGATAAGAGCTGTCAGCGGTGAATTGCAGTTCGCTACCGTTTAGGATGCCGACGCGAAGAGTCTGACCCTCACGCCCTCCTTTGATGTTGACCCCGGTATAATAGGTCTTAAGTATTTCCCGGTAACCAACACCGTTTCCAGCTAAGGCCTCGACTCCGGACATATCCAGCCCGACACCGTGAGCGGTTCCGCGCCCTCTAAAAGTATATACTTCTTGAGCAAGAGAACTTTTCAGGGGAACAAAAGTAAAGACTATCAGTAGAAGCGTGACCGCGACCAACCAACGCGTGAGTCGTCTTGGCGCCGGACCCTCGCTCAATGGCATTAATAACGGCAACTTGGCCCACCTCATTTGTAAAAATAAATCTTTAATTTTGCTGTGCGACTATTTGGATTAGAAATCGTTATATTTGTCTGGAAACCGGCACCCGTAAACCCTTCAGCAAAAAACCACTTCTTGGACTTTATCTTTGAGCCGACGGCGCTGTGGCCACCTTGGCGGCCTGAAACGTTGAAGTAGACTGCCCTTTCAGCAACGATTGGTTGATTAGACTTCATGCGCGTCGCAACCCTCTTTCTCCGCCCAGCTTCATTTGAGCTGTTTACATTCACGGTCTGAGATGTCCTGGGCGGGATAACTCGATTCCGCGTTATTCTACGCCCACTCTCTAACAAGTAGTCTACCTTGACCTTCGCGGTCTTGTCACTGAAATTCCTCAGCATTAATTTTTCATTGTAGCCTTTGTTTGTATTTCCTTCAGCAAAAAACCATTTTTTCGCTGGCCTATTGACACCAAAACCATTAAGAACACCACTGATTCCACTATCTTGAAAGTAAATAGAGCGCTCAGCCACGATACCTCTGCTTCCCCGTATTACTATTGAAGAGGGAACTCCGTTTGTCTGGCCATTGACGTAGATAGATTCACGACTTTTTGGCCTAAGCTTGATCTGCTGTTCGACCTCGGGCGCGCCTGTATCAGGGGTATATTTAATATTTACCCGCGCCGTGGCTCGACCGGGGTTAGACAAAAGCAACCAAGTATCTTGCTTGTCGACCTGATAGCCACCGACAAAAACCCATTTTGACGCCGTCTTTTGGACTCCAAACGATGAATGTCCTCCTGTCATCCCCCCGCTATTGAAAAAGATCGATCGCTCAACCACTATCGGGAGACGAGCGGAGACCTTGATGGAAAAAGACTTCTGACGCATGTCGTTGTTGACGTGAACGCTCGCGCGGGTTCCCGGGGCAAGCCTGATTCTCCTGCGCTTAGCGATGCCCTTGGATGTCATATAGGTGATGTTTGCCACGGTGCCTTTAGACCGCATATTGGTCAAAATAAGCCAGGTGTCAAATCCCGAACCAGTAAACCCCTCCGCGAAATGCCAGACACGGTTACCTCGTCGCGCTCCTAATGTTACCGAGCCTCCGTTCGTCTTGGAGAACCCGAAATACATTGACCGCTCGGCGACAACCTGAACATTGGAGACAATTCGCTGGCTTATGCCTTTTTCGTAGAAGTATTTATTCATATTCAAAGATACGCGTCCGTTTGGTTTGATTCTTATCGTTTTTACCTTCGGTTCCCGTTTCGCCGGACCCAGGTATTTGACTATACCTCTATATACAGCCGCGGCTATTCTTTGCCGGAAAGCCGACGTTTTCAACAAACCTTCTTCAGTCGAATTACTGATAAAAGCGCCTTCGACCAGAGCCGCCGGCATATCTGTTCTTCTTAAAACATAGAAATTCGCGCCCTTTGTGCCCCGATCCGAAAGCCCTATCTCGGCTACCAGCTCTTTTTGTATCAAGCCCGCCAGCCGCTGGCTTTTATTGTTCGAGGCGGAAGCGGTCCAATAGTAAGTTTCGGTGCCTTTGGCCGACGATGGCCCGGCATTATTGTGAATTGAGACAAAAGCTTTAGCTTTAGCGTCATTTGCGATATTAACCCTGGCCTGGAGATCATCGGAAATATTTATTCGACCATCACCAGTCAGGTCTCTTGCTGGAGTATTGGGAGATCTATCAGTTGAGCGGGTTAATTTGACCTGGCGACCGTTTTTGCGAAGCAATCTCTCGATTCTGAGACCGATATCCAGGTTGGCCGTCTTTTCAGCAAAACCCGTAGGACCAACCGCCCCGGAATCTGAGCCTCCATGGCCCGGATCAATTACGACCAGACCAGAACCAGCCCACGCCACAACCGGAAGAACCACGAGCAGTAACCCTGTGAAAAGCGCGATTATTGTTAGACGTTTAAAAAACACTTTAAAACCTCTTGAAGACTTGCTTTGCTCAATACTTAGAAAAATATTTCAATATCTATTGCGAGATTAAAAATATTTGAGCTTGCATAGCCAATATAGTATACGCACTGCATTAAAACAACCAGCCTCGCCATGATAGAGCAGCGCTAACTTCCTTCATTACCTCTTAATATCTATCGGCAATCCACTGCCGTACGTTAAACCCAGGAGCCATATCTTTTAGGGACGTTGTTGCATTTGTTGCACAAAAAGCCGCAATCACAACAGTGCCCCCCCCAAATTCAATTTTGTGCAACAAATGCAACAACGTCCCTATTTGACTTTACAAATTCAATTTTGTGCAACAAATGCAACAACGTCCCTATTTGACTTTAAAGGTCCCGGGACTATTGCCCCAATTCCCATATGAGCTGAAATATGGTCTTATTCGGACTTTAAAGTCTGTCCCTGCCGACGTCGGCGCTTTCCAGCGATAATATTGAGCGCCTGTTCTCGTGGTTCTTTTAATGTTCCGCCATCTCGCCCTGCTGATATTTGGCATCCTGACGTCATCAATGAATACGGCGTCCGATCCCGATTTGACAGAATAATCTTTTGAATATGACCACAGAAACGTGTGCGTGCCCCGACCGACTGTAAAGGACGCGGTTTGCCACCCTCTATTTCCCGACGAGTGAATCTTGCGCGTACTGTCGATATAAAAATCAAAGAAATCGTAGCCCTGTTCTGAGCTAACTTTGTAATAAAAAGTAATCGTCGCCGCTGAAGAAAATTTTTTGGTGATCCCTATCTGAGAGCTCTGAGAATTCGCGATGTTGCCGGATCGAGCTGAATGTGACCCGTCCATTTTGGCTGCGGTTGTCAGTTTCCATTTGACGTTTCCGGTGTTCATATAGGCTGAAGCAAATCTTCCCTTTTCATATCTATCGCGAAAAGTCCCTCTGGCGCTGGCGTTGCGCGAGTATGACAGGTGGTAGCGGAGCTTCTTCGCTCGCCTCCTGTTCCATTTAATTATTGTGACCCGACCGCGTCGGAGTGTAGCGTTTTTGCGAGGCCGAATGATTTTCGGGGTGACCAGCTTGAGATACCTTGTAGCCCGATAAGCGTTGACCAGACCATGGCCATATTGCGTATCGTAACCAGGCGCCCCCAGGTCTGTGGCGCTCCTTTTTATCGTGTTGACGATTGAAGAAGCTTTCCGGCGCCCACTTGCCCGGACCAAAGCCGCCACACCTGCTACATGGGGAGCCGCCATAGAAGTACCTTGAAAATAGAAGTACCCTTGTTTATCGGGACGCCCTTTATATATAGTCTGCTGCAAAATACCATCGACCAAGCCATCATTGTTCCTGTCGGAAGACGTGTCTCCGCCGGGAGCCGAAATATCCAGGCCGTCACCATACTGTGAATACCATGTTCGAGTTTTGTTATAGTCGGTAGCGGCCACCGACAGAACCGTCGAGTAAGCAGCAGGATACGCTAAACGACTTGTGCCGCTATTGCCGGCCGCTGCCACAACGACGACATTCTTGCGCTTTACCGCGTGGGAGATAGCGTCGCGCATGGCGTTTGACGGGCTAGATGAACCGAGGCTTAGATTAATAACATGAGCGCCGTTGTTCGCGGCCCACCTTATCCCATCCGCAACATCATCGAAAGTGCCGAAGCCAGAGGAGTCCAAAACTTTTACCGGCATTATGGACGCCTTAAACGCGATGCCGGCGACACCTCGGCCGTTATTTGTCGACTGCGCGACCGTACCGGCAACATGAGTGCCGTGTTGATTATCATCATTTGGGTGACTATCGTTGTTGACAAAATCATAGCCTGGAACAAAGTTGGTCTGGGACAGATCTGTAATAAGGCGATATCTAGTCCCTCCCTCGGTTCGATTCTCATAAGCCACACCGGTATCGACGACAGCCACGACTGAACCCTTGCCTTTCGTCCGTCCCCAAGCCCGGGGCATGTTTAGCTGCCGAAAATTCCACTGCCTCCTATAATATCTATCATTGGGCGTAAACAAAGCTTTTACATAACCATTGGGTTCAGCGTAAACAACGTTTGAGTCAGCTTTGAGCCGAGCGAGTAATTGAGAGATGTCTTCCCGCTTGTTAAATTTCAGTAACCATGTACGCGGATTTTGAAGTTTCTTCACGACCCGACCGTCAGAGCCGGCCGCGAAATTTTGTGTTTGCGTCTGACCCATATGAGTCTTGAACTTAACGATTAATTCGCCGGCAACAGTGCCTGCCTGTTCTTTTTCAGGCTGGGGTCCAGGTTGAGCGTTAACGCCCACGCCGGGCACGACAATCACAACTAATGAAAGAATGATGATCGGCGCAAGTCTTATAAATCTAGTTATCAAACTCTTTTTATCCAAAGCCTCAATGGTGCGTCCTTTCGCGACTATTCAAACGCGGTAACGGTAGTTAACCGATTAAAATGCTTGGCGCAGCTCGACAGCTTTATACCCTTAGAGGGCAAGGATTAGGCATATAAATTGCAGTGTTTTTTACAAGGCGCATATTAAGCAAGAATAGACGCTTGAAAAGTCGTACACAGTGGTGTCTCTATTTGGGCAAGCTTAATAACGTTTTCATGTTTGTAGTGGGGATGATTACTTACCGACTATACGCGATGGACCCTTCACCGCCGCCAGCGGTTCGATCATTAAAACGGCCGACCCGGCTGACAACCACAGGTACATTATTTTCAGTACTCAGGACTGTTGAAATCGCGGTGTTCCTTAGGCCCTTCATGGCGCCTACAGATATCTTCTTCCGGCTCCAGCCAGAGATATTGTATTTCCTGGTGATTACATTGCCCCTTGGCTTCATAAAGCGAACTGTAACTTTAGCGAGCTTAGTTCCGGGATTAAGGACGCATATCCACAAATCATCATGGCTTGAGGTTTGCCCCCCGGCAACATACCATGTAGCGCTCGCCTTTTTCGCGCCGATGGTCGCATATCCGCCGTTTGCTTTGGCGTCACGAAAATAAACGACCTTTTCAGCAACGACAGCACGATTCGTTTGGAGTTTTATCGACAAGCCTTTTGAATCCTTAAGGCCCGTTAATCCATCAACTGCAATCGAAAGTTGCCTGCGATTTCCGATAGTAAAGCGGCGCGTCGTTTTTCTCCCGTCCCCGGTGTAAAACTCAGCGCGGACTGACGTTTTTCCGCCCTCAGGATTGTGAATTAACACCTGAGTCGAAAACCCGCCTTTTGTCGCTCCAGCCGCAAAAATCCATCTCTTTGAAGGAGAAGTGACGCCAATAGTGCTATGGCCTCCCTCTCGACCCTTGAATTTAAAATAGGTTGCTCTTTCAGCCACTAAACCAACACCGTTGAGTGATTCGATCTTTGTAGAGAATTCCCGTCCTCTAAGCGGCTTGATATTCTTAGCCGCGATCCGTATGCGGCTACCAGCGCCGACACTATATAGCCGTGTTACCCGGCTCCCCCGCTTTCCGGTAAAGACCGCCCGGAATGTAGCTGTGCGGCTCGACGGATTGAATACAAAAAAGATGGTCTCGAAATTACTTTTGGAGTTGCCATAAGCAAAATGCCATAAACGCGAGGGGAAAGGCGCTCCGATAGTCGAATGCGCGCCGGCTTTACCGTGATATTTAAATTTTGTTGATCTCTCTGCCACTACTCCGACACCGTTGATCGACTCAATCTTGGTCGAGACGCCCGTCGAGCGCAGAGCAGTAATAGAATTAATATGGATAGTGAGCCGACGCTTAGCCTTGATGTTATATCTCTTGACGACTGCCAACCCATTTGGCTTGTTGAATGTTGCTCTGATCTTGGCGTACTTGCCGGAGGGGTTCAAAATTGAGATTCTGGTGTTGAATTTGCTCGTCGTTCTGCCTTGCGCAAAATACCAGGTCGTAGAGATAGGCCGGTATTTTAAAGCAGCCGAGATATCGACTAGACCATGACCGTATTTATTATCGTAACCGGTGGTCCCAAGATCCTGCGCCGTCTGGGTCAAGACCTGATAGATATCGCTCGGCGCCGTTACACCTTTTGAGATCAACATAGCGGCGGCTGCGGACACATGAGGGGCGGCTGCGGAAGTTCCCCATATCCAATAGAAACCGTGGCGAGTCGGATCGACCGGATCCATGGCGATGGTCTCCTGCAGGATCCCCTTTTCTGCGTTACCACCGGGCGCGACCAGATCCAGGCGCTTGCCGTACTGTGAATTGTTGGCGCGCTCCTTCCTCTTGGTAGTAGCCCCGACACTAATAACCTAGGCATAGCCTGCTGGATATCTAAGCCCGTAGGTCCCATCGTGGCCCGA
>SDBS01004173.1_pt1 | contig 14158 bp, 20 predicted proteins | sample 2277091 | NCBI WGS metagenome assembly SDBS01 (sample SAMN10404972, study PRJNA504765) | marine sediment metagenome | isolation source: marine sediment core GS10_PC15, 163 cmbsf | place: Arctic Ocean: Southern Knipovich Ridge | collected 2010
CGGCCACCTTGCGCCGGAGACTTGCGTTCGCGCTCACCTTGGCTGACCTTGCCGCGGTCCTTGTCGGATACCTTGCCCTCCTGCTTCTTGCCCTTTCCTCCGAACAGTCCGGCCAGTCCCTTTTTCTTTTGATCGGGCCTGGCTTGACCTGGGCCGCCTTGCTGCATTGCCCCTCCGGCCATCATGGGATTCACTGGCGGCTCCGGCTGGATCGTGGGGTCTAACTTGGTCGCCAGGAGTCCTGTAGCGATAAGCTCCATTCGTACTTCCTCGGGAGTCATCAGGGCGTCACGCTGAAGTTGCCCCAGCGCCATGCCGTAGGTGGAAAGCGCTGCCGCCGTTGCTCGCTTCACCTCTTCGTCTTTTTCTTCCCAAATAAAATTCAGGTGATCTGGGAGCATCTTGTTGAAGTAATTGCTTAGCCTGGACGCCACCTCGGCGTATCCAGTCCGGCGAGTTTGTCGCTCGCCTCGGATAACACCGGCCAGCGTTCCGGCTCCTGACTGCTCGGCCATGCCGATGTCGGAAAGCCGCATCCCGTAGCCTGCGCAAACTAGCTGCGCGTACTTCAGGGTAGTAGAGTCGTACAGCATGTCAGTGGGAGGTCGATTGAATGGAATCCACTTGGCTGGTTCGCTATGCTCGTAAAGCACCGGAACCTTGAAGCCGTCGATGCCTCCGAACAGCGATGAGAAGCCCTCAAGCCACTCTTCGGCTGACTCTCTGCTCATGTCAACCAGATCGAGGATGCCTGCTTCTGGGGTGTCAAGCAGAAGGTTGGCATAATACTTGTCGCCTCGATACAGCATCATAAGTGCCAGATAAATCTTCTCTGGCGGAGCCATGCCCCAGCCCTTCCGGCGAATATTGGGGCTGGGTGAAATCAAAGAGCGGCTGATTGCGTGCGTCGGGAATACGATTGGTCTGTGGGGAACGTCTGGGACCGATTGGACAACTGGCCAATTTTTGTCGCCAGTTGGCACGAGCGTTGCACCGTCTACGTGCTCGATCCACATCACCTTTCCTTCTTTATCATCTGGCTCGCGTCCGATCTCGCCCATGCCTCCGAACGGCAAGTCGAGCATGTCCTGGACTATGAGCGCGATGTGGTCGTCAAAGGTCCCGTCAGCCTCAGTGAAGACTTTGGTGTAGTGGTCGATCTCTTTCTTGCTGGCCTCCAGCTTGGTCTCTTCGGGCTCTCGGAGCCGAACGGACCAGTCCTGGCTGAGCATGTTGGAGATCAGCGTATCACGGCAAATAATAGCAACGGGTTGGTTCTTTACTGTGGATCGCCACTGGGCTCCGGCAAAGTAACCTGGATGTCCCCAGTAAGGAATGGATCGGTTGAGGTAAGGCTGTAGATGGATCGCGCGTTGGTGCTGAGCAACTCCTACTTCTGTTTCAGCCATCTATCCTCCAGGGGCATAGCGAAATTGACAGGAAATACACCTGTCCACGTATCAGCTTACAGCTTTTTACAACCCTTGGCAAACTCATTTGCAACCCTGTCATTATCTCTTGCCGCCTCCGCCCAGGTGCCTAAACTTAGGAGTTGCCCACTGCCTGACTCCGGTCAATTGGTTAAAGGCCCCAGATGTGCTGTCTACTTCGTCATCGTGTTTGCCGTGCGGGAAGACGCGATGCCTGGCCAGCCACATCTTATTCCAGTCGGCCTTGACCAGTCGGCAGTTGCCCGCGTTGACCTGGGCGGCGAATAGATAGGCCCTGGTCTGCTTGCTGCCGGTCGATGGTATGCCCTCCAGGATGTAGCCTGCAAGCTCGCGCTTAAGTGTAGCTATGAGAGCTTTACCGGAAGCTCCGCCTTCTTGCTCGACGTATATCTTCACGCGGGTGCCGTCTAGGGCAGCCGTATCCTTAATCATCTGTACGACCTGATCGGGCTCGCCCTGGAGACTGGTTTGGTGCATAATCCAGGTTAGGTTTTTTTCGTCTAGGCCCACCAGCGTTCCCGATGTGAAGTCGGGGTCAGTGCCCATTTTCTTCTCAGAGGCAGCCAGGTCCCAGAAGCGGACGCAATGCCTAACGTGGACTGGCCGCCAATCCTCCATCAACTCGCCGCCAAAGTGCTCCATCGGATAACCAGGCTCGGGAGCCGGTATCTGGCCCACCTTAAACATATCTCCCTTGGGCGGGCTGGGATGTTGCTGATACTCTGCTCCCCAGACTAGCGCACCAACGTCGATTGATTGCTGCTCAAGGAATTTACGACTGAAGTTGAGCATCGGAGCGAGAGGCTCGCGCGCCTCTCGCCCTAGAATGTCAGGCATCCCCTCGCGGAGACCTTCATTCCTGGCTATTTCGTCTCTCTCTTCCTGGGTCTCGGCCAAGGCCGCATACGACGCTATTGTCCATCGGCCTCTATTGCCGCCACACTCAGGGCAAAGCTCAGGATTGTATTCGTGATCGAAGTGGAAATTACAGGACGTGCAATAATCGCGGCGACCTTCCTGCTCCAGGATGCGAGCCTGGAGATCATCCTCGTGCCAACGGGTCATCATAAAGATGACGCGGTATCCTGGCCAGAGCCTAGTCTTGAGCGTTCCTTTCCACCATTCGTACACACTGTCCCTGATGGTCTCGGACTGAGCAGCCGCCCAGTTTTCGATTGGGTCGTCAATGATGGCGCAGCCAAATCCGCGGCCAGTGATCGGGCCGCCCACGCCAGCCGCGAACGCGTAACCAGCGCTACCGGCCAGATGCCAGTCCCTAACTCTCCAATTCTCTGGGTCCTTCATAATTCCTAGCTTTGAGAAAAGCTGACTGTATCGGTCGCTCTCAAATACAGATCGGGCGTTACGGCTATTCCTGTTGGCTAAGTCCTGAGCGTATGAAACCAAGGCCACTGGAAGGTCGGGGTTGTGGGCCAGCCAATAAGCTGGCAGCCTGGTCGACACGATCTCAGATTTCCCGTGCTGCGGAGGTGCGTTGAGCATAAGGTGAGTGATTGGCCGCGGATGATCCAGGTGGACCACGCGGTCGATGTCGTCACATACGCTTAGATGGAATTGGTCAATCTTGTACTGTGGAAAAGTGAACGGGATAAAGTGTCGCATCCTGGCGCGAGCCAAACTTCTTTCCTGCATATCTTCCTCCGTCAATCCTTCATCAGGCCGGAATGCCTCGTCCTGGCGTTCAAACATCGCGTCCGATTCGTAGCCTGGCACGACCTCTGTGTCTGGGGCAAGAAAGTCGTGAAGACTTGTGGGCTTATTCTGATTTAGATACGTCATTGTGTCCTCCTGGCGGCTCAGGCACAACGGCCCTAAGCTTGCGCATGTACGCCGCTCGATCATTGGCATTGGGGATAAACTGAAACATCATTCTTTGGTTGAAGCTGATGTACTCCCAGACTACGACCGCTGGGATCATGCCGCTCTCGGCCAGCGAGCGCTTCATCTCTAGCTCTTTCAGTTTCGCTGACAATCCTACGTTGTCGTAAAACTCACGCCGGAGATCGCGTGCGTTCTTCAGCGGGGCCAGGGCCTCCAGCAGCATATCGGTCCCAGCACGAAGTCTGACCATATCTCCAAATTGCAATCCCGCAGAAATCATGGTCGCTGCCTGGGCCGCGTCATCCAAAAGTGCCGACTGGTCATGCTCAGTCATTTCCTCTATAAGGTCCTGGGCAATGGCCTCCATGGCCGTGATCTGCATTCGATTATTTAGTAGGTCAGGATTCATTAAGATTTCGTTGAAGTTGGTGAGGTTCTCGTAGATCGCGTAACCCTTGGTGGGTTTGCGACCGGCTCTGCCTCCGTGCATTCTACAGGCAGGTCGACCCTTAATTCGATTGGACCAACAGCGCCGATCCGATCCACACTTCGGACAAACCCAGTGCTTATCACCCTTCTTAAAGCGATAACCGCAGCCGCCGCCATGGGCGCTGCAACCTTTGTTTCGCTTACCGCACTTTGCCTCTGGCAAGGACGGCAAACCATCTAGCTGCTTTTTTGGGGAAAGCTCAATTAAGTCTGGGTATTTCTCACGCGCCATACATACACTCCCGCCCTCGAAGGCGATGCTGCTAGTATTGGTGTAAGTATGGGTGTTTTCGGCTGACGTTTTATCGCATCAGGCCGCATTTGCAGTATACAACAAATTTAAGGTAAACGCTGATGGAAGCCCTGGACCACGGCCCTTAAGCTGTCGTACTCATTGCCCAGGACGCGAAGCGTGTCGATCCAATCGTTCACGTCTTCGGCCAACTCGGCAGTCTCCACGATGATTGCCTCGAATACCGGAAGGCCCCTCTGTTGGTCTACCAGGGGCTTGGCCTTGGGAAACAGATTGTCCGACAGGTGCATAGCTCGGGTGATAATGCTCTTGCTCAGCACACCGGCTCTGTTGTCGGCAGTGAGGATCACATCCAGTTTGGTCTGGATTGCCTCGGAGAGCATCTCTACCTGATCTTCAGTGAGGGTGACTGTTACTGTGCCGGTGGCCATAGGATATTTTCCGCGCTGCCCCAGTAGTTGTTTGTTGGAAATAGGACGCAGTTTTCGAGCAGGTCATCGTGATCGGCCTTGCCCCAGTCGAGCGCCTGCATTCGTTCCTTGTCTGCGCAGACAAAAGTTGCGACAGAGAACAGCACGTCAACTTCTTGGCCAGTAATTGCCACAACCGTGTTGGGCTGCGTTATGGTTATGAATACCGTTTTGTCCCTGAGCGCGGCCTCTTCCAAGACCATAAAGACAAGGCCGTCCATCTCTTCGCGCTCTCTTTCGCTCCAGTCCAGCTTTGGATCACCTTCATACAAAACAACCACAATCGCAGTATCAGTCTCCTGAATACCTATGGTCTCCATAAGACCGAAGGCTCGATCAAGTCTACCCTTCAGTTGGATAAACTCTCCGCCGCCGCTGGGGGTTGGTCGCCTTTTGGGTGCGCTCTGTGAGTAGAAGTAGATACCTGCTATCACGCCAACTACGGCCAGCACGATAGCGGCTATGCCTACTATCTTTACCTGCTTGCTGTAGTTGTCAACTGGTTCCGTTTGCTTCTGTTTGTCCATCTTCGACTCCTTCTCTAGCCGAATTGATTATCGCAATCGCATCGGTGCCGGACATATCCTCCTGATCCACTAAGGCTTCAGTCAGTGCAAGCAACACTGACTCCTGGGATCGTAGGTATGATTCCACTTGCTCGATGGCCGATTTCATAAAGCGCTCTACGGCCTCATTAATACTATCGCCTGGTCCCTCACCTGGCGCGCCCAGGACTGGGAAGCTGCCGAATTGGCCATGGGCAAACATTTGGTACACGCGCTCTCGCACCCGCATCATATCGCCGCCCATTCCAGTCCATCGTTCGCCCATAATAATATCGGCCCCGATGTCACCGGCCATGCTGACATAGATGTCTTTGATCCAATCGGCCTGGGGGTGAGCGTAAACGTCTCGCCTGGCCACATCGTAGGCGTATCCCAGTGCGCGGCCTCGGCGGACAATTGAGAGACGTACAAACCTCTTCTCTTCTCTCCAGTTGCGCATGGCCAGCGCGTGACCAGCTTCGTGGGCTGCTACAGCTTTCTTTTGCCTTGGTTCCCAGTTGGAAATGGGATTGGAAATTCCTAGTATCTTTTCCTGGAAGCCTAGCTCCAGGTCTGCCTGGATGACGTAATCGCGACCGTCAAAGATAGCTGCTCTCGGAGCGTCTTTGGTTATCACGCTCATAATGTGAGCAGGCGTGGCCCTGGGTGTGTCCAGGACCAGCGCTTCCACGTCGATTGGGAATTCTTCGTTCGTTGTGATCTTATTCAGGTAGCCTTCGATGATCTCGCGGCGGCCTTCCTCGTCTGGCTCATCGACCTGAATAACCTGGTCAAATCGACCTGGCCTTAGGATGGCAGGGTCGAGCACGTCGGGCCTATTGGTTGCGCCCATAAACATGACCTTGCCGCGGTCGATCATAGAAAGCCCGAGTTTCCCTCTCGCTCTGTCTAGGCTCTCGCCCCACATGCCGATCTCTTCAATACCATCCATTTCGTACAGTAGGCGTGTCAGAGCACCGGAGCCCATCCCTCCCATCATTCCACCGGCACCCTGCATTCCGCCCGCTTGCCCTGCTCCGCCCTGCACGTTTCCTCGCGAAGACGCAATGGCGTCGATCTCATCAATGTATGCGATACAAGCTCCATAGCGCGCAGCCAGCTTCCTGGCCTTGCCCACGAAGCCCATGACCTTAAGTGTGTCCATCCCCCAGAACATGCCCCTGAAGGTACTACCCTCTGTTCCGAGAAAAGCCACATCGCCCGATCCGGCCAGAGCTTTGGCCATCATGGTCTTGCCCGTTCCTGGAGGACCAGTCAACAGCAGCCCGTTTAGAGCCTCGCCGCCCATCTGGCGGAAAACCTCACGGTCGACCAGCAGCTTATTCCACTGCTTCACACGCTCGACCAGATGCTTCTGGCCCCAGTAGTCGTCCCAGGTAATTGCCTTGGGGTCGCCTGGATGTATCTCAGTGGAGCGCGTCCGACCCATGAACCAAAACATCGAGCCGAACTGAATAATCATAAAGAAGATGGCGTACACAAAGTTGAGGGCCAGCATAGCGCCTGCCATGAGCGTGGCCAACCCATTGCTCGGGAAGAAAATATGGACCGCGGGCGTGAAGATCGCCCAGAAAATCAGCAACTTCCTGAGCATGTCGTGCTTCTTTAGAAATTCACCGATCATTATGGGGATCGCCATTACGAAGGCGATTTTCGATAATACATTCTCAACAATACTTCGGGGGTTTAGACCTGGCAACTGGATTCTTCGTTTATGTAACGGTGTGGTAGCCATGACTCAGTATAGCATGGTCCTTTCCGTGTGTCTAATTTAGAGAGAAGGACGTTGGTCCCTGGGGAGGCGGATGGCCTGGATGATCTCCAGGTCCAGGATCGAAACTATGACCAGCGTTTTTGATGGCAGCATGTAGCTGCTCGATATTGAGTTGAAGCACTTTTCCAAAGTCGTGGCCCAGCACCCAGCATAGCGCGTTGAGCGCAGACTGCCACACTTCGTACTGTTGCATGTCTGGAGTTTTGCCTGGGACTTGGCCAGCCAGCATAGTTTTGATAAGATCGTGAGCGAACACAATTTCCTCGCGGACCCGCTCGACCTCTTCACTCTTAACCACAGGGATGTGGGAAAGCTCGAAGATTTCTTCCTGGACTGGATAGTGCTCACCCTTGATGCCGGTCACAATCCACTCGCCGCCATGTATCCGAAAGTTGCCTTCTGCCGTCTCGCAATACCAGGCCTCTTCGTGTCTATCGTAAATGACACCTGGCGGCACGTCATCGAATTTCATAATTTCCTTGGGTAGAAACTGGACGGCCTCGACTACGATTGGTCTCTTGCGAAATTTCATAGGAATGTTAGATACCTGAATTGCTGGCACTTCGAGCAGTAGCCGTATTCGTATCGACCGCTGAATAAAGTCTTGTATTTGACCATGCCATGATTCTTCTCACAATTCCTGAATGGAAAGTAATGGCCCAGCGGGCCTGGCGCACCCTCCATACTAGAAACGATCCTCTGAGCTTCCATCACGTCCGCCCAGAATTTCTTAATCCGCTCTATCAAATTCCATGGCCTCCCACCAATAATGCTTCCAGAATAGGTGATGACACATACAACTGCAAACGCGAGATAGGCACTCTTCAAATCCGTCTTCGGTCCTACAGAATATGCACCAGGTTCCTGGCCAGCCCAGCCACACATACTGAAAGTGATGCTGGCCGTCTGGGCTGTCTGCACAATTATAGTCTAAAGACTTCCCGTGCTGGCAGCCAGCAACGTGAATGTAGCTATTGGTCGGGTCGCCCGTGGTCTCGATCTGGGCCCGCGTCCTGGAATGAATGTGGCACTCCAGCTTGCCTGCATTCCATCGCTTGCAGCACGGGTATGGCAGCAGGTCATCAGGGAGGGAAGACAGCGCGACCGTCAGGGTCGGTGAAAGCAACTTCATGGCCTTGCCAGTAATCTGCGTGACAGTCACATTCACACCTCTTCCTAATACACTTTTGGTCGTTGTGTCTAGCTGGGCAGTTGTAGCACCAGTCGTCAATCCAGGTTCTATCCCGCCGATACTTGGACCAGACGTGCTGGCCATCTTCGGAGCCTGGACAATGCTCCCAGTTTGGTAAACCGGCCTCACAACTGGCCAGGTGTTTCGTCATCCGATATGCTCTCCAGTAGGGCTTTGACCTCGGCTTTCTCTTTATCTAGCAGCACGTCGTACTCTCGCATTTCCTCACGAAATCGCTTTGACAATAGAAGATGAATTCTGTGCTTGAGCTTGTTTCGTCGCCAGCGCCAAATACGACGATTGAGCCAGCGGGCGCGAAAGCTAACGTCGTCTATAGACTTCATAAAGCACCGATATTGGCCTCAATGCGGTCTGTAGCCATCATTGTGTAATCTTCCTTCATCTCGATGCCTTCTACAATGTCCCATCCGGCCTGGAGCCCAGCAATCATCTCGGAGCCGGACCCTGAGAACGGAACCAGTAACCGTCTTGGGTGAGCGAGGGTCGTCTTGCCGGTCTCTGGAATGGGCGGGAGTATGAGAGTGGCCAGGTGGCGTAAAAGTCCAAGTGGTTTGACGGTTGGGTGTATGCAGCCACGGGCGCGATCCCCGTCTTCCAGCTTGAGGTATTCTTCAACGTGAACGCGCATCCAGCCTTTGCCGGTTCGTGCCCAGTAGTAGTTTTCAAGCCCCTTATCCTTCTCTTTCCGGCTGGCCTTCGCGGAATAGAAGAAGCGCGCCTTCTCGCCCAGCATCGCGCCCGCCTCTTCATCTAATATCAGGTTGGCTGGCCATCGGCCCTTGGTCTCTTCTCGACTCGTGTAGGCCTCGCCAACAGCATCCCCGAATGGTTTGGCTCCCTCGTCAAAGGTGTTGACCGCGTAGCTATCGCCTATGATCCTTGACCCGTCGATGTTGAGGCCGCCAGTGCCATACATGCGCATTAGCTGCCTGTAGGTGTCCTTGCCACGCGGGGTCCGACACAGGTAGATTGGTTCCCAGGCTGGCTTGAGCGCAGTGTAATAGCCTGGCACAACCTCGTGGGCTTTTGGAAATCCCTGGCCATGCAGCCACATGAGCGTGTCTACGATCTCGAAGCCGCCACGCTCCAGGCCTACACCCAGGTGATGAAACGTGCGCGTGCCGCCAAAGAACAGGCATATGGCCCCTGGATAGAGCGCCTTTTCGATCAGGCCCTCGGCCCACTCGGAAACCCAATCCTGGTAGTGCTCCAGGCTCTCGAAGCCGTCCCAGTCCTGGCCCATGAATCCAGTAGACAGCCGGTTGTATCGGCCATCTGAGCCCATCTGGGCTGGGGCGTTGGTTCCGCCAAATCGTTTTTGGATTGAGATTAGAGCGTAGGGAGGGTCACTTAAGATGCCATGAAAACGCGTGTGTTCTCCAAAGTCTGATAACCATTCTGCGATTCCAGATTGATGTATCTTCCACGTCACCCCGCAATTGTACTCTACCTCTGGGGTCCATCCAGGCCCACGGGTCGCCACATTCGGCCAGCGCGTCATCGGCAAAAAGCGGGCACCAGTAGGTGAGAACGCGTATGGCATAGAAGCGGCCACCTTTGCTGCCACAGACCATCGGATTGGTCAGATACTCCCAGACCTTCTCGCCGCAGTTGTATAGGGCCAAGGCCATCAGCATGTCCCCACCAGATTGGTCCAGGGCGCTGCTCAGAATCCACGTTCCTCTATATATATTGTAGGCAGGGTCCTGAAGCTGCTTGGCTGTCCCAGTCCAGGATCGCGGAATGACCTGCATGAGACCGACTGAGTTATGGCCATCTATGGACGTGAGCCCATTAATGCCCTGGCTCTCCTGGGCCATAACGGCCTTGATGACGGCTATTGGTACATCTGGGAAAGTAGGCCGCCAGCGCTCGAATACAGGCTGGAAGCGATTGACATTAAAGATAATCCAGTCGGGCGGAGGTTCTGGGCCTGGAGGGCAAGGATTGTATTCTGCATTCCCTAACCAGACGCAGCCAGCAAAGAGCAAGTTGATGACCATTTGGAGCATGGGCCACACTGTAGCACACCCACGGTAGGCACTGTCAACCCCGAAATTATCTACACAAATAGTGTGCGCAATTGACTTACCTACACAAATGGTGTAGGCAAATTAAAGCAAGAGCCCCGCTTGCGGCGGGGAATTTACTCTGCCAGCGGCGGTGATCTGGCGGTCTCTTGACTAGGGTCGGTCTTGCGTGACCGTCGCTCCGAGTACCGATTTTCACCCTCTCTCGATCCTGGCCAGGACCGGAGCCCAATGTCGCTTACCCTTCGAGCGCCTACGGTGGGTGTTCCTCGCTGCCTTTGCCATATTGGTCTGTTAGGCCAACTTAGGGGCAGTCTAGGTTGGGAGCCATACTCCCACGGACCTGCGCCCCACTACTATACCGCACTCGGTATACTTGTCAAGTTAGAAATGTGTAAGAAAAAGGAAGGCTCCCTGGGCTGGACTCGAACCAGCAACCCCGCGGTTAACAGCCGCGTGCTCTGCCGTTGAGCTACCAGGGATTAATGATGAAGGGAGGGTTTTTGGTAGTCGCCCAAGTAAGCAAGCCAAGCCTGCTCTAGCTCTTCGGCCACTTCCTGAGGTATCTTGAAATGATTGCCGCTCTTCATAAAAACCGTGGCGCTGTGATCGTTGTTGGGATACCACAAGAAGGACTCAATGGCATCCAACAGGATGACTGTTCTGGTTCCGTCTTCCTCGATAAGCGTGGCTGTCTTTATCATATTCGATTCAAGAAGTTGTCGATGACCTCATCGGGGATGTTGTAAAACTCCTGACCGCATTCGTCGCAGATCAGTACACACACCTGGCCGGTTGTAATTCCGTGGTTTGGCGACGGCCAACGCATCTCAGCACGGATCAGGGGAAACTCGCACGCTTCGTCATTCTGGCACGCCATTTCCTTTTTGCTTCTGTCTATCTGCCAGTGACGGACGGCCAGGAATTTTATTCGCTCTTCGGCGTAGCTCATAGCTCTATGACCGTGGGCGGATTAACCACATTGTACTTGAAGTCGCAGACTGAAACGTTGTAAGCGTAGTAGGTGTCGATCCCATTATCGAATTGGCCGTAGCGCTCATGGATGTGGCCGAAGACATGATTGATTGGTTTGGCGGTGCCGTCGGCATTTGCATAGGTGCTCCGTTCGGTCAGTATCGCTCCGATCCTCCAGGCCAGGGCCAGGCTGCCAGCGTTGACGCCATCCTTGAGAGTCATGTCCAGCACATTGACTGGCGGCCCATGGGTTATAAGCACGTCAACATCTTCTGGGATCAGCGCGTACTTTTTGGTCAACTCTTCCTCTTCCATCATAAAAGCCCAGGACTGAAACGGCAGGGTCCAGGGTGAGCCCCAGAATTTGAAGCCGTCGATCTCGATGCCCGAGTCTTCCAGGTAGTCAATGCCGCCCGTCTGGGTAAACACATTTCCATAGCCAGGGTACTTCTGAAGAGCCCAATCGTGATTGCCCGCGATCACAATCTTGTGCTTGTGGGGCTGGGAGTAAAACCACTCGGCAAATTCGTCTACGTTGTCGCGGCTGCCGCGTCGAGTGAAGTCACCCGTATGGATTAGAACGTCGCCATCAGGGATGTCTTCCACCAGGTAGTGATGGCCATGGGAGTCGCCCATGGCCACAACGGTTAATCCCACCAGCGCTCGATCCTGTATATTGATCTGCTAAGGGCGGCCATCGTGATCTTGCGGCTCAGGTCGGCAATTCGCATGAATGCCAGTAGACCCTCCCTGGCCGTCTCTTGGTCTTCGGCGTCTGGGTAGGTCGTAATCATCTCAACTCCCAGGCCATCGGGGTCCGGCTCGAAGACGCGCATCGGCTTGCCAAAGATTTCCTCGTGGCGCTCAGCGGCCAGGTTCTCGTGCCGATCTTCCATAAGGTCGCTGATTAGGTAGATGGTATCTCGCATCTCTTTCGCGATGTCTTCCGCGTCAACGTGCAGCCACTCCGATGTCGCGGCCTCCATCTGCTCGATCTTGTGTTTCCATATCGCCAGGAGATACCAGTAGTCCCAGGGCTTGTCATTCCAGATGATCGGCAGCCAGTACAGGACGTTGCGTATTGGTCTGTAGATGGAATTGCGCAGCACGTAGTAGAAGTGGAGCGGGCCTTTCGCCCACATCCATCTTAGTCGCTGCATAGGTACACCGCATTGCCAGTGCTGCTGTAAAAGAATTGCCGCTCGTAGGTGAATTTGTCGACCTCGGGGAAATCTGCGGGGTCGTTCTCGTCTAAAAACATGGTCCAGTCACTCGGGAGCGCCTCGGCCCAATAGAAGGTAGGCAGTGCTTCGCTCATTGCGTGGATTTGGTCATTCAGGGGACCGCCGATAAACTCGGCCATGCCTGTGCTGTAGGGGTCAAGCTGCTGCTTCTGATAGGGGTCCATCGCGTCATGCTCAGCTATTCGTTCTCTCCAGGCGTTGTGCCTGCGGGACCTCGCCTTTTCCTCCGCAGAGATCGCAGGGAACCTGGACAGGGACGGGGCAATTTCTAGTGCAGAAACTCTCTTCTCCTGGACAGCTAGGATGGTGCTCACTGCCTGTAAGAAATCCGTCGCCGCCACAATCATGGCACTCAACTTCAGCCGGAGCATTGCACTTCTCGCAATAGCGATACATGCAGCGGACTCCGCTGGACCCGTGGCCAGGTACTCCAGGGTTTGACCCGAATTTGTAGCTGTGGGTTTTGTAGGGGCTCTGCTCGCCCATGTTTATCCTCGGGGAGACTCCATCGTATTCGCTTGTCATGGTTTTCAGTATACATCAACTCTGGCCTTCAAGCCACTTCAGGTAGGCGAGGTTGTCGAGCGTGCTTTCGCCCTCACCTGTCTCGGCTGGACTATTCGCTTTGGCCGTCGCTACAGCTTGCGGCGGCAATCCCGTAGGATCGGATGCGGGCCCGACCAGGGAAAGCTGCTTCAGCGGGCCCATGTTGTCGCCGTCGCCTTCATCTAGTTTTATAACTGGCACGATCTCGATCATCTTGGTCAACTCCAGCAGCACGTCAACATTGCACTGGGCCCCAGTCAGGGCGTTATGCGGCTCCGGCTCTTTCGGCAGGCCCAGCCACTTCAGCGTGTAATTCAGTCCGACCGTTGAAACGCCATCGTGCATGGGCGTCCATTGGTCCCTGATTCGCATGACTGTATACGCGAGGCTCTGAATGTCGATAACGCGATACTTGAATGGCCAGCGTAATCCGCAGCGCATGTACTCGGCGGACAGGAACCTGTAGTCGAAGGTGGAATTCCATCCGGCCAGGATCATGTCATCGGCCTTCACAACCCAGTCGCTAAAGTGCTGCAAGGTCGTCTCCATATCTATGCGATCCTTGGACCTGATTTCCTCTTCAGTGAATCCGTTGACCTCCAAGGCCTTTGGGTGAGCCTTGAGACTTTCGATCAGACGCGGCTCGTGATAGAAGGTGTCGCCGCCTGGCAGCATGATAGCTCCCAGGCCTATGATGCCATTGGCTCTCTCATCAAGGCCCGAGGTCTCTACATCAAATACGATCATTTCTTTACTTTCCCTTCTGCAAACATGGCCACAGCGGCCAGGATTATCATAGCGAAAAATAGCACGATGGCCAGATTGTCGCTCCCCCAGACCATCGAAAAGATGTAAACGGCTACCATGCTCATGGAAGCCCTGAAGCTCCACTTCGATACAAACTTCCAAAAGCTATTCATTGCACACGCTGCCAAGCACTCGCGCTAAAGGCAAAGCTGAGCCCGTCCGCAAAGTGGGCAATGTCGGAGTAGACCTCGGCGTCTTCGTCGGTACAGCGCTCGATTGATATAAACAGCGGCCCCTCTTTCTGGACTACGATCCTCCAGATGGCTAGGCCGTCCGTTCCGTAATTTATCGTGAGGATGGTCCCGTCGTTAAACATCAAAAGCGATGGCGACCCCGAGGAAAGCATTACCTCGCCGTCGACATCGCCCTCAAATTCGATCAGGTCGTCAGATGTTCCGTATACCTTGGTTCCCACATTCTACCTTTCTAAGTAGGCGGGATTGTACCTCAGTTGAAGTAAGGTGAAACGAGGCTGGCGACCTTGGTAACAACTGTTCG
>SDBS01004174.1_pt1 | contig 14157 bp, 14 predicted proteins | sample 2277091 | NCBI WGS metagenome assembly SDBS01 (sample SAMN10404972, study PRJNA504765) | marine sediment metagenome | isolation source: marine sediment core GS10_PC15, 163 cmbsf | place: Arctic Ocean: Southern Knipovich Ridge | collected 2010
CTCTTAAAAAGGAGATTATAAAACGATTTTCAAGTGGTTATTTCTCTGTTATCAATTACTTAATAGAGGAGAGATATTTGGATTATTTATACTCAGAAGAACTTAATGAATTATTAAAAAAGTTTAAGTTTGATAAATTAAAAAAACTCAGTTCTAAGATTGCTCTTTCTCTTTTAAAAGGATTAGCTAAAACAGAACATACAGAATCAATTAAAGAATTTGAAAAGGAAATTCAAAGGAGATATAATGAAGGAAATCCTTCTGATCAAGATTATATTATGAAAGAAGGATATTTAAACTATTTAGGGAACGATTATTTAATAAATGAATTGGAAGATGAGTCCGATTTTTATAAAGAATTAACACTTCCTCGTTTAGAAATAAAATTTCTAAAACAATTAGATTTAATATTTAATAAAAAAAAAAAATTATTTTTTCAATATTGAAGTTGAACATAATCATATAATTAAGATTGAAATAATGCATTCAGATCTTAAAATTATTCCTGAGTCAATCGGTCATTTAGATATGTTGAAACATCTAAACCTTAAAGAAAATCAAATCATTAATATTCCAGACTCAATAGGGAAATTAAAAAATCTACGTTATCTTTATCTTGATGAAAATCCTCTAAATTATCTTCCCGAATCAATTGGTGATCTTAAATCAATAGAAAAAATTAGTCTTTTAACCGACCATGATTTTCCAATGCCAACATCATTACGAAATCTCGAGTCTTTAAAAGAACTACATTTAATTTGTTGGAATTCTTGGTATAATGATCCATTAGGAATTTTTAAAGATTTAAAAAAGAAAGGTGTGGATATTCATTGGTTTCAAAGTTAATTTTGTGAGAGATAATTGTTTTAGGCTTTCACACTTCTATAAAAAATAAATAAACGTTTGTCTAGACATGTACTAATATAACTTATTTATAATACTTTTTAGCATAATTGCTAGTTTTAAAGAAAGTAGATAAACAGCTGAGGATTACTTTTTAAAACCTCCGTGATGAAAGCAATTCACACACTCAATTTTGTATTTTTTACTGAGGTCTTCAATTTTTACTGACAACAAATCCCAATATGAATTATCTTGAGGTCTATTATAAATCTGTTCATATTTTTTGAAGTTCAGGTTGGTTCTTTTTTACAAAGTTAAAAATCCTTTTTTGATTTGTTGGTCTGACATTTAAATTTTCAAACATAAAATAATCTGTAAAATCTATTGTCATCTTCATTATCTCTTCAAGATTAGTAATATAGGGAAAGATGGGAGAGATAAATACGTATGTTTTTAACCCTGCTTCCTTACATTTTTTTAAAGCTTCAAATCGTCTTATTGGAATTGAAGCTCGTGGTTCAAGTTGTTTCATATATTCAATATTTATCGTAGAAACTGAAATTCCAACTTCAATGTTATTGAATTTCTTCATTATATCAATATCTCTGCTTATCAACTCAGATTTAGTTAAAATACTAATAGTCGGTTGATGATTGACTAATTTTTTTAGGATCTTACGAGTTAATTTATATTTTCTTTCATGAAGGAGATAAGGATCTGTTACAGAACTTAATAATACTCTTTTATCTCGGTATTGTCCCCGTGGTTTCACTAAGTTTGGTGAGTTAATCTTTATATCTAGAAATGATCCCCATGGTTCATGATGATCTGTAAATCTCTTCATAAATTCTGCATAACAATATACGCATCCATGTTCACACCCGATATATGGATTTATTACTAAATCTACATTAGGGATGTTACTTTTTGTTAGAATACTCTTTGCATTGATTTCCTGTATTATCATTTCATGAGTTTTTTAATTTTTCTTTAGATCAGCTAACAATTCTTTTATTTTTTAAAAAAATGGCTTTTCACATTAAATCTTAAGACTTCATTTATATTATCGTAGTATTATACTTTCATATAATCTTCTAAAATATTATTTCATATAATCTTCTAAAATATTAAAAAACACACGTTTATTTTAAAAAGGAGTTAAATAAAAAACATGAAATTAATCACATGCCATATTCCCGAAGCTTATCTCTCAGGAATTGAAGAATTAGTTAATATGAATATGTATCCCAATCGTTCAGAAGTAATCCGTGTAGCAATACGAGATTTACTTAAAACTGAGCTTAGTTCAATTCTGAGGAAAAAGGAATAATTACTTGAAATTTTTTTCTTCTTTTCTTTTTATTATTCATGAGAGAAATATTAACAATTAAGTTTTATTAATTGTAATTTCGTTATAATTTTATAAACCTGGATTAATTTTTTAAAGAGTTTCTAAGATTAGAATTTTTAAGGTAACAAAAATATTTATTTGAATTCATTTTACATAAACAAATTACATGAATTTAAGGGATTAAATAGTAAAGCTATAGCTTATTAGAACCAATATTGATAGTGTGGAATTTAGATCCTTTGATTTCAATAGTTACTTCTTAAAGTTCATTAAATAATAGTGTATTCTATTAAACTGACTATAGATATATGAAAATAGCTGTAGATATAATTAATTATCTAAGATAAAAAAAAAAAAAAAGATTTTATTTTAAAATTTATTCCTATTAGAGTGCATCCAATGTTTCTTAGTTATTAAAATAACTACAACCGAAATAATTCCCAAGACAATGAATAAATTATAGCTTGGAATTGCAGGTGTTGATTTTGATGGTGGTAGAACTGCCTCTATAATGTACTCAGTTACTATAACGTCTATTTCAGGTAGTAATATATCTAATGTTGCCTCATGGGTTAACACCACAACTATATCGTGTTCAGGAATAACAATTATTCGTTGTCCGAATAATCCTGAAGCTGCATAATATTCAGGAGATAGCCACCAAAGATATCCATATTCCGTACCAGGTGCGAAAAGTCCTTCAGTTACATGAGGAGACGACGAGACTTCAATCCATTCTTCCGGAACAACTTGAGTGTCATCCCATGTTCCATTATTCAAAGCCATCAGTCCAATACGAGCCATGGCTCTAGGTGCCATGTAAATCCCAAAACCACCATGAGATATTGTAGTTAAGGCTCCTGATCCCCATTGCCACGCAGCTTCATCCCATTCCCATTCACTTTCTTGGATTCCAATCGGTTCGAATAAATATTCCTGAGCAAATTCGGAAGTTTTCATTTCAGTTGTTTCTTGGATAATCGATGACAAAAGTTGGCAGGCTCCTGTGCTATATGTAAAATCTGTACCAGGTTCATTTACCAAAGCTTTTTCAAGAATGTAATCGAGAGTATAACCAGCAGCACCCCAATATTCAAAACCGTCTGTCTCCTCATCCCATTCAAGACCAGATGTCATAGTGAGTAGGTGTTCTATAGTTATTTCCTTTTTGGTTTCATTACCATAACTAGGTTTCCACTTATCCGGGAAAATTTCAAATAACGTTTGGTCTACACTATCGATAAATCCCTCTTCAATAGCTATTCCAATAAGCAGAGACGTGACGGATTTAGTACAACTCCAAAGAGCATGTTTTGTACCATCTCGAAGCTGATTTAAAGCATCACTGATTTGAGACTTAAAAATTTCGCTTGAGGTACGTTGGTACCAATAAAGGAAATTTTCATCAATGATATACCCATTGCGAACGATCATCACACTTTGAAAATCTGATTTGTTATCTAGAATAAAATCATACATCTCCTCTAGAACAGTTGAATTCATATCCTGTGATTTGGGAGTTTTAACTGTCCAATCAGGATCTGGCCAAGCACCAGCTGGAGTTTGCGCCACTGCATAATACGGGGCCAAGCCTATGAAGATCATTGCGATAAAAGATATACCTATAAAAAATACTTTTAAATTACGCGACATATTCACTTTCAACCTATAATGTCTTATTGTTTTTTTCAATTATCTTTTTAATTTCATTAATTTTTTTTTTAGTAAATTTAGTTTATTGCGTGATACTATATTTTCTTTTTTATTTAAGATTTAGTCATAATATAGAATTATTTTGATATATAAAGCTTAAATTGACATTTTATTTGCGTTATTTCTTTGTATAGTTGGTGATAACAAAATATAATAAGGAAAGTTGAATAATACTCTTCTTCTTATTTTTCCTCACGATATCTAAATTGAAATTTTATTAATATGGATTAATTCTACTTCATAATGGTTTTTTTGCATAACGATTTTAAATATATTGATTCCCATACACATTTTTTTCCACCACAGATATTTCAGGCAATTTGGAATTTTTTTGAAAAACCAGACGAAAATGGAAACATTTTAGGATGGCCAATCAATTATAAGCTCCAAACTAAGGAGTTAGTTCGATTTTTAGAGAATCAGAATGTAAAAGCTTTTACTACATATAATTATGCTCATAAATATGGTATTGCAGATTATATTAATGAGTGGGTTAAAGATTTTTGCATCAATTATAAAAATGCGATACCATTCGGTTGCGTATGGCCTGAAGATAAGGATAGGATGGAATATATTAGGAAGATAATTGATGACTATAATTTTTTTGGAATAAAAATTCAACCCCTCGTTCAAAATTTTTATCCAGACGACGAACGAATGTATAAAATATACAATTTAATAGTCGATAGAGGGAAATGGATCTGTTTTCATGCAGGAACTGCTCCTTATCGAAATAAATTTGTAGGATATAAGAATTTTATAAAGTTTTATGAAAAATTTCCTAACATGAATGTGATTATCGCACACATGGGCGCTTTTGAATATAGAAAATTCCTCGATTTGCTTGATAGGTATGGAAATCTGTATTTAGATACAACCATGATATTTATCCCTAATAACATATTTCCTGAAAGAAAAGCTAAACGCCCAAAGCCAGAAGATTTGATCTCATACCAAGATCGAATTCTATATGGAAGTGACTTTCCTAACATTCCATATGAATACAAGCTATCTACAAAAGGATTATTAGAACTAGACTTACCTAAAAAACTATATGAAAAGATCTTTTTTAATAACGCTAAGCGCCTTTTTAAAGTTTTATAGGATCAATCATCTAATTCTATAATAATGCTAAACTTATAGCTATTACAAACATTCCCGCGATAATTCCTAAAATTGATATGTGCTCTCTTCCTAAAGAGCGAGACATTGGTAATAATTCATCTAAAGAAATATAGATCATAAATCCCGCAACTACAGCTAACAATGCACTTAAAACATAATCATTTATAAAAGGAAATAGTATAAAAGCGACAACTAATGCTCCTATTGGTTCACTTATTCCCGATATGAACGACCAAAGAAAAGGTTTCCTTTTATTATTGTTATGAAGAGATACTGTTGCCGCAACAGCAATTCCTTCTGGAATATTGTGGAGGGCAATTGCCACCGTAATTAAAATTCCAAGCTGAAAATCTTTTAGAGTTCCAATAAATGTAGCCATCCCCTCCGGGAAATTATGGATAAACACGCCAAGGATAACTAAAAGTGAAGTTTTTTCTAATTTAAGGGCCTTTTTCTTATTTTCATCGTTACACTTTTTTTCTTCATATTCATAATGGTGAGAGATAAAAAAATCAATTAAAAACATTAGAACCATCCCTATAAGTAAAAATAAAATCCCCATAAACAAACCATTAGTTTGTATAACTTGCTGTAGTAATTCTACAAACGATAAAAGTATCATTACACCAGCAGAAAATCATATAATAAATGATGTAGTTATTGGACCAGGTTTCTTTAGAAATAATGCAATTAAACTACCTATTGTTGTTGATAATCCAGCAATAGTACTTAATAATAATGCTAAAACAATTGGTTCCATGTTTTTTTGATAATTTTGACTAAATTCTCTAATGTTGGATTTATTTTTTATTAATAATTATTATTTTTTCGTGAATTAGCTTTAATATTTTTAGATTTAGGGATTTTAGCGAATTTTATTAGGGAAAAAATAATTATATTTAGTTAAACCTTACATCGCTCATTTTATCAATATATCTTCATATTTAAAGATTATGAAATCTCTAATCTAAAAAGCTCAAATTGAAATCTGATAAGTTTAAATAAAGTTATTATATATATTTTAATAATATTAAATTATGAGAAAAGTAAGTGAAGCTGACAAGCTTTTCTATTATGAAAAAAATTTTTTCACAATGGATGGCGTGTGGATGTTAGAAGTAGAGAATGAAGTAGGATGGGATATTGCTTTAAAAATTGATGTCGCTGTATGGAAAAGACTTATGAAGATATTTTTCAGAAGGATTAAAAGATATTTGAACATTAAAACAAATACATTAAATGATCTTGTTGAAATTATTTCTTTTCGATGGTCAGTAGAAAGCTGGAAGTATAAAATTAACAGGATCTCGGAATCAGAAATAATAATTGAAATAAGTGAATGTCCATATAAAGCTGTAATGGATAGGAACGAAAAGCGACATGATAAGAGACCTCTAATATGTAAGGATATGTGTCATCGGTTTTATAAAGCTGCTTTTGAAGACTTTAATCCCAAGATTAAATTTGATAGAAATAAATTCATGGGTTTGGGAGATAAACTCTGCGATTTTTGTTTTAAATTAATCAGTGAATAAACATTGAAAGTCATCCATCATAAATATCTTTAAAATATTTAATATTTTTCTTTATATCGGAGATAATTAAATCTTTCTCGTTTTCAGTAATTGAATAGAGTTTAAATATAGAGTCATCGATTTCTCTTAATAAGGAAATAATATTTTCATTAGTTATACCATTACTTTCTTCTAGAAAGTTACTTATTGTGTCTACTTTCTCACTAATTTCAAATTTTATCTCATTATTAGGGTTTATTATAGGTAAATGCCTTATCATATATTGATTTAAATTAATAGTCGTATCTTTTTGGTTGTTTATCGCATAAATACAATAAAATTGAATTAAACTTGAATTCAATATAGCACATAAATATTTCAATTCTATAAGATCAGTATGAAGCAACGAATAAATAGAGGATGTAAAGCATACGTTATCTTCAGTATAGATTGCTTCGGGAACTATATTATTATGCTTAATTAACAATTTTTGTCCAATATAATATTCATAATTACGCCCCTTTAAGACTTTTTCATCGATTTCTTCAATATTGAATGATTTAATTTTCTTGAATTTATAATAAGAAAAATCATTTCTTGCGCTGATAAAAAAACATGAACCATTCTTATTTTTTCGAACTTTTTGTTTTACTTGCATTAAACCTTGATCTTCTTCTCCCCGAATCAGCTTTGGAAAATCAATAGGATTTAAATAATTTAGATCTCCATTTTTTTCAATCTTGTCAATTAATTGAAATATTGGATGAGTAGACTTGATTCGAATTCGATTTAATTCACTTGTTTCTGAACTACAATAGGGACAGGTTTTATTAAAAGTATAGGCAAATAGTTTTTTGGAGTTTAAGCATAAAGGACATTTCAAATTGATACAAATTCTTAAAGAATCTACTTTTTGATTATAGTATGTTATAGTTTTAGTATTTGGATAATCAAAGATATGTAAATTTCTTTTTCTACATCCACTTTTTTTCTCATATAACATTATTTGAACTTCATTAGTGGCTTTTTTAAACATTTTAGGACCAATATCAAAAATTTTTATAATATTTGCTTTAGAGAGAAAAATAGCTCGAAATTTTATATAGCCTTGTCTTAGAAGAAAACTTTTTGGAACAAGGAATCCAACAATTTCATTACTCCACTCTAAAGCTTTTAATAAAAAAGCACAGTAAATATCATTATAAAAAATGCCTTCCTTCTTTAGAAATATTTTCTCATCATGTTTTAAAATATTTCCATAAGGAGGATTACCCACAACTATATCAAACTTTTTCAAATTTGAATTTATAATACTATTTTTAGATTTTAAATTCTTTTTTATGGTGGATAACGTCTGTAAAGAATCGATATTTATATTCTTTCTAAACCATCGAAATAATTTTATAAGACATAGGGTTAAAGCATTTTCATTAATATCGTACCCATAGAGATTTTTTAATATTTGATTTTTGAGATTATTGTGTTTTGCATTGAGATTTAATTTTCTTACAATTTGATAGATTATTTCAGCAGCGTTTAAAAGAAATTCTCCTGAACCACATGCTGGATCACAAACGCTAGTATTGAGTAATATTTTACTTATATGTTTCTGAAGTTCTATGTCAAATTTAAAAATATCATCAATTTTATGAATATCAACCTGTTTATTCTTTAATTTTTTATTAAGCATTAAAATTAATACTTCATTAATCATAAACTCTGAAATTTTTTTTCCAGTGAAGAATGTACCTTCAGCTTTCCGTTTTTTATATGTATCTAAAAAAATTTCCTCAAAAGTGTCTAAGGAAGCAATTATTGAGTTTAATTGCTCAAAATTTTTTGTCTCTACAGATTTATTAAATGTTATAATGAATTCCTTGAATTTTTCAAAACTATTTTGATGTTCCACTTTCTAATCTTTCCAAACTTTTATTACATATCATCAAGAATTTTCAATATAAAATACTTTACTGTTTATCCGTTATTTTCTCTATATTTTTATAGTTATATTAACTTAATATAATAGAGACTATGACAATTGATAAAAAAGAAAAGGAAAAGGATGGAGTTGCTCCAGTTAGTTCAATTGTAAAAAAAATGAAGAAAGAGTATGATCGGGATCCAAAAGATTGGAGAGTGATAGGATCAAAAGATAAAGACGGCAACTCAGATACTTTCATAACTAAGAATCCAAATTCTTATTGGTTAAAGTCAAAACAAATAAGTCCTTATTCTTCTTTAAGTATGGGTTCTGTGGTTAGAAATTTAGACAAAGATATTGATGAAAAAATAGGAAAAAAGTTATCACCTGATGATATGCTTCGATTTTTTGGAATGATTGTTCCTTTGAAGAATAATCAAAATGTAATAGCTTCGGGTATAGAAAAATATTCACAACAGCACGGAGATCATCTGAAAGAAATAATAAAAGAAAGAGATGCAAATCTGAGTTATCAGCTTCGTCGTAGAATCGACGATGAATTTACGAAAAAATACCATCAAAGAAAGAATTTATTTATCTAACTATTTGACTTCTTTTTAGAGATAAGTAGATTTGGAACTAAATGGAAGATATTATGAAAAAAGTTAAACTTTTTCTATTAACTTTCCCTATTCATCTTTGCTTTTAATTAGAAATTCTGTGTTTGATGTATAATTACTCGTTTCATTACTCAATTCAGCAATTAACCCATTAATTTTATCAGATCCTTCACCGAGGCTATTTGCAAATTCCCTTAATGCTGGAACTTTTAAATCATCTACTTCAAAAGAAACGCCTTTAGAAAGTTCTTCCATCAGAAATTGAAACGATAAATCTGCCCCTCTTTCTGTTTTATAAAGAGGTTCATCAGGATCTTCAAAGGTATAAGAAACTTCAGTCCAACGGTCACCACCTGCAGGAACCATCCCATAGATATAATCTTTTGTATACACCCATAAAGGGATACCATTATCGTACGAGGAATCTACAATAGCTTTAAATTCTTCGCTCATATTTTATCACTTATATGGCTTATTATAAAATTTTCTTATTATTTGTTATTATAGTATAAGGTTATTTATTTAAAAAACTATCAAAATACCTAAGTGATGAATTTTACTAACTATATAAGTTATAAATGAATTTTAAATAAAAAGAAAATTTGAATAATATATGCGAGATTTAGATTACAATATATTAGCCTCAGATATTTCCGATTGGATTAGAGACTATATAGCTTCTGTAGGAGTCAAAGGGGTGATTTTAGGATTAAGTGGAGGAATTGATAGTGCCACGACTGCTGCTTTGAGCGTAAAAGCATTAGGAAAAGAAAATGTTATAAGTTTGGGTTTACCTATAGAATCACAAACTCAAGATCTTGAGGATGGAAAATTTGTAGCAGATTATTTGGGTATAGAACTATTGATTTGCGATTTAACCTCAGCTTATAAAGAATTTTTAAAATTTTTACCCTCTGGAATGGATTCAAATCAACTTGCTATGGCTAATGTTAAACCGCGGCTAAGAATGACGATGATTTATTTTTTTGCCCAATCTTTAGGCGGGTATTTAGTGGGTGGAACTGGTAATCGGGCAGAGCTCGCTATAGGTTACTTTACTAAGTATGGTGATGGTGCAGTCGATTTCGAACCAATAGGCGGTTTATATAAATGTGAAGTAAGAAGACTAGCAAGAGTTTTAGGGATTCCAGAGAAAATTGTAACTCGTACTCCTTCAGCTGGTCTATGGGAAAATCAAACAGATGAGGATGAAATAGGCATGTCTTATGATGTTTTAGATGAAATACTTTATAGAATTGACTATAATATAGCATTAGATGGATTAGATAGAGATTTAATTGAAAAGGTTAAGATGATGATGACATCATCAGAACATAAGAACAAGATGCCACCATATTTTAAAATAGATTAAAAGACAGACTGGAAATCAATACAAAATTAAGTTTAAGTTTTTAATAATGATTCTTCGTTCTTAACATACCTCTTCCTACATAAAAAGCCAGGAATCCATAATATAATTCCTAACAAAACACCTAAAAAAAATGTAATTGGGTCATTCCATAGAAAAAACTTGTAATATATTGTAATTATAAGAATCAAGAAACCAATGATTACTTTAATATAATCTCTTTTTTTATTTGGAATTAAATAATAACATAAATAGAAAGAGAGAATTAATGAATGACCACTGTAGGGAATAGCTATTAAAATCCTTAAAAGTGAAAGGATTCCAAGAGATAAACACTCTAAGAATAAAATAAAAGCAGATTTATAGCCTTTTTCTCTTAAAAAAATCCAAAAGAATTCACCAATTAAAATTCCTAAAGGAATAAAAATTGGTATCATATATATGGAGGGTACTCTGGTATTTAAACTTCCATGAGCAGTATTTACCTTAGGATAACCCTTTAAATAAAAAAATAATGCAGCTAAAGATGTTGATAGCAAAGAAGTACCATAAATAAAAACTGAATTCCAAATTAATCTTTTTTTTTCTTTATTTTGCTCTTGTTTTTCTTTCATGGTTTTTAATATATTATCTTTCTTAATCATTCTTTATCTATTTTTTTTTTATCTTTTCTACATTATTTTTTAAGAAAAAAAAAAAATTAATATTGTATCAATTGTTTGTTAAAATTTTATAAAAATTTATAAAATTTTATAAAAATCAAAAATTTCAGGACTCTCTCTTAATTTAAATTGTTCTTTAACTACTTTTATTTAGGAAAGCAATTACGTTATTTTAAAAACAGAAAAGGAATGATCCAAACAATTCGGTTTCGTTTGCATCCGATATCCTCACAAGAACAACAATTACACGAAATCTTTACTATTTATAACAGAATTAAGCGAAAAGGTTATAACTTATTTTTTAAAAATAGAGATATATTCTTTTCAGAAAACACAGAAGCAAAAAAAGAGTTAGACAAAGAGATACACCAGAAACTAATGAAGGGATGTCATAATAATCCTTATGTGAACAGCATTCGTATTGATTGTAAGAAAAAGTTAACCCAACAACAAACTTGGTTGGAGAAGCGAGAACCTTATCTTACTCATCAGATAACTATCATTTTGGAGAAGATTGAACAACTAAAAGAAAAGGATAAAAAAGATAGACGATTAAAAGGACTTTATTCTCGTCTATCCTCTGTCCAATATAAATTAGCTACTCTTCGCTTCAAATCCATTATATTCGGAACTAAACGATTGTTTCGAGAGCGAATTTTAAGGAAGATTAGCAGAGAGGAATTTAGAATCAGGAGAGATTCTTCTTTTTGTTGCGTGGGAAAAAATCAAGGCATTAATTTGAATTTAAAAGTCCTCCCCGATGCAACCCTGCGGGTTCGCACTTTTTCTAAGGAGAAAGGGAGGAAATGGTTAATTATACCCTTTACGGTCAATTACACGCAAGAGAAATGGTTTACCGAAATACTTAATTTAAAATTATATCAAGTAGAAGTAATTAGGCGGATATATAAAGGAAGTATTCGATATTTTGCTCATATCTCCTATGAAACTCCTGAGAGAGAACCTATATATGGATTTGAACATGGAGCGGTCGGGCTTGACATGAATTACAACTTTATTTCCCTTAGTAATGTAAATAAACATGGGAATTTTAAGAGTTTTCATGAAATTCACTGTAGAAATTTACACTCCTATCGCAAAAACAAGCGTGAGGATTATATTAACCATAAGATGGATAAAGTGGTAAATTATTGCATTAATAAGAAGAAAGGATTAGTTGTTGAAAACCTTTCTTTTGAACATGAATTTTCTTATGGCAAAAAACGCAATAGAAAATTAAGCAATTTTAAAATATCAGCATTAGACTTATTGGAACGAAAATGTCTTAAAAGAGGTGTTGCAATTAAGAAAGTGCATCCTGCATATACCTCATTAATTGGCAAATATAAATATTCACGATTATATAACTTATCACCTCATATATTGGCAAGTTATGTAATAGCTCGAAAAGGTCTGGGGTTTAAGGAAGTATTTCCAGCCATTTACAAGTGGGTGCTTGCACAAGTCGGGGACTCTATAAAGCCCCGTTTGAAACCAAGCAGTCCCTACCGTAATTGGGCTAAACTTCACGATTTTTTCAAGTATAGCGGGATAACTTCCTTCAAGACTTCCGAAGTAATGATTAAAACATTATTAATGAAGTATGTCTTGAACTCGGCGACGAGCGAACAGCCTGATAACCTTAAGGTTGGTCTTTCCCCCACCGGAAAGATTGATAATTGGAATAAATTTTGGAATTTTATAGAAATTACCAATTTTTTATAAATAATTTGAAGGTTGTATTATAACCTTAAGCATTAAATTATGATATTTTTGATGCAACATTATTCAGAAGAGATAATAAATTATAAATCTCAGATCTAAAGAAAGAAAATGCCTTTTAAGTTAAAAGAATGGTGAAAACAGCACAGGATAAAAACTTAATTTTACCATTTTTTAAAATTTGTAAAACCTAAGTTTATAAAAATGTTATAAAGTTGAAATTACTCTGCGAATTTTGGTTATTCTTGATGTAATTTCTTCAAGTTTATGTCTAAGCTCAATTTTTTGATTCTTATAGTCAAAATCACTAATAGACCCTTTAGTGTAACTTTTCTCTATTTCTTTAGAGTTTTTTTCTAAGGAATACCTTCTACCTTCTAATGCTATTAATTCTTGATATAAGGAATCTTTTTCTAAGGGTAATTCGTCAACGGGGAGAGCTTCGGCATCATCATAAATAGCTGGTTTAGATTCAGAAGGATTAAAATCAACAAGCTCCGTTGTTTCTTTTTGCAATTCTCCTTCTTTTCCCTCATTTTTTTTCTTTTTACTTTCCTTTTTTTTTTTTTCTTTAGTTGGAATTGAATTGAATATACTAGACTGCTCAATATTTTTCACTGTTTTTTCAATTTTTTTTCCTCCAACGGAAGAAAACACATTAAATAAATCTGTACCACTAGATTTCACAAATTCTGTATCAGTCTCTTCAACACTAACTGACGTAATTACAGGTTTTTTAGCAATAAAAGGAATAAAATTATTCTTTTCGGAGGTATCTGTTTCTGTTAAAGATGCTTCTGTTATTAAACCTCCTTCCTTTAATTCTTCAGACATTTCAGGGATTACATTTGGTTCAGGAAATTTTAGTGTTTGTCTTGAGTTTTCAACTATTTCGGAACTTGATTTTTCTTCTTCAGATATATTTAGTTCAGGCATATCATCAGGAAATTCAGTTAAATCTTCTGAATCTAAAGAAGGTGATAAAGGTCCTAATTCTTCAAGTAGATCTAAAACTGAATCAGGTTCTTTAAGTGTTTCTGATATAAATTCTGAGGCTGGAGGAGGAGGTGGTGGTAAAGGAAGATTGAATTTCTCAGGGACATCTAGAATTGATTCAGGTTCTTTAAGTGTTTCTGATATAAATTCTGGGGCCGGAGGAGGTGGTGGTAAAGGAGGATTGAATTTCTCAGGGACATCTAGAATTGATTCAGGTTCTTTAGGTGTTTCTGATATATATTCTGAGGCTGGAGGAGGAGGGAGTGGTAGCGGAGAACTAAATTTCTCAGGGACATCTAGAATTGATTCAGGTTCTTTAGG
>SDBS01004175.1_pt1 | contig 14157 bp, 14 predicted proteins | sample 2277091 | NCBI WGS metagenome assembly SDBS01 (sample SAMN10404972, study PRJNA504765) | marine sediment metagenome | isolation source: marine sediment core GS10_PC15, 163 cmbsf | place: Arctic Ocean: Southern Knipovich Ridge | collected 2010
TTTTTCTATATTATCATTTTTTCAGTTCTCATTATCAGTGTATTTGTACTCGCTGCTGTTTCAATCCTGTTTATAAAATTGAGAAGAGAGGAATTGGGCATTTTACGAATTTTCGGAGCACGAAAAGCTGATATCCTCTTTCTATCATCCCTTGAAATATTTTTTATTTCCTGTACAGGGGCTCTTGCCGGAATTTTAAGTATAATGCTCATGATCTTTTCCAGAGTACTATATCTGCCCTACTTTCTTGAAGGAATGAAGAGCCTCAAGCTAATAAAATTAATAGGTATTGCGGGGCAAACAACATTCGGGGTAATAATCATAGAACTTTTTATCACCTTAATTCTAATCTCAATTTTATTAAAAAATGATATCACCGATATGTCGAGAGGTTCAATTTGATTGTTAAAGTAATTTCCGTGTCAAAAGTATACGAAGGTCACGGGAATAAACCTCATATAATAAATGCTGTTGAAAATGTAAGTATAGATATCAATGAAGGGAGCTACACGTTAATATTTGGTCCCACAGGGAGCGGCAAAACAACACTCCTGTCACTGATTGCAGGGATCATCTATCCGACTGATGGGGAAATCGTTTTTCATAATATCCACCTTTCATCGTCAAATGACAGTAAAATATCTCTTTTTCGTGAGAGGTATATCGGATATATACCTCAAAATACTCTCTTTATAAAAGAATTAACAGTTCTTGAAAACATACTTTCACCAAATTCTTTTTTAAAAAAGCGTATGCGGAAGTTAAAATCTTATGCCTTCGAGCTTCTCGAAAGGTTTAAATTAAGTGAGAAAGCTCAGGCCAGACCTTTCGAGCTTTCGGGCGGAGAGGTTAAAAAGGCGATGGTCATTCGCGCCCTCGTGAAAAAACCTATGTTCATTCTAGCCGATGAACCATGCTCCGAGCTTGATAAAGAATCTACTAAGGAAGTAATAAATCTGTTTAATGAAGAGCATGAAAGAGGTTCGGCCGTCATAATCGCAAGCCATAACCCCATGCAATTTAAGAAGAAAGTTGATTTTTATACAATGGCCAGAGGCCAAATTATTGAATATAAAAAGGGAGGTAAAAATTGAACAGTTTAAATCTAAGGTGCGGTGCAGGCAAATGTGTAATTGATAATACTACGGAAATGGAAATAAAAAAGTGTATTACACAAAACCTTAAAGACCAGCCCGATAAATTCCAGCCCTGTTCGTACCTTATTATTAGAGCCACAGATGAGTACGCTAAAGGCGAGGTCTGGAAAAAGTTTGGAGATATAATTGATAAAACTAAAAGGCGCCAGGGTTGAACCGCAGCCCGCAGAATAGATGGATTTGTAAATGCTAAAAAAACGCGATACACCTTTTTAAGTTTTTCGGTTCTCACAGTGTCGATGTGAAAAGGAAAGAGCACATGACCACCATAAAAGAAAATTTAGAAAAAGTAAATGAAACCATTGAGAACATACTTACAAAATCGGGCAGGAAGGACGAAGTCACCCTCGTAGCCGTAACAAAAACCGTTTATCCTGAAAAAATCATCGAGGCGATAAAAGCAGGAGTCACGATAATCGGAGAAAACAGGGTCGGCGAGGCAGGGGAAAAATACGGGATCATAACAGAAAAAGTTAAATGGCACCTTATAGGACATTTACAGAGAAATAAGGTCAAACGGGCACTCCCGATATTCGATATGATCCAGAGTATTGACAAAATTGAAACAGCAATGGAAATTGAGAAAAGAGCTGAAAAACCGGTCGATATATTAATTGAAATAAATTCCAGCGGAGAAGGAACAAAATCCGGTATAAAGCCCGATCAGCTCCTCTTTCTTGTTGATCAATTGAAAAAACTGAAGAAGGTAAAAATTAAAGGCGTAATGACTATCGGACCGTTTACACCTGAGGAAAAAAGAATACGTGAAGCATTTATTCAAACCAGAAAAATATTTGAAGAACTGTTGGAAAGAGAAAAGGACCCTGAAATAAAATATCTATCAATGGGCATGAGCCTTGATTATCAGATAGCGATTGAAGAGGGTTCAAACATGGTAAGGATAGGCAGCGCGATTTTTGGAGAAAGGGTCTATACACAGTAAAATTTAAAACCAGCACGGATGTAATGAAAATAACTTTAAACATGGCGGTATTATCCCGGACATATTTATGAAGGAAGAAAAATCATACACCCTTGAAGTAAAGGTGCATACAGGAAGCTCAAAAAAAGGAATCAGTATAAAAAATGGCCGGATCAATCTATACACTCCAAAAAAGCCCATCAAGGGGGAAGCCAATCTTGATGCGATTCAGATCATTTCTAATTACTACGATGTTCCAAAAAGGAATATCGCAATACTTAAAGGGATAAAATCAAGAAACAAAGTGTTTCATATAAAGGGGAATAAAGGGGAATAGGGAGGCGTAGATGGTAGACGTTAAAACAGCGATTATCGGCGGTACCGGGTTGTACAGCATGGATGATATTACAATCATCGATAGTATAGACCTAAAAACTCCCTTTGGTGATACATCAGACAGCATAAAAATAGCCCGTGTGAAAAACAGAGACATTGCCTTTCTACCCAGGCATGGAGTCGGGCACAGGCTGCTGCCGTCCGAAATACCTGTAAAGGCAAATATATGGGCTTTAAAAAAGCTCGGAGTAGAAAGAATAATATCGATAAGCGCCGCAGGCAGCCTCAAAGAAGAGATAAGACCTAGAGATATTATAATACCGGATCAAATTATTGATAGGACAAAGCTAAGAGCTAACACATATTTCGGAAACGGTATCGCAGGGCACGTTTCCTTTGCCGATCCATTCTGTGAAGAACTCAGCGAGGTATTATACGGTACAGTGCAGTCTTTAAAATACAGGGTACACCGCGATGAAACATATGTCTGCATGGAAGGCCCTCTCTTTTCAACAAGGGCGGAGAGTAACATGTACAGATCCTGGGGCGGTGGAATCATCGGAATGACAGCCCTCCCCGAGGCAAAATTAGCCCGTGAAGCAGAAATATGTTATTCTATCATGGCATTTTCAACTGATTATGATTGCTGGAAAAATGATGAGGAGGATGTTACCATCGAAATTGTAATCGAAAACCTGAAGGCCAACTCAGAAGCGGCAGGAATAATCATTAAAAACATCATCAAGAAACTACCTCAACATAGAACCTGCCAGTGTATGCAGGCAGCAAAATACGCCATAATTACAGATAAAAACCTGATTCCCGAATCGGCTAAAAAAGATCTATCAATATTCTACGGTAAATACTGGCATTAGAAATGAAGAAAATAATATTTTTTTTAATTCTGTTTATAATTTTTCCCCTTGCAGGCTTTCAATTCTCAGCCTCTGCTGAAGACTATTCTCTCTCGATTACAGATAAAATTATTGCCCCTCCCCCTATAACAACATTTGATTTAACCGAAAAGGATGTATATTATAAGGAAACGCCGTTGAGGAGATTTGAAACCATCTTTTTCATCTCCATGCCCGCGGCAGCTATTTTCAGTCTGCTGGGGGTAGTTTCATTCAGGGGAGCATCGGGGACTTCAGGACCTTTCACATCCAACGAATACCTTTATATCGTACTCTCGACCATAGGCATTTCCTTTAGTATAGCGCTAAATGACAATAGAATCACCTACCGAAAAGAATTATATTAAGTATTATATAAGCGAGGTAAAAGGGATTATGATGAAAAACCGTAGAATAAAAATATTTATAATAGTCAGTGTCAGTGTCATAATTGTTGATCATATAACAAAGTGGATTATTAAATCCACCATGGATCTGCATCAAACAATAAATGTGATCGGTGATTTTTTTACAATATCCTATATCTTGAACTCAGGAATTGCTTTTGGCCTTTTTGACAGCAACAAATCACCTGTAAAAACCCCGCTCCTTATTATTATCTCAATTGTTGCCCTTGCCATTATTCTGTACATATTCTTCTCACTCCCGAAATCCGTAAAGATGTCAGGCCTTGCAATGGGGCTAATTTTCGGAGGGGCAATTGGAAACATGATAGACAGAATCGCAAGAGGTGAGGTCGTTGATTTTTTAGATTTTGATTTCCCCGATATTTCAATTAAATTCTTAAACATCCGTATGACAAGATGGCCGACCTTCAATGCAGCGGATTCATGCGTGCTTGTGGGGATTATCATACTCCTCATCATTATTATTATCGAGGGGGGCAAAGCTGACCGGCAGGAAGGGTGAAGCACAATTTTCATTTCATATATCTGACAGCAGCGCAAACACGAGGCTTGATGTCTTTTTAGCGGATAACCTTACCGGCTTTTCAAGGTCCCAGATACAAAAATATCTACATGAAAACACCGGTTCCGTAATACTTGTAAACTCCGGAATAAAGAAACCGCATTACCATCTCAAGCCGGGAGACACAGTTGAGGTTAATATACCGGAACCTGAAGCGGTTTCCCTTGAACCGGTCAGTATAAACCTTGATATACTTTATGAGGATCAGGATATTATTTTACTCAATAAGCAGCCCGGTATCCCTGTTCATCCTTCCTGCGGGCATGAAAATGACACAGTAGTGAACGCCCTTCTTTTCCATCTTGGTCAAAAGGGTTTACTGTCAAACATAGGAGGGGAAAAACGCCCGGGAATTGTCCACCGTCTTGACAAAGACACAGCGGGGGTTATGGTTATTGCAAAAAACAACCTTTCACATACCCACATTTCCCGGCAGTTTGCCCGGAGGGAAATTGAAAAAACCTACGAAGCCATTGTAAAAGGGACTGTGATTCCTGCCTCGGGTATAATCGATAAACCTATTATAAGGAGTACAAAAAACAGGAAAAAGTTTACAGTAGGGCCGGCCGGAAGGGAATCTTTGACGCAGTATAAAGTGATCGATTCAAGGAATGAAACATCCTGGATGGAGTTCAGGCCGAAAACGGGCAGGACCCATCAGCTCCGGGTACACGCTGTGAGCATAGGGCATCCCATAATCGGTGACCCTCTTTACGCGAGAAGATCCTATCCGGTCCAATATACAGCACTTTTTGCAAGAAGTATCCTGTTCAAGCATCCAAAAACAGGGCTGAAAATGAAATTCTGTGCCCCCTACCCTGTTCATTTTGTTGAACTTGCAAATACTCTGGGGTACACAATTAAGTGATTCCTGCACGTGTGAATAAGATATGATGAATAGGCAAGTAAACTTCCAATCACTATGAGATTTTATTGCTCGCCTATGGTTTATACATAATTATTCGTTTTTTAGCAATAAATTCTGGTACAAAATGCCATAATATTAATAGATAAAACCTTAACTCACTGATATTCAGGGTTAATACTATTTTTTCATATCCCGGGATGAATAAAATTTACTTGATTACCTTATGGTTTGTATATTTAGATGGAATGTTTAAGTATTAGACAAATAGTGATTAAGGACCCGGTTCGTCCTATAAAAAATTACTGGATATAATATGGCAATCCTGTATCACAGTACAAACAACCGCACAGAAAAGGTCAGTTTCAGGGACGCTCTACTCAAGGGAATCGCGTCCAGGTACGGCCTTTACATGATGCCAAGATCAGCCATTCCACGGCTTAAATCCTCAGATATCAATGATATGGGATCTAAAAGTTATGCGGAAATTGCTTTTACCATATTATTTCCCTTTGTGTCACCGGATATAAAAGAAAAGGTTTTTTTGGATATTCTAAAAGACGCGTACAATGAATCAATTATTCCTGTAGACCTGCAAAATATAACAGTGGAAACATACATACTCTGGCTCTCAAAGGGACCAACCTACTCCTTCAAAGATTTCGCGGCTCGCTTTTTTGGTAGAGTACTGAATCATTTTCTCGATGAAAGCGGTCTCAAGCGAACGGTTATTGTCGCTACCAGTGGTGACACCGGGGGCGCTGTGGCCGACGCGCTTCAAGGTCTCAGCAATATATCAAACATTGTTTTTTACCCGAAAAACTCCATAAGCGAGCCCCAGCGCAGGCAGATGACTACTTTGAAAAAAAATATTCATGCCTTTGCCGTAAACGGAGATTTTGATGTATGTCAGGAAATAGCAAAGAATCTTTTGAGTAATAAAAAGTTCGCCTCAGCATGTTTTAATGACGAGGACCGATTTACCTCAGCGAATTCAATAAGCCTTGGAAGGCTCCTCCCTCAGGCTGTTTATCCTTTTTTTGCTTATTCAAGGATGAACACAGGCGGCAAACCATTTATCGCCAGTGTCCCTTCCGGCAATTTCGGAGATATGATGGGGACGGTAATAGCAAAGGAGATGGGATTACCGATTGAAAAAATTGTCTGCGGCGTGAATGAAAACAGAGAATATCCCGAGTTCCTCTACACCGGAAAATATAGAGTCCAAGCCTCAACATGGTCCCCTTCAACTGCCATGATAGTCTCACACCCGTCCAACCTCACCCGTCTCATTGAATTTTATGGGGGGCACATGCACGATGAAAGAAATAAGGCAACAAAAAGGGTCACAACCGCTGGAATCATAGAAAAAATGCCAGACATGAACGAAATGCGGAAGGATATTTACTCGGTCAGTATCAGTAACAAAGACCACTATGAAACTATCCGGCAGGTCTATGAGACCTTTGGCGTCATTCTCGATCCTCACGGCTCGGTTGCCTGGAAATCTCTCGAAGAGTACCTGGGGGGCAGGCACAGGTCACCCGCAGTCATATATGAAACAGCAGATCCGGGGAAATTTCCGGAAGATATAAAAAAGGCTATTGGAATTACACCCCCCATCCCTGATGGTATCGACAGTCAGAAATCATTGGAGGAAAGGATATACAATCTGTCCTCACAGCCTTATATCGACAAAACAGGTTCAAAACATATGAGCGAGGAGCAATACTCAGAAGTAAAGGAAAAAATCAAAGCGATTTCTGTTGAATAAGAGAGAATCAAATTTATGATAAGGGAAAAAACAGAAGTTCTTGTAATCGGGGGCGGGATATCAGGATGTACCGCTGCCATAAAGGCGGGTGCTTCAGGTAAAAGTGTACTCATGATAACAAAAACTTCTGACCCGATGGAGTCGAACACACGGTATGCACAGGGGGGTATAGTCGCACTGGGAGAGAATGATTCAAAAGAAATACTTTACGAGGATATAATGAGGGCCGGCGCCGGTATATCTAATCCCCTGGCAATAAAGATCATTACTGAAGAAGGCCCCCAGCTTGTCTTTGATTTTCTGATACATGAAATTGGAGTATCATTCTCAAAAAATGAGGATGGAAGTTATAACTATACGAAAGAAGCAGCCCACTCAAAGAAGCGGGTGCTTCACTATTATGACATGACAGGTTTCGAAATACAGAAGAAGCTTCTTGAAAAGATAAAAACGATTAAAAATATTACTATTCTGGAAGAGTTTACAGCAATAGACTTTATAACCTCTCACCACAGTTCTGAAAACCCTCTGTTAAAATACAGGAATAATTTATGCCTTGGCGCCTATGCGCTCAATAACAGCACAGGAGAGGTAAATACTTTTCTTGCGGATGCCACTGTAGTTGCCACAGGGGGTATCGGAAAACTGTACCAGTTTACAACAAATCCTGAATGTGCTACCGGAGATGGAATTTCAATGGCCTACCGGGCAGGCGCTGATGTAACAAACATGGAATACGTGCAGTTTCATCCAACCATGTTCTACACTGAAGAAGGGAGCGGCTTTTTAATATCCGAGGCAGTCAGGGGAGAGGGAGGCAGGCTGCTCAATAAATCCGGCGAAGAGTTTATGATAAAATACTCACCCGAGTGGAAGGACCTGGCTCCCAGGGATAAAGTTACCCGTGCGATTTACAACGAAATGGCAAAGTCTGAAAGCAGCCATGTATACCTGGACGTCGCGCATTACTATACTGGTGAAATGAACATTCACAGTCGATTCCCCGGAATATTTGAAGAATGTATTAAACATAAAATAAACATTGAGAAAGAGCCGATACCGGTTGTTCCAGCTGAGCACTATTTCTGCGGTGGGATTCTCATTGACGAGTGGGGAAAAACTACGCTTCCGGGGCTTTTTGCGGTGGGTGAAGCCTCCTGTTCGGGAGTACACGGCGCGAACAGACTTGCATCTGTATCCCTTCTTGAAGGCCTGGTCTTTGGAGTACGTGCCGGGATCGCGTCTTCAAAAACCGTAAAACAGGACGAGTACTTTCCAGATATAGCAGACTGGATCTATCCGAAAAATATAAACACAACCAATAATGACCCGCTTTTAATTATTCAGGACTGGAATAACCTGAAAACCACTATGTGGAATTATGTGGGAATTATCCGCACGGAAACCAGACTTACCAGGGCAGAGTCTGATTTGAGAAATCTCCACTCACGCATTACCGATTATTATAGAAATACAAACTTAACAAAGGCCAAGATTGAATTGAGAAATGGAATTCTGGCAGCCAATTTAATAGCGCAGTCTGCCAGGAGGAATCGCAGGTCAACAGGCTGTCATTATATTGAAGAATGATTTACTGCTCGCACCACCCATTATCATAATCTCGAGCACAGGCCGAAATCAGCATAAATACACAAAAATTCAAGCGGCATACTATTTCACGGGAACCACCATATAACCCACTCTGCCTGTTTTGCTGTCTCTCACAAGTAACAGCACCTCACCCTCCCGCACGGCTTCTTCTACGAGCGAACTGAACTCCCTGGAATTATCAACCTGCCGGTTCCCCACACGAAATATGATGTCCCCTTCAACAAGGCCTACTTTAGCTGCTGTGCTTTCAGGTTTTACCTCTGTAATTATTACACCTATGGCTCTCCTGAGACCGATCTTACGCGCGATATCCTGAGTAACCTTTTCAACAGTTAAACCCAAACGGTCATCACCGGTCCGGGCTTCTGCTACCTGCACTATCTTCTCAAGCTCCCCTATCTCGACCTTGAATTCCATTTCTTTTTTATTCCTTAGTATTGTCACATTTACCATCGTACCCGGAGCTGTGTCTGCAACAACCTGCCTGAGTTCCGTAACCGATTTGATCTTTCCACCATTGAAGGTTATAATGATATCACCCTGTTCAATTCCCGCCATTGCAGCCGGACCGTCGTGTAGAATATCCGCCACAATTACACCTTTAAAGTTTTTACCCAGCTTCAGGCTCTTTGCTATCTCAGATGTGACATCCTGGATATTAACACCCAGGTAGCCCCTTACAACCTTCCCATGTCTTATGAGGGAATCTGAAATGGCTTTTACCATATTTGAAGGTATGGCAAACCCTAGACCTTCAGAACCGCGTGAGGCGGAAACAATGAGGGAGTTAATTCCAATAACCTTTCCCTGCAGATTGATGAGCGGGCCCCCGCTGTTCCCGGGATTAATTGCTGCATCGGTCTGAATAAAATCCTCATACCCTGTCGGGCCAAGAGCACCGATATTTCTCCTGTTTTTAGCGCTGATAATACCCGCTGTCACGGTCCAATCAAGCCCCCTTGGAGAACCGATAGCAATTACCCATTCGCCTACACCGCATTTATCCGAATCACCAAAATCCGCATACTTCATACCGGCTACCGGTTCGATCTTTACAACCGCAAGATCTGTTTTCGGGTCTCTTCCAATGAGTACAGCCTCATGAGATGTACCGTCATAGAGCTCAACATTAATGACATCAGCATTCTGAACTACATGGTTATTCGTGATAATATAACCATCTTTGCTTATTATCAACCCGCTCCCGAGGGCCTGAACAGGTACCGTGCGCTCCCGCTCCTGCGGCGGGCCGAAAAAGTAACGAAAGAATGGATCATTACCAAAGGGAGATTCAGGGACCCGCTGTACAACAGTGCCGGATATATCTATGTGGACAACCGTAGGGGTTAAAGCGGCGGCAACCTCTCTGATAGCAGATGAAAATCCTCCCTCGTCCTTAATAATAATTGTGGAAACAGGAGCTGCTTCATCAGCTTTGCCTCGATCGGGACTGGAGCCCATACCAAGGAGAAAAAAAACAACGCCTGTTATAATAATTCCCATTATAAAATATAGACTTCTCCTCTTTTTCACACTAATCACCTCGCTGTATGTTGCAATCAATGCAACTTGATTTCCATATCAGAATTTATGTTTTTATATATTAAAATTCCAGTACTTTTTTTAAAATAATTTGCTTTGCTTTAAAAAATATTTTAGCTAAGCGCTCTGGCAAAGTACTGTTTTTAATAGGCAAAATTTTTACTTGGAAAGCATGACTATTAGTTCCGGTAAATTTTCCCTATGATTATATATTAAATTTCTATATATTAGTGCTGAATTAGCGGAGAAGCGCACATGTTTGAGGTCAAGTATAAGGAACAGCTCGCGTCCGGAATATTTCAGATGGCAATTTCAGCCCCGCGTGTTGCGAAAAAGGCCCTGCCCGGCCAGTTTATCATACTAAAGATTGATGAATACGGAGAAAGGATCCCTCTGACCATAAAGGACAACGATCCGGGTGAAGGCACCGTGACAATTGTTTTTCAAGTAGCTGGAAAATCCACTCTGCAACTTTCTTTGCTTAAAACCGGTGACATGATAGAGGATTTCGTCGGCCCGCTTGGAAATCAAACCAAACTGCCTGACAGCAAATCCAGGGTTGTGTGTATTGGAGGAGGTGTGGGAACCGCCTGCATGTACTCTCAGGTAAAGGAACTGGTCCGGAGGAACAGTGCTGTCACTGCAATAATCGGTGCCAGAACTAAAAATCTACTCATAATGGAGGACGATCTTAAAGAAATTGGCGCTGAGTTAATAATATGCACGGACGATGGGTCATACGGCCTGAAAGGCTTCGTGTCGAATGCGCTTGAGAACATGCTTCAAACCGGTGAGAAAATTGATCTTGTCTTAGCCATAGGTCCATTGCTGATGATGAAATCCATTGCCGATGTGACGCAAGGATACGGCGTTCATACTCTGGTAAGCCTCAATCCTATAATGGTGGATGGAACCGGCATGTGCGGTGGATGCCGTGTGACTGTGGGAGGTGTGACAAAATTTACATGTGTTGATGGTCCCGAGTTTGACGCTCACCTCGTGGACTTTGATGAGCTTTTTATGCGCCAGAGATATTACCTTGATGAGGAGAAACTTGCAAAAGAAAAGCACAGCTGCAGATTGAATACATAATCTAAGGTACGCTGTGCATCTTTAAAGTTTTTCGCTTTCAGCGAAAGTTTTTAATATGTATAGCACAGCTTCAGACTGCTGGTTTAACTTACACCGCAATATGTTTATTCCGGTAATTCATTACCCGGCAGTATTATCCATTTGTAAATTCCGACAAGATTAACCTTGCACAATTTTAAGGGAAGAAAACCTATGCTCGAAAAAAAGACAAAAATGTCCGAACAGAAGCCTGAGAAAAGGATCAGGAATTTCAATGAAGTAGCCCTTGGATACATAGAGGATGAAGCTCTTGAGGAAGCTTCCCGCTGCCTTCAATGCAAGAAACCGCTGTGCATTGATGGATGTCCTGTTGAAATAAATATACCCGCTTTTATTGAAAAAATCATGAATAAAGATTATATGTCCGCCATCGGAATAATCAAGGATAAGAACAGCCTGCCCGCGATATGCGGGAGAGTGTGCCCCCAGGAAACCCAGTGTGAACAGACATGTATTCTGGGAAAGAAAAAGGAGCCGGTAGCCATAGGCAGGCTTGAACGGTTTGCTTCGGACTGGGAGTTTCAGCACGGAGTCAGTATTCCTCAAACACGAAGGGGACATTGCAGTACTAAAGTGGCGGTAGTCGGAAGCGGCCCTGCCGGACTGACCGCTGCAGGCGATCTTGCAAAGGCAGGGTATGACGTTACTGTATTTGAGGCATTTCATCTTCCAGGCGGGGTCCTCGTCTACGGTATCCCCGAATTCCGTATGCCGAAAGACATAGTGCGAAAAGAGGTGGATTATATTAAAAAACTGGGCGTGCAGATAATGACGAACACCGTTGTTGGTAAAACCGTGACCCTGGATGAACTCCGGGACGAAGGCTTTAAAGCTTTCTTTGTAGCCACGGGAGCAGGACTTCCGATGTTCATGCGAATCCCGGGTGAAAATCTATGTGGAGTGTATTCTGCAAACGAGTTTCTTACGCGGGTAAATCTCATGAAGGCTTACATGTTTCCTGAGTACGATACACCCGTAAAGGCGGGAAAGCGTGTGGCTGTTGTCGGAGGAGGCAATGTTGCCATGGATGCAGCGCGCGTGTCTCTCCGGCTTGGTGCTGAAGAAGTCACAATAGTTTACAGGCGGACTGAAAAGGAGATGCCCGCCCGGCAGGAAGAGGTGGAACACGCCAGAGAAGAAGGTGTCAGGTTCAGGCTTCTGACCAATCCCGTAGAAGTTCTTGGTGACGATAATCTTACAGTAAAAGGCCTGAGGTGTATCAGTATGAGGCTCGGCAAACCTGACGAAAGCGGACGACGGCGGCCTATACCGGTCCCGGGATCAGAATTCAATATAGAAGTAGATAACTATATCGTCGCGATTGGGCAGACACCTAACCCGCTTGTCCCCCGAACAACACCCGGGCTCAGGGTGGAGACCTGGGGTGGCATATCAATTAGAAACGAATCCGGGTGGACATACATCGATGACGTCTGGGCCGGTGGAGACATTGTTACCGGAGCGGCAACTGTGATCAGCGCGATGGGAGCTGGAAAAAAGGGGGCAAAGGCAATTGACATGTACCTGCGATCAAATACTGGCTCTTGAAAGATCAACAGGCAATTGGCACGTGTCCGGAATCAAACCCCGGCTCTAGAAAAATCAAAAGGCAATTGACACATGTCTGAGTTAAAATCAAGACATCCGGTCAAGGAGGCCAGTAATGTATAAAAAATCAATTCTCTTAGTTCAGGACAAACGCATGGAAAAATTTATTAAACAGCTGCTCCGCAGAAAAGAGAAAGATTTAGAAACTTCACTTCCTCTGCTGTCCGACATTGACGCGATAAAAAACGAGCTTCAAAAAAACAACAACACCATAAACCTTCGGGGCGAATTCGGATATTTCGTTAAAGAACACGGGCTCCCCTTTATGATGATCATCGATTACCATGTGGATTTTGGCCTGTCAATATTTGATGATCCTGATAAAAGAAAGCTCGTAAGAACCTTCTTACTTGCCTTTACCCTGCTGGCAAATGCGAAGGGCTTCCAAAACGCTTCAGCCAACATCGTTTTTGTCATAGACACAAATCAGGCAGCTACCATGTCCCAATTCACAAAGTACCCATCATTTCTCCTGGATCAGATAAGAACAAAGGATGATAGAGTAAATAAAATAATTGATTCATTCGCGGGGGACAGAAACAAGGTAAAAAGCTTCTTTAAAACAACGTACATATTCAACCCGGAAGAGGGAAAATACGCGGCAGAACTTGAAAGGCTGGAACAAATCATAGATATTTATGATAAAATAACTGGTGAAAAACTCAAGGCGATGGTAGACAAACCGAAGACAGAAATGATATCCGAAGACATGGAACCCGCAAACGTTATATGCAGAGCAACTATAGAAAAGTTGATTATAAATGGAGAACTGAAATCTTTATCCGCGGAGGCAAAGGAAAAGTACATTGAAAAAAATATCCATCTGGAAGGTGCCATAATCACAAAAACATTACCGGCGGTAAAAGAACGTCTCCTTTCAACTTTCCAATCAATGGTAAAAATCAATCCATTCAAAAAGGATGAAAAGATATTTATTAACATTCCGGACACATCGGTTATTGATGGTTCTTTCGCATCTGCCATGGGGGCTTTCCTTTCGTCCGCTCTTTCCGAGTATAAAGGAATTTCTATAAACATGGGAAAGAAAAATTCTGAAAAGCTGAAGAATTCAGAGGGTTATATCGCGATAAAGGATTATATTTTAAAAAATTTATAATAGAGGCTGTCTCACAACCTCTCATTAGGCTGTCCCGTAACCAATTCATCTATCCAGTTTCATGACATCCGACTGGTTAATGTATATTTACCTCCGGAGCTGGAGCTTCTCCATAAATCAAACGAGAAAGACGGCAAGAAAGACCAGGGGGGCTCCCATAAACATAAAAATATCGGGGACTTCATTTAAAAATATGAACGCAATAATCATG
>SDBS01004176.1_pt1 | contig 14156 bp, 13 predicted proteins | sample 2277091 | NCBI WGS metagenome assembly SDBS01 (sample SAMN10404972, study PRJNA504765) | marine sediment metagenome | isolation source: marine sediment core GS10_PC15, 163 cmbsf | place: Arctic Ocean: Southern Knipovich Ridge | collected 2010
ACATATTATTCTTTTGGTTTTTCTAATTGCTTAATTTTAATTTGGGGCTTTCCTCCGGCAATTTTTACCACGTCTTTATCAATCTTTTCAAATTCTTTTCCGGCTTTATTATAACTACCTACAGCTGTCCCCAAATGATCGCCGAGTCTTTTATAATATTCGCTATAAATTCCCAAATGCCTATTTAATCTTTCCACATGTTTAATTATCTCACGCGCCTGTTCGGAAATCTTTTGATTTTTAAGGCCCTGTAAAACGGTCTGCAAATAAGCCAGAAAAGATGTTGGAGAAATAACTATAACTTTTTTCCTTCCAGCATAGTAAATCAAACTATTAGTATCGTCAGTAACCACTCCCACTTTATTGATAAGCAGATCGTAGTAAACAGCTTCTGAGGGAATAAACATAAAGGCAAAATCCATTGTATCCTCTTCTGGCTTTACATATTTTGACGTTTCGTCAATACGGGCTTTAAGATCTGCGACAAAAGCCGATTCATATTTTTTCTTTTCAAGAAGATTATGTGTTTCTAATATCCTGTTATAATTCTCTAAGCTGAATTTTGAATCAATCGGAATAATCCGTTTATCAACAAACACTACAGCATCAACTATTGTCCCGTCCTTAAATGGATATTGCATCTGATAGGAGCCCGGCGGCAAAACATTTTTTAAAACAGTTTCCAGATAATATTCTCCCAGAACCCCTCTTTGTTTTGGATTTTTTAAAATATCTTGAAGACTCTGAAGCTGATCTGCAAAACCTACAACCTGCTTGTTAGTTTCATCAAGGCGTGTCAGTTTTTCAATGACATCCCCAAAAATCTTAGTGCTCTGGCCAAACTGAGTTTGAATAACTTTGTTTGATTCAGACAGCTTACTATCTAAAACTTGAGCAATATGATTCATCTGCTGCTGGAGCATCATCAAAGATTCGCTTTGCTTTTCTGGCTTTTTTCTAAATAATAAAAAAATCACTACCCCTAATCCCATAACAACTACTATTAAAAAGCCAATTATCAACAACTCCATTAAAAGTATATTACGATAATTTTAATAAAAAATCAACCCCGATAGATTGACTAAACGCTTTGAATTAATTTTAATGGAAAAATACTTCTGCAACCACAAAGACGACATAGATTAAGAGCAAAAACCAAGCTTCTTTTTTGCTGATTTTTCGGTCGGTTCTAACAAAAACTAAGAAAAATAAAGCTGAAATTATAAGAAAGATTCTGGCAATAGCGAAAGGAGAAAAATCTTCAATTTCAATTGGGCAAATTAAGGCAACAACTCCTAAAACAAAGGTAGCACAAATAATAACCGCCCCCATTAAATCTCCTAAAATTAACCAGGTTCGCTTCTTTCTTGCAGAAATAATAGCAAAATAAGTTTCAGGAAGAGCGTTTCCCAGTCCAATAATTAAAATTCCAACTACGGGAAGGGTAACGCCTAAAGCGTTGGAAAACCCCTGAGCGCTCCTTACAATCCCTTCTGAGGCCACTAAAAGCAGAAGCAGAGCTATTATTACCTTTCCGAAAGCTTTAAAAAAGTTCTTAAACTGCTTAAAGATTTTATACTCTACAGTTTTCCAACTCCTGAGCTCAGGTTTAATTACAGATTTTTTTTCTTCTTTGTTTTTATTATTAACATATTTTTTCCTAAACCTTTCTTCTTTTGAAAAAAGCCAAACAATATAAAAGACAAAGGCCGACAGCAAAATTAAACCATCCCCTCTTCCTAAATTCCCATCCAGAATCAAAATTAAGGGTAAAACAGCAGCTACAGCGGTGAAAATGGTGCTAGTTTGAACCATTTTGCTTCTAACCGGCAAAGCAGAACCTCCGATTAAAACCGCCAAAGCCACAGCTAAGGTTAAGTCAACTACATTTCCTCCAACAATTTCTCCAAAAGAAAGCTGAGGAATCCCATGAATGGCTGAATTAATCCCAACAAAAAAATTGGGGGCAGAACCTGCGACAGCCATTACAAAAAAAGCAACCACAAATTCCCGCCAACCCAAAAACTTAGCCATTTTCATTAAGCCCTTAACCAATCTAGAGCCAGACCAAAACAATAAGAAACAAGAAACTATAAAAATTAAAACATATAGCCAAACCATAAAGATTAGATGTCAGTTTGATGCCGCGCAATAAAATAATATTTTGTAAGTTCAATTAAAATTAGGTTGATAAATCCAAGAGCTAAAAGCAATCCCCAGTCAAAAAGATTTAAAGGCGTTGTTTTCAAAAGGGCTTGAAGAAAGGGCAGATGAATAGCGGCAATAAGAGCTGTGGCGCCAAAAACCCAGGCAAAAACTAAAAACTTATTAGAAAAAGGATTTATATGCCAGATATTTCTTCTTAAACTTTTGCAAGAAAAAACATAAAAAAGCGAGTCTATGGCTAATCCAGCAAAAATTATTGTTCTAATGTGAGGGATCTCATAATTAGTGTATCTCACGAGCCAAAAAAATAATCCCAAAAGCATAAAATCAGTTATCAGTCCAATAACAAAAATTAATACTTTCATTTCTTTATTTAATAACGGAGCATCGTGACCGTGGGGTTTTTGCTTCATTAAATCTTTTTCTTTTGGTTCAAAAGCCAAAGCAATACCAGGGAGGCCGTCTTCAATAAGATTTACCCATAAAATTTGGACAGCGGTAATTGGCAGATAACCAAAAAAAAGGCCTACTCCAATTAAAATTGTTTCAGTAAAAGAATCGGAAAGCAGATAGGTAATTACCTTGCGGATATTGTCAATAATACCTCTTCCCTCTTCTACGGCAGCAACAATAATATTAAAATCATCAGTAAGCAAAACAAGATCTGAAACCTCTTTAGCAACCTCTGTTCCCGAACCCAAAGCCACTCCAATATCAGCTTGTTTTAAAGCCGGGGCATCATTAATCCCGTCTCCCGTCATTGCTATTACTTCTCCTTTCTCCTGCCAAGCCCTGATGATTCTCATTTTGTGTTTTGGTTCAACTCTGGCGTAAATCTGAACATCTTTCACTCTTTTTTCAAATTCTTTATCCGAAAGCTCGTCCATTTCTTTCCCTTCCATAATATTCTCTTCTTTTACATCAAAACCTAATTCTTTTGCCACTGCTTTCGCCGTTAACTTGTGGTCACCAGTAACGATAATCAGCTTCATTCCTGCTTGCCGACATGTCTTTATTGCCCTTTTAACTTCTTTCCTAATCGGATCTTTTAGAGCTATCAATCCGACAAAGACCAAGTTATTAAATAAATCTTCTAAATTTTTAATCTTTTTGTAAGCAACAGCTACTACTCTCAACCCCTTTCCAGTTAAATCTTTCAGTTGAGCCTCTATTTCATCTACCATTTGAGGCGTCAGAGGACTTTCTTTGTTGCCTCTTCTTAAATATTTTGACATTTCTAACAACTTTTCCGGAGCGCCCGAAACATAAAGGATATCTTCTTTTTTGTTTATAGCATAAGCTCGAGCTAAATATTTGTTCGCTGAATTAAACGGGAGTTCAGCAATTTTTGTCATCTTTTTCTCTAATTCTTTTCTATTAATTCCTGCTTGTGTTCCTGCTAAAAGCAAAGCTTTATCTGTTGGTCTGCCCCGAATAATCCATTTTTTCATTACTTCCTCTGGGTTTTCAATAAATGCCTCATTGCATAAAGTAATAATTTTAAGAGCTAACTGACGTTCTGATTCTGTTTTTGCTATAATGTCAGTTACTCTCATCTTTCCTAAGGTTAAAGTAGCAGTTTTATCAGTTGCAATAATAGAAGTGCTTCCTAAAGTTTCAGCTGAAGCCAGCTTTCTAACCAATCCCCTCTTTTTCAGGATTCTTTGCATCCCCAAGGCCAAGATAACTGTCATCGCCACTGGCAGACCCTCAGGAATAGCAGCTACAGCAACAGCTACGGCTATCGTAAACATTTCCACAAATGTGTTTCCTGTAACCATTCCTTCAATAAAAATAATAATACAAACTCCCACAACAATTCCGCCAACAATTTTAGCAAAGCGAGCTAATTTCTTTTGCAAAGGAGTTTTTTCTTCTTTGGTTTCTTTTACCATCTGAGCCACCTTCCCTATCTCGGTTTTGAGCCCAATTGAAGTGACTATTACTTTTGCTTTTCCATCTTCTACAATTGTGCCCATATAAACCATATTATCTCTGTCTGCCAAAGGTGTTTTTTCGGAAAGGGTTTTTGATTTTTTCTTGGCTGGCAGCCATTCACCGGTTAAAGCCATCTCATTGGTCTTCAAATTATAACTTTCAATAATTCTTCCATCAGCCGGTACTTTGTCTCCGGGGTTCAGAATAAAAATGTCGCCCGGAACTAAATCCGTGGAATCTACGATCCTGGAATTCCCTTCCCTGACTACCTGAGCATGAATTTTTACTACTTTTTTCAGTTTTCTTAAAGCATTGCCCGCTTTATTTTCTTGAAAAAAACCTACAATAACATTTAAAAAAACAGCGCCGAAAATAACTATGGCGTCAGTAAATTCTTTAAAAAACAAAACTACAATTCCAGCAATTACTAAAATATAAATTAAGGGACTTTTGAATTGTCCCAAAAATGTCCTTAATTTGGATAAGGGTTTTTCTTCAGGAAGCGAATTCCTGCCAAATTTTTCTCGCTGGGTCTTTACCTTTTCTTTAGTCAAGCCCTCTTCGGTATTTGAATGAAGTTTTTTTACAACCTCTCTCCAAGAAAGATTGTGCCAAGGAATCTCTTTTACCATATTATTCTATTTTACTCTTACTGCCAAAATTTATCAATTTATGATGTGAAAAAACCCCTGCGCCAAGAACTACTCAAGTTTTGACATTATGCTATTATACTATAATGTCATCATATTATAAGGTTTTCATAGATTACCTAAGTAAAATCGCCGCGCTATGTTAAAAGATAAAATAAAAATTTGGCTCGCCTATTTGATGCAGGGCTTAATATCTTCCTATCTAATTTTAGCCCTATACCATAAAGATTATCTTAATCTTTTTAGCGGAATTATTTGTTTATCCATAACTTTTTTGCCCCTAATTATAAAAAGGAAATGGAGGATTACCCTCCCATGGACACTTAATTTTTTAATTGTTTTCTCATTATATCTTTATGTTGGCGGGCAAATTATGGGATGGTATATCACCTTCTCTCCATTTTACGACAAGTTCGGACATCTTGTCGGCTCAGCTACCGTAGCATTGCTTGGTTTTGCTTTAACCATAATTATTAAGAATTTTTCTAAATTATCACTTACCAAAAAACAAATGGTTTTTTTTATAGTTATATTTACAATGGCAATAGGAGCTCTTTGGGAAATTGGAGAGTTTGTAACAGACCAAATTTTAGGAACAAATGCTCAAAAAGGACTTTCTGATACAATGTATGATTTAATATTTGATTTATTGGGGGGATTATTTATCGCATTGTTAATTCAGACAAATTTTGAAAAAATAAGAAAAATCATACTCCCAAAAATTTTGAAACAAATCTCAAAGAAAAATCTTTAAAATATTATCTATCCAACTAATTTTAGCACATAAAAAAGAGGTTTTTTAAAAACCTCTTTTTTATGTGGATTTTAGTCAAGCCAAAAAATTTTTGTATCGTTGCGTAAAGCGCAACGATTTTTTATTTATCTTCCTCCAAAATAAATATTTTTAATTCTATCATCTTGCAAGATTTCTTTTCCCCCCTCTAATGCTATTTTTCCATCTTCTAATATATATGTTCTGTGAGCAATGTTTACTGCTTGTTTAGCATTTTGTTCAACAATAATTATTGAAATTCCTTGTTTATTGATTGCTATAATCTTTTCAAAAACTTGTTTCATTACTTTTGGAGCTAAACCCAGAGAAGGTTCATCAAGTAAGAGTAATTCCGGATCTTGAATTAAAGCTCTTCCAACGGCTAACATTTGTTGTTCTCCTCCAGACAAGTTTACAGCAAGTTCATTCTCTCTTTCTTTCAGAAATGGAAACATGCTATAAATTTTTGATATTTGATTTCTGATATTTGATTTTAAAACAAAAGCTCCCATTTCAAGATTTTCTTTAACGCTCAAATTAGAAAAAACTTGTCTTCCCTGAGGAACATAAGAAATTCCTTGATAAATTAATTGATGGGTTGGAAGTTTTGTAATATCTTTATCTTTAAAAATTATCTTTCCAGAATAAATCTTGCATAAACTAAAAATTGACTTAAGTAAGGTTGACTTCCCTGCCCCATTAGGCCCAATCAAAGCCACAATCTCTGCTGGCCTTACCTCTAAATCAACCTCATGCAAAATCTCCATTCCATTATACCCCGCTTTTAGATTATCTATTCTAAGTATCATTGTTATTTATTCTACCAAAAATTTGAAAGAACAAAAGCCCTATTAAGGGCTTTTGTTACTATTTAGCGTTAAATACTTTTATTCAGCTTTTATTCCTAACTCGTAATCAATGATTTCGCCATCCTTAAAGGTTTTTATATCAAAACTTGCGCCAATAAGATCTCCTTTCTCATCAAGCCCTATTATTCCACTTTCTCCTTTATAATCTCTGAGGTTATAAAGCTCATTCTTAATCGCCTCTGAATCAGTACCAGCTTTTTCAATAGCATCAGCTAATATGTATATAACATCGTATGCTTCTACTGTGCATATTGCTATATCACCATTAACTTTTGCTTCAAATTCTTCGGAATAATTACCTGCAGGCGTAGTAAAGAATTTGTTCTCTGCTGTATCACCTGCTTCTTTAGGAATACTTTGATCAAGCCAAGCATCTCCCCCAAAGAAAGGTACATCTAAGCCAATCTCCTTGGCTTGCCTAAAGACAGTGATAGCCTCTTGGGCATAACTTGAGAAATAAACTAAGTCAGGATTTGTATCTTTAATCTTACTTAGTTCCGTTCTAGCATCAGTTGCACCGGTTTCAATCTGCTCTTCTATCAATATCTCGCCATCTAAGCTCTCAAACGCTTCTATAAACGCGTCTTTTATTCCAACACACCAATCGTTATCACAATTAAGTACTGCTACTCTGTTAGCGCTAAATTCATCTTTTATATATTTAGCTGCTACTTTTCCAGCAAAGTCATCTGCGGGAACTATTCTAAACATATAATCCCCTAATTCTCTGACCTCTGGATTACTGGCACAGCCAAAATGGACTACCTTGCCCTGTTCAGCTACTGAATGGGTAGATAATGCTACACCAGAACAAATACTATATACCGCAACAACCTTATCAATGTTTACTAACTTCTGCATTGCTGTTACAGCAGTTTTACTATCACAACCTACGCTATCTTCAATAATAAGTTGGATCTCTCTCCCATTAATTCCTCCTTTTTCATTTATTTCTTTAACTGCAATTTCCATAGAAACCTTATTGCTCTTTCCTATGTCAGCCGCATTACTGGTTAATGGGGCAATCACCCCGATTTTAATAGGTCCCTCCTCTCCTGCCGGCTCTCTGTTTAACCCGTACCAAATTCCAGCAATGACAATAATAACGACAATAACTCCAATAATTATTTTTGTTGATTTTGTCATAGATTTATTTAATTAATTTACTATCAACCTTTATTTTGACCTTTTTACGACCTTTCCTTTGTTTATATTCTACTAAATTGAAAAAAAAGCAAGTAAATAACATCTATTCGCCTAAATAGGCCTCTAAAACTTCGGGGTCATTTTTTATTTCATCTGGCTTTCCTTGAGCAATAACTTTACCTTTCTCCATTACAATAACTTCATCTGCAATTCCAAGAGTAAAACCCATATCATGCTCAATAAGCAATATGGTTTCACCTTGGCTTTTTAGTTTTAACAAAATTTCGGCTATCTTTTCTCTTAATTCTGGCGCCACTCCAGCTACTGGTTCATCTAACATTAAAAACTTGTGAGGATTTAGAATTGTTCTTATTAACTCAATTAATCTTTTCTGTCCATAACTTAAATCTCTAGCAATAGTATTCTCAAAACTCTTTAAGCCAACCAACCTTAACATTTCTCTAATTCTTTCCTCCTTTTCTTTAGTAATCTTATTTAAGCCAAATAGATTCTTCCAGAATTTAGTATCCTCATTATCTAAAGCTAATAATAAGTTTTCTTTAACTGTTAGATTACTAAAAAGTTTTGTCTGCTGAAATAAACGAGAAATACCTAAATTAGAAATCTTTACTGGTCGTAATCCAGTAATATCTTTATTATCAAAAACAATCTTACCTGATTCTGGTTTCATAGTCCCAGAAATTAAATTAAAAACAGTTGACTTCCCTGCTCCATTGGGCCCAATTAAAGCTGTTATTGTTTTTTCCTTAACTTCAAAATCACATTCATCAACTGCTTTTACTCCCCCAAAATACTTTTTAAGATTTATTGTCTTTAACATATTATTCAAGTTCAACTTTGCCAGAAAACCCTTTTGGTTTAAAAATTAAGATTAAAAGTAAAAGCAAAGCATAAATGATTTGTCTGGCTGGACCGACAATTGAAGAAGGAAAGCCAATAAAACGCAAGGGTTCTGGCAATAAAACTAAGATTATTGCAGCAATAACCGTTCCCTTTAAAGAAGCCAACCCCCCAATAATCACAATTGCTAATACTGGAATGAGCTGGAGCAAAACAAATGACGAAGGATCTATAAAGGTAATGTAATGAGCGTAAAGAGAACCAGCAATTCCAGCAAAAAAAGCAGAAATACCTAAAGCATAGGTTTTTATCTTAAAAGTGTTCTTTCCTAATACTTTTGTTGCCAATTCATCATCTCTTATTGCCTCTAATACTTTTCCAAAAGGCGAAGAAACAACTCTTTTAATAATAAGATAAGAAACTAAACCAATAACAAGAGTTAAAATTAAAAAGCTAAAGTTATTAGAAAAAGTAAAACCAAATAAACTTGGTTTGGGAATTCCTGGCAAGCCCAACGGACCTCTTGTTAAACTTGTCCAATTCAAAGCAACAGCATAAATAACAAATGAAAACCCTAAAGTAGCTAAAGCGAGATAATCACCTTTTAACTTATTAGTAGGGATGCTAAGCAAAAATCCAAAAAGCATTGCCATTATTCCCGCTGATAAAAAAGCAAACCAAAAAGGAAAACCCGCTAAGGCTAATAAAGCGGAGGTATAAGCGCCTACACAATAAAAAGCAATATGACCCAAATTCAAAAGTCCAGTAAATCCTACTGCTAATTGCAAAGAAATCGCTAAAATCACATAAATCCCAACCAATATAAAAAGATGAATAAAATATGCAGAAAACATAAGATTATTTATTCCTCATATTTAACAACTTCATTATTTATAATTTGTTTTACTGAAGGAAAAACACCAATCATATCTCCTTTTTCATCGAAACCATAAGTACCAAGCGCTCCTTGAAAATTTTTCAGAGCATACAAATAATCTCGTATTTTATCTGGATTAACACCAACTTGTTCTATTGCTTGTTTTAAAATATAGATAGCATCGTATGTAGCTGCAACAGCAAATTCAAAATCAGGTTTTTTATTATATTTGTTCTGGTATTTTGTAAAAAGCTCTGCTTTAATCGAACTATCTTCTACAACAGGGTCAGCAAAAAAAATCATGTCTTGAGCTTCTTCAGCATTTATCACGTCACTACTGCTTCCAAAGAAATTACCATATAGGGCTCCTTTAAAATCCAACTCTTTTAACTGTTTTAAAATAGCTAGCCCCGTTACTGGCGAATTAGGATTTATCAGAATAGCTTCTGGGTTTTGAGAAATCAACTTCATTACTTGAGTTCTGACATCTATAGAATTAGGCTGATATTCCTCTTCAATGATTTGGCCTTCAAAGTATTTCTTAAAAGTATCACGTATGCCAACCGGGTAATCAGTAAGTTCTGTTATGATTCCAACTCTTTGATAGTTCTTCCCAATAGTTTCTGCCATTACTCTAGCAGTATCTTCATCAGAATATGAATTTCGGAAGATATAATCACCTGCTTCAGATACTGCAGGGTTAGTTGGCCATACTGCCATTACTAAAATTTTGTTTTCTTCAGCAATAGGTGCAACTGCTAAAGTTTCAGCAGAACAAACAGGTATTAATATTTTTACTTTATCTAAATTGATGAGCTTTTGTGCTGCTGTACTCGCTTCTTTACCATCACACTTGCCATCTTCATAAATTACTTCTATTTTTTGTCCCTTTATTCCTCCGCTATTATTTATTTCTTCTACTGCAATATCAATAGCATTTTTTTGCTCTATTCCCCATGCAGCCCCAAAGCCAGAAAGTGGGCCGATAAAACCAATCTTAATAACTTCTTCCTCTTCCGGCTCTCTGGTCAAACCATACCAAATTCCTCCGATAACGATAATGGCGATGATAATGCCAATGACGATTTTTGTTGATTTGGTCATAGATTTTGTCTTTCTATTTCTTCCGAAGCCCAAGAATTCCTTGAGGACGGAATAATAAAAAGATGAACAAAATTATAAAGGCGATAGCATCTTTGTAGCCAGATGGTAAAAACCAGATGCCAAAGTTTTCAGAAAAACCCAGAAGAAATGCCCCAAGTATGGCTCCTGGAATATTTCCAATCCCTCCAATGATCGCTGCCGTAAAGCCCTTAATTATTAGATGCGTTCCCATCATTGGCTCAAGATTTTGTTCTAAGGCAATCAGAATCCCTCCTATTCCGGCTATTGCTGAACCAATAATAAAAGCCCACATATATATTTTCTCTGAAGAAATACCAACAATTTCAGCTACATCTTTATTATCAGAAACAGCTCTCATTGCTTTTCCTATTTTTGTTCTTTTCATTAAAAAGAAAAGTAAGACAAATAGAATAAAAGAGCTAATAACAATAAAGATTTGCAAAGGGGTAATTATTGCTCCCAAAATTTCAAGTCCTTTGGCTATTTTAATAAAACCTATTGTTTTTACATCTGCTCCAAAAAAAAGCAAGATCAACGATTCAATTAAGATTAAAAGGGCAAAACTAGCAATAAGCAAAATAACATTACTGGCTTTTCTTTTTCTAAGCTGTTTATAAATAAGGTTCATTATTGAACCAAAAATAGAAATAAGAATAATTGTTAGAATTACTGCTAACCAGAAATTCATTCCTAATAAAGAAAAAAGAGCGTATAAAATATACGCTGCAACAGCGATAACAGCTCCGTGAGCAAAATGAACAAACTTGCAGATTGAGTAAATTAAGGAAAAACCTGAGGCAACCAAGGCATAAATTGCTCCTGCTATTAATCCATTAATTAAAAGCTGAATAAACATTTAGATGTGTTTACTTTTTAAATAAATCACTAACTGAAATACTAAGAGCATTAGTAATTCTTTAGAACATTAACATTAAATTAGCAATAATATGGCCTTTACTTTATTTTAATAGTACAAGAATTTTTAAAAGGATTCAAGCTGATTTCAGCACATAAAAAAGAGGTTTTTTAAAAACCTCTTTTTTATGTGCTCCCAACCGGAGTTGAATGAGTTGCCCGAAGGACATTCCCTCCCCCGCCAAGGCGGGGTCGGAATTCGGGGAACCGATTCTCTGCAGAGTGAAATCAAATAAAGAATGAAATACGCCTTTGGCGTATTTCATTCTCCATGTGCTCCCAACCGGAGTTGAACCGGTGTTCCTAGCTTGAGAAGCTAGTGTCCTGGGCCGCTAGACGATGGGAGCTTAGTATCCCTAATATACCATAAAATTAAAGCTCTGTCGACATACTATATTACATATATTATAAGTACTATAAGCAAGTGTCGCACAATAAGCATGGTTAAGAAAAAAGCCGCCCCTTATTGGACCGGGGCGGCATTGCTTTTTGGGAGATCTAAAACTATCGGCAGGAATGTTCCGCCTCCCTCGTGAGGGAAAAAAACTAAACCCTCTGGCCTATCTTCAGCCAACAAAACTCTTTCTTCTTCGTCGTTCTCGCATTCTCTCTCTACTCTTTTCACAATAATCTCCTTTCTTTTTTAATGAACTATTAAAAACAAAAAAAGTCGATCTTTTGAGACCGACTAAGTTCTTTCTTTAAAATTTTCAAAAAAAACTCAACCGGTCATTAGATCGACGGCTTTAAAATTATAAACCTTAGAAGCTAAAATTTTAGAAGTTGAGTTTTCCATACACATATATTATGACGAAATTCGTCTTATTTTGTTACAGTTAGTTATTCAAATTAGTGTTGACAAAAACTGATATCTATGATATACTTAAAATTGTTCATTGATAATTGAAAAATGTTTTCGCAAAGAAAGGAATCGGAAAATGAAAAATGAAAGTATTTGGCTTAATAGAGAAAAAAACTTTCGGGCAATATTAGCTGCGATGTTATGCAGTGCGATGATTGGGAAATTCATTAACCTTATAACTCCAGCACAAAAGGAAGAACCGGCTTCTTGTCCAGTTCAAAAAGTAGAAGCGTTTCCCATTCAAGCAAAGCAGACAATGGAAATCAAAGTAAGAAAAGGATGGTACCTTTCAAAAATCGCTGATGGGCTCGGTATCAGTACTGAAGATCTGGTAGCTTTAAACAAAATTGAAGATCCGGATTTAATCTATACTGACCAAACTATAAAAGTTGTTCCTTACGACAGGATAAATAAGGTAGAGGTCAGTTGGTACGGACCAGGATTCCATGGGAAAAAGATGTCTAACGGCAAAATTTTCAATATGGAAGACCCGACAGTAACAGCCTATAAATTATTGCCATTTGGAACAAAGGTCAGGTTAACCAGAATAGACAATGGAAAAAGCATTATAGCGATGGTTCAAGACCGAGGCCCGTATGTTAAGGGAAGAGATTTTGATATTTCTCGCAAAGCTGCGGAACATCTGGGCATAATCAGATTAGGGATAGCGCTATGCGAAGTGAAAATTTTAAATTGAAACAAGACCCCGTATATGTAATATACGGGGCTTTTTTATTATTTTGGCTCTTGTTCACTGCTTATTGTTTTATTTCTTGAACCATCTCCTCCATTTTCATCTCTTTCGAGCCGTCAATTAAAATTAGGTCTCCTTTTTTTATTTCATTTTGAAGGCGAACTTTTCCTTCCTTGACATCATTAAATTGAAAAATGTTTTGTTCTGACATTCCTTTATTTTTAGCTCTCTCTGCAATAAACTTTGCCCTTGAGCCAACTGTAAAAAGCATATCGCCAACTTTAGCAACTTTCTCCCCGATTGTCTCGTGAGCTTCAATTGTATATTTTCCAATTCCTAAAACATCTCCCAAAACAACAATTTTCTTACCCTCTGCTTCAATCTTCCCTAAAATATCCAGAGCTTCAATCATTGAGAAAGCGCTTGCCCCTTTACTATCATCAAGAATTGAGGAATTCTTTATACCTTTAATTAATCTCATTTTTCCGGGAAGCGATTGATATGTCCCTAACGCCTGAGATATTTCAACTAAATTTATGTTTTTTACTACTCCCAGACAAATCGCTGTCAAGGCGCTGTATATTTGCTCTTTTCCAAAAAGATTTTTTAGCCAAAAAGGAACAATATTTTCCTGATAATCCATTTTGAAATTTGTGCCGCTTAAATTAAGATTAACGTCTCTAACCCGGAAATCTGCTCTTTTTTGAAAGCCGTAAGTTAAGGACTGAGCTACAGTTTCGTTTTGTATCTCTCGAACAGTTTCATCGTCAAAATTTAAAATTAAAAAACCTTGTTTTGGTAAAACTTTGGCTAACTTTCTTATTTGAAGGGCTTCTTTTCTATCCCCGGCAAAAAAATCTTTATCCGGAAGGATTTCTCCAATATGGGTTGCTACTAAAATTGGCAAACGTGATTTCCTAAGTAAAAAATTAAACTTTTCTACTTCTTTTGGGTCTGATAAAACTGACTCAAAAATTAAAACCCTTCTCTTCTCAGGATAGGATTTTAATACTTGAAGAATAGCTTGCTTTGCGCAAGAACGCCCTTTTCCAGCAACAAGGATAACGCAAGGCCTTTTTATAAGAAATATAAGCTTTTTAAATATATTCATAAAACGACAATGACAATAACAATAACAATGACGATGACAATTTAATCATAAGTCATAGTCAATAGTCAATAGTCAATAGTCAATAGTCAATAGTCAATAGTCATAAGTCATAGGTCATAGTCATAGTCCGGTGGTATCTGATAATAATTTATAATATATTTTGCCAACTC
>SDBS01004177.1_pt1 | contig 14153 bp, 14 predicted proteins | sample 2277091 | NCBI WGS metagenome assembly SDBS01 (sample SAMN10404972, study PRJNA504765) | marine sediment metagenome | isolation source: marine sediment core GS10_PC15, 163 cmbsf | place: Arctic Ocean: Southern Knipovich Ridge | collected 2010
TTCAAGTCCGGCCTTCGGCACCATATCTAAGAATTAGCCGCAATCTCACCAGGTTGCGGTTTTTCAATTTTGGGGGCTTTTAAATCAATAAATTGGAGGATAGATGAAACCGGTTGAAATCTTAAATGACCTTTTCTTTATCGAAAGGGGTTATTTAAATGGGAATCATTTTGTCTGTAGATCTACGGAACCAGTCCTGATCGATACAGCTTATATTTCCGGTTTTGATGAAACAGAAAGATTAATCAACACATTAGGTATTGATCTCTCTGATATTTGTCTGATTATTAGTACACATTGTCACTGCGATCACATAGGTGGCAACAGGATAATTCAGGAAAAATCCGGGTGTGATATTGCTCTGAATAAAATTGGGAAACATTTTATAGATACCCAAGATGATTGGTCAACATGGTGGAGATACTATAATCAAGAAGCTGATTTCTTTAATTGCACCCAAGCCCTGGAAGATGGAGAAATTGTCGCTATTGGCCCTCATAAATTTCAAGTGATTTATACACCAGGTCATGCTTCTGATGGCATTGTACTTTATAACAGAGAAGAGAAAGTTCTTATATCTTCAGACACGCTCTGGGAAAATGATATGGCAGTAATGACAATCCGAGTTGAGGGAAGCGCGGCGATATTTAACATGATGGAGTCTCTAGAAAAGATTGAATCACTTGATGTGAAAATAGTTTATCCTGGACACGGTAGGCCTTTTACAAACATCAAGGAGGCTATATCAAAAAGTATGAAAAAAATTGAAAGATTTATTGATAATCGAGAATTATTAGGATTAGATTTACTGAAAAAGATCATTATCTATACGTTACTTATGCGAAAGATTGTTGTGCGAGAAGAATTTTTTGATCAGTTAATGAAAACCCACTGGTTTAAAGAGACCATTGAACTTTATTTCAGCGGTGAATATGAAGTTAAATATAATGAAATTATGCAAGATTTTATTAAACGCGGGATCGTAAAGCAAAAAGACGGCAAGCTTTTCACAACTGTGAAACCGTAATACGTTTTTTTCTTTTTTTCAGGCGATCTTATGAACAAAGCCCAGGAAGTTCATAATGCCAGCCATAACCGTAAGATATTAAAGATTTTTTATCCTTTCCCAAAAGAGAATTTTTACATACTCAACTAATATAGGAGGTTATGAATTATGAGTGACGAAGTGTATCACAAGCTGGCCAAAGTACTCGACACTCTTCCAAACGGTTTCCCAGCGGCGGAAAGCGGCATAGAAATCAAGCTGCTCAAGAAGATATTCCGGCCGGAAGAGGCCGACCTTTTTTGTGATTTGCGGTTAACCTTTGAGACCGCTGAGCAGATCGCCGAACGCACCGGGCGACCTTTGGAGGGTCTTGAGGAAATGTTAACTATCATGTGGAAACGGGGTCAACTCTTTGGCGTCGATCTTGGTATCAAGGTGTTCAAGATGGTTCCATGGGCCTTCGGGATCTATGAGTTTCAGCTTCCCCGCATGGATCGTGAGCTTGCCGAGATGTGTGAGGAGTACATGGAAGCATACGGCCAGCAGTTCTTCGAGAACAAGCCCCAACTCATGCAGGTGATCCCCATCGAAAGAGAAATTTCAGCCATGCAGGAGGCCCTGCCATACGAGAAGGTCTCCTCCATTATTGAAAATGGAGAATCATTTCTCCTGATGGAATGCATCTGTAAGAAAGAACAAGGACTTTTGGACAATCGCTGTGAAAGGCCCCTGGAGGTTTGTTTGGGCATTGCTCCAGTGCCCGGGGTTTTCGATAAACCCCGGATCGGCAGCAACATTTCCAAAGAAAAGGCCTATGAAGTGCTCCGCAAGTCCGAGGAGGACGGCCTGGTTCACCTGACCTGGAACGTGGAGAGTGGCCACTTTTTCATCTGCAATTGTTGCGGATGCTGTTGCGGCGTTTTACGGGGGATAAATGAGTTAGGCATCCCCGCGTCAAAGGTCGTCAATTCCTACTATTACGCTGAAATCGATCCTGATGAGTGCGATGCTTGCAGCATCTGCGCGGACGAGCGCTGTCAAGTAAATGCTATCGAGGAAGACGAAGATTCCTACCAAGTCATAAGGGATAAGTGCATCGGCTGTGGTCTTTGCATATCCACCTGTCCTTCTGAGGCTATTGAGCTGGTCCGAAAACAACCCGAAGAATTGGAACCTCCTCCCAAAGATGAAATGGCCTGGTATGAGGAGCGCGGCCGCAAGCGTGGTATAGATTTTAGCGCCTATAAATAGACCTCTCCTTGGGCTCTGATATATTACCAGTGCTAGAAAATTGAAAACCCATGAGTCAAAAAAAGTCAGCAGAATTTTTGTGTATTTGTTGTTCATGCAAATCGGTCGTCGGCTCGGATATTTGCTATCAAAAATCAGCAGGGGACCAAGGGCGCAAGCCCTTGGAAATCTACTCATCCATGACAGATGAAAAGCTGAAATTGCGGATTCCCTAAAACGATAGCATAACTGTCTTTATGTATGAAAAATCGAAGCCCAAAATATTTGCGATTTACAAAAGAAATCTGTAATGATATTAAACTGATGACGGGTATTGATACAGGCAAGAAGTCAAGCATTTTCAACCATACATTCCGGATGCAAAATAAAACGGCTTAGATCATCTTTTTAGGTCCAGGCATCACATTATATTTGACATTCAAACGTTCTTATCATATTACATTTAATAGAGATTCTCTTTCTGACAGCTGATCTGTATCTCATACCACTTCTATTGTGAAACATTTCTTATTTTGCTGAATTCACTCTCAATTTGTTCCCCTCTCTATCTGAAGTTAATAAAAGTATCAGTTGAGATGTTTAAAGGTGGGCTCTCATTCTTGTTATTGGAAGGAAACAAGCTGTGAAAAAAATAATCGTTGCAACACTGGTATATCTGTGTTTGGCCTCTACAGCGGCTTGGGGCCAGGGCGCCATAGAGTTTTACAACCATGGTCTCGAGAGCTCTTTGGCTGACAAAAAGATCGAGTACTTCACCAAGGCTATCCAGTTGGACCCGAACCTTGCGGATGCCTATGAAAAACGGGCGATACACTACTACTTCCAGTGGAAGCTCGACAAGGCCATCCAGGATTATACTAGAGTTATAGAGCTAAAGCCTAAGGGGGTAAATGCGTATCTGATGCGGGGTCTTGCCTACCTTAAAAAGGAAAAAGGCGAAGGGATCATGGCAGAAATCAAACACATGGCTTTTCATCTCAGCAAGCATGAGGGACCTGTGTTTAGCGAATCGTTAGAGAGGGCGGTTGACGATTTCAGTCGCGCCATTGAGCTGGACCCGCAACTGGCAAGTGCATACAGCTATCGGGCAGAAGCATATCGTATCAAGGGGATGATAGAAGAGGCTCTCCGCGACTCCAACATAGTTATTCGGTTATGGCGAAACAATCAAAGCACCGCCAGAGCTTATGCAACCCGGGCCAAGATCTACCGTAAGCTGGGCCAAAATGAGCTGTCAGAGACAAACTTTCGAAAATCTATTGAGATTGACCCCTATACACCGGATTATCCTCCATTACATGTTCCGCTCTTAGATCCCTGCATCAGCGATACTTCCACCTTGAAGACCATCAGTCGCCTGGGACTCCTCGGCCTCATCGTTGTTATATTTATTGTGATTTTCAAACTGACTCTGCCAGCCCCAAAAAAAAGAGATTAGGGTTGATTTTCGGGCTATATGTGATCCCAATCCCCAAGCGGTCTTCTGTTAAAAGGTGTTGCAAACTACAACGCCAATTACCAGAGATGAAAGGAGCAACCCGCCATGACACTTACGAAAGCCCAAATCATCGAAAAAGTTAGTACCAGAAACGGATTAACAAAGAAACTATCCACCAAAACAGTCGAAACCTTTTTAGAAATCATCAAATCAACACTGGCATCCGGCGAGGATGTCCTTGTCAGCGGCTTCGGTAAATTCAGCGTGAAACACAAAGCCGAACGCCGGGGAAGAAACCCGGCAACCGGTGAGGATTTGATGTTAGCACCCAGGAAGGTTGTTACGTTTAAATGTTCGGGCAAGCTGTGGGATAAGATTAATGGGAGTTGAAATGGCCACAACAAAAGATCTTGAAATACCTTTGTTCATGGTTCCGGTTGAAGCTGGTTTTCCATCTCCTGCTGATGATTATTTGGAAGGGAAACTGGACCTGAATGAGTATCTTATTAAACATCCTTCTGCAACATTTTTTGTTAGAGTTACGGGAGATTCTATGATCGATGCCGGGATACATCCTGGAGATATATTGATCGTGGATCGTGCCATCGAACCCGATGATAAAAAAGTAGTAGTTGCTGTAATTGACGGGGATTTAACATTAAAGAGGATTCGAATGATAAAGGGGAAAGTATTTTTAATGCCCGAAAATGAGAATTATGATCCTCTGGAGATTAAAGAGGAAATGAACTTTGAGATTTGGGGTGTGGTCACAAATGTAATTCATCCCCTTTAACAATTCAACTATATGAAGGTAATATTTTTATGCATCCTGTATTTGCGCTTGTTGATTGTAACAACTTTTACGTGTCATGTGAGAGAGTTTTTAACCCGAAGCTTGCGGGAAAGCCTGTAATCGTACTTTCTAACAATGATGGCTGCGCCATTGCCAGATCAGACGAAGCCAAGGCTCTCGGCATTAAAATGGGTGTGCCTGTATTTCAGATTCTAAATATAATAAAGGCACATAAAGTCCATGTTTACTCATCCAACTACGCCCTTTATGGGGACATGTCTCAAAGGGTAATGCAAACCCTAACCCAATTTACACCAGATATTGAAATATATTCTATAGACGAATCGTTTCTGGATTTGTCAGGCTTTAGTAGCCACAACCGGACTGAATACGGGCGTAAGATAAAATATGCGGTAGAGAAATGGACAGGAATCCCTGTTTCTATAGGGATAGCAGAGACAAAGACACTTGCTAAAATTGCAAACCGGGTCGCTAAAAAGTCAAAAAAATCAAATGGCGTATTAGACTTGACTGCATCACCTTTTCAGGATAAAGCCCTTGAGCTAATAGATGTGGAAGATGTGTGGGGTATAGGGCGTAGTTATTCCAGATTCCTTAAGGAAAACGGTATAAATAATGCTCTACAGCTCCGTGACGCCAACGATCAACTTATCAAGAAGAGGATGGGGATTGTAGGAACCAGATTGCTTCATGAACTTAGAGGTCTTTCCTGTTTTCCCCTTGAACGATGCCCGCCTCCAAAGAAAGGGATTACCGTATCGAGATCCTTCAAGCAAACGATCGAAACCTTGGATGAGCTGCTTGAGGCAGTTGCGGCGTATGTTTCAACAGGGGCCGAGAAGCTTAGAAAAGAGCACTCTGTTGCAGGGGTGCTCATGGTTTTTCTGATGACGAATCGTTTCAATAAGGAACGTTATTATTATAACATGACAACAATTCGACTTCCCGTTTCAACAAGTGATACTTCCGAACTGATCCAGTATGCTCATGGAGGTCTAATAGAGATTTACAAGAAGGGTTATCTATATAAAAAGGCAGGAGTCATGTTTAGAGATCTGGTATCTGAAACCCAGGTTCAGACAAATTTTCTGGATTCCATAGATCGCATCCATTCAAATAGAATTATGCAGGCTCTTGATAATATTAACGTAAAGATGGGGCCCAGCACTTTAAAATATGCTGCTGTTGGTTTAAGAGGCAATAAGAAGTGGCAAACCGTGTTTGATCATCGCTCACAATCTTACACGACAAACTGGAATCAGTTGCTTGAAGTATCATAAAACGGTGCAGTCTCTAACACTGAAGATCTACTCTTGTTTGTATCTTACTTGAGCCCAGATAAAAAATTATTTTGACCGTGCTCATAGGGCCCTAAGAAGGAGAAATAATTTTATGTCTGCTGTGGTGTAAATCAGAAGTATGATCTGGCATTTAACGGATGGTTGCAATATTGTTTCGAAATCTTTAACCTCGCCTTTCGAGCTCCTGCAGCTCAAACCGCTTATCAATAATCAAACTCAAGAATTGAGAAATTGTCGCCTTCCACTAAAAAACTGCGACACATCAGCTATGTTCCTTCTTATAATCCTCTGATTTTAGAAAATCTCTGGTCAATAAGTTGCGGAATTCTGTCGTTTCTTATTGAAAATACGCCATCAGATCCCATATATTGCACCTCAGTTAGATTTTATTTACGGAGATTAATGTGATGATGTCTGCCTTTGTCCTGAAAAATGAAGGCCAAAATTTGCGTGGTTTAGAAACGAGTCCACACATTTTGTCCCAGATCAAGTCGATATATTCGGAATAAATCCCTCTCTCAAGCCCGCCTTTTTGATGTTCCTAATATTTCAGAATTTGACATCCGTTGCTCATATTTGATAATTTTGTGTTACCCTATGAAATCAACAACGAAATTAGTCTGAGGACGGGAATCAGTTCAGGCAACGAATCATCAATCAGAACATTTTGATTACAAGATGTATTCTGGAATCGTCATAGATTGAAGTATATGGCAAGAAGTATATACCGGCGAATTGGATTGACCACTAGTGGCCAAACACAATATGTTGTACCGGGATAGACATTCGGGTCTATCCTTTTCATCATTCATTTCATTTTCTCTCCGGTAAGCGGCAGGGCCTAATCTCTGCATTTGGGAAACGTACCCCATTAGGTAATAAATTCATGGCCTTCTGCCAGATTTTTCAACCCACTGTCTATCCTCCGAAACAAGCTGTCCTACTATATTTTCAACCTCTTGTGCTTTCCTATTAAAAGATTCGGGGTCATTGAGCCAGTCTGTGCCCTCTTCCTGAAAATATGATTGAATCTTAGGCCCACAGATTTTAAGGAAACGGAGTCTTGATTGACGAACCTCATTAACCTGTTTCATCACATGAACTTCATCATATTGGTTTGGCTCTTTGCGATGTTCAAAATAACGGCCAATGGCGTATGAGAGACTTTTACTGAAATTATCGTATACTTCGTCATAAGCTTGGAGTCTTTGAACAGTAATGGAAGACGAAATTATTCCCTCTTTCCCCTCCTCCACTGTCTCTTTGATAATACCTCTGATCCAGTCCTCACAAGCCTTCTTGGTAACCCATTGAATTGGAACCTTAAGAAATGACCACCGAAAGCCTGTCCCTGAATCATTTTCCGTATTGCCATTGCCCATTTTTTCCTCCTTCTTGGTTAAATAGACTGTCGATACTCTTAAATTAAGTCTTACAAGGTATCGACTACATTATTGAAGTTACCCTACCACGTTAAAGATCCCGGCTTTTTATAACATAGCCAGAAGACTAATCGAGTTCTCACTGGAATCAAATTAAGATTACGATATGAAATGTGAAATTTCAAGATGTAAAGGTTTGAGATAGAAACCTTCTCTCCGATCCGATTATAGACTTCTGCTATTTATTCACTCTTGAAAATAGCCAAATAATTCATAATGGCATAAATATACTGCAACTTAAATGGCGACCGCCGATTGATGATGCCTGCCTTGGTCCTGGAAAAATCGAAGGCTCAAATTTGCGAGGTTTCGGAAAGAAATCGATACCACGGGCAAATTCCTACCAACCTCAACCCGCCTTTTCGGTTTTTTTACATTCCATAATTTGACAACCTGCATCTATATTTGGTAATGTTCGATTATGGCAAATCCACAACTAAAAATGAGATCAGAAAGAATTGAATGACCCTAATATATTGATTTTTCCAATTTTGTAATTTCTGAAGAATAGCGTTTGTAAACCTAAGTTAGTTTTTGATAGCATCACAAAGCACTCTGACAAATATCCTAGAAAAAAACTCGACTCGGCAAAGGAGAGAAAAGTATGGATTTAGCATTTAAGGACCGGTTTATGGTTCTGTGGGAAAAATACTTTGATGGAGATGAACTCCCAATTACATTTTATTATTCAGATCAGAAAGGACATAGTGAATTAGTGCAGGCCCCATCAACAGGTCATCAATGTCTCATTGGTGTTTTGAGCAAAGTCAGGAAAGGGCAATCCTTATGTTTTGGGGTGAATTCTTTCGGCTGTGGGGGTGGAAAAAGGTATCTGGGATATACTCAGGAACTGAGACCAAACTTTGAATACTTTCTTTCCTGTGGCATAGAAGGAGAAATGGAAGGTGAGCGCTATAAAAAGTCCCCTGAAATAGTAAGGAAACTCGTGAAAGATTCACCTTGGTATGAGGCACCAGGTAAGTATATTATTTTTAAGAGATGGGATAGGCTTGACAAAGAGGACGAACCTGAAGTGGTAATCTTCTTTGCAAGTCCAGATGTTTTATCCGGTCTTTTCACATTAAGTGGTTTTGAAGAAATAGAGCGTGATAGTGTCATTGCTCCTTTTGCGGCTGGTTGCGGGGCAATTGTCTTATACCCTTATTTAGAGAAAGATAGGGGACAACCTCGGGGTGTTATTGGTATGTTTGACGTTTCAGCCCGGCCATACGTGCCTAAAAACAAGCTAAGTTTTTCTGTTCCAATGAATAAATTCAGACGCATGGTTAACGATATGGAGGAGAGTTTCCTGATCACGCAAAGCTGGGCAAAAGTTAACAAGAGAATTAAGAGCAAAGAAGACTCTATTCAAAGAATAAGCAAAAAAAAATAAATTGTCCCTATACTTACAATTCAAACAACAACCACAATTTGCGATAAACGAATTAAATATGCTCTAAAGTCATAGCATTTAAAGCTATTCATATAGGCAACGTATCTACGCCAAGGGCCGGGGCCAAACAGTGTATGGTTGAAATATTATGGCACCACCAGAAAACCAGGTGTCAAACGGAGAAAATAAACTTCAACCTATAGCATCGGAAAAAACTGATCTGCTCGACTCAATATCAATGCAATAAAATGAGGAATATATATGAAGCACAAATACATCTTCACCGTTTTTATCTTAGTTTATCTGATAGTCTGTTTTTTTCATTTCCGCTGGGAGAAATATTTTGATGAATACTTTGCTGCTGCTTATGATCCTTATCAAGTTTCGGCGTCAGAGATTCCCACCCAGATCGATAATGCCATGGACTACTTTGACTATGGACTTAAAAGCTCTATGACCTCTGAGAAGATCGAATATTTCACCAAGGCTTTGGAGCTAAATCCAAAACTTGCAGCCGCGTATGAACGACGGGGTATGCTTTATTATTTCCAGGAGAAGTACGACAAGGTGATCCAGGATTTTCATAGCTATATTGAACTTGCACCTGCAAAGGGAGAGGCCTACCGGATGCTGGGAATGGGCTACTTGAAAAGTGGGATGTATAGACCGGCCATCAATAACTTCACTCGCGCCATCGAGATTAAACCTAAGCACGCTCATGCTCACGCCAATCGGGCGGAGGCTTATAGGTTGAGCGGAAAATATGAAGAAGCCATCATAGATGCCACAAGAGCGATCAAGCTTAGAGGTGACCCGCGAACCATCTCAGACCATACAGAACTAGGGCCAAGGTTTACCTAAAGATCGGTAGAAGCGAACTGGTTAACGCAGACATCGAAGCAGCCTGGCAGGTTGACCCCAGAGTGCCCCGCTGGTGGCGAGAATTCCTCATGTATGCCAGTCCGGAGGATATGAGACGCGTAGCACCTATAGTCGTCATCGTCATTGCACTTGTGTTAATTTTTGGAATACAGCTCAAGCCACCTGAGAAAGACGAATAGTCGGGAATCTTCGGAAAGCGGCAATAAAATGATTGCCAGATCAAAATCTAGGCTATCACACTTTATATCTGATCGGTTAAGGAGGTGCAACATGAGAAGGGTATTTTTATTAGCTATCTTTTTTACTATGCTTTTCCCGTTTGTTTTAGCAGCTCAAGAAAAGTTTGAAACTGATATCATTAAAACGTCCGTAGGCGACCTGGAAATCACTTTTATAGGTCATGGGACCCTGATGTTTAACTTTGGAGGGAAGGTCATCCATGTTGATCCTTGGAGCAGGTTGGCCGATTATTCCAAGATGCCGAAAGCTGATTTTATTCTTTTAACTCATGAGCACCGCGACCATCTTGACCAAAAAGCGATAGAGATTCTGCGTACCGAGAAAACCGCTCTGGTGTTAACCAAGGCCTGCTCAAGCCAGATTAAAGATGGGATTATCATGAACAATGGAGATGTTAAAATCGTTAAAGGGTTAGAAATAGAAGCTGTGCCAGCATACAATCTTGTTCACATGCGTAGTGAAGGAGTCCCCTTCCATCCAAAGGGTATTGGTAATGGTTATGTAATAACATTTGGAAACAAAAGAGTTTATGTGGCGGGTGATACGGAAAACATCCCGGAAATGAAGAAATTAAAAAATATCGATATAGCCTTTTTGCCAATGAACCTTCCTTATACAATGACCCCGGAGATGGTAGCAGATGCATCAAAAGCTTTTAAGCCAAAAATACTCTCTCCGTATCACTATGGCGAAACAGATACGTCGAAAGTTTTAGAATTGCTGAAGGATGTGAAGCAGATTGATGTGCGTATTCGAAAGATGAAGTAAGTGTTCTATTTAATGAGAAACACATAGGGTATGGCCTATTGAGCAGGCCTGGTTTGAATCGGAAAATTCAATATATTGTGTTCTGGCCTTTAGTCGAAAATTTGCGACTGCCTTAATGGTGGAATAAATGAAGACCAAAATTTGCGTGGTTTAGAAAAGAAATCCATCACTTTGGTGAAACGGTAAAGGTTAAGCCAAAGAAGTTACTTTTTTAAGTGTGGGCAGGAACTGAAAGAGAGAGTGGATTATTAAAGCTGATAAATGGATAAAAGACAATGGGTTGTTTATCTGATTCGGTGTTCTGATAAATCTTTATATTGTGGAATAACCAATAACCTGAAAAACCGGTTGGCAGCACATAATTCAGGCAGAGGTGCCAAATATACAAGATCTCGGAGACCTGTTGAATTAGTTGGCACCAGCTCTAAAATGACGAAAAGCGAAGCGCTTAAACTGGAATATCGGGTTAAACAAGTACCTGTCTGTAAGAAAAACTTTGAACTTACAAAGGGGGAGGAAAAAATGACAATTAACCTCAAAAAGGAACTGCAGGCAGTTAACAAGGATCTTAAGGCACTATCAAAGAAAGTTGATAAAATGATCGTAGCGGTCGGAAAGCTTGAAAAACCAAAAGTAAAAGCTACCAAGGCAAAGCCAGCAAAGAAAACCGTCGCCAAAGAAAAACCCGTGGAAAAGACCGTTGAAAAGAAGGCCGTAAAACTGACAGCTACTGATACGGTTCTAAATATTATCAAAAGGTACAAAAAAGGTGTTGGCATTCCTATATTGAAAACGAAGTCCGGATTTAATGATAAAAAAGTTAGAAATATCGTCCAAAAGGCATTTAAAGAAGGAAAGATTAAAAGAGTGGATAAAGGGATTTATGTAAAAGCATGATTTAATTCTATCGGCAGAGTAATAGCGAACGAACATATTGAAATATCTGCAATTTTCCACTTTATCTTATATCGAGCATAAACAATTTTTCAGTTACGATTATGGTTAGAAATCTGCACTGAGACTAGTCTGAAAAAGTTGTAAACGTTTATTGATTATATAGTAGTGGATAGAAAAAAATCATAGTTGGTAAAGTTGTCGTAAACCAGAATTTCCGAGGAAAAGGAATTGACAAAAAGGGCCGATAAGGATGGATACTAGAAAAGCAATTTTAGTTTATCAATATTCTGAAAGAATTAAATCTGAACTGATAATTGCTTCTGGACTTGTGTCAACAATGGAAACTCTTGAGGGTAAAGAACTTAATGGTGCTGAAAAATTAATGACATCATTTTTAGAGGCTTTAATTGGTGAGATAAGAATAGCACAGCACGTTGAAAAATCGATGAATTTTATAGGAGCTGAGAAAAAAATAATGGAAGCAATAGGCAAGATGAAGCTACTTGAGCACACAGAAATAAATAGATGTATTTCAGATGCGCTTTCCTTGATTACAACATCTTGCCAGAGGGCAATGGAAGTTCTTATAAGCGAGCATCTAATCTAATGTTAGTGAAATTGAATTTGTCAGTGCGAAATCACGAAAGTTGACATAAATTTTGAACTTTCGACAATGTGTGATTACGGAAATAAACCTGAAATTAGATTGTTAAATTGGATAGTTGTGCTTCAGGCAAGTAATCACGCATTCAGTTAACCTAATTCCAGATAAAGTCGTTCCTTACTGTCCGATTTTGGGTCAAACTTTATCATAATCTCCACAAGAGAGGAATGAATGACAACCAAAATAGGCTCAAATACGAAGACTCACGAAAAATTAGATGAAATTTTTAAAAAGCACGGCTATCATGACTATAAATGGATTGATCCTAAAAAAATAATTGTTTCCCAATGGGTCAGGATGAAATGCATGTTCGGCTGCGGGGAATACGGCAATAATTCCTCCTGCCCGCCGAATGTTCCATCTGTTTCTGAATGTGAAAAATTCTTCCATGAATACAGCATGGCCGTTATTTTTCGATTCGCGAAAAAAGTGGATAAACCTGAAGATCGTCATAAATGGTCAACAAAGGTTAATATGAAGCTATTTAAGCTAGAACAAGAAGTTTTCCTTTCAGGATATGAAAGAGCTTTCCTCTTGTTTATGGACAGTTGCAGCCTATGCGAAGACTGCCCAGGAGAAAGACAAAAGTGTAAGGAGCCGAGGTCAGCACGCCCGTCTCCTGAGGCTTTGGCAGTTGATGTTTATTCTACAGTCAAGCAATATAGTTTTCCTATTGAAGTCCTGACAGACTATTCTCAGGAAATGAACCGTTATGCTTTTTTAATGGTAAAATAATTGCCAATTATTGATTATATTGCTGTTACCTTATGAAATCTGGAATGAAATTTGTCTGAAAGCGAGTGTAGCATAAGGCAAGGAATCAATCGTTCAGCCCTACATTCCAAATGCAAAATAAAAGGGCTTAGATCATCTTTTCAGATCCTGGCATCTCATTTTATTTGATATCCAAATGTTTTTATCATATTGCACTTAATAGATGTTCTCTTTCTGATATCTGATCTGGATCTCATACCTCTTTTATTGTGAAACATTTCTTGTTCCGCTGACTTCAATCTCGATTCGTTTCTCCCTATCTAATGTTTTGTTACTTCAATCAGTTAAGCTGTATTAATGAGGTTCCCCAATGGAGAAAAAACTTAAAATTTATTTGATTATCTCCCAGCGGAGCTTAGATGTTCTGTTGGGAGTCTGAAGTATTATCTCGAAAAAGGAAAGGAGGGAAAAGCCATGATTAAGTTTCAATCCGTCAGAGCACACCAGCGTGCTTCAAGTCTTTCATCGGCTATGATCTTGGTTGCCTTGCTTATGTTACCTCTGGCATGTGCAACAATCGGCAAGCAGCGAAGCCTCAAGAAGGTTAAGGCAGAATTTGAGGGGACGTGGATCTTGGAAGAGTGGCACATCAAAGGGCAAGCTGTGAGCCCTCCGAAGGTGGAAGGTCGCTTTATTGTCCGTGACAATGCTTTCGTGTTAATTTTGCTTAACCGGGCAGGTGAGAAGCCTTGGTCGTTGTATGGTTATGGCAAGTATACATTGGATGCTTCTACCTTCTCGATGGGATTTGACAAAGTCGAAATGTTCACAGAGTCGCCTTCTGGGATTACTGCATCGTATAAGCCTCCGTGGGAGGGGATGAAGTCTTTTGGAATTGGCACGGAAAACGACCAGTTGCACATGCGGCCCTCCGATGGTGGTCCTGAAATTATTGTTGATGGGAACACTCTCCTTGATTTACAGTTTTCAGGGCCTTTTGTTTTTTTAAAGGTGATTAGAGACAAATATCACCTCGGAAAAAGTGTCAAATTTTATTCCGACAATCTGAAAACACAATATTTGATTTTCACTCAAAATTGTATTGTAGCAATAGCAGATGGCTGGTACCTTTCTGAGAGATAGATGTCGGGGAGGCGAGCGAGCCTTTTAGGTGAGCTCGCTCGCCTCCCCGACTCTGCCACTCGGGAATATCAAGTCACAAATTCCCTCCTAATCAGATTAATTCAAATAAAAAAAGGTGAAGCTCCCCCGTTTAATGAGCCATCCGGCTTTCGCCTGTGGCATAATTTATGGGCAGTCTGCAATGCAGCAGCTGCAGAAAC
>SDBS01004178.1_pt1 | contig 14153 bp, 14 predicted proteins | sample 2277091 | NCBI WGS metagenome assembly SDBS01 (sample SAMN10404972, study PRJNA504765) | marine sediment metagenome | isolation source: marine sediment core GS10_PC15, 163 cmbsf | place: Arctic Ocean: Southern Knipovich Ridge | collected 2010
ATACCGGCACGGGCAATGACCATAGGCAAGGCTTTTGCGAAGTCATCGAATGTTCCCTGGCCCATTTTGAAGATGGCAAACATCAAGTCAGCGGCATCAGAGACTTGATTTATCTCCATCCCATAAGCAAACATCAGCTTGGTGAGTGCCCATACTGCCGTGTGGGTATCGGTAATTCCGGCAACGGTCATCTTTGCGGATTCTCGCAGAAAAGCAAAAGCGTCCTCTGCCGGAATACGGGCGCTTAGAATGGCGAAAAGGCCGTCAGTTAACTCTTTGGTCGCAAGTCCGAATTCAACGGCGAGTTCCTTGACACCTTTTATAAATCCCGGCATGAGCTGCATGTTCCAAGCGTCTATCATCGTACTGACTTTAGACATTTGGTCTTGAAAAGTCATGGCTGCTTTCGTAGCAGCAACGAACGGAATCGAAAGCACTAACCCTCTTCGAGCTATGCCCATACCCCCACTGGTCAAAGAGGTTGCGAAATTGGAAATAACCCTACGGGCCTGGCTTATCCCGGCGAATAGACCGCCGAGTCTAGCGTTTATGTCCACGAATATGCTGGCAAGTTGGAGGGCCATCAATAATTACTCTATAGGGTTACAAGTCCCGGACTTCGGAAAATGGGCTATCGCCTACTCCGATGCCATGCACACCGGTAGCAGCGTCACCCCCGGATTGCTGTTTGATTATTTCGACTAACTCCACTGAGTATAGAAGGAACTGAGTTAGAGTCAATTCCATAACTTCCTCTATGCTCATTCCGTAACCGGCCATCATTTGGGCGAAGGATTTGTGCCAGTTGAATCGTTCTCCTTCTCCTCCGCCCCTTCTTCCGGGGGGCCGTCAGTTGGCATCCTTCCCAGACTGCTGATTGCCGTAACGACATTCATCAGTTCTTCCAAGTCTGACAACTCGTCAACTTCAGCGAGTGTGAATTCTGGATGCTTCTTGGCGATAGAACGGTGGATTAAGAATCGAATCCCACTAGTGGTTGCCATTTCAGCGGCAAAGTCCTCACTGGTGAATGGAATCGTCAAGATTCTGGTAATCCCCTCCATCTTCTCGTCCTTGTCCATATCTGCTTTTCGAGCCGTCTGTATGAACAGATCGAGCCTTTGTTCCTTTGCATGACGCTCAAAAGCAGCCAGATCACCTATGGTAATGGGACTGAGAATCAGTTTCTTCCCACCAACGTCGAACGATATCGCCTGCCCGGTTGATTTTGTCAAATCAGGCATCTACAATTCCTTTCAAACTTTACGGAGAGGTGGTAGTAACAACACCAGAAATACGGAGTCTGCCAGTTCCCTGAAACGAAAATACCGCACTTGCGACACCATCCACAGCCACGCTGAGGCTAATGCCTGTGATGATAATTAACCCGACATAGAGAACACCCGTAGTGGCAAGGAACTGTGCTTCAGCAGCAGCCTTGCCTGGGTGGTCGATAAACACCGTGTTGTCAAGACGGCATTCATACTGTCCACTCCAAGCACGAAGACCGGCAAGATACTCTCGGTAACCTCCACTTGCAAAAGTAGTGATTTCCAATGCGTCTGCCGTGTAGTCCAACGACCAGGTGAATACCCCGGTTTTGTATCCTGAGGCAAAAGTCACGTTTCCAGATTTACCAGAAATAGCTGCCATCACATTCTCCCTTCTTGTTTTTTATGGCGGGGTTGAACTCGAAGAACTAGTCGAACTCGAAGAACTAGTCGAACTCGTTGATGGGCTACTTGATGTTGAAGAACTTGAAGTGCTCGTTGACGGAGATGAGCTTGTCGAACTAGTAGTAGACGGTGAACTCGACGTGCTGCTGCTAGTGGAAGAACTGGAACTACTCGTGCTCGGTGAGCTAGACGTGCTGCTTGTCGAACTCGAAGAACTCGAACTACTAGGTGAACTAGACGTTGAACTCGAAGAAGTAGTCGAACTCGAAGAACTCGAACTACTCGAAGTGCTGCTAGATGAACTCGTTGAGGTCGAGGTCGAAGTCGAGGTAGTCGTTGTCGTAGTGACAACGCTGCTAATATCGAGTCTACCGGTTCCTTGATAGCTAAACGTCACTGCACTGATCCCGTCAACCGGCGTAGCCAATGATATGCTGGTAATGATCACATCACCAAAATAGTACACACCTGGAGTCGCCGTGAACGTAATCGCCGCTGCGGCAGCCGTCGCCGAGTACGGGTCGGCGTGTGAGCTGCCGACTGAACGCATCGCGTTCGTGCTGCAGTTCTGCTCGTGGTCCGCGTGCAGGATCCAGAGCACGTCCATCGCCCGCTGGAGCACGGGGTCCGGTTCGTACTTCGGCTCAGACATCTTCCAGAGCATCGAGAGGAAGTTGCCGGGGTAGGACAGCTCGTTGTCTGGATAGACGTATGGTTTGCCCTGGTTGTGCCGGTAGGCAAACGCCGCGATCGTCGGCATCTTCGCGATCAGGCGGACGATCTGGTCGTGCCGGGATTCCGGATCCATGATCGCCTTGGAGTCGCGATAGAACGTCGACATCCCGGCGACCGTGCCGACGAGCATCCCCATCGGGTGGGCGTCGTACTGAAAGCCCTCCATGAACTTCTTGGCGTTCTCGTGAAGGTACGTGTGGAACTTGATCTCCTCCCGCCAGTCGTCCATCTGCCGCTGCGTGGGCAGCTCGCCGTGGATCAGAAGATAGGCAGTCTCCAGGTATGTGCTCTTCTCCGCAAGCTGTTCGATCGGATATCCGCGGTGCTCAAGAACGCCGGCCTCACCGTCGATGCGCGTGATGGCGCTGCGGCAGGACGCGGTGTTAGTGAAGCCTGGATCGTAGACGAGAAGGCCGAAGTCCTCCTCGTCTACCTTGATATCGCGAAAATCCATTGCGCGAACGGTACCATCGTTGATCGGCATCTCGTACGAACGGCCGGTCCGGTTATCTGTGACGCTGAGAGAGTTATTGGACATGGTGCTCCTCGAATCTGGGCGTCGTTGTGGGGGGCGCGGGTCTGTGGCACGCATCACTTGTATTTTACGTCACAAGACGACGCCGTTGCAGCGGGGAGATGCACCACAGCAGACAAAGGCCTGCTAGACTGCCCACAAATGCCAGAGCCCACTTTCACCACGTGGCCAGACGGCGAGGCGCCTTCGCGCGAGTCGCTTGAACGGCTCTTCGCCGAGGCTGGTCTCTCGCCCAGCTGGTGGTCGAACGCGCCCCACGACCGTTACAGCCCTCACTCGCACCCGTATCACAAGGTGCTCTACTGCGCCCGAGGTGACATCACGCTCGTGGTGCCGGACGCCGGTGACTTTCGCCTCCGTCCAGGCGATCGCCTGGACATCCCTCCCGGAACGACCCACGCGGCCGTCGTCGGTCCCGACGGCGTGACCTGCGTCGAGGCCTCGGCCTGATGCGCCTCTCAGACGCCGGGGCGCCGGCAGCGATCGCCCGGCTGCTTGCCGCCGAGCTGACGGAGGCGCCGTTCCGTGTGCCGGACCCCAACGCAAACAGCGACGCTGGCGATGGAGCGCCCGTCTACGAGCTGCGGCTCCGGAGCCGCGAGCACGAGGAGCAGATCCTCCTCCTGATCTGGCCTTCGCTCGATCGCGCCGACGTGCGGCTCGGAAAGTCCACCTGGACGCTCAAGGGGATCGACGCCGTGGAAATGTACCCCGGCGTCGAGGTGCTGTTCCGGCGGGAAGAGCCCGCCGCCATCCTCTTCGTGTCCGTCGACGGCCGCGTCGCGCTGGTCGCCTGAACCGGCGCCTGTTAAATTGGCCCCGTGAACCCTGCCTCACTTGCCATCGTCGCCGGCCTCAGCGTCGCCATGCTCGTCATCTTCCTGGCGACCGGCCAGCAGTTGAACCTCACCATCACAGCCGTCCTCGCCACCGGCGGCATCGCCACCCTCGCCGTCTTCTTCTACGCCCGCGAAGAAGCCCGCGAAGCGCTCGATGAAGACGACTACCCGGATGAGCCGCCGGAGGCCCCCGCCATGACGCCGGGCGACGAGCCTCCGGCATCGGTCCAACCGGACGAAGCTCAGACGATAGAGAGCGACTAGCGCGAAGAGAGCCCCACCACCAGTCGGTGATGGAGTTTCTCACTATTCGTACGGCCGACAGGGAGCGACAGTGCCTTGTGCTTCGTTCTCTCTGCCGTCCTGGAGGGAGATAGGCTTGTTAGCCTTCCCCAAGCAGGGCAGCGCCGGCCCGCCTGGGAAGACTGTCTCGAATGGGCCTCAAAGATTCGGGCCAGACGGCAGGCGTGGCCGCGCTAGCCGGCGAAAAGCGCCTCTACGAAGGGCCGCGGCTCAAAGCGAGCCAGGTCCTGCGGCCGCTCACCAGTACCGACGAAGCGCACCGGGACGCGCAGCTGATCGCAGACGGAGAAGACGACTCCGCCCTTGGCCGTGCCGTCCAGCTTCGCGAGGAGGACTGCCGTGACACCGACGGCGTCCGTGAAGTACTTCGCCTGCTGCATTGCGTTCTGGCCGCTGGTCGCATCGAGTACCAGGAGTACCTCGTGCGGCGCATCCGGGACCTGACGCTGGATCACGCGATCGACCTTCCGCAGCTCCTCCATGAGGTTCGCCTTCGTGTGCAGCCGGCCCGCCGTGTCGATGATCACAACGTCCGCCTCGCGCTTCTCTCCGGCTGCCAGCGCGTCGAACACTACAGCGCCCGGATCGGCGCCCTGCTGGTGAGCGATGACATCAGCGCCCGCGCGCTCGCCCCACATCTTGAGCTGGTCGATGGCGGCGGCGCGGAACGTGTCCGCGGCGGCCAGGACGACCTTCTTCCCCCGTGCTTTGTAGGCGTGCGCCATCTTGCCGATGCTCGTCGTCTTGCCGGTGCCGTTTACGCCGACGACGAGGATCACGGCCATCCCGTCAGGCGAATCCGGGTCGCCGTTCGAACTCCATATCCTGCCCCGGCCGCTGTCCACGTCCAGCACTTCGACCAGCTCGTCCTTGAGCACGTCGAGGGCCTTGTCCGGGTCACGGATCGATTCTTCCTTCACGCGCGCCTGTACTTCCTCGATGATGCGGATCGTCGTCCGCACGCCGGTGTCGGCCGAGATCAGCGTCTCTTCCAACTCTTCCCAGAGCGAGTCGTCGAGGCCACGCTTGAAGATGCTGCCAATTCGTCCGAACCACGTCTTGCGCGTCCGCTCGACGGCCTCTTCGACGGGAGCTGCCTCCTCGTCGTCCCGCTCAGAAACGGCCTCTTCCGCAGTCACAATCTCGGCGGCTGCCGGTTCCTGGACCTCCTCAGCCACGGTCTCGGCGGCGACAACCGCCTCTTCGGCGGGCGCACCTTGCTCGCTGGCTGCATCGTCGTTCTTCTTGCGGCGGAAAAACCTGACCATTACCCCGATGATATGGGTGCGCGTTCGCGAAGGACAAGCCGAGGTCGCATTGAGCTGGTGGTGGCTCGCGGTTCAGGTCGTCTGTGTGCGGCTGCCGGAGATGGCGCCGCGCATGCAAGTGGTTGGGTCGGCCATGAACTTGCTGCGCGGATAGACGAAGTCCACACCGGCCTGCACGGCGTCGCGCCGGCGGCCGAGGTCTACGTGCGGCCCAAACGCCAGCACCGGCACGCGGGCCTCACGGCAGGCCGCGACGACGCCCATGATGTCAACCCACTTCTCGCCAAGGTCGATCACAACCAGCGCGGGGGCCGACGTGAGCTGCTGCAGAAACGCCTCCTCCGTCTCGGCGACTCGCAACTGGCCGCCCAGCCGCTGCACGCCGCTCTCCACCCGCACGCTGGTGATCAGCTCGGGTATGAGCGCGAGGATTACGGGAGGGGCAGGCATAGCTCTCTACCCATTGTATCGCCTGAGACCCGGAGCCGTTACGCCCGGCTGGCGTCCTAGTTCTGTGAGCCGGGCTGCTTGATGGCGTCGAGAGGGACGTCGCCCAGCCTCATCGACAACACGCGCGACGCTGCGTCGGGCGCCATCGAGATGCCGTATATGCTGTCCGACACCTCGATCGTGCGGCGGTTGTGGGTGATCACGATGAACTGCGTCCTCTGCGCGATATCGTGGATCGCGGTCGCGAAGCGGTCGACGTTCGCCTCATCCAGCATCGCGTCTACTTCGTCCAGCACGCAGAACGGCGAGGGGTTCGCCTGTAACAGCGCGAACAGCAGCGACACCGACGTCAGCGCCTTCTCGCCGCCGGAGAGCTGGCTCAGGCTCTTTGTCCTCTTGCCCGGCGGCCGCGCCTCGATGTCGACACCGGAGTCCATCGGGTGCTTCGGGTCGGTCAGGCGCAGTCGCGCATGGCCGCCTCCGAAGAACATCTTGAAGTACGACTCGAAGCCCTTCGCCACTTCCTCGAACGTCGCTTCCAGCTTGCGGCGCATGAGTGCCGTCAGCTCTGAGATCGCCCGCTTCAGAGACTCCTCAGCGCCCCGCAGGTCCTCCACCTGGCCGGCGAGAAAGTCGTGCCGCTCACGTAGCGATTCGTAGTCGCCCAGCGCTTCGACGTTGACCGGCCCCAGCGCGCGAATCTGCGAGCGCAGCCCCTCGATCTCCCTGGCGAGAGCGTCCGGCTCGACGCGCTGACCGCCGGCCAGTGGCGGCCGCTGCCCCTTACCCTCGTCTCCGCCCTCGTCCTCCGCCAGCCAGGACGGCAGCTGCACGTCGGCAGTCGCCTTGTCCGGCCTTACGTCGCCGTCCTTTGTGAGCACTAGGCCGTCTTCAGCGATGCGCGTGCGCAGAGTCTCCACCTCCGTCTCCCACTTCCGCACTTCGGCCTCCGTCTCCAGCGTACGTCGCTCGGCGTCGAAGAGCCGCGATTGGCTGCTCAGCACCTGGCTGTGTAGGTCTCGCTCCCGCGCCTCCAGGTGACGCGTTCCCTCCTGGCCCGGGATCCCCTCCAGCACCTTCTCCAGCTCCCCTCGCGCACCTTTGAGCTCCTTTTCGTCGCGCGCGATCGACTCGTTGAGCGTCGAGAGTTCCATCTCGATGCCGCGCAGCTGTACGCCCTTCGCCGAGGCCTGGGCCTCGACTCGCGCCAACGCCGCTTCGGCGTTCTCCCTCTGCACTTTGAGCGAGCGCAGCTCGGCGTCGACGCGTCCCAGGACGTCAGCTGCTTCGTTCACGCTCTTGTTGAGGGCCTTTCGGCGGTCGGCGAAGATCGCGTCGGCGCGGCCCAGGGTCTTCGCCGTAGCGGACGCCTCCTTCGCCTCCTCGATCAGGCCTTGCCGTTCTTCTTCGAGCGTAGCGGCCTGAGCCCGGTAAGAGGCCTGTTGCTCACGCGCGTTGACGACTGTGGCCATGAGGCTGCGCATCTCACCGCGCAACTGCGCCAGCTTCTCCTGGCGCCCGGCGACCGAGTCCTGCAGCTGCACCCTCTTGTCCAGCGTCTGATCGACCTCGCCGCTCAGCGCCGACAGTGCGACCTCGGCGCTCCGCAGCTTCTCGCGGATACCTTCGGCTTCCGCTTCAGTCGTCTCGATCGTCTTGGTGATCCGCTCGATCTCCTTGGGGAGAGCGGCCACGTCACGTTCGTATTCGATCACGAAGCCACGCGCCTCGACGTGCCGGCCGCCGGAGATGACGCCGGACTGGTCGAACACGACGCCGTCGACGGTGACGATCGTGCCGAGGCGGCGCTTCAGCAGCCGCTCGGCCGTCTCAATATCCTGGACGACGATCACCCGTCCGAGCAGCGTGTTCATCACCTTCTCGTAGCGCGGCGGGAACTTGACCAGGTTGGCCGCAACACCCAGAACGCCCTTTTCCTTGAGCAACGTCAGCGGGTAGACCTGCTTCACCGCGTCGATCGGTATCGCCAGCGCGCGCGCCCCGTTCTGCGCCATCAGGTCCTCGATCGCCGCGATAGCGTCGACCTGGCGCTCGAAGACGAACGCCTCAAGGTGCTCCTGCAGGACGGCCGCGATCGCGTCCTCAAGGCCGCGCGGCACGCGCAGGCCATCGAAGATCGTACCGACCGCGCCTTCGATGGCGACTTCTTCGGTCGGCTCGGCGGCCGCCTGCTTCTTTGCCTCGGTAAGCACCTCGAGCCGCGCCTCCAGCCCCTCGAGCTTCCCGCGACGGCCGTGCTGCGCCCCCTCGATCTCTGCCAGCTCCTTGCGAAGCTCGCGGACGTTTGCATCCAGCTTCTCGCGCCGGGCGCCTGTCTCCGAGTTCTCAGCCAGAAACTGCACATCCTGCGTGCGCAGGCTACGCAGCACGCGCACCAGGTCGGCCATCTGCGTCACCAGCGACTTGCGCCGCTTATTGAGGCCGGACGCCTCTTTCCCGAGCGCTGCGCCGGCCTCTGCCAGCCGGTTGATGCGAACCTTCATCTCCGCGGCGGCCGTCTGCAGCCGGTGCGCCTTCGCATCGACATCCGCAGCCTGGACGTGCGAGTCGCGGAGCTCCTGTTCCGCCGCCGTCAGTTCGCCCTGCCGCTCGGCCACAACCTTGCGCGCCGCCTCCACTTCCCGCTCTAATCGTTCGCGTTCGCTGTCTTCGGAAGTCACTATCGTCGTCGTACGCTCTCGCTCTGCCTCCGCCGCCACGAGCTCCTCGCTCAGCTCTTCCTGCCGCGTCTGGAGGATCGTCCGCCGTTCGGTTGCGACCGCCCGGCGGCGCTCGATATCGAGGACGGCTTCGGACAACCGCTCCTTGTCCTGGAGCGCGTCGGCGGCGGCCCTCCGGCTCTCATCAAGTTGCTTCGTAAGATCGTCGAGTTCCCTCTGCAGCGTCTCCAGGCCGACGCGGGACTGCGTGAACTCGGCCTGGGCCTGATCGTGGCCCGCGCGCGCCACCGTCAACGACTCTTGTGCGTGACGCCAGCGCTGCTCGTAGTGCGCCTGCAGGCTCTGCCGAAGGCGCAGCGACAGGCGCGCGTGTTCTCCGGCGCGGGTCGCCTGCCGCTCGAGTTGCTGCAACCGCGGAGCGATCTCCTTGACCAGCAGCTTCACTCGCTGGATGTTCTCGTGTGCGGACTTCAGGCGGTCTTCGGCTTCTTCGATCTTCAACCGGTAGCGCTGGATGTCCGCCGCCTCCTCGATCATCTCGCGGCGTTCCTCCGGGCGCAGGCTGAGCACGCTCTCGACCAGGCCCTGCCCGATGATGGCGTACGAGTTTTGACTGACGCTGGCCGTGGCCAGCAGGACGTGGATGTCCCGCAGCTTGGCCTTCTTGCCGTTCAGGTAGTAGTCGCTGTCCCCGGAGCGGGAGCCGCGACGCTTGATCGACACTTCTTCCTCGTCGATCGGCAGCCAGCCGTCTGAGTTGTCGAGCGTGAGAGTTACTTCCGCCTTGTCAGCGCGCGAGCGCTTGCTCGAGCCTGCGTAGATAACATCTTCCATCTTCTTGGCCCGGATCAGCTTGTTCGAGTGCCCGCCCAGCACCCAGCGCAGGGCGTCAGCGATGTTCGACTTACCGGAGCCGTTGGGACCGACGATGGCGGTGATGCCCTGACCGAAGTCGAAGGTTGTTCGGGAGGCGAAGCTCTTGAAGCCGTAGAGATCGAGGCGCTTCAGGTACACGGCGTGCTACGAGCCCGTCGCCGCCAGCGTCTCCAGGGCCTGCCGCGCGGCGTTCAACTCCGCCTGCTTCTTGTTCCGGCCCTGGCCGCGGCCCATCACCTGGTCGCCAACCGATACTTCCACGGTGAACAGCTTAGCGTGGTCCGGGCCTTCGCTCGAGATCAGCGTGTACTGCGGAATCTCGTGGTACTGCGTCTGCGCCAGGTGCTGCAGCTCCGACTTGCTATCGACTGTGAAGCCGCTGGCCTGGATCTCTTCCAGGTCCGGTTTCAGCAGCTCCAGCACGATCTGGCTGGCCAGCCTCATCCCACTGTCGATGAAGGCAGCGCCGATCAAGGCCTCCAGCGCTCCGGCCAGGTTTGACGGACGCTCACGCCCGCCGGACATCTCTTCGCCGCGCCCGAGCACCAGGTACTGCCCCAGATCAAGGCGCTCGGCGGCGCGGGCCAGCGCATTCCAGCGAACGAGGATCGCCCGCACCTGGCTCAGATGGCCCTCGGTCATCGCCGGGTAGTCTTCGTACAGCTTGTCCGAGATGATCAGGCCGAGCACGGCATCACCGAGGAACTCGAGGCGCTCGTTCGAGTCGACGTCCTCGTCCGCCTCGTTGAGGTACGAGCGGTGATAGAGAGCTTGTTTGAGGTTCGCGATGTCCTTGAAGGAGACGCCGAGCTGCGCCTGGAGGTGCTCGGCGGAGCGGGTGGCGGACGTTTGCTCAGGTCTAACCATAGCGCTAGAAGGCGTGCCCTTTGACGAAGAGAGCCGCGTTTAAGCGGCCCGTTTTCATACGTTTGCGTGGAATTACAAGCAAATCATAGGACGGCCCCAAACCACGTGTCAACAGACAACTCTACAATAAGCTCGCAACATGCCAGGAAGCCCAAAACTCATCGATAAATTGCTGGCCTCGCTGCCGAAGGAGCAGGTCAGCGCGATAACACGCCTGATCGAGCTTGCAGACCAGCGCGGGATCGCCATCTACCTTGTCGGCGGTCCGGTTCGGGACCTCCTCCTCAATCTACCACCCGGCGACCTCGACATTGCGGCAGAAGGGAACGCTATCGACCTTGCCGCGCATTTTGCGGAAGCTACCGGCAACCGGCTCGTACCGCACGCCCGCTTCGGAACGGCCACCGTCTCCGGCGACGGCGAACATGTCGACCTCGCCACCGCACGCAGCGAAACGTACGAGGCCGCCGGCGCGCTGCCTACCGTCCGTCCCTCCACGATCGACGACGACCTCCACCGCCGCGACTTCACGGTCAACGCGATGGCGCTCGCGCTCAACGGGACTGCTGCGGGGCGGCTACTCGACCCTGCCGGCGGCCGCGCCGATCTGGACGCCGGCCTCATCCGCGTCCTGCACACGGCAAGCTTCCAGGACGACGCCACGCGCATCCTGCGCGCCGCCCGCTACGAAGCCCGCTTCGGCTTTCGCATCGAGGGGGCGACCCACGACCTGCTCGCCCGTGACCTCCCTTTCCTGGAGACGATCAGCCAGGCCCGCGTCCACCGGGAGTTCGCCCGGACGCTTCTCGATCGCGAGCCCGAACGCGCCCTCATGCGACTGGCGGACCTCGGCGCACTGCGCACACTGCACCCATCGCTTCGCTTCGACCGCGAGCTGGCAGCCGCCTTCGCACGCCTGCGAGAGATCGCCCCGCGCGCCGTCCTCGCGGCGTACTGGCCACTCCTCACCTGGCATGTCTCCGGGCCAGCGACCGAGCGCGTGATCGCGCGCCTCGCGCTCACCCGGCGCCAGTCCGACGCCGTGCGCGCGCTTACGGCGCTCCGCGGTCGCAGGACACGATCGGGGGCTCGCCCCAGCGACATCGCCTCGCTCTTCGCCGCTCAGCCGGCAGCCGCAGTCTGGGCGCTGGCTGCCGCAGGAGCCGGTACCGCGCGAGAGCAGGCGCACGCCTACATGGCGCGGTATCGCAACGTCCGCCCGCTCCTCCGCGGCGACGACTTGCTCGCGCTCGGCATCCCGCCGGGGAAGTCCGTCGGCGAAGTGCTGGCCCGCCTGCGCGCTGCTAAGCTGGATGGAGAGGTGAAGACGCGCGCGGACGAAGAACGCCTCGTCCGCGACGGCCTTGCCCGGAACGACGAATGACCGAGACGACTCAGTGCCGCGTATGCGGCGAAGCCATCGCGCCGGACCGCGTCGCTGCCTGCAACAACTGCCACGAACCGTTCCACCTGCGCATGCGCCAGGACCAGGACGGCGTCGATTGCGGCGACGTTTGGATCAACGACCAGTACCTGTCGCTCGAATTCGCCTGCGCCGACTGCCTCGGCAAGGGCACCAAAGAGCCGGCCGTCGGCGAGGGGCACTAACCGTGCCAATCGCCCCTCGCAGGTCACCGCGTCGTCCGTCTAGCCTACACCCGTGCGGCGGGTCTACCACGTCCACATCCTGACCAACAACTCCGGGACACTGTACGTCGGCGTCACGAACGACCTCGAACGGCGCATCGGGGAGCACCGGCTCGGGCTCGTGGACGGATTCACGAAGAAGTACCGGCTTAAGCGGCTCATCTACTGCGAGGAGACCAGCGACATCCAGGCGGCGCTGGCCCGAGAAAAACAGATCAAGAAGTGGCGTCGCGAGAAGAAGATCGCCCTTGTCAACACGCTTAACCCCGAATGGTGCGATCTCATGCCGCCGGGCACGTGACGCCCGATGCCGCATCCAGCACATGTCGTCTCGACCGTAGCGGAGAGACCTAACGCAGCGGCAGTGTCCGTTTGCGGCGCCCCGTGCTCAACGCAGCGCGCTACTCGGTCCGATACCCGTGAGCATCCCCGATCGTTAGATTTCTCCCTGCGGTCGAAATGACAATCGGCTAACCCCCGAACGCGCCCAGGAAGGCCGCAATCGCCTTCGTGCCGGCGCGGAAGTCCTCCAGGCGGATGTTCTCGTTCGGGGCATGGATCGCGGCGCCGGGGTAGCCGATGCCGATGTCGACGTTCGGCAGGCCGAGCGTCGACACGAACGGATACAGCGGCCCTGTGCCGGCCATCGTCGGCAGAATCACCGGCTCCTTGCCGTAGACGCCGCGGCAGGCCTCCACCATGGTCGCCACGAGCGGGTCGGTCACGGGCGTCCGCGCCGGGTGCTCGCTGCCGTGCGTCGCGATCGTGATGTCCTCGAAGCCGTGCTTGTCCAGGTGCGCACGCAGCTTACGCTCGATGTCGTGCGGGTCCTGGTCGTTGACGAGGCGGAAGTCCACCTTCGCCATCGCCTTCGCCGGCAGAACCGTCTTCGGACCCTCACCCTCATAGCCCGAAGACAGGCCGTCGATCGTCGCCGTCGGCTCGAACAGGTGCCGGATGTTGTACTCAAGGCCGCTCACGCCGGTCGTCGAGCGCTCGACGCCGTATGCCTTCAGCGTCTCGGCGGCATCGTCGGGCAGCTTCTCGACCGCCGCGCGCTCGTCCGCAGTCGGCGAGCGGACGTCGTCGTAGAAGCCGTCGATCATGACGCGCTCATCCGGCCCCTTTATCGTTGAGAGCGCCCAGACGAGACGCCAGGCGGCGTTCGGAAGGACCGTGCCGTACGACGAATGGGCGTCGTGGCTGATCGCCTCGCACTCCAGCTGCACGTAGAGAAGGCCCTTCACGCCCAGCGTCACCATCGGCAGGCCCTCCCACGTAACGCCGCCGCCCTCCCAGATGCAGGCGTCCGCGGCGAGCAGTTCCCTGTGCCGCTCGACGAACTCCTCCATGAACGGCGAGCCGATCTCCTCGTCGCCCTCGATGCAGAACTTGACCCCGCACGGCAGTTCGCCTCGTACTTCCCGCCAGGCCCGGACCGCAGCGAAGCGCGCCGCGATGTTGCCCTTGTTGTCGAACGTGCCGCGACCGTACAGCTTGCCGTCCTTCTGCACCGGTTCGAACGGTGGCGTCTTCCAGAGATCAAGCGGCTCCTCCGGCTGGACATCGTAGTGGTCGTAGAAGAGCACGGTCTTCGGGGACGCACCCCTCGCCTCGGCGTAGACGACCGGCTGCGCGGGCGGACCTTCCGGCTTCGGCAGAACCTGCACGTCGAATCCGAGATCGCGCAGCTCACCGGCGACCCAGTCCGCCGTCTCTTCGATCGCCCGGCCCTGCGCGCTCACCGTCTCGAAGCGGCACAGCTGAACGAGCTTGGCCACCGCTTCGTCGTGGTGCTCGTCGCAGTACTTCAAAACGTCGTCCACGCCTGTCTCCTATCTCATCCCACGCCGCACGAGCGGGGCGCAGCGAGCAGTGCCCCTGCCGTCACCTGTCACCTGTCTCCTGTCTCCGCGCATCATCGCGATCTTATCTTCGGGCCCGCGCTCCCGCTGCGGCAACTCTCCCGGAGCAGCCGGACGATAGCCCATCCGCAGCCAGAAGAAGAGCCCAAGCCCGTTCCCGGCGCTGACCTCCCCCACGAACCGCTGGGCCCGGCGCGACTCCTCGATCAACCTCACCGCCTCGGAGCCGTAGCCCCAGCCGCGAAGCCCCTTCGCCAGCGCGAGGAACCGAAACTCCAGCCACCCATCGGCCGGCGAACGGTAGACGAGAAGACCGATCGGCGCCGGCTCGCCCACTCGCGCGATGACGAGCGTCTCGGCCTCGCCGATCATCCGCTGCAGTTCATCGACGGCGACCGGCTCGCGGACGGC
>SDBS01004179.1_pt1 | contig 14152 bp, 9 predicted proteins | sample 2277091 | NCBI WGS metagenome assembly SDBS01 (sample SAMN10404972, study PRJNA504765) | marine sediment metagenome | isolation source: marine sediment core GS10_PC15, 163 cmbsf | place: Arctic Ocean: Southern Knipovich Ridge | collected 2010
ATTTAAATCATTAATTAATGTTCTATTATTAATAAATTCTTGAATTCATTAAAATCTGAAGCCAAAAGTTTTCTAATTTCTTCTGAGAATGATTTAAAAATAGAAATTTCTCCATTAAAATCTTCCAGAATATCTTTATATTCTTTTAGAAACTTGTTAATAATACACTCAGAAAGCGTCTCTAATACTTTTTTATCGAATTTTTGTTTATCACATTTAAAAACTAAATGATATTGTGATTTATGAGTATGAAAAAAAAAGATAACACTGTCTAATGTTAATGTTCTCAAACTTTCTTTAAAATTTCGTCTTGTAAACCGACATATTATATCAAAATAGCTTGCTAATGATTGTTCATCACTTATTCTATCGTTTTTTTTGAAATTATAATAAAATAAGGCTAATCCTGCTTGATTTATTATCATTAATTCTTGAATCATCTTGATCAAGATTTTTGCGTTCAAATCAGAAGTGATTTGAAAATTTTTGTTTTTGGTATATTCTTATACAAATTCCTATCTTATTCATAAAACAATTTATTTTTAAACTTTTTTTTTTACAAATTATTAGATTTCTTAATAACTTGTGTATTAGCATTACATGTACATTACATATATAAAAATACATATTATTATCTGGTTATCAAAAAAAGAGTAAAATTTTTGTCGGTTTTTTTATATGATCTTTTTAAAGAAGAATACAAGTAAAGTGAAAATGATCAGCTTCATTTGAAATTCTTTGGATTTAGGGATAGTTGCTACTCCTTTAAATTTATCACAAAGAAACCTAATTTAAGAATTTAAATTGAATAGATATTAGGTTTTGTGAATAAATAAAAAAAAAGGTAGTTTTGTTTTTAAGCTCTTCAAAAATAGATGTGAGCTTAAAGCGAAAAAATAAATTATTTTATATTACTTGTTCAACAGCAATTCTCTTCTTTATTGAATTATAAGCTGTTGTTAAACAACTTTCAGCATCTTGCACTATGGAGTTAATAATGTATGAAACACTATCTATACTGTCTATAAGTCCAATACTTTGCCCTAAATAAACAGTTCCTTCGTCAATATTTCCTTCATAAGTTTTTTCTAAATCTGCTAAGCCTCTTTCTACTTTTGACATCGCAGTCTCTCCAGCTTGTTTTTCTTCTTTACTTGCGACAAGAGTTTCACCTTCAGCCTTTTTATTCCGCAATACTCTAGCAGGTCCAAAAATCCCTGTTTTTAATTCCGTATCTGTAGCGTTCGAATTAACTACGGCTTTTTTATAATTATCATGAAAGTCGCATTCTTTCGAAGATATGAATCTAGATCCCATAGCAATAGCACCAACACCCATAGATAAAGCAGAAGCTAATCCTTCACCCGTAGCATAACCTCCAGAAGCAATAATTGGGATATCCGGTAATTTATTTTTTATTTGTTGTAATAGGACTAGCGTACTTACAGTATCATAGGATTGGTGTCCTCCACCTTCTCCTCCTGTAATAACTAAACCATCAATCCCACTGTTAATAAGTTTTTCGGCAAGAGGTAGTGTAGGAGCAACATGGAAATGCTTAATATTTGACCCGCTTTCTTTTAATTTTTCAAAATGTTTGTTATATATCATTCTTGGAGAACCAGCACTCGTAAGCAAATAAACACATTGTTCTTTCATTTTTGGATTTTCCATTATAAATTTAGGAAGTTGCCTACAAAATTTTATTGCATCAGGTTGTAATCTAGCTGTTCTAATGTTAAAACCAAAAGGTTTATCTGTATGTTCAACGACATATTCCATGCTTTTTTTCATTTCATCTATACCAACCTTTCCATGCAATGAAATATGACTTAAGACTCCCAATCCACCTGCTTCTGATACTGCCACTGTTAATTTAGTTGTATAAAAAGGCCCCATTGGAGCACTCAGAATTGGATGTTTAATACCCAACATTTCTGTAATATTTGTTTTTATTACCATTCTGTATCACTTTTTTTCATATTATAGTTCAAATTATAATCAAATCTTTGATTATAAGATGTATCAAATTTTTAATTAAATGATTAGTTATTTTTATCAAGAGTTTCTTTATAAAACTTTTACATGGAAACACATTATCAGAAGTATCAAAATATAAAAGAGATTATTAAAATTTTCTTGGATTTTTATTAAATTCTAAATTTGAGACCTTTTTGTTAAGAGATAAAAGAAAATAATTGTTTAAATAAAGCACTTTCGATTTCTAATATTTTTTTTATTATTGTTTCAGTTTGAAAGCAGAAAGTTTTTAAGCTTAGTATTTTATCATGCGTCTTATTTATGAACTTTCTACTAGTTATGTTCATTTTTGAAAAGATTACTTCTATGACTTTTTTTGGGTTAATTTTTTGAATTGCCTGAACACAATTGAAATTTTAGTGAATTATATCTCAGAAATCTCAAAGAAAACGAAATAAATTTCATATTTTCTGCATTATCTCTTTAATAATTTCAATAATCTGATCAGCTACTTTTTGAATTATTTCTGTAAGATTTAATTTGAAAAAAGGTAGATCTTCATTTTCATTTCGCTCATCAAGAGAAAACTGACCCTCCTTGTATAAATTTAATTCTGAAAATCCTTCAAGACTTTTAGGAACAAAACCAAGCAGAAAGACATTTAACTTGGGAAGTTTTTCAAGTAACAAATCAATTATAATGGGGATTGGAATAGTATGGGATGAAATGGGGACATATTCTTTTATATTTTGGCGTTCTATTATTGCTACAGTACCAGGAGGTTTATTTAAAGTACATGTATCCAATAAGACTAGATGTGATGCCTGAAAGATAACAATTTCATCAATTCTACTCATAGGAGTTATGCCTGCGTTAATAAATAAGAATTTTTCATTCGTGTTGTTTAAGAATTTACTAATGATATAAGGCCCGACTCCATCATCACTTAATTTTTCTTCCCCAATACCCATAAAAACCACTTTAGAAGCATTTTTCAACCTATTTAGCAGTTCTATTTGCAATTCCTCCATAATTATTAAAATAAAACATGAAAAATTAATTTTGAGAATTAAAAAATTGATTAAATTTAAAAAACAATTAACTTAATCATTCGTTGTAAGTACAGACATTTTGGTAGAATCCCATGGAGGAAAAATTTGGATGGAATCTGAAGGTAAACATAAGGGAAGTAAATTTCATTTTTCTCTTCCCATTTTAACCAAAGTTATTAAAAGTACTGTCTTCTAATCAATCCATTGTTTTAATTCCCCAATTATCTAAAACTATATTTTTATAATACATTTTATTAATACCACAGATATTTAATCAGTTTTTTTACTATTCCCTTAAAAAGCACCATTAAGGAAATTCATTTTCTTAATCTGTATAGGTTCAAATTATATAATTAATCTTTTATATTCTTTTATTCAGGCAGAATCTCGATTGAAAATTTATCACCAATAATTAAATTTTAAATTAAAAAAGATTATTTTGACAAACCTTTAAAAAAAAAATTTCTTATTAATCTATTAACGTTCCAATTAGAGTAGTAAATATTAATGGGTTAATACTTATTCAATATTAGGGTGTGATTATATCCTTGACTATTTTAAATAATTTAAGTGAAGATATTGAAAAGAAATATCTGGAAATACTTAATAATTTAGATACAGGCTTTTTTAAGAGAGAGTTTGAAGGGAAATTATTAATGCATAATCGAGCGTTTAATAAAATCCGAGGATTTGATCCATCTATGGATCTAACAGGTTCTACGGCTTCTGCATTTCTTATTAATCCAGAAGAACAAACAAAATATTATAATGAATTGTTAAAAAATGGATATATTAGAAACTATATCACTGAAATAAAACAAGCTAATGGAGATATAAAAACTGTTCAGATCAATGCTCATATAGTTAAAGAGAGCGATAACAAACCCTTAATCATTGAGGGAACCATTGCGGATATAACAGAAAAATACATCCTTGAAGAAAAATTGAAAAAATCACAACAAAGATTTAAACAGTTTATAAATGCTGCTACTGATGGTTTCGTTCTTTTTGATTCAAAATTGAATTATATTGATGTTAATAAAGTTTCACTACAAATGTTGAGGATGAATAGAGAGGAATTAATCGGAAAAAATATCTTAGATATAGCACCAAATCTTAAAGAAACCGGGAGATATGAAAAATATCTGGATGTCATCAAAACTGGAAAATCGTTCTCTACAGAAGATGTTATTTTTAATAGATTAGATGAAAGTTTGAGCTCTCATTTATCAGTAAGAGCATTCAAAGTAGGTGATAATCTTGGATTAATATTTACAGACATCACCGAGCGCAAGAAGACCGAACAAAAATTAAAAAAATCTGAACAAAGATTAAGAAAATATATGGATTCAGCTACTGATGGATTCATCCTGTTTGATTCGAAATTGAATTATATTGATGCAAATAGAGTAACGCAACAATTGGTAGGGAAAACGAGAGATGAATTAATTGGAAAAAACATCTTAGAGATAGTACCAAATCTTAAAGAAACTGGTAGATATGATAAATATTTAGAAGTTATTAAATCAGGAAAACCGTTTTCTTCTGAAGATGCTATTTATAATAGACAAGATGGAAGTTTGAGCTCTCATTTATCAGTAAGAACATTCAAAGTAGGTGATGATTTCGGATTAATATTTACCGATATCACCGAGCGCAAGAAAGCAGAAGCGCAAGTCAAATTGATAAAGGAAAGCCTTGAACGATTAACAGATAATGCCGATGAAGTGATTTTTAGAGTGGGGGCTCATGGTGGACAAGTTACTTATGCAAATCCTACTGCTGAGCGCTTATTTGGATATTCAATGGAAGAGTGGATATCCGACCCTCAGCTTGGTGTAAAAATAATTCTTCCTGATTTTGTTGAAAGACAAAAAGAAATTATAGAAGAAATAAACAAAAATAAAAAACCAATAAAAAATGCTGTTCTTGGTTGGAAAGCTAAAGATGGTCATGAAGTTATAATGGAATATAATATAATTCCTATTATCGATAAAAATGGTCAAGTTGTCTTTTTTGAATCAATCGGTAGAGACATCACCGAGCGCAAGAAGGCAGAAAAGAAAATATATGATCAAGTAAAAATAATTGAGTCTATTTCTGATGCAATTATAATCACTGATTTAAATTTTAATATAAAAAGTTGGAATAAAGGAGCGGAGCAAATTTATGGTTGGAAAAGAAGTGAGATCATCGGAAAAAGTGTTCCCCAAATCCTTAAGACAACATTACTAAGTGAAACTGTTGATGTGGCAGGTAAAAAAATATTTGAAGAAGGATATTGGAAAGGAGAGGCAATTCAAGAAAGAAAAGATGGGAAAAAAATATTTGTTTTGAATGCAACCACTTTAGTAAAAGATACTGATGGCAATCCTATTGGAATAGTCGGGGTCAATAGAGATATCTCAGAAATGAAAAGAACCCAGCAAGAATTGGAAACGGCTGAAATCCGCTATCGTACGACTTTTGAACAATCTCCCGATGGTATTATTATTATAGATCCTGAATCAACCAGAGCCATTGAATTTAATGAAGCGATATGCAATCTATTGAGTTATACACAGGAGGAGTTTAGGAGATTAAAAGTACCAGATTATGATGCCAGTGAGAATCCTTCAGATACAAGAACTCACATGGAAAAAGTTTTAAAAGAAGGAAGGGATGATTTTGAGACGAAAATGCTCACCAAGAATGGAAAGATAAAAGACGTTTATGTAATAGCAAAAGTTATTGATTTAGGAGGAAAAACATATATTCAATCAATATGGAGAGACATTACCGAAAGCAAGCAATCTGAGGAAAAAGTTAGGGAATTAATGGAAAGGTATGAGCGACTAACAGATAATGCAGACGAGGTTATTTTTAGAGTAAAAGCCAAAGAGGGATATGTAGTTTATCAGAATTCAGCCGCCAAGCGTATATTCGGATATTCACTGGTAGATTGGCAATCTGACCCTTTATTTGGATATAAAATAATTCATCCCGATTTTGTAGAAAAGCAAAAACAAATCATGGAAGAGATAAATAACAAGAAAAAACCAATGAAAAATGTTATTCTTGGTTGGATAGCTAAAGATGGTCGTAAAGTTATAATGGAATATACTATAATTCCATTATTGGATGAGAATGGTGATGTTGCCTATTTTGAGTCGATCGGTAGAGATATCACAGATCGTAAAAAGAGCGAGGATAAATTACGATTACAGAGTCAAATGATGGACAATATGAATGAAGGAGTAAATCTTATCCGAGCTAATGATTTACGAATTGTTTATGCAAATCCCAGATTTGAGGAGATGCTTGGCTATAATCCAGGTGAAATTATAGGTAAGCATGCTTCCATTATAAATGCTCCAACTAACAAAAGTCCTGTAGAAGTAGCCGATGATATTTTGACGGTCATGGAAGAAAAAGGAGAATGGCACGGGGAAATTAAAAATAGCAAGAAAGGTGGTACTCCCTTATGGTGCTATGCTAATATCTCAAGTTTTAATCATCCTGAATATGGGAAGGTTTTTGTCTCAAGCCTTACAGATATCACTGAACGCAAGGAAGCAGTTGAGGCATTAAAAGAAAGTGAATTAATGCTACAGAAGTCACAAAAAATTGCTAAAATAGGTAGTTTTGAAATGGACTTGTCAACTAATGAGGTTGTATGGTCTAATCAACTATATAAATTATTTGGATTGAAGAAAGAAGGAAAAACCGTTGACTATGAGAAAGTATTGGCATTAATCCATCCTGATGATAGAGAAAGAGCTATAAAAGTATCAAGTAAGGCAGCAAAAGAACGAAAACCCTACAAACTTGAACATCGTGTAATTCATCCTGATGGTAGGATTCTTGATCTATTGATTACAGGGGATGTTATACGCAATGACAAAGATGAGGTTGTAAAAATTGGAGGGATAATTCAAGATATCACCGAGCGCAAAGAGAAAGAAAAAGAAATTAATAATTTAGCAAAATTTCCTTCGGAGAATCCAAATCCTGTTCTAAGAGCAACCCAAGATAGAATTTTATATGCTAACAAGTCAGGAATGGAATTATTTAAAATTGGTAAGGAGAGTATTATTCCAGAATTCCTTCATGAAGTAATTCAAGAATCACTTTCGAAAAACATCAAACAAGAACTCGATGTAGAACTCGAAAATCAAATCTACTCATTTACAATTTCTCCTATAAAGGCTAAGGGCTATGTTAATATATATGGGATTAACATTACTGAGAGAATAGAGGCTGAAGAAGAAATTGCTAATTTAGCCAAATTTCCATCTGAGGATCCCTATCCAGTGTTACGGGTTAATTTAAATAATGTATTATACATTAACAAGGCAGGTCAAAAATTATTGAAGATCGATCATAATGACGAAATTCCAGAAATCTTTATAGTTAAAGTTAATGAGGCTTTTATGAATAACGCTATTACTAAAGTAGAGCTTACCCTTACTTCACGAATTTACTCGTTTAATATCATTCCGATTATAGAGTCTAATTATATAAACATATACGGGATGGATATTACTGAGAGAAAACAGGTTGAGCATAAGTTAAAAGAAGTTAATAAGCTAAAATCCGAATTTCTTAGAAGAGCTTCTCATGAATTAAAAACTCCCCTCATTTCAATTAAAGGCTTCTCTGATCTCATTTTATCTTTATATATAGATCATTTAGATATGCCTATTATTTCAAAACTAAAAGAAATAAATGATGGTTGCGAAAGACTTCAGAATATTATTAATAATCTGTTAAAAACTTCGAGATTAGAATCGCCCGATCTAAGACCTAAGGTTCAAAAAGAAGATTTATCATTTCTCATAAAATTTTGTTTACATGAATTACAATCTTTAGCAGAAAGAAGGAAACAATCAATTAATTTAGATATACATAGTGAATTGCATGCAAATATTGAAAAAGAGGAGATTCACGACGTAATCTCAAATTTGTTAACTAATGCGATTAAGTATACTCCACCAAGAGGGAAAATTGAAGTAAAAACAGAATTAAAAAAAGATTATGTGGTTGTTTCGGTAAGTGATAATGGAATTGGCTTTACTGAGGATCAGAAAAAGATGATCTTTCAACAATTTGGAAAAATCGAACGTTATGGTCAAGGTCTTGATTTAGGAATTGATGGGACTGGTTTAGGATTATACATTTCAAAGAGAATTGTGGAATCGCATGGTGGGAAAATATGGATGGAGTCGGAAGGAAGAAATAAAGGAAGTACATTCTACTTCACAATTCCAGTTATGAAATAGTGATTTTTGTATTAGTTTTTCAGATTCATTTTATTTTAGACTTACACACAGATAAATTCATTAATCATAATTTATTCTTATTAAGTATTACATGACTGAAGAATCGACTGAGAAAACCGAGAAAATTCAATTAGAGGGAATAATTGAAAAAGATAAAGTTCTCATTCCAGATGAAAAAGGAATTGAAGAATTCTATAACAGTTCATATATTGGAACTATTGAAAAAAATAGTGAAGATCAAGAAATCTTAGTTCTTAACCCCGTTGAAGTGTTACTTTTATGTGAAAGGAAAAGGGTATTATTATGGGAGGACAACGACAAAAATAAAACACTGTACGATTTTGAAAATTTATTAATTTACTTTACTAAATGTGGAGATGATAGATTATGGCATAAATACATCATTTACATGGATTTAAGAAAAAGAGGATATATTGTACGAACGGGATATGGGGAGGGATTAGATTTTCGAGTATATAAGCGTGGGGCTGATTTTGAAAATGATACTGCAAAATATTTAATATATCCTGTATTTGAAGGGCAGCCTATTGAATTGAGAGATTTAGATAAAATGTCTAGGGTTGCTATGAGTTCTCGAAAAGATCTAATAGTTGCAACTGTTGATAGATTATCTAAACCTATTTACTACAGTGTTAAAAAATTCCAAATTTTAAACAAGGAAGAAAAAATAGAGTAAAAATTGCAGACTAATTTTTAATATAATATTTCTTTAATATCTATTGGAAAATTTCTCAAATTAATATGGTTCGATAATATCAAGAGAGTTTTAAGAAATACAAACAAAATACTGAAATTGTTGAGTATGAATATTCATAAATAATTGAATAAGATAGCTTAATGATGAAGGTGGGATTACGCTTCATCTTAAAGTTAAAAGATCAATCAGTGGATAAATACATACGCTGCCATGAGGAGAATTTCAGTGAAAGTCTTGGGATTTAGGACAATTGATAATACTAAAAATCATATATTTTGTTCTTAATTGACAAGTGAAGAGTCTACATAGGAAAAAGAGTCTAATTTTCGAATAATTTAAACTTTCTGTAAATATTCTTTATTTTTCTTTATTTAACTATTTGAATAGATTTAAATAATAATTTTAGACATGATTTATTTAAATCATTGTTTTGAAAAAGGGAATTAACTTGTTATCGGAACTGGAAAGGAGTAGAACAGAATTTTTCTCAGAAATTTCCTGGGGAACTCACTTGTGTTATTTTTATGAAAAAAAAGAAGATCTACTTGAGATGTTAATTCCCTATTTTAGAGAAGGATTAGAAGAAAATAATTATTGTGTGTGGATCACTCCTGAAGAACTTAATAGGTCTGAAGTAATTAATTCTTTAAAAAATTCAATTCCAAATTTTAAAAGCTATTTACATAATAATCAAATAAAAATTGTATCATATCAGGATTGGTATGTGAATGACAAAACATTAAATCTTGATTTAGTTTTAGAAAATTGGATTAACCATCTCAATCAAGCACTTGATGGAGGATATAATGGATTAAGAGTTACTGGTGATGGTAGATGGCTAGGTGAAGATGACTTAAAAAAATTTATTGATTATGAGACCCAAGTTAACAGTATAATTGGTAATTATCAAATAATTGCTGTATGTACCTATCCTATTGACAAATTCAACAAATTTCAGATTTTGGATATAGCAAGTTCTCATCAATATGTTTTAGCTAAAACCAGTAAAAGTTATAGAATTATTGAAAATAACGATCGTAAAAAAAAAGAACATCAAGAGAAAATTCTTCAAATCAATTTAGAAAAAATTCAAAAAATGGAAATAATTGGGATTTTATCCTCAGGAATTGCTCATGACTTAGGCAAATTTTTGACAATAATTCAAGGATATACCGATCTAAGTTTAATGGAAGTGGAAAAAAATAACCCACTCTTTGAATATCTCAATTATATTCAAAAATCAGCTAATGATGCTTCTGAATTGATTAAACAAATATATAGTTTCAGTTTAATTAAGAATAACAATGAGGAAATTATTGATATTAATGAAATTATCTTACCTAAGATTGAAATTTTGAAAATTTTAATAAAAGAAAACATTGAAATTAAAACCAATTTAAATCCTAAATTATGGAATATTCTTGCGGATTCAGGTAAAATTGAACAAATTCTCATGAATTTATTAATGAATTCAAGAGATGCTATGCCAGAAGGGGGTACTATCATTATTCGAACTGAAAATCATGAGAATAAAGAACAATTTCAAATAAATAACTTTAAGGTAACTCCAGGAAAATACGTAAAATATACAACTGAAGATAATGGAAAAGGAATGGAAAAAAATATTATTGAAAAAATTTTTGAGCCTTTTTTTACCACTAAAAAACCTGGAGAGGGAACGGGACTTGGTTTACCGATGGTATATCATATTGTTAAGAAATATATGGGATGGATTGATGTATGGAGTGAACCGAATAAAGGTACAAAATTTACTGTATATCTTCCAGCACATTTCTCTAACTAATTAGTTTTGTGAATTCATTTATTAATTCTTAGTGTCAAAATTTGAATTATTATTTGTCTACCATTCTAAAAATAGATAAAGTTTTCATACGCTACTTTTAGAATATTTCCTTTTTATTAGAAATTGATATCTAAAAAATCTCTTTCGGAATGTGAATTTCTTCTTTTTAACATATTAATAAATTTATACAGAGCAACATTATTATATTATATATAGAAGTTATGAAAGAAAAGTAATAAATAAAGATAACATTTTAAATTTAGAATATAAAACTGAATTGAAATATGCCAGATAAGTTTGCTTGTGATACTTCAGTAATTTTTAATGGTCAAATTCTTAATTTAATTGAAGATGGAGAGCTAGGAGAGTCCCCCGAGATTTATATTTCTAATATCGTTATTGCTGAAATTGAATATAGAACTAATATTCATAAGGAAATCGGATTCTTTGGCTTAAATGTTTTAAAGAAATTACGTAAATTACATGATGAGAATATTATATTGCTTCATGTCGTGGGAAAACGTCCAACGAGAGAGGAAATAAAAATGAGTCCAGGAGGAGAACTTGATGCCCTCATAAGGGAATCAGCTCTAGAAAATAGAGCAACACTTATCACAGCAGATCGAATTCAAGGTGATGTCGGTGTTTTTGAAGGTTTGGAAGTATTATTTGCTTGGGAGAGGAAAGTTCAAAAAGAAGAACCTCTTAGACTCAAATTATTTAATTATTTTGATGAAACGACAATGAGTGTTCATCTTAAACGAAATTTAGCCCCTTATGCTAAGAAGGGAGCCCCAGGGGATTGGTATTTAGAAAGAATTAGCGAAGAACCTATTAATTCACAATTAATTGAAGATATTGCATTAGAAATTATAGAAAATGTTAGAGAAGATGATCATTCATTTATAGAAATAGAAAAAGAAGGTGCTGTAGTTGCTCAAATGAGAGAATTTAGAATCGTAATCACGCGTCCTCCTTTTTCTAATGACGTAGAGATCACTGCAGTAAGACCACTCGTGAGTTTAAAGTTATCTGATTATTCAATTGATAATAAACTTCAAAGAAGGTTAGAAAAAGCAGAGGGAATATTAGTATCTGGCCCTCCAGGAGCGGGAAAATCAACTTTTTCAGCAGCATTAGCAAATTACTATTTAGGTCATGATAAGGTAGTAAAAACACTTGAGAGTGTCAGAGATTTACAGGTAAAACCAGAAATCACACAATATACGAAGTTAGAAGGAAGTCTTGAAAATTCAGCTGATATTCTTTTACTTGTTAGACCAGATTTTACAATCTTTGATGAAGTTAGAACTACAAAAGATTTCCAAATTTATTCTGATTTCCGTTTATCAGGAGTTGGCATGGTTGGAGTAGTTCACTCATCCTCGGCAATAGATGCAATTCAAAGATTTATAGGGCGAGTAGAGCTTGGTATGCTTCCATCAATTATAGATACGATAATTTTCATTGAAGGAGGAGATATATCAACAGTTTTAATTCTAAAAATGACTGTTAAAGTCCCACATGGTTTCAGAGATAAAGACCTAGCAAGACCAGTTATGGAAGTGAGAAATTTTAAGAGTGATCGCTTAGAATTCGAGATTTATAATTTCGGAAATGATGTAGTTATAAACCCTATTCATGCAAAAAGTCAACCAAAAGGTCGTTTATCAAATATTAGAAAATCAGGTCAAAGAATTGACTTAAATTTTGAAATTAAAAAACAGAAGATTATGATTAAGGCAGATCCAATCTACGCAAGCCAAAATATTATTATTATTAGCGAAAAACAACAACTATTTACAGGTTCTTTAAGTAGAAACAGTGATATTTCCGTATCTCTTTCAAATAAAGAAGTGAAAAAAATACTGAAAGCGATTGAAGACAAAAAAGAAGTTTATGGGAAATTAAAGTGAATTTTAAGCTAATATAATAGTGAAGTGCTGGAGTGATGGATTAAATGACAAAAAGGAAGTGGGATTTTGTTCTAAATGTACAGATTATAAAATTTTCAATGAAACATGCATAAAAAAATAGATCTTTCTTAAAAGTGATAATTACAGTCGAAAAAATCGTTTTTAAAATACCTTACATAAAAGCACTATTTAAATAAAAACACTAATAAAACCGTAGATCATTTTTAATTAAATAAAATATTTTTTTTCATTAAGTTGTCTGACTTTGAACATCTACTAAAATATGTTTTAGTAGGTACGATACTTATTATCGGATTTTTGATCATTGACACTTTAGTAGATTACTTCATATTCAACTTTGACACTGTTTTTTCTCCATTATCTGGTTTCGAAGTTTATTTTCGCGTGACTGTTATCATTTTTATTATTGTTATACTAGTGTTTTCATATATCCTTGGTAAAGTAGGGGAAAAACAACATAAAGAGTTATTGAAAATAGATAAATTAAAGTCAGAATTTCTTCGAAGAATTTCACATGAATTAAAAACACCTTTAATTTCTATAAAAGGATATGCTAATCTTATGATTGAATTACATAATGATAAATTAGATATTGAAATGGCAGGTATAATAGAAGAAATAAGTTATGGTTGCTTTAGGCTTGAAACCTTGATTAAAAATCTTTTAGATGCATCAAAACTAAAATCGAGTCGAGTGAAGGTAAAAGCTACTAAAGAAGATTTATCATTTCTCATTAAATTCTGTATACATGAAGTAGAATCGCTGACAGTAAGAAGAAGTCAATCTATTAAATTGGATATATATAAACAGGTATTTGTATATATTGAAAAAGAGGAGATTCACACCGTTCTTTCAAATTTACTAACTAATGCAATTAAGTATACTCCACCGATGGGCAAAATTGAAGTAAAAACAGAATTAAAAAATGACTCTGTGGTTGTTTCAGTAAGTGATAACGGAATTGGCTTTACAGAGGAGCAAGAAACACAAATATTTCAACAATTTGGTAAAATCGAGCGTTATGGACAAGGACTTGATTTAGGGATTGATGGCATAGGTTTAGGATTATTCATTTCAAAGAGAATTGTGGAGTCGCATGGTGGAAAAATCTGGATGGAGTCTGAAGGAAAAAATAAGGGTGCTACATTTTACTTTACTCTTCCATTTGTTAAATAATAGAAGTATTTTGTTAGTTTTGTTTCTATAATACAACGTAGTTTATTATGAAACAAACATTTTAAAAAAGATTAAGCCTAAAGGTCAATATAAGGGAAGTTCATCATATAAAAAGAAAACAGGCGAAAGAATCGAGTTAGAAATTGAAGTAAAAAAGCAAAAAATAATGATTAAGGCAGATCCTATTCATGCAAGTCAAAATATAATAATTTTTGGAGATAGAC
>SDBS01004181.1_pt1 | contig 14150 bp, 13 predicted proteins | sample 2277091 | NCBI WGS metagenome assembly SDBS01 (sample SAMN10404972, study PRJNA504765) | marine sediment metagenome | isolation source: marine sediment core GS10_PC15, 163 cmbsf | place: Arctic Ocean: Southern Knipovich Ridge | collected 2010
TTATAAACTTTACAATTAACAAATATATTATGGTACTAGTGTCCAACTTCAAAATACTGAGAATAATTCAACAAGCCCCCAATAAGAGCATCTCTAACATAGACATCAGCAAAGAGATTCTAGAAGAAAACATAGAAGACTATAATCTAGGTAGCGTCAAAGTAATGGTATCTCGAAAAACAAAACAATTAATCGAGCAAGGGGACATTAAAAGAGTTGGTAGAAAGTTCACTACAACAAATAAAGGCCTAGCAAATTTAAGTGCACAATCATTTGCTCGAACATCATATGATATTACTAGCAGAATCTTCTCAAATATACAAGTATCATTTGCGACACTTCCAAATAGAGACGGAAAAATAATATATGAAGACAGAGAAATTGAGGAAGCCCTCAAGAAACTAGATAAAGCGCTAAAAAATGAAAGAAACTTTTCGCTGATAATCAAGATGAAAGAAAACCAAGAGTAATGCGCACGCGCGCTCGGGGGATACTTGAGCCATTTAATAAACAACTCCTTAGACATGCAAAAGATTAACACTGGTATACTTCTATTTTACACACTAAGCTTTTTCACGTACGCGTTTGCGCCAGAACCAATCCCTGCACGTTCTGTTGAGAGCGACGAATAAGTCACGTCCTACTACTTGAAATATGGTTCGTAATTACAAGCTCTATTCTTTTTCCCATTCAGCCTTCTTCTGCTTATAGATTTCCTTCGTGTACTTGGCGTGGGCTGGGTTGCCATACACCACACTTTCTGCTGGGACATCTCGGGTTACGCGCGCGCAAAGCTGAGAAAGAGGTAACCATTACTTGAAAAAAAGGTAGTAATTACGACCTAAAAAAAGGATGGATGCGCGCGCAGTTGATGCCGTCTCGCCATGAATGTATATTAAGTGTACAGTTAATAGAGGATTCCTCATGGGCCTCAGTCTGGATGTTCAACGTGTTGAGCATGTTCCCTCCGACAGAGGTCATAATAGCTATGCCTTCATTCTCAGCATCAATCTTGTTCAGCTCAGCCCTTGGGTCAACGAACCTCGAGACGTAGCCTTGGTGTGCGCCCACCTTCCGTTCTGGTAGGTGGTCTGGTGCTGAGCTATGGCACCTACCTCCTCTTGGCTTAAGGTACTGGTAGGTGGCACCATGCCTGCCTACCTGCCTGGCTTGGGTACCCTATCCTCCACCTTAACCTAGCTCAAGGTCAGCTAAGCTAAGCTCAGGTACCTCAAGGTGCTGGTCAGGTACCTCAAGGTGTACCTCAAGCACCACCTTAAGCTACCTCAGCTAGCACCTCACCACCTGCGTGAGCCACTTGACCACCACCTACTAACTATAGCAAGCATAGACAGCCGAGGGCACTGTATAGAGTACCCATTCTACTGTCTCATGCTGGTTGGTACTGACTGTCTGGGTGGTCCTCTTGCAAGTCAGCGCGTGTAGGCTGCTCCTAGTATTATGTATAGGTAATCGTTGTTGTTCCATGCTATTGCTGTTCCGCCTTTTGGCCTTGGAGCTGGGGTGTCTGGGGTCCATTCGATTATTGTTTCCCATGAATCTTGGATTGAATAATATTTTCTTAGGCTTGCTTGACCTGAGCTGTAGGAATGAATTACGTATACAGTGTCTCCTGTTCCTGCTACTGCTTCTCCGTATCCTCCCTTTTTTGATGTTGGTTCTTTAGTGAGCCATGATACTGAAAAAACTGGAGTAACAAAAGTAGACACAACAATTAGAAATATCAATAAAACGTGTCGTGAATCCTTCTTATTCATCTTTGAATAAATACTGACAAAACATATCAAGTTTTCTTACGCGCGCATATCTTGCATGGGCGCACTCAGGGGGTTGTCTCTACTATCTTGTATTGTTCTGCTTCTGGACGTGAAAGACCTGGGTCTAAATCGTGTTTGGTACTCCTGAAGCATTTCATCAACAATAGGCTCAACGCCAAGTTTTGAACAAATTGCGTTCGCGGTCTCATGTGCACGTCTTAAATGACTTGAATAAACAACGAATTCCTTTCCTGTCAACTCGTTTGCTAACCTCAAAGCTACAGCTTTGGCCTGTTCTCTACCTAGAGCGCGCGCGAGATTCCGCGCTCCGTGTGCACTCTTTCAATGTCGGCTCTGACTCACACTAACAATATAATGTATTTCTTCACATTACTGTTATATTTATGAAAAGGTGCTGGGGATGGGATTTGAACCCACGCTCTTTATCCGGCTACGGCACTGGTGCCTTTAACCTCTGGATCATGAGTCCAGCGCATTAGCCAAGCTATGCTACCCCAGCTCTTCTCCATAAAATAATGAACTATGATTTAAACTCTGGTGTCATGTCGGGAATAAATTATTCTTCGACAAGTTTTGGCCTCGTCACGGCAACTGGGACGCCGTTCAGAGTGTAGACCCGTGGCGTCAGCATGTTAAATCCATTCCCCAGGCGGTAAGTCATGATTCCAGCCAGGTTCGCGACGCTCAACGCATCGTTCTCCCCCGTCCTGCTGATGGGCTCCACGACGTCACCGACCTGGACATCTGTGCCTGTGAGGTCCACCAAAAAGTGGTTCACCGAGACAGTTCCTAGCACTGGCTTGATCTCGTCGCCGACACGAACCTTTCCCTTTTTTGTCAGCTCCCTCGGGAAGCCATCGTAGTAACCGATGTGGACTGTTCCCACCTTGGTCCTCCTCTCGGCCACGAATCTCCGGTTATAAGTCAAGGACTCTCCCGCCTCGACGAACTTTACGTGCTCCATCCTAGCCTTCCAGCACAGGGACTGCTTCAGCACGATCCCGTGACCCTTGTCACTGTCCTCTGGGTAGAAGCCCATGAGCATTAGTCCTGGACGAGTTGCATCCAGGTACGTGTAGTCATTGTGGAAAATGGCGTTGCTGCTTGCGATGCTCTTTGTGCCAACGTCGATTCCCTTGGCGTTGGCGTTTGCCTCGGCGTCAAGCATCCTCTGCACCTGTTTCCTGTCAAGCTCATCGATCTCGCTCATGGTGCTAAAGATGCCCTCGATGCGCAGGTTCCCGAGCTTTGATACCTCCTCGATGAAGTCATCGGCCTCGCTCCAGCGGACCCCGACCCTTCCGAGCCCAGTGTCTATCTTGACCCAGATGCCAACAGTTTTACCCAGCTTTTCAGCTGCCTCGTTAAGCCTCCTCGCCGGCCCAGACTGGTAGATGGTCTGGGTGATACCTTGCTCAACAACGGTCACGTACTGGGCGTCGCTGAACAATGGGTCGATACTGATGATGCCCACATCCAGGCCTGCCTCCCTGAGCTGCAGTGCCTCGTGGAGTTTTGCAACCAGCACCCGTTTAACGCCCTTGCCCATCATGTAGGCCACCACCGGGACCACACCGTGGCCATAGGAGTTGGACTTGACGCATGGGACGAGCTCCCCGCCCGTCCTCCCCCTCGCCTGGTCGATGTTGTGACCGATGGCGTCAAGGTCTATCTCGAACCAGGACTGGAAGCCCTCGGTCATCAGGGTTATCTCGTCTGCTGTTGGCTGTGAATCAAAATAAGCACTCATACAGGGTATGAGGCGGGTCGGGGATTTAAACTTAGAAGAGGAAGGCTGGTGGCGGGCTCCACTTGGTGATGGGGCTCGTCGTGATGGCCATGACCCTTTCAAGCTCCAGCTCCTGGTCTGGTAGCACAAAGGTGATGGCGGTCCCTAGCTTTCCTGCCCTGGCGGTTCTTCCTACCCTGTGGAAGTACATGTGAGGGTCATCGGGGATATCATAGTTGATGATGTAAGGTACGTCATCGATGTCTAGCCCCCTGGCGGCTACCTCTGTGGCTACCAGTATCTCGAACCTGAACTTCCTGAACCCTTCAAGGACAGACTGGCGCCTAGCCTGGGAGTAGTTACCAGAGATGGCCTCGGCGGGGATCTTCTCCCTCTTAAGGAACGACTGAAGCCTGTCAACGGTGTGCTTTGTCCTGCAGAACACTATGGCCCTGTCCACCTTGAAGTAGTCGATGACCGTAATGAGGTTCTCCATCTTCTCGTGGTGTGACATCAGCATATAGTACTGTGTGATGTCGATGTTACCGATCTCGTCCCTGCTCATGTTCACCTCGACATAGTCCGGGATGAAACGTGCGCTGAGCTGCATTGTCCTATCGTCGAACGTTGCGCTCCAGAGGGTAACCTGGGGCTTCTTTGACATCTGGTTCAGTAGGAACTCGATGTCCTCGAAAAAGCCCATATCGAACATCCTGTCGGCCTCGTCCAGTGCCGCGATCTTGACGTTCCTGAGCTCCAGGTTGCCCCTCCTGATGTGGTCGATGAGCCTGCCGGGGGTGCCAACCACGATAGTTGGGCCCTTCCTGAGCTGGTCCACCTGGGGGCCGATGGCCACGCCGCCGTAGATTGAGATGGCGTACGAGTCTATGTATTTCGCGTAAGAGTTGATATCGTCTGTGATTTGCTGTGCCAGCTCCCTCGTGGGGGCGACGATGAACCCCTCGACATTCCCTGAATGTGGGTCAAGCATCTCAAGCATGGGGACACCGAAGGCTGCGGTCTTTCCCGTGCCCGTCTTTGCCTGGCCTACCACGTTTTTCCCCTCTAGCATGACGGGGATGGCGTTCTCCTGTATGGGGAACATGTCGTCGAAGCCTAGGTCCTCAAGGGCTTCTAAAATTTCGTCTCGTATTGGCAGTTCTATGAATTTCATGTTGATCGTGTCGCTGAATGCTGAATCCTTTCACGTTACGTGAGGGTGCATTTAAAGGGTATCTATGGCAAAAAAACGCTTTATTTGGACATATTACACAACTTCAATAATACTATAAACCGATAAAGCCGATTAATATCCATGAACCGGTTGAAGTTCGATATTATCATCAAGAACGGGAGGGTCATGGACGGCTCGGGGAACCCGTGGTACCATGCAGACGTGGGCATCAAAAGAGGCAGGATAACGGAGATAAATGATCTTGGCAACGCGGTTGCCAGCCGTGTCATCGATGCCGAGGGCATGATCGTCGCCCCCGGGTTCATAGACATCCACAGCCACAGTGATTACCCGGTCCTCATCGAGCCCGAGGTGCACAGCAAGATCAGGCAGGGGGTCACCACGGAGGTGATAGGCAACTGCGGCAGCTCCGCGGCACCAATGAACAAGGTCCTCAGCGAGTACCGTGAAAAGTATGACAAGTCCCAGCTCGGAGATGAGTTCGAGTTCAGCTGGGGCTCCATGAAGGAGTACCTTGACATGGTCCGCGGCAAGGGAGCCAGCTTCAACATCGTGCCGTTGACGGGCCACGGCACCCTCCGCCAGAACATCATAGGCAACGACAACAGGGCACCCACCGGGCCTGAGCTTGATGAGATGAAGAGTCTCCTGACTCAATCACTTGAGGAGGGGGCGTGGGGGCTGTCAACGGGCCTCATATACACCCCGAACCTGTACGCGAAGACGGACGAGATCATCGAGCTTGTCAGGGTACTTGAGAAGTATGACGGGCTTTACACCAGCCACATCAGGGGGGAGGGGGACACCCTCATCGAGGCGGTGGAGGAGGCCATCAAGATAGGCAAGGAGACCGGCGTCAGTGTTCAGGTATCGCACTTCAAGGCATGCGGCAGCAGGAACTGGGGGAAAACCGAGGACACCCTCAGGATGATACAGGACGCGAGGGACAGGGGCATCGATGTCACGTTCGACCAGTACCCGTACATCGCATCCAGCACGGGACTGGCCTCCATACTCCCGCCGTGGGCACATGAAGGGGGCGCGGAGAAGCTGCTCCAGCGGATCAGCGACCCGGAGACCAGGGAGAAACTGAGGGCCCAGCCCACGGAGGAGATGGAGGACTGGACCAGGATACTAATCGCCCACGCCGCCAACACCCCAAGGTACGAGGGGAAGACGGTCCAGGAGATAGCTGACCTGGAGAAAAAAACGCCTTTCGACGCCATGTGTGACCTGTTGCTGGCAGAGGACGCCCAGGTCATGGTCATCCTTTACGAGATGTGCGAGGAGGACGTGCAGAGGGTCATGCAGGACCCCAACGGCATGATCGGCAGCGATGGCAGGGCTATGTCACCTGATGGGGTGTTCGGGGGGAGCAAGTTCCACCCACGGTACTACGGGACGTTCCCCCGTGTGCTTGGGTACTATGTCAGGAAGGGCATCATCAGCCTGCAGGAGGCGGTGCGTAAAATGACCAGCGCCCCAGCCCAGAGACTTGGCATCAAGGACAGGGGGCTCATCAAGGAGGGGCTAATGGCGGATATAACCGTGTTCGACCCTGACACTGTGAAGGACGAGGCCACCTTCATCGACCCCCACAGGTACGCCACAGGCATACCATACGTCATCGTGAACGGTGTGGTGGTGATTGATAACGGGGAACACACGGGGGCATTGCCGGGTAAACCCCTCACGAGGTCCCCCGCCTAACCCTTTTGAATTAACTGTCTAATCGGGGATAGGGATGTACTTGGTCTACGTCGTATAGTCCGGCCCTTGGAGGTAGTCCACAACCTTGACGACCTTTCCTTGCCTGGTGTAAACCCGTGGAACGCGCCGGGCGATACCGGAGACCACCTCGTCGGGTATTGACCCCATCCACCCTGCAACATCCTCGACCCTTGGCTCACCTGATAGACCGTCGCCAAACAGTGTGACCGTGCTTCCCCGAAATGGGCTCTTCAGACCTGTGAGATCGACCATTGTCTGGTCCATGCAGACCCGCCCGATCACGGGGGCTCTAACTCCTCCGACCCCGACCTCGGCTTTATTGGACATGACCCGGCTGTACCCGTCGGCGTACCCCACTGAGAGGCTCCCTATGGTGCTCTCACTCCCGGTGGTGTATGTGAGCCCGTAGCTGATACCGGTACCGGGGGGCACCGTTTTTACGTGTGTGATCCGGGTCTTGAAGGCCATAGCTGGTTTGAGCACGAGTCTATCCCGCTGCGAGTCCCCTGATGGGTAGACGCCATAGAGTATACAGCCGGGTCTCACCATGTCCAGACCGTACTCGGGGAGGTCCATGATCGCGGCGCTGTTTGACGCGTGTTTGATGGAGATACTGATGTCGCGCTCTGTTAGCAGTTCAAGGAACGTCTTGAAAGAGTCGAACTGTTTCACTGTGTAGCTTTTGTCCTTGGAGTCGGCGAGCGCGAAATGCGTGAATATCCCCTCGATGTTGATGTTTGGTAACCTGTTGATCTCGCTGATACTGGCCAATGATGATCCATCTGTCTGGAACCCGATCCTCCCAAGCCCAGTGTCAACCTTGATGTGGATATCCGCCGTCACTCCCAGTTCATCAGCGGCACGTGACAGGGTTTCGGCGTACTCAACGGTGTAGACCGTGGGGGTCACGCTCCACCTGAGGATGGACCCCACTTGTTCCGGTGAGGTGTATCCCAGGATCAGCACAGGGGAGGTTGTCCCTGCTCTGCGTAATTCAATAGCCTCGGACATGGTGGCCACCGCCAGCGAGTCGGCCCCGTTCTCAAGGAACAAATTTGAACACTCGACCGCTCCATGACCGTACGCGTTCGCCTTAACGACGGCCATCATCATTGACTCGGCTGGCACGATTTGGCGTATCGCCTCGATGTTGTGACGGAGGGAGTCCAGGTTGATCTCCGCCCAAACAGGCAGGACAGGGGCTTGCATGTTGACTTTGTTAGCTGTTTAACGATAAATAGTTTAACCGTGTCCCCGGTTCACGAATCCCGGCATACCATTTGAGAGAGTCCCCGAGCCGGGGTGATCCCGGTAACTATCATGTATTATCGAGTCCGGGTGCCTGTACACACGGCTTGAGGCAACGACATTTCATCGCCGTCCTGGTGGCATCATCAATCCTTCTGCTCGGGGTGTCCGTGTGGGATACTCAGAGGACACAGGACAGGGCCACCCAACGGGTGATAATATATGACCAGCTCATTGATGTCCCGTCCTATGTGGACTTTGAGGCTAAGATGCGGGCCATCTTTGAGGACGGGATCAGCGTGGAATACCTCTCGGGGGAGGAGGTCGATGTCGGTACGTTTAGGCACGGCCCAGGGGCATCAGCCCTCGTTGTGCTCAGGGTCCACAGCGGAGTCTTTGATAACGAGACATGGCTGTTCACTGGCGAGGAGTACTCGGAGTCGGGGCACGTCATGGACCAGTTGAAGGGACTCGTCCACATCGCGAGGTGCTCAAGCACATCCGAGTTGGTGTTCGCGATGGGCCCCGAGTTCGTACGGGAGTACTGGCGGGAACTGGACGGGGCCGTGGTAATGTTGATGGGATGCGAGTCCATGGATGACACCGGGCTGGCTGATGAGATGTTAAGTCGAGGCGCGTCCGCAGTGGTGGGATGGAGGGGCCCCGTGTCCATCGATGAGAGTGACGAGGTGACGCTGAGGCTTCTGGAGGCAATGGTATCAGGCTCCTCGGTTGGTGAGGCCGTTGAAATGGTCGATGGAGAGCTCGGGCTGGACGGTAGACTTGTCTTCCACCCAGCAGAGGCCCACGGATTCAGGTTATCTAATTAGGTTCAGCCGCAAGTTTTTCAATGCCCCTCGCGGATATCATGACATGCTGCAGAGCACGCTGTACACCCTGATCGCCACGGTTCTGGTGAGCCTATCATCGTTCATCGGCATCTTCACAATCAGCCTCAACGAGAAGACGTTGCACAAGGTGCTCACGATCCTGGTGGCTTACTCGGCGGGCACAATACTGGGCGCGGCCCTGTTCGACCTACTCCCCGAGGCCGTGAAGCTGGTTGACGAGGCGCTGGTCTACCCCATCGTCGCCTTCGGGTTCGTGTTCTTCCTGCTCCTTGAGAGGACCATCTACTGGTACCACGGGCACGGCCACGGACACGAGTTCGCGGAGAAAGGGGAGTCCACCAAGGGGTTTGCGTACCTGAACCTCCTGGGGGACTTTATCCACAACTTCATCGACGGCATGATCATCGCTGCGAGCTTCGCCAACAGCGTGACAGTAGGGGTGACCGCGGCTATCGCGGTTGTTTTCCATGAGCTTCCCCAGGAGATGGGGGACTATGGCATACTTGTGTACGCCGGGATGGAGAGGAGGAAGGCATTGATGCTGAACTTTCTCGCCGCGACCTCGGTTGTTGTGGGAGGCGTCTTCGGCTCGTTCTTCCTGGGCATGGTGGAGAACCTTGAGGGCTACATGGTGGCGTTCAGCGCCGGGGCCTTCATCTTCCTCTCTGCCAGCGAACTGATACCCGAGATGCACGAGGAGAACGACAGGGGCAGGGCCCTCATCCAGCTGGTGGTGCTGGTCCTGGGGATGCTGACAATATACATGCTGGGCATCTGGCTCCCCCATGAGTAGCCCTATAAGCGATTAATCAAGTTGAACAGTGAATGAAGATAGTAAAGGCCGACGATGAAGGGCTCAGACTGGCAGCGGCGACCATGAAAAACGGGGGCGTGGTCATCTACCCAACAGAAACGGTTTACGGGATAGGCTGCATACCAAGCGACCCAGACGCGGCCATGAGGATATGCGAGATCAAGGGCAGGGCCGAGAACCCGCTGCCGCTGATATGCGGCGATATAGAGATGGCGAGAAAGGTGGTCCAGTTCAACGTCACTGCAGAGAAGCTGGCGGAGGCGTTCTGGCCTGGACCGTTGATGTTCATACTTCAGTCCAAGGTCGTTTACCCGATGTGGGTGACCCATGGAAAGAAGACTCTGGGCCTGCGTGTCCCAGGGGACGAGGTCCCGAGGAAGCTGGCTGAGCTGGCGGGGGGCGTAATAGTGAGCACAAGCGCCAATAAATCAGGTGAGCCACCGGCTACCACAGCCAAGGAGGCACTCAGCGCCACCGGCTATAAGGTGGACCTTGTTGTTGACGGCGGCCCATCTCCCGGCGGTAAATCATCCACGATCATCGACCTCAGTAGCAAAGAGATGTGGATACTGAGAAGCGGACCCATCACTGGCACCCAGATAATGGAAGCCCTGAAGCGCTAGAGCTTCCAGCCCTTTTCTACGAGGAAGGCGATGCTCTGGTTCTCCGGGACACCGATTGATGTAGCGACTGGCTCGCACTTTGTCCTGAGAACGTACATCGTGGGGCACGGCGCCGGGTTCTCTGTCATGGATTCCCAGTTAGCCATCCCCTTGGCCACGATGAGGTCAGCGCCGTTATACCTGTCAATGAACCACTGAGGTGACTCGTCCAGCCTGACCCCGATGGCGTCGGCTCCCGTGGTGATTAGCTCGTCCGCCGCCTTGTCCATGCCGACCATCAACGCGTCCTCCATGAGGGCGTCGTTGAGCGCAGGGGCCCCGTTCTTGACCGCAACGGTCACACGGGCGCCTAACCTCCTGAGCTCCTTGACCAGGAGGGTGTCGAGGGCAATCTCGCCCGCGTTATCGGTGAGGTAGAGCAGGTTCGTGCCCTCCTTGATCATGGATCTCAACTCGTCGGTGCCGTCGATGTACAGGGGGTTATCGAGGAACTCTAACGCGTCCTCCAGGTTCGCGTTGTTCTGGGGTAGATCATAGTCGATGACGTTGCCGAGGCACGCGATCTTTGTGGCGGTCCTGAGCTTCTCATCTGGCTCGGTCTCGTCGAGCCTGGCCTCCATCTTGGGCAGGATCGAGAGCGCCAGCTTGTTCTCCTTGACCTTGCGCTCCTTGTACGGGTCCTGGCAGCCGGTGATCCTTGCTAAAAGCCTGCCCCTCTCGTTCCCAATGATCGAGGGGACCGCGTCTGGACCGAAATCCTTGCCCATGAGCTCCAGCATAGCGTCCATGGTCTTGAAACGTAGCGCCTCATCGTCGGTGCTGAGTTTTATCATATTGTATCCCCTGTGGACGAGGCAGTAACCGCAACGCGAGCCGACCTTCAAAGTAATCACTGGCTCATAATCCACGCAATATAAAAAGGCTTCAAGGCGTATAGGTGGCGTAATGGACTATAATATACTGGCCACCACGGAGAAGATCACCATGAGCGCGGCCAGCAGCCAGCTTTGGATGAATCTGAGGGCCATCGGCGACCCCGAGCCAAAGGTGAACAGGTCAAGGATCAAGGGCATAGTGATGGCCCAGACCACGCTTGACCCCATCGAGGCAATATTCAAGCTCAGGGAGCACATGGAGTCCCAGGTCGAGAGGTACGACAGGCTATTCAGGGTCTTCCCAGTCGTGGCAAGGGTGCCCACGGAGATTGAGGACATCGTGGAAGAGGTCAAGCGGCAGGCGGGGGTCATCGAGGAGGGCCAAAAGTTCAGGATCACCCTTGAGAAGAGGGACACCGATTTCCGCAGCCTTGAGATCATCGGGCCAGTTGCCGCCGCGGTCCCGAGGGATGTTGACTTGAGTAACCCGGACTGGGTAATACTCATCGAGATCATGGGCAAGATGACAGGTGTATCAGTTATGCCTCCAGAGGGCATGCTGAACGTCCAGAAAGAAAGATACGCCTTATCGACGAAGGCTAAGTAGGGACCCTTTCTCGGCTATCAGACTGGTGAGGGCCTCGTTTCTATCAGACCCAACGGTTTCAATGGCGGTCTCGGTTATACCGTAGAGTTCCTTGACGGACTCGTATTTCTCCGGTGTAATATCGAGGACGGAATCATCAACTGCCCCCAGGCTCGATGCGATGGCCTCGGCGAGCTCGTTCCCGTCTCCCTTAGAGAGAACCGCCACCGCCACGGCCTCTGTTTTCTGTGACACACCGATGAGCCTGATCGCCTTGTTGATCTGGTTCTCGCAGGCGGCGTACAGAAGTGTCTCCACGTTCAGGTTGTTGCTGATGTTGAGCCCGTTCCTCAGGGCGTAATCAGCGTTGGCTGCCGCGTAGTAGATATGGTTTGGCCCGGCGATCTTCCCTGCGTCGAATAGCTGGTACAGGACACCGTCCGCAACTAGGTCAAGCCCCTTAAGGGTCTCGTTGATATCTGGGATGGACACACCCCTTGCCCCGGTGACGGTTACGTTAAGCTTTGATTCAGATATCCTGTAATTGTATGGCATTCCTGTACACCTGTGTTGCGTTTTTCCTACCATTGGGGATAGTTTAAACATATCTCAACGTGAGGGGAATCTTTTTACGCCCAAAAACTCCCAACAAGTTAGGCCATTTACAGGTTATTACTATGTCAGATTACGAAGAAGAACCCCAGATGAAGATCGGGGACTTGAAGACCTTTTCAAGGAAGGTTTACACGGTCGCCAAGGTCATAAGCATCGGCGAGGTCAGGGAGGTCACCTCAAGGAACGATAACAGCTCCCACCAGGTATGTGAGGCGCTAATCGCTGACGACTCCGGCAGCGTCTACCTTACGCTGTGGGACGACAACATCAGCCAGATCGAGGAGGACATGATTCTCAAGCTGGACAACGCCTACATCAACGTGTTCAAGGGCAGCATGAGGCTGAACCTGGGCAGGTACGGAAACTTCACCGTGCTGGAGGAGGCCCCCTTCGACGAGGTGGACCTTGAGAACAACGTATCGGCCCAGCAGGTCGAGTACGAGAACAGAAGGCCATTCGACCGCGGCCGCAGCAGAAGATACTAATCTTCACCCAATTTTTCTCAGCACATCTTTTATGCATAAAAAACCCAGATGGTACGTTGATTCTATGAGCAAGATAAGAGTGGGTATTCCCAAGCTGACTTTCAGCGGTCACCTCGGCAGGACAGAGGCCGACGAGGGACCAAAAACAATGGAAGAGGGGGGAATGATCCCCCTGCTAGAGGGTATGGGGTGCGAGATAACGGAAAGCTCCTACGCAAAGCTGAGCCCAGAGGAGGAGAAGGTTTACGGCGCGAGGCTCAGGCTGGGACTCGCCAACAGTAACCTGGCAGATATAGTGGCCAAGCAGATCCAGGCAGGGATACTGCCCATCGGTCTGATGGCAAACTGCAACGGTTTGATGGGGATGCTGGCGGGACATCAACGCGCAAGCGGGTCATGGAAGCCACTGAGGGTCGGCCTTGTATGGATCGACGCACACGGCGACTTCAACACCCCCGAGACAAGTCTCAGCGGCATGATGGGCGGGATGCCCGTAGCCATCAGCACAGGTCTCTGCCTGCACCACATTAGGCGTGCATGCGGGATAGACCCGCCGCTCCCCATAAGCTACGTCACAATGGTGGGGGTCAGGGACACCGACCCATGGGAGCAGAACCTCATTGATACCCACGGGATACCCCAGATCACTGTCGCCGATCTGAAGGCAGGAAGCCCCAAGATCTACGAGGAGATGGAGCGGCTGGCAGCGTTAACCGACATCATATACGTCCACGTTGACCTGGATATTCTGGACCCGGATGATATCCCCGGCGCAGGGCTACCTGTGGAGAACGGACCCACTGCGGACGAGCTGGGTGATGCCCTGGAAATCATGTTCAGGCACCCGAAGGCAGCTGGATATGGGATGGCCTCATACCCGTGGAGCAGGGACATTGAGCGCAAGGGACTGAAATCAGTGTACAGGCTCGTCGAGGGCGTCATCAAGGGCATAAAAAGCAGGGGCTAGGCCCCAGTTAAGCGGGTTTAGATCACGAACTCTTCGTGCTCGACTGCCCTGTGTTTTATTCCGAGCTTGGCAACAGACAGCTTGCGCCCACCGTGGAGCACTGCCTCTTCCTCACCGGCGCATACCGCGTCCGCCACCCTGCCGATGGCGTCACCCTTCATGATGCCGCTTCCGCTTCCACATCCCACGTACAGGAACCCCTTCTCTCTGTAGATGACAGGGGTCTCGTCAAGGCTGTTGATGGCGTACTGGCCCGCCCAGCTGTTCATGGGGCGAACGTCCTCGAACTCGCTGAAGTACATGACCAGTGCATGGTAGATGTTGTTAGTGTAGTAATCATTCTCGGCCTGGGGGTCTTCCTCCAGCTCGAACTTTCTGGGGACGGTGTCCGCGCAGCCTAGCCAGATACTTCCCTCGCTGAGCTCTGCCTTGAGGAATATGCCGGCTGTAGGTAGCACCACCAGTGGCAGTGCGTTCTCGTGGTTCAAACCCTGGGTTTTCATAACTGGGTCCAGCTTTGGATCCTTGAAAGCGAACAACTGCCTCTTTTTCGGCCTCTGGAAACAGTCAAGCCCGATGGGGTCCATGAGCTCGTGCGCCCACACGCCGCAAGCAACGACTGTTGTGCCAGC
>SDBS01004182.1_pt1 | contig 14150 bp, 38 predicted proteins | sample 2277091 | NCBI WGS metagenome assembly SDBS01 (sample SAMN10404972, study PRJNA504765) | marine sediment metagenome | isolation source: marine sediment core GS10_PC15, 163 cmbsf | place: Arctic Ocean: Southern Knipovich Ridge | collected 2010
CGCCGGTCGACTTGCGCGCAGACGAACTCGGTCTCGTTCTCGAACACGTCGGCCTGCCAGTCGATGCGCGCCGAGATTCTGTCCTGCTCGCCCTCGGGGAGGTTCTCGAACGGGACGTTCCCGCCTCCGCCGTGCAGATACATGATCAGCGCGCCGGCGCAGTGCTGCCCGCTACCGTCCGCGCGGTCGTCGTAGTGCTCCTCGACGTCCCCGTTGTAGTCGACCGTCTCGACTAGCTCGGCGTGCTCGTGGCAAACGAACCCCTCCCGGTAGGCGATCTCCTCGATCTCCTCGGCGCGCTCCCGGTTCTGGAATACGATCCGCCGCTCGCTGCCCCGGTTGAACGGGCAATGAACGCACGGCCGGAGGAGGTCCCACTTCACGGCAGACCGCGCTCTGTCGGCAGGTAGCCGGCCAGCGTCCAGCTCGGGGCGGGGTCGACGAGCAGCTCGTGCTCGGTCGGTAGGTCGAACGTCGGGAACTTCGCCAGCTCGTCGACGGTGTAGTCGTTCGACTGCCATGCGTACTCTGTGCGCTTGTCCGGGTCGACTTCGCCGGTCTCGATGACCCCGAACACGAGGCTCGCATAGGTCAGCACGATCCGCTCGGTCGACTTGAACGTGCCCGCCTCCAGCTTAACGGCGCCGCTGTGTGTGAGCCAGCCGACCAGCCTGCAGTTGCAGCAGCAGCGCACGGGCTCGAATCCATCCTCGGCTCGGGTTGCTCGTGCGAGCTGGTACTTTTCCCAGCAGCTCACGTGCCGGCGCTCGAACCGGCCGCGCTTCACTTGTGCGCCCCGGCGCGTTCTTTCTGGAGTCGCGCGATCACGCGCTGCTTTGACTTCGCGGAAACCTCCCAGCCCCTCGCCGCCTCCCGCGCCTGCTTGAGTGCCTCGAACAAGTCGACCAGTAATTCCCGCACACTGTCAGGCGCCTCCGCGTCTGCGATGCGCTGCTCGAACGGTTCGGGCTCGGTCACTTGAGCGCCTCGGGTTTCACCATCTCGCGGATCAGCTCGCGCGCTGCCTCCCCATAGACGAACTCGAACGTCGCGTCGCGTATCCACAGCCCGCCGTAGACCAGCCCGATCACGAGCGTCCCGACCCAGCAGAACAGCAGCACGCCGCGCCAGACTCGCGCGGCCCGGCTGCGCTCGGTCACGTCTCCTCGCCGCCTATGTCGAGCCCCACTCCGAACCCGGGCTCGCTGTCCGCGTCCTCGTCGTTCGCGCGCTTGATTAACAGCATATCGGGATCCAGCAGCTCGACCCGGATTACCTCACGCGTTCCGCTCTGACTCGTTATCACGCGGATCCCGTCCGCCATTAGCTCACGCTGCAGAGTGTCGGCGTCGGCGTATGCGTCGAGGACCTTGTTCACCTTGTCCCGGGTGCTCGCGCTCAAGTGTTTGAGGTCGACTGCCATTAGCTGCCTATCCCGTCGACGCCTTTTTCGAGGAGCGTGATCCGCTGTTCGAGTGTACGCGTCACGCCGTCGGGGAGGCGGGGGAGGTTCGCGGTCTGCAGGTCCGCCTCGATGACCTCGACGCGCTGTTCGAGTACCGCGAGCCGCGCGTGTGCGTCAGTCACAAGTCGACCCAGAACGTCGGCGTTGCTCTGCCCGGTTGCGCCGGCCTCGGTGCTGATATAGGTCGACAGGTAGCCGAGGTCCTCGTCGCGTTTCGCCGCCGCGTGGTTGTCTGCTCGCTCGCTCATGTGTCCTCCGCTTCGTCCTGCAGAACCTTCGCCACGAATGGCAGCAGCCGAGCCGACATAAGTTCGAGAGTCTCGACTGTCTTGTCGACGACCTCGGCGTTTTTCTTAATCGCTGCCATGAGAGCGGCGCTATCCGAATTGGAGACGCCGAGACACTGACGGAGTTCGAGTAGGGCAGTCGCGATCGCTATTGTTGTTCTGTCGCTTTCCGGCCGTGTCGCCTCGTTAGAGCCTTGGGGAGCGGAAACGAGACTCTCGATCATTTGCCAGTGCTCGGCGCCATAGTTAAGAGTTACGCGGTCGACTTCGGGGAGCTGCTGCAGTAGGTCAAGTCGACCGGCGTCGATCAATACTTTCCGCAGCTCGTCCTCGCCGATCAGTCGCTTGCGCAGTAGGGGCGGAGTGTAGGGTCTGCGCCCGTCGTGGTCGCCCGTGTGCTCGACCAGCGCCTCGCAGTCGCAGCCCTCGACATGGCACACGGTCCCGTTCGCCGCGTGGTCCTCCGCCGCGTGTCCGCACTTTAGACAGCACGAGAACCGGAACGGGTTGTCCCCGAGTACGCGGTCGACTTGCTCGTCTGCCGGCCCACGTGTTGCACGCCGTATCGCCTCGGGGTCGACGGGTGAGTCGTGCACGAATTCCAGCTCGACCGGCTTTAGCAGTGCATCGAACGCCCGGCACTCGCAGCCAGCGAACAGGCACAGGTCGCCATGCGCGATCGAATGGTCGCCGTATCGGTGCCCACACGTGCACAGGTTGTCGAGCGTTTCGAGCTGGACGCGATTACTCTCGGCGAGCTGGTCGTCGGTCAGCGCTTCGATCTCTGCCGCGTGGTCGACGTCGAGTTCCTTCGCGCGCTGGTCGTGCGATATGTGATCCGCCGCCTCGTCGGTGTTGCTATTGCGGGTCGCGTTGCGCAGCGCGTCAGCTCGCAGGAACGCCGGGACCACGAGCGGCTCCTGCTCGGTCGACTTCGGTTCGAGAAACCCCGTGCAGACGCAGTCGTGAACGCTGCAGTCTATGTCGCCCTCCCGCTCGAACGTGTGGTGCCGGTCGCGCCGGTGCCTGCAGTTCGCGTCGTCGCACAGCAGAGCGGCGTCGAGTATCTGGTCGAGTTCGTTTTTAATCTCGCCGATGCGCCCCTCGCCGCCCGGCAGGTCTGCCGTCAGCTCGCGCACGCTCTCCCCGATCTCTGCAGCGCGTCGATCGTTGTGTGCATCGAGCGCCGCCTCTAGTTGCGCCTCGCTCGGCTGTCCCTCGCCGAACGCGTGCCCGTGTGATTGAAACGACTCGCAACCGCAGCCCGGGGTCGTGCAGTCCTCGTCGAGCGTGTGGTGCTCGCCCCTCGTGTGTCCGCACGTGCACAGCTCGTCGAGCGGGTCGAGTGTGGGTCCGCCGTCGTTCAGTGTGTCGTCGTGTCCTGGCATCGTCACTCCTCCCCTTGAAAGTTTGAACAGGCGCAGCCCGGTCGCCAGCATATCCACTGCACGCCGCCCGGCTGGCATCTATGCGCAGCCCTCGGGTGATAGCATCCCGGAGTCTGGCACAGCGGATCGGCCTCTACTCTATTAGGTACGCGGTCGACTTCGATTTCGAGCAGTCGGTTCGCCATGCCCTCCAGCCGTGTATGCAGTGTCGCCGGGTCCGGACCGAGATGCTCGTGGTCGTAGGCGTACTCGGTCGCGACCGTGATTGCGGCCCGCCTCGCCATTTTCTGCAGATGCGCGAGCGTGCAGTCGTAGCAGTGCCCGCCGCTCTCCGGGTCCGAGTGTGCGCAGTCCTCGTGCACCAGATGCGTCGCCAGTATTTCGAGCGACTCGTGATTGTCAATCTCGCCCACAATTATCCCTCCTCCGGCGTTCGGCTTTGAAAGCACGCCGGCGCCAGTAGTTGCGGGCCAGAATGTGATAGGCCGCGCGCATCGACCACAGCGACGTGCTCGACGGACGATCTTGGCTGCGTGCGCTGAGTGTCAACCAGTTACGCTCGGCGATCTCTAACTGACGGCTCGCCGCCTTCACCATCGCCATCGTCGGCCGGTCATAGTCCCACTGGTCCGACCAGAACTGGATCACGCTCACGTGCAGACCTCGACCAGAAATAGCAGCAGCGGGAGCACGATTGCCCACACGAGCAGGTCGAGCCCGCCCCGGTCGACGTGCTCGCGGTAGGGGTCGCGGTATTCGCTCACGTCGGCAGCTCTCCCTCCCGGTGACTCGGTCCGCCGGTTGCGACTCGACCGCCCACGGTCCCGGGCTCGTCGCCCTCGGCGAGTATCTCCTCCAGCTCGTGCACGGTCGGCGGGTCGAGGATCCCCTGATCCACGATTTCGAGTTGCGAGTCGTCGATGTAGTTTCCCTCGGGCATTTTCATCGCCTCGTCGTCCTTCTCGACGACTCGCGGCTTGAGGCAATACTGAACACAGCCGTTCAGGTACTCGACCCGCGTGTTCGCTATGCCCTCGAATCCGGTCACGCGGTCACGCAAGCGTTGTCCTAGTGTGAACTTATGCGGGTTGTTTTGGGTCGTCATCGTCTGGTCCCTCCTCGGGAGTTGTCGGGTCAAAATGGAATAGCGGCTCGACCGGCGGTACGGCGTAGGGTTGCGGGCGCTGCGGCACGACAAACATTTTCGACACGCCGGCGTCCTGCATGAGTGTGTTAACTGCGGTCGTGCCTGCCTCGATGCTGCGCACGCCTTGCCCCACACGGCCGGCATTCAGGAACAGCAGCGCACGTTCTACCGCCGTCGCGTACACGTTCACGATTCGCACGAGCGTCGAGCTGGCGTCGAGTATGCCCTCGGCGCAGCGTGCGTGCCAGACGCTCTCGCTCTTAGTCGTCCGGAAATGGTAGTCGTTTTCGAGGACCCACTTCGTACAGCCCGGGCAGCGTCCGAGCGGCTTGTTCGTGTCGAGCCCCACGACTCCCTGCTTGCCTGTATCCGGTCCGCTTTCGTTTGACATAGTGATCGCGCCATCGTTTCCGGTCGACATGGTCGCCGGTTAATCTCGGTCGACTTGGCTCTCGGGCATCTCGCCCGTTACCAGTTCAATCGCACTGCGGCACACGTCGCACACGCGCTGCAGTTCCCCGCCCGGCCCGACGAACTGGTGCGAGCTATACACGACGCGCTCGACGTTGCCTCTCGCGTTTACCCGGGGAAACTCTGCCTCGTCCTGCTTTGCCAGTGCGCTCCGGAGGACGTGCTGCGTGCAGTCGGGGTTCGAGCAGAAGTAGCTCGCCGGGTTGTCGAGGTCGGCCGCGAGGCGTTGCGCTAACGCTTGCGCCGATGATACCTGTCCGGGTTTCTGCGCCATGTCTAGCCCTCCGGCTTGTCGACCGCCTTTACCCTGTCCTCGGGAATGGGATCTGTCATGTTCTTACGCTCGCCCCGTTGCACCATGCGCGCGACGTCGCGGTGCGCTGCCCGGCTTGCCTGCTCGCGGAACGGCCAGTGTCCATCGTTGTCGACCGACACGAGTTCGGGCTGCAGGTCGCCGCGCTGGACCTTGCGCTGTATCGCTCGGCATTCGTGGAACGCGAGCGCCATTCGTAAGTGCTGAATGATCGCGTCGTTCCCCGGCCAGCGCACACACGCGTCGCAGTGCTGCGTCCGATCGATCAGTGCGCAGAGGACCTCCTGCGTCTGGTAGCCGGCGTGCTCGTGTCCCTCCTCGCGATTGACGAACACGAGGAGATCCTGATCGCAGACCGAGACCACGTTCGCCGGCGGTGTGTAGCGTGCGTCGGGGAATGCTGTGTTCTCGTCGAGTAGGCGTAACTGGTAGACGTGTCCCGGTTCAATAATTTTCATTCGCTCGGCTCCCTAGTCCGTCGCGCAGCTCGGTCGTTATGATCCGCACGTTCTCGGCGAGAGCGCGCGACTCGTGGCTGTGCATGTTCTCGAACTCGCGCCGGTTTGCGCGCGCCCATATCTGCTCGATGCGCTCGGCCGCGAGTTTAACCCGGTCGAGTTTGATCGTCAGCTCCGCGAGTTTTTGAATCGCGGTGTCCTGCTCGGCTGTCATTGCGACGCCTCCTACCTGCTATCGTTCGCCGAGCTGCTCGACCCAGCGCTCCCACATTCGGCGGACCGTCTCGTGTCGGCTCCAGCCTCGATGACTGCAAACTGTGCAGCGGTATTCGTACTGCCAGACGTGGTCGACTCGCGGCCCACGTCCGCCGAGGCGCCGACGTCTGAACCCGGTCGACTCGACGTGCGTCCCCTTGTCCACGTCCGACACGAGGAGGCTGCGCCAGTTGCGCAGAACTTTACACTTTGCGCACCGGAACGTCAGCGGGTTGCCGGTGCCGCCCTTTGTACCCGGCATTTAGCCTCCGCCGGTTTTCTTTTTCGCTGTCTTTTTCGTGGTCGTTTTCTTAGCGGCTTTCTTTTTCGCGCGTGCGTCGGTGTTGGCCGTGCGTCGTGCATCGCGTTTCGCTTGGCGCTCTGGCGACAGCTCCTCGGTCGGGAACGGTTTGTCGACTTCGGCGACGAGGTCCTCCGCGCACTTGAGAACCCGGCGCAGCTCGCCGCGCTTGATCGCCGTGTGCAGGTCGTCGAGGTTTTCCGGGAACTTCCCCGGGACCCGCGCCTGCACGTTGCCGAGTACCGTCACAATCGCCGACGCCGTCTTGTGTACCGTCTGCAGCCGTTGCTCTAGTTGTGCCTGCCTTGCCATGATCTAGCCCTCCCAGTAGTGCGGTTTTCCCCCACGCCGCGCAGCGAGCCTCACGCCCTCCTGCCGGCCCGGAGTTCGTTCCGGGAGTATACCGTCGCGGATCCAGATTATCGCCGCCCTGTGTGCCTTGAGGAGCCCCTCGCGGTCTCCCTTGAGGTAGGCGCCCCTGATGCGCCCGCGCAGGTCGGCCGGCAGTGATCCCCAGTGCATCGGGCAACCCCAGCGATAGTTAGGAACGGCGGTCCCACAGCCCGGCCAGCCGCACGGGTGTCGCCGGTTCACGCCTCCCACGCCTTGCCGCGCTTGCGCAGCTCGTGGATATACAGATCCCGGAGCCGGCGTTCGAGTCTGTCGAACGCTTCCCCAGACGGCAGCGGCACGAGCAGCTCGCCGAACGGTGCAGCGAGTGTCGGCGCGTAGAGTCTCGCCGGGTCGACATTGCGGATCGCGTGGCGGATTGCTCTGAACTGTGCCGCGCGTTGCGCGTGCTCGAACGCGACGACGTCCTGCTCGTAGTTAAAATGCACAGCGATCGTCGCCAGTGCCCACGACAGGAACAGGAACTCGAACGCGCGCCCGCTCACTTGCGCGCCCCGTCGAGATGAACGACCACGAACTCGCCCGGGATCTCGACGCCCTTTCGCAGCGACTCGAACCCCGCGTTCGCTTTCGACTTGCTCGAATAGCCCTCGCCACTCGTCGCGACGATTCGCCCGTTCGCGGCTTTGAAACGCCAGCGGACCTCGCCGCTCGCGTCAGAATAGAACTCGACCCTCGGTTGTGCCATGTGTGATCCCTCAGTGCCTCGGCGGTTGTTCGCCGTAGTGCTCGACCGTTATCTCGCGAAAAAACTGTTCGCATTCGGCGTACCATTTTTCGAGCTGGATCACGCCCTCGTCCTCGGTCTGATTCTCGCGCGCCGCGTGGCTCGTGCTCGTAAGCGCCGCATAGAATCCGGCATAGAATCCGCGCCGCGTCTCCTCGATCTGGATCGGGTTCGTCACGTGCGACAGGACGGTCGCGAGAAAATTCTCCCACTGCTCGTCGACGCTCATGTTCGCGGTGTCTAGTGTCTCCGCCATCGGTTCTCCGGTCTCTGCCACCATGCCTCGGCCTCCTCGCGTTGTTCGGTTGTCAAATAAATCCGCAGCCTCTCGGTGACGCCGTCGCCGTAGTCGACCCAACGGAACCGCCGGCACACTAGCTCCGGCGTGCGCGTGAGAACACACGGGTCGTGCGAGTACACGACGCGCTCGGCGCCCTCGATGATCGGCCGGCTACCATCGCCGAGGCTGGCGAACACGGTCGTCGATAGAAACGACAGCGCTGCGATCGTTCGTGCTCTCATTGCTCGGCCTCCCATTGCCGGACGCGCTCGTCGTAGCGGTCCCAGTATTTGCGCCAGTTCGGATCGTGCGGCGCCATCATGCCGGGCGCCATGAGCAGAAACCCGATCACGATCAGCGGCACGTTCATCTTGAGAAACAGTCCGAGCACGATCAGGACGAACCCGATCGGCCATGAAAAAGTAACGGCGTACCCGACCCACGGCTGCGGTTTTTTCATTCGTCGATCTCCCTCCAGACAAGTTCGAGCCCGACGCAATTCCCCACGGCTTGCAAGTTTCCGACAGTCGGTTCGCGCCCTTTGCCCCACGCGCCGATCGCCTCACGTGTTAATCCCGAACGTGCAGAGAGCCAGACCAGATTAGAATACTCCTCGCGCGCTTTGTCGAATAACTGTCGGACGAGCGGGTTCGTGTGTTCGTAAAGTTTGATCGGCACGTAGTAGCCGGGCGACTTCTTTCTCGGTTCGCGCGCAGGAACCCCGAGTTCTTTTAGACGACGGTAGATCGAACTCCGACCGATCCGCATACGTTTGTGCATCAAATCGATCGCCTCGCCGTTCTCGTAGCCGTGCACGAGCGACGCGTCCTCCCCCGGTGTCCACGTGTGCGCGCGCATTAGTTCCGGCTCCCCTCGTCTGCGTTGTAGATCGTCGCGCCGAGCTGCTCGATGTGCTCGTTCAGCGAGTCGTCGGTCTCGCCCCCGAATAAAAGGATCTGAAAATCCGTCCGCGCCTCCGGGACCTCGATGTGGGTCGGGATCGTCATCGGTTGTCGGTTCAACAGTTTCCGCATGTCGGCCGAGGTCAGCCCGACGAACAGCGTCGGGACGTTTTTGATTATACCGTTAACGACTCGCACGTCAGACCCCGCCGTTCATTAGAAATTGAACCGTCGACACGATAAACATTCCGAGCCCGAAGATCACCAGCGCGACGATCGCGACGGCCTCCAGCGCGTGCCCCTGTCTCGCGCGCTGTGTGATCGCGATGTACCATGCCATGCCGACGACGAACATGATAATCCCGAGCAGAGCTGGATCGATGATCGGCATTAGAGCGCCGGCCTCCACTTGATGTGCTTCTTGTGCAGGTAGTGCACGGTCGCGCGGAACATCGCCTGCGCGACGGTCGGTGCGCGTTGCCCCACAGAGCCCGGCGCGTTTTTCGTGCTACACGTGATCGTCAGCATGTAGTCCCCTCCCGGCTCCAGCTTGTAGAGCTGCAGGCAATCATCCCACAATTTGAACAGAAAAAACGCATCGGCCTCGTCGTCGAACGGGTCGAAATCCTCCGCCACTTGCAGCACGCCGTTCCGATCATAGAAATCGCCTTTCAGCAGTTCCCACGCGAGCACGCGCTGTCGGAGCACTTTCCACACGTGCGCGCGGAGTTTGTCGTTCGAGTCGAGGTCCTCCCAGACGATCCCGACCGGCACGTCGACGTCGGTTCCGTTATTTCCCATCGCGCTTGACCTCCTGCCAGATTCGGATCAGCCCGACCCAGTAAGAGGCGTCGCGCTCCTCGTCGCCGAACACGCGGTCGAAATCTACCGGGACGCCGGTCTGTGCAGCACTGATCGCGTTCAACCCCTGCAGCTCCTCGACGACCTTGTCGTGATCGGCTTTCCGTCCATGCGCCAGCAGCAGCACGATCAACACACCGATCGCGCAGCGTAGGCGATGGTCGTCGCTGTGAATCATGTAGTGATCGACAGCCTCCTCGCACGCGTGCCGATAGATCACAGCCGGGTCGGCGTGCTTCGGATCGATCTCCAATCGTTCGAGCGTTGCCTCGACCGAGGAGCGCATGAGCGGGACGCCGACCCGTATTTCGTGCGGTAGTTCCATCATTTCGACCTCACTGTTTCCGGTGCCTCGATCGTTTCGTTCTCGACGCTCCACACGAGCCCCGCGAACAGCAGCACGACCAGCACGACCACGCCGGCAGCGTAGAGCCCGATTCGCGCGCGGTCGCTCACTCGCGCTCCTCCTCGTCCGCGTCCTCCTCGACGACCGGCAGACCGTCCTCGATGTAGCCCCGGAACTCGTCCGCCAGCTTGTGCAGCTCCTCCGCGACGCTCGCGACGGTCTCGAACTTGTCACCGTCGATCGGCCCCTGCCCGACGACGAATTGAATCGCGAGCCCGAGCGACTCAGCGCGCAGGCGCTCGTCGCGATCGAGTTGATCCTCTAGGTTCAGCATCTCGTTCCCTCCTATGTCCGCCGGCGGTTGTACTTGAACCGGCATGATTTGCAGCGCTCCGACCCAGAGGTACGCGCGCTGCTCGTGTTCGATCCAGTACGCGACGCCGGGCTCGCCGTAGCTCGGGATCTCGCGCGTCTGTGCGTGTGCCTGCCATTTCCACAAGTACGGCGGAACGCCCGCCGGGATCAGCGTCACGTCGTAGTCGACGATCTCCGGTGCGCAAACCTCCCACGGCTCGCGCCCGGCTAAACGTGCCAGCTCCCGATCACTTCGTCGAGCCATCGCGCCACGTCCTCGTAAGACAAGGATCGCGGCGGTTGCCGGTTGTGCTTGTGTCCCCTCGCGCGCGCTTTGCTCCGAGCGAGTTTCCATTCCTGAACGACCCACGATTCGATCTCCCGTTCTGGTAACTCCCCACACAGTCTCGCGACCCACTCGTCGCGCGTCTCCGACACGAATGTCCGGCGTGCGCCGGGCTCCGGGTTCTCATTTTTCAGCAGCTCATAGTGTGCGAATCTGTCCGCCGTGTTCCATGCTCGCTGAAACACGAACATCGCAGCCCACACGCGCAACCGTGACGAGCCGCCGTAGTGATACCAGCGCTTGCCGTCGCCGACCGGCTCGCGTTGTGTTTCTTGAAACCAGATACAGCCGAACGTCTCCGCGATCCCTTTCGCGAGCTGCTGCATCGCTTTAGGCGGTCGCGCGTACTCGGTATCCGACGCGAACCACTGCAGCACGGGGCGCGCGTCGTGGTGCGCGCCCTCGATGCGCCGAACCGCGCTATCGATCACGGGTAACAGGTAGAGCGGCGTCGGTCGCGGCTTGTGCAGCACGATCGCGAAATCGCGAATCAGGTAGCCGCGCACGCGGTCGCTGTGTTGTCTAGTCTGTTTCGGGATCTTTGCGGTCTGCATACGCCCTCCCGAGCACCATCGTATCGCCGGCGGTTTCCATTGCCGCAACCGCCGACCCGGTGAGAAATCCGAACGTCTCGGTCGTGATCTCGTCGCAGTACGCGCCGTCGACGTTCAGTGTGTCGCCGACCTGCCCGCCGAAAAAACTCGCGCCCATGTAGAACGCCGCCTCCAGCAGTTGCCCGAGCGGCGCCTCGCGCTCCTCCTCCGGACACATTAGCGAGCCAGTCGTGATCCAGTAGTCGACGACCGGGTTCCCTGTCAGCTCGGGTCGTTTGCTGTCTCCGTCTCGGAGCGTTTTTTCTGCGCTCTCAGCTCGTCCGTAAAGTCCTGTAGCTTGAGAAAAAACTGATCCACTTCCGCCATCACGTCGCCCGGGTTCAGCTCCCCCCGTTCGATCCCGAGCGCGACCTTTCTTGCCGCGTCGTGAAACGCGATCCTTGCCGGCAGAGACGGGTCCGTCTCCGTCATCTCCTCGTGCGCCAGAGTCGCGAGTTCCGCGTCCCGGTGCGCGAGCCACATTGTCGAGATCGATTGCATAGCCTATCCCCTCCTCGGATTGTTTCGCCATTGCATAGACGCACTGCCGATTGAACGCCGCCGCAGCTTCCGCGAGCAGCTCGGTATATTGTCCTCGAAAGTCGCGGAGCTGTTTCGCGGTCGTGCCGTTCGCCGCCACCATGCCGGCATAGAACAGCAACCGGATCACGGGCGACTCCCGCGCCTCGGTGAGCGGGATCCCCTCGTGGATCAGAGCGTCCAGCATTTCGGCGAACGCCTGATCGGGAGGTCGCGACTTGTAATCGATCTGCATTGTTAGAAGTTACGCGGTCGACTTGCGCTGGAACTTCCCGCGTATGTCGTCCAGCTCGGACAGCAGCCCGGCGGGGACGTGCACTTTCGCGCGCCGGATCTTGCCGGCCGGAATGTCGTTCGCGCAGTACGGCCCGAACTCGATCGATCGGTAGGCGTCGTCCGTCTTGGCGAGCGTTAGCGACAGCATCCAAAAAAATCCGGTGTGCTTGTCGATGCGACAGACGACGCATTTCGATCCGATCAGAAATCGGTTCGAGCTGCTCTCGATAATGAAACCTGCGCCACGCCTGATCATGTTACGACCCCCGCCCATTGCAGAACCAACAGCAGCACAGAGCCCGCGAGTAGTGCGAGTCCCGACGCGTCCTGCTCGTTCACCTTGCGCAAGTGCAGCCGGAGGTAGACGGCGAACGTCGTCGTCCCGAGTCCGACAATGACCCACGGCGAAAATATCGCGGCGATCATGCGAGGAGGTCGCGAACGCGACGAGGCTTTTCAGAGGTCAAGTCGGCCGGCATGGGAGCCGCGCCGTAGAATTTTGTCGTGTGTTTCATCGCTCGATTTCCTTCGGGTATGTGTTAATCCCGGTCGAGTATAGTCTCGACCGCCCTCGGGAAAACGTGCACAGTTCACACTCTCGCGATCCTGTCGATCAATCTCGACCCGGTGCATGAGCCAGACGATCAACGGTTTTGCCTGCGCGCGTTCAATAATTTCTCGCGTCGATTGCCGGCGTCGGTGAGGTTTTCGCCCTTCACGAGTCGCACGAGGATCACTCCCCAGTCGCGCAGAGCCGGCGCCATTGCGAACCGCACGACGAGCAGCGCGACGCCGAGCCAGAACACAGACTGAAACCAGTACATTGATTCGCTGATGCACACGAACTCGCCGCACAAGTCGTCGGGGGTCACGCTGAAAAATTCGTCCATCACTGCTCCTCGCTCTTGGCGTCCGCGATTTCCGCGCACGCGTGTACCGGGCAAACGCCGATCTTGATCGCCTCGATCGTGACGACGCCGACGCCGAGGCTCTGATTCTCCGCGTCGGGGAATTCGATCCCGCCGGCGATCGTGACGTCGACCCCCATCTCCGACAGCAAGTCGTCCGCCTCCAGCCAGAGCGCGTATGCGTGCGCCGCCTCGCGGATCTTTTGCTTAACCGCGACCGCTAATACCTTGTCACTGATCTCGCCGAGCTGCAGGTCGAGCGCGAGCAGTCGGTGCCGCCCCCGTCTGGAATTATAGAGACCGCTCACAGCAGATCCCGCTCGCCGCGCACGGTCTCGATGTAGACGCGCACATTGCGCCCGGCTCGTGACTTTCGACGTCGACCGGAATCGACGATTCGTTTCTCCAGCACGAGACAGCGCAATCGCCCGCTGATCGTCTGGTGACGGAAACCGTGCCGGACCTCCAGCTCGTCGCACGTCACGCCAAGTCGACCGGATTTCCGGACGAGGCGGTGCGCTTTGTTCGTCAGCGACTCGGCGCGCGGTTCGAGTTTGTGCGCGCTCTCCTCGCTGGTGCCGTGGTCGCGAACGTGCGGAACCGGGATCCGCTTTTTCGGCAGCGGTGGATCGCCGAACAGCTCGCCGGTGCGGTCGTCGCCGTTGCGTCTGAACCCGCCGCGCTTCACTTGCCGTCGGCCTGTCCCGGCTTGTCCTGCCCGGCGAGATGCTGCAGCAGTATCGCCGCGCCGCCGGCGTTGTTCCGGCAGAACGCCGAGAGGTAGAGCAGGTCGGCGCTCCCCTCGCGGAGTTTGCGCAGGACCTCGTCGCGGCTCGGGACGGCAGCAGTCCACGCCTCGCGCCGGTTCGGCTGGGGTCGTGCTCGTGGCGGTCCGTCTGCTTGGCTCATGTTCTGCCCTCCTCGTTAGTAGTTACGCGGTCGACTTAACCCCTGCAGTGATCCCCCGGTCTCGGCGCCGGCGCAACCCCCTCCCGCAGTCGCAGCGAATCGCGCAGCGAAATCGCAGCCGCCGAGCACAGCGAGGCGGATCTTCCGGGCTCCCGCTGGAGCCCTCGCGCGCACGCCCGCGTAGCGAACCCGACGGGATATACACTCTGAAAGGGAGTGTATATCCCGGGAAACCCCCTTTAGGGGGTTTCAGGGTTCGCGCTTTGAGACACGACGACCGGGTTTCTGGTCGACATAAGATCGCCCCGTTTTTTACTGGTAAACGCCTAGTAACTCGACCCGGAATTTTTGCGCGACCGACAAAGGCTTTTTTTCTATTTCTGGTCGCCCTCCTATTCCATGTCGTCGCCGCGCATGAACGAGTCGAGCGCCTCGTGTGTTCCGACTGCGTCCTCTAGCGTTTCGTCTGCGTCGGGACCTGCGTCGGGATCGCCGGCTTTCTCCTCGTCGGTTGCGGGTCGACTTGATATTTTGCCGTCTCGTGACGTCGTGATCACACTGATCGACGGTGCGCCGCCTTGCGGGTACTCGAACGCCATAACGAGCGCGTCC
>SDBS01004184.1_pt1 | contig 14149 bp, 13 predicted proteins | sample 2277091 | NCBI WGS metagenome assembly SDBS01 (sample SAMN10404972, study PRJNA504765) | marine sediment metagenome | isolation source: marine sediment core GS10_PC15, 163 cmbsf | place: Arctic Ocean: Southern Knipovich Ridge | collected 2010
AGCATACCGTAAATTAGCGCTCAAATACCATCCTGACCGTAACCCCGACAATAAGCAGGCGGAAGACAAATTTAAAGAGGCTACGCAGGCTTATGAGATACTTTCTGACGCCAAAAAACGTACCCAATATGACCAATTTGGCCATGCTGGACCGGAAGGAATGGGAGGTGGTACTAATTACACCGATATGAATATGGACGACATCTTTGAAAACTTTGGTGATATCTTTGGTTCTATGTTTGGTGGCAATACCCAAAAAAGAAAACAAACTGGTCCCGAACCAAAAGCTGGTCTTGACCTTGGCAAAGAATTCGTTATCACCCTTAAAGATGCATTTCTTGGCATAAAGAAAGATATCAGTTATTATCGTTTTTTTGTTTGCGAAACATGTAAGGGACAAGGAACACAAACAAAAACAAAACCACAAGCATGTTCAACCTGTAAGGGGCAAGGACAAGTCCGGTACAAGCAAGGGTTTTTTATGTATGCACAAACCTGTAGCAATTGTGCGGGAGAAGGATTTATCATTTCACACCCTTGCCGCAGTTGTAATGGTCAATCACGCGTACAAAAATATGACAAATTCACCGTAACCATTCCAGCCGGTATTTTTGATAATGCTGAACTCAGAATATCTAATAAAGGTGATGCTGGCGTCTACAGTGGTCCTACCGGAGATTTGTATCTAAAAATACGCGTACAAGAAGATAAAAAATTTAAACGGATAAAAGATGATCTCGTTTGCTGGGTAATGCTTACCTACCCACAATTAACACTTGGCTGTCAAGTAGAAATAGAAAGTATTGATGGTACCAAACATACCATTAAAATTCCAAGAGGATGTCAAATTGGTGAACGGATCTTGGTCCCGGGCAAAGGTTTTTTCAAATTACGCAGCAACGTTCGTGGCAACTTAGTAGTTATTACCCAATGTCATATACCAAAAAAGCTTCCACCAACAGCTAAAAAAGCATTGAACTCCTATTCAAAAGAAATTGGCACAACCGTCACGAACGATAAAGATGGTTATATTGCAAGCTTTTTCAAGAAGTTTCTTGGTTAAGGAACAGCTTAAACACTCATTTTACGTTTCCGTAAGCTTTTTTGAGAAATGAGCGGACGAGATTTTTTTTCCATACCAATTTTATGAAGCACATGATAAAAAAAATCGCGATCAGGACCTTTCACGACTGCTTGCTCATGCGCTTCTGCTAACGCTACTGGATAACCATGCCCCTTCATAGATTGATCGAGCACGGCGCAAGCAATGAAAGAAACGAGGTTTTCATCGTGCGCTATCCATGCAGGAATTTCCACACGACCAATTTCGGTTCCGACATGGAGATAAAAAAAGTGAGGTACAACGCAGTCAGGATATTCCTGACTAATATTGCTACGATTTTGAAAAACAATAGATCGTTCAAACGGTTTAAGAAAAAAACGAACAATAGTCGTGTCAATTAGCTTATCAACCATTGCATACAAATCAGAACAGTCAGTATCAAATGCGCATAATTCCAATCGAATAAGATTAAGTAATTCTTTACTTTTCGGCAAACTTATATAGCTGGCCATAGGAATTTGTTCTTCATATAATTGATACAATAATGCATTATAGCTCGCCAAAAATTTCTCGCGAATTGCAATCTCTTTCGATGCCAAGTGCCAAAAGATAAGTGAACCATCGAACAATAATATTATTGCATGATCCTTCTTAATAGTTTTAGTTAATGTCAACCCTGCTTGTAATTCAAATTCTTGTCGACAACAATCGACTAAATCAGCAGAAATACCTATTTCTGCCCTATCTTCACCATAACGAGTAAAAACATGAGGAACTGAATTAAATTTTGCACTGGTAACCGAGGTACCATACGGTAATATAACAGAGCCAATATTAATTAAAAAACAGGAAGCATTATTGTGCCGATCAGGATAGATTTGAGAACCATCCACAGAAACTACCGTATAATGGTCCAAATTTTTGGCAACAGGAATCGCTTTATCAACAATACCCGTCCAACAGGGTACCGGCCATGGTGGATTTTTGATCGCTCGCACTTTATATTCAAATGTTGAGTCAGCCACAATACGCTGCCAGCTACTTCGTGCTATATCATACTCATACGAATAATCAGGAAATAGTTTATCTGCCAGTTGTTGTAATTCCCGTATCACCTTTGAGCGATCAAGCATCACCTACCCTACTGTTATTTATTCAACTCATCTTGGACTTTTCAGTTGAAACCTTTTTATTATAAGTGGCAATTCCTTCTTGCAAGGCAATCAATGGTAACAAGGCACATTTCATTCGTATTGGCCCTAATTGCATACCAATCATACGCATAATAAAATCTTTATCAAGCGCCTTTATTTCGTGTAATACTTTGCCTTTTGCTACTTCAGTCAACATTGAAGCAGTAGCTTGGCTAATAACACAACCTTCCCCTTCAAAAACAAGTTCTTTAATCAGTTCACTTGAGATATGCCCTGCAAACTGTATCTTATCTCCACATGAGGGGTTATACTGCTTGGAAAAAAAACCTGGAGTTGCCAAACTTCCGCGATTACGGGGATAACGATAATGATCGAGTAATAATTCTTGATATATATTCATCATAATTCTAGTCAAACTATTATCTTAGTATACGCTGTCGCAACATAAACAGGAAGCCCCTTTTGGCCAATCTGAGCAAAATAAGCAGTAAAAAGCGATACAATTAGCAAAAAAAAAAGAACTTTGCTATAATGTTTCAATAAAACTGCTAAAAAATTCAATTAACTGGCAGATTTTTCATTAAACTTATTCATTTACTTTAACTTTATGCGAGGGAACTATATGCGGTATATTGGCTATTTTTTATTACTATTTTTTTATGTTTCAGCAAATGTGGTCCATGGTATGGAAGAAGAGCAACCTCAATTTACACCACATGCTTTGAATGATTATTTCGCCCCCAGTCATTCAAATAAAATAAAAAAATTAACAAAAAAATTACCGTTACAAAAAAAAACAGACAACCCTTCTTATTGTAAATTTACTCTTGAGTGCCCCTCTTGTAAGAAAAAGATTCACTCAACTGTAAGGAGTGATCTTAACTATAGAATTGACAAACATTTTGAATCAACATGTAGATTAACTGAAAGAAAAAGAGCCCAGGCTCTAGAAAAAATAGTTGAACCAGAAAAAATTTACAAGATTAAGATACCGTGCCCCTTTCAAACATGTCCCGCTACTCTAACATCTTACAGAAGGAAAAATAAATTAAGGCCAAGGTTATTGTCACACTTCAACAAAAAGCACAAGAATGATCAAAAACCATATCAAATACGTAAATTAACCCAAAAAGCAGAAAGCTTTAAAGAATACTTCAACGAATTCGGTACAACTGACTCTATTCCTAATCCTAATAAAAAAAGAAAACTACAGCATTCAGGACAGGCATTATTATCCGGAAAAAGAAAAAAAATTCCCAGTAAACCTGGTAAATTAACTAATTAATCGATAAACTCCTTACTCTATAGTTTGTATCTTGCACTTCACTTTATAAAAGGAACTATATGCGACCTATTGGCTATTTTTTATTACTATTTTTTTGTGTTTCAGCAAATGTGGTCCATAGTATGGAAGAAGAAGAGAAACCTCAATTTACACCACATCCTTTGGATGATTATTTCGCCCCCAGCAATTGTTTTCAACCTTTTCCTAACACTTCAACAAATTTTTCGCAACCCACCAACCTTTCTAATCCAAACAGACCCTATAATCTTCAACTTCAACAAACAAGGAATAGCGCATGTCTGGATGATTTCAGAACTGCACCGCAAAACCAAGTCACTCGATCAGTAAATAGAGGGTTAAGAACAAGAAAATTTATGCCCCAGAACGCAACTACAGAAATACTCCTCAAAACAAAATGTTCAAGACCATCAAGTAAAACGAAACAATTAATAAAATTAATAATAAAATCACCGTTACAAAAAAAAACAGACAACCCTGCTTGTTGTGAATTTACTCTTGAATGCCCCTCTTGTAAGACAAAGATTCACTCAACTGTAAGGAGTAATCTTAACTATAAAATTGACAAACATTTTAAATCGATATGTAAATTAAATAAACAAGAAATAAACCAGACTCTAAAAAAAATAGTTGAACCAAAAAAGATTCATAAGTTTGCCATGCCTTGCCCCTTTAAGAAATGTATATTTATTCAAAAAATCAACAGAAAAAAAAGTGGATTAAGATTAAGGTTATTAGCACACATTGATTCCCGAATACACTCAGACAATCCCGAAAAAGCAAAAAAGCGTAAACTAATCGAAACCAAAGAAAGCTTTAAAAAATACTTCAACGAATTCGGTACAACTGACTCTATTCCTAATCCTAATAAAAAAAGAAAACTACAACATCAGGACAGGCATTATCACCCGAAAAAGAGAAAATAAGACGGAAAAATTTCTCGGATAAGTTTAAAAAATCGATAAAATTGGCGAAAAAAAGAAAAAAAAATTCCCAGTAAACCTGGTAAATTAACTAATTAATCGATAAACTCCTTACTCTATAGTTTGTATTTTGCACTTCACTTTATAAAAGGAACTATATGCTACCTATCGGTTATTTTTTATTACTACTTTTTTGTATTTCAACAAATATGACCCATAGTATGGAAGAAGAACAACCTAAACCAGTTGACAAAGCTGCAACAATGCTCCTTGCGCTAAAAGGTCCAACATCGTTGAACCCAATCCAAAAATTACCGTCACCAATAAAAACAACCGACCCTGATAATTATAAATTTACTCTTAATTGTCCCTCTTGTAAGAAAAAGTTTGCCACAACTAGAGAGTCTGATCTTAAATTTGATTTTAAAAACCATTGTGAATCGATATGTCAATTAACTAAAGAAAAAATAGACCAGGCTCTAAAAAAAATAGTTGAACCAAAAAAGATTCTTAATTTTACCATGCCTTGCCCCTTTAAGGAATGCACGTTTATTCAAAAAACCAACAGAAAAAAAAATGAATTAAGGTCAAGGTTATTACAACACGTTGATTCCAAAATACACTCAGACAATCCCGAAAAAACAAAAAAGCGTAAACTAATCGAACCCAAAGCAAGCTTTAAAGAATACTTCAAGCAATTCGGCACAACTGACTCTATTCCTAATCCAAATTTTATTCCTAATCCTACACCAAGAAACACAGACAACCTTGCTGATTGTAAATTTACTCTTAAATGCCCCTCTTGTAAGAAAAATATTACCACATTTAGAAAGGCTAGTCTTAAATTTAATTTTAAAAGACATTATGAATTAATATGTCCATTAACTCGTAAATTAATATGTCCATTAACTAAAGAAGAAATAAACCTGGCTCTAGAAGAAATAGTTGAACCAAAAAATATTCGTACGTTTATCGCGTCTTGCCCCGTTAAGGAATGCGAACTTATTCCAAAAGCCAAAGAAATAAGTAAATTAAAGTCAAAGTTATTAGCACACATTGATTCCCGAATACACTCAGACAATCCCGAAAAAACAAAAAAGCGTAAACTAATCGAAACCAAAAAAAGCTTTAAAAAATACTTCAACAAATTCGGTACAACTGACTCTATTCCTAATCCTAATAAAAAAAGAAAACTACAACATTCAAATAACTGCTAAAAAATTAGCTGATTTGACCAAATTATTAACATCTTTTGCTAATAAATTCATGTAAATGCTATACTAAATTATAATAAATAATTTCTAAATAGAATTAATGAATATTTTATGAAAAATAATTTAACATATCGAGCAAAATATTTCCTCGTTGCACTCACTTTTATGCTTTCTTGGTCGATACAGAGCGCCAAGATTATTTTTGATTTAGGCAATGTACTCATTAACACCCATTCCATTGCTGCGTTTAAAATGTTGGGCATAAGAAATGTCGTTGGGTGTATGTTTTCAATGCGCTACTTTAACCCAAAAACTATGAAAACAATGTTAAATCGCAAACTTTATGAAATACTCAATAAAGAAGAAATAGTAGAACAACTCATCACCACTCCATGCAATAAAGATGAGATCAAAGATCCCAATGGCACTATTTTACCGGTTGTCATGTGTGCCTGGCTTGAGGGAACCATTCCATGCGAAACAATCAAAACAATAGTCAGTTACACGATAGATATGCATCCAGAATGGTTTAACTGTCCGGCAGAACAACGTATGGTAAAATCAATTAGCCACCTGCTGTTTACTCCTGAAAAAATATGCCGTATTATGAAATTTAATACAAATGCTATTAAGTTTGTAAAAAAATGTAAAGCAAAAGGACATCAGGTCTATGTTTTGTCAAATTGGGATAAGGAATCATTTTCTTTATTGCAAAAAAAATATCCCGACATATTTGCTCTTTTTGATGGCATTATCATTTCAGGAGAACATTGTTGTGCAAAACCGAATAAAAAAATCTATCAAAAGCTCATTAAACAATACAACTTAAACCCAAAAGAATGTCTATTCTTTGATGACCAATTAGAAAACCTTGTTACTGCAAGAGAATTTGGCATTGCCACCATTCATTGTAAGAATAATAAAAAGTTATTCGGTTCAAAACGAAATCTTGTTTTAATAGACCACTACCTTTTAAATAGGTAAAAACCTCAAAATTATTTATCTTTAACTGCTTTATATCGTTGTTGCATGTAGGTAACAATAACTGGAAGTAAGGCAAGGAAAGCAAGAAAGAAAAACACCAGCAGCATGTTAAAAGAAAAAATATCACTTACTGCTTCAATGTTATTAAGTTGTTGTCCGGCAAACGTGAATACAAGTGACCCGGGTAAAATACCAATCGCTGTTGTCCATATAAAAGTCAATAACGAAAGATTCGTCAAGCCAGCAAGAATATTAACTAAAAAAAAGGGAATAATGGCAATGAAGCGAATTACTAACAAATAGTTACTCCCATACTGTTCCATTGATTTATTGAATCGTGCTAATTGTACCGCGTATTTTTGTTGGACAGTATCGCCAATAAGATAACGCACGAGCAAAAAAGCAATGGTTGCTCCCATTGTTGCGCCAATGTTGGTATAGAATGTTCCAGCAATTATGCCAAATAAAAATCCACCTGCTACGGTCAAAATCGCCCCAATTGGCAGAGAAAATGCAACCGCAGTAATATAGCAACTGATATAGAAAAGCACCGCCAGTAAATAATGGTTGGCTATCACTTGTTGTAAATAATCGCGATGCATTTTTAATTGAGCAAGACTAACCCATTCGGTAATCCCAGAAAATCGAACCATTATAATAATGCCCACAAGTATAAAGAGGACAACAAGCTTTTTATTCATAAAAACCACTCTCTTATTTTAACGAAATTTACGTAAAAATAGCGGCAGTAGCACTACTAATATTAATATCACAAAAACAATAAGAATCGACGGCGAAAATACATCCCGCACTGACTCAATTACTCCGAGCTGTCGACCTGCTAATGTGTAGACTAACAAAGAAGGGAAAGAGCCAACCAAACTTGTCCAGATAAAAACCCAAAGTGGCACATTGGCAAGAGCTGCCAGTGTATTCACAACAAAGAAGGGGAATATCGTAGCAAATTGCAAAATTAATAAATAACTTGCCATGCCATAAACGGTTACTTGTTTATTAAATTGTTCAATTTTTTTATGAAAATAAAGACTGACGGTATTTTTTAGTACATATCGCACGACCAAAAAAGAAATGGTTGCGCCAACAGTCGCACCAATGAGTGCATATAATAGTCCAGGCATAACACCAAATAAAAAACCGCCAACTATGGTAAGTGGTGGTGTGGCTGGTATAAAACAAGCAATTGCTCCCAGGTAAATGCTCAGATATATAGCAACTGAAAGCCAATAATGATTTTTTACCAATTGCTTTAAATAATCTCTATTGTTTTTTAATTGCTCAAACGTTAAATAATCCCCAATACTAAAATAACGGAATAAAATTATGACAAAAAGCAATAGCAACACGACAACAAGCGCTTTTTTAACCGTCTCTTTCACCCATTTCCTCTATAATATCCTGCTCTATTATTTTGTTTTTAAAAATAGCCATTTTAACCATCGAATCACAATATTTCGTTCTAACTTATCAAGATAGGCAGATTTACCCACGAGCCAATTCAATTCTGCATAGGTTGGGTAGGCATGAATCACCGTATGCAAATCGGCAAGGCGCATCCCTTTTGTTTTTGCTAATTGTATCTCATGAACAATATCACCCGCACGTTCACCAATAATATGCAGACCGAGTATATTATCTTTTTTATCAGTAATAACCTTTATTAATCCCGTCGTGGTACCATCTGTATGTGCTCTATCTATACTATCGTAAGAACGACGATAGACATGGATGGCATTACCATATTTTTCACGTGCAGCCTGCTCAGTCAATCCGGCCGTTGCAAGTTCTGGTGCACTAAAGGTCACCCAAATTACATTGGTGTAATCAACAGATTTTTTAAAAAAAGGAATAAGGGCATTGCGTGTCGCTATCACTGCCTGATACCATGCCATATGACTAAATAGATACGGACCAACAACATCCCCACACGCATAAATAGTTGGTGCGGTGGTACGCAAATTTTTATCAACAACAATACCGTTTTTATCAACGTTAACCTGTGCATTATGCAGTGCTAAGTCAGCAATATTTGATTTTCTTCCGGTCGCTACTAATAATGTTTCTGCTGCTATATTTTCTATCTTACTGTCACGAGCACCGGTCAATATAATACTACTATTTTTTTTCGTTACTTTTGTTGCACGCATTCCGGTCAAAATATTTACCCCTTCTTGTTTCATGATTTCAGTCAAAAGGGTAACTAATTCTGCATCTTCTCTGGGTAAAATACGGTCTTGCATTTCAATCAACGTAATCTCTACCCCCAACCGATTGAGTGCTGATGCCATTTCGACACCAATTGGCCCAGCGCCTAAAATTACCATTGATTTTGGTAAAGTTTTAAGGTCAAATAACGTCTCATTTGTCAAATAATTAACCTGATCAATACCATCAATTGGCGGTATCAATGGAGAAGAACCAGTTGCAATGATAATCTTTTTTGCTGTGATTACGTTATCGTCAAGTTGTATACGATAAGCATCTAAAAAGCTTGGTATACCAAATAATACTGTTATTCCTTCCTGTTCAATACGTTCTGGTGTATGAGTTCTGTATACTTGCTCTACTACTGCTCGCACATGATCCATTACCATTGTCGTATCAATTAATACTTCATTTGTTGTTTTAAGACCAAATTTTTTCATCTGTTGAGTTTGAAATGCGATTTGTGCTGATTTGATCAATGTCTTGCTTGGCACACAGCCAGTCCAGGTACATTCACCCCCAAGTCGACCTGTTTTTTCTATCAATACAACCCGTTTGCCAAATCCTCGTGCCATTTTTGCTGCCGTCAGCCCACCAGCGCCACCACCAATAACAGCAACATCATAATCAAATTTCATTATCTCGCCTTTTTACAATTTTGCATGTTATTTTACTCTAATAAAAAACGGACCTGGACACAATTAGTTTATATGAAACATCTTTCTGATTATTTTTTTCAAGCAAAAATTAAGCTTCTACCATTTCAGCCACTCGATTACAATCAGAAATACTACTATCGAACAACCCGAAGCAAGATTGTTCTTTTGTTAGTTTTTTTAACTGTTTACGCCTGAAATCATTAGTAGGTAAAATAGTTCCAACCACCCCAAGTAACAAATCCATTTTTTCATGGAGAGAATCATTTGATTGTTGAAAGCTATCCATTTTTGCTGAAAGTTTATCTATCTTTTTAGACGAACTTAATATTTTTTTTAGCTCACTTATTTCATCTTTACATAAATTCATATTTTGTAATAAAAGTTTGACGCTATCACTATCCTCATCAAATTTTCCTTGAAAATTAGTAATTCTCTTTAATAATTCTTTACGATCTTTTTCAGCAACATCCATTTTTTTATTTATCTCCATTAATTCCCCTGCTAACTCTTTCTGACTTGCTTGTTGAGATTCGCTCAACTTACTAACCTGCTGCTTGGTAGCCAGCGTATTTAACAGCTCTTTAGCAGCAGTCTGTCCTTTTTGTAAATCGCTAACACTTCTATCAATAGTATCAAATCTCCCGCGTGCCTCTTTCCCATTTTCCGTTAGTTTAGTTTGTACAGCATCAGTCTTTCCACCGACCGTACTAACTTCTTTTTTTACTTCTTTTACCCTCTCTATTAATTCCTTAACCTTTTTTTTTAATTCTTTCACTTCTTTCCAAACTTTTTCTCGTTCAGTATACCAGTCCCAACTTTTTTTAATGCCATAACCAGTAAGTCCGACAGCAGCGACAATCTTTGCAACAGGAGTAATAAGACTACTAAATTCTAACAAAAACCCTTTCATTACCCCTGCTTTAGTCACCCAAAAAGCAAGGGCTCCTGTTGTTACCACAGCGTTAATTTTTGACTCTGTTGAATCTTTGGTATCATCAGCATAAATTATTTGTGATATGAACAATAACAGCAAAAACAATACTCTTGTTTTCATTCCCTGCTCCTTTTATTACTATTTTTATTTTTATATCGTTTTAATCTATCCCTTTTAAAAACAAGGAAAAAGTATTTATACTCTACAGTATATTCACTCGACATAAAAAGATGCTATGGTAACAAAATTAAGATTAAACTTATCGTTAAAAAAGGAAAAAGATGATTGAAACACATATGCGGACCAAAGTACAACCCTTTTTTGACAAAGTAGGCCATACTGTTTGTATTCCCTATCATATTTCTCCTAATATGGTAACATTGGCTGCATTTATTACTGGCATAGTTGCTGCACTATTTATCTGTGCTGATTGTCTATTACTTGCGTTATTGTTTTTATTACTTTCAGGAATGTGTGACATACTTGATGGCACGGTCGCACGTATAACTAATCAATCACAAAAAGTAGGGGCGTACATAGACTTGATTTCTGATCGTATGGTTGAAGCAGCTATTATTTTAGGTTTTACGCTCCTTTATCCGCAACACTATCTTGCCTACATCGTTTTTTTCGTCGCGGTATTACTTCATTTTTCTACCTTCGTTGCTGCCGGAGCACTTTTCCCCAACATGAGTAAAAAAAGCATGCACTACGACCGCAGTATTGTGGAACGTGCAGAAGCATTTGTTATCTTTGCATGCATGATGCTTTTCCCATATTTTATTTTTGAACTTCTCATGTTTTTTAACATAATAGTTATCATTGCAGGGCTAACTCGCTTTGTCCGTGTACTTGATTACGCAAAAAAATTTGATTCATAATTACTCAGCAATCTTGTGTTTAATAAATCAAATTCGCTAACCTATTATTAAACTCTCTAAAAAAAGGGGACCGTATGAACCGTTATAAAATTATCACGCTCCTATTTACTATCATTATCACACCAACAAATTTTTATCCCCGTTCTTTAACAAAACCCACCACTATTATATTTGACATACCTGGTGTCTTGTTTAAAGAAAATAGAGCAACCCTTCGACAAAAAATTGGTATTCGTTCTTTAGCAAGCTATGCAATAACACACTGGAAAAATCCTTCCACCGTATGCTTTGATCTACTTGAAACGATGAGTAAGCACCCTGCACACCAACCATCCGTTCTGTTCAAAGTTAAGGGAAAAATTATGCCACGCTGCATTGTTGAATGGCAACAAGGATACAAAACATGTGATCAAGTCTGGACTGAACTTGTCAATTTTATCAAACAGATGGCACAGCAAAATTATTTTAGGAGTATACAAGAGAAAAATTTAACCCAACATATTTTAAAGCTTATTTTTGATACCCAACAATTAGCAGAATTAACCAAGCCAGTCATGCCAATGATAGACCTTGCTAAACAATTAAAAGAAGCTGGTTATCAGCTCCTGCTTCTGGCGAACGTCCCCCATGAATTATATAGCACAATCAAAAATATTTACCCGGAAATTAGCGAACTTTTTGACGGAAGTATTGTCTCTTGCCAAACTCATATACTCAAGCCAGATAAGCAAATGTTTAAAAAACTTTTAGATACCTATCAACTTAATCCAGATCAATGTATTCTCATCGACGAAAAAGAAGAAAGTGTTGCTGCCGCACAAGAACTTGGCATTCGTGGCATCACCTACAAAAAAACATCTCTGCTCATCCAAAGACTAAAAGAACTGGGAATAATCACCAACTAGCTGCTTTTGTCAAACTTTAATATGCTCAACAAATAATTACTCGAGGCTAAAACATAAGCATTAACAACAAAATTAAGCCATTGTTTGTTTTGAACATAAGCTGGCACTACCCCTTTGTATAATTTCATATACCAATCAGACAATAATAATGATTTAATAAAGCGCCACGCTACTTTATCACGTGGATAAGCGATAGTTGTATAAGCAAGATCACACCCATATAACGTAATCATTTTAGCCCATGAATTTGTTTGCCATGAAGCGGCAACTGCTTCTTTGGCAATTGTTCGAACCCAATATCCTTTCCTGAGTAGATCAAGTAAGGGATCAATTAATTGCCTTGCAACTGGATCACTAATAATTTTTATCTTTCTTTGAACTGATAGACCCTGCCCTGCCGTTCGGGCAACAACTTTATAGGTACCATCTGGTAGTAATGCAATCCATTTATATAGATCATCTATTTCTAATGTTGAACATATATTTTCATGCAGTCCTTCTAGGACTGGGATTTCCACATAAATTGGCTCATTAAACCAATCACGCCAAGACTTCTTTTTTGGAATTGCGATAGACAAAGATATGGTCGTGAATAAAAACAGTATAAAAAATAGTTTACAAAAAATATTTTTTTGCATTACAACCACCATTAATAAAAACCTTTAGCCCATTTTTATTTAAAATAATAAGATAATTCGCCTACGGCATTAATTAACCTGTCAACCTCTTGTATCGTGTTATAAAAATAAAAGCTTGCCCGGAGTGATGCATGGTAACCTAATTTTTTAGCCAATGGCTGTGCACAATGATGCCCTGCCCGCAAGCTAATACCTTTGCTATCGCAATAAGCTGCCCCATCATGCGCATGGACCCCATCCACCATAAAACTAACCAGGTGACCTTTTTTAAGTTCTTCCACCGGACCTAAAATTTTCACTTGTGGTATTGCAGACAGTCCATCAATAAGTCGAGCAGACAGTTGTGCTTCATAAGTTTGCAATTTGGTAAAATCAACATTCGCAGTAAGATAATCAATCGCAGCACCAAAACCAATTGCTTGTGCAATAGGTGGCGTGCCTGCTTCAAATTTTTGAGGGGAAGATAACCACTCTGCTTTCTGCCAATCAGCTTCAAATACCATGCCACCACCCTGAGTATAGGGGGGAATTATGTCATGGAGTTCTTTCTTTATATACAAAACACCAATACCCGTTGGCCCTAACATTTTATGAGCCGAAAAAGCCAAAAAATCGCAATCTAATGTAGCTACATTAATAGCTTGATGGGGAACTGATTGTGCAGCATCAATCAATACCTTCGCACCAACTGCTCGGGCATAATCAATAATTTTATCAACAGCATTGTGGGTACCGAGCGCATTTGATACCTGCGTTACTGCTACTAATTTAGTTTTTTTTGTAAATAATGTATCTAATGTAGAAAGGTTAAGAGTACCATCCGGCAAGACTGGAATAAATTTAAGCTGTGCTCCTTTTTGCTGTGCTACCCGTTGCCATGGTAATAAATTGGCATGATGTTCAAGCTCAGTCACTACTATTTCATCACCTGCCTTAATATGTTCAGCCGCCCAGGTGCCGGCGACAAAATTGATACTCTCTGTCGTTCCCCGGGTAAAAATAACTTCTGTCGGATCTTGTGCGCCAATGAACCGTGCTACTTTTTGCCGCGCCTGTTCATACAATGTCGTTGCCTGTTCAGCAAAAGTATGGGCGCCTCGATAGATATTTGCATTATTGGTACGGTAAAAATGCATAATAGCATCAAGTACCTGTTGCGGCTTTTGCGTTGTTGCAGCGTTATCAAGGTAGCATAATGGATGCTGATTAACCATTTGCTGCAGAATAGGGAAGTCATTTCGTAATTTATTGAATTTTTTCATAATTAA
>SDBS01004186.1_pt1 | contig 14146 bp, 13 predicted proteins | sample 2277091 | NCBI WGS metagenome assembly SDBS01 (sample SAMN10404972, study PRJNA504765) | marine sediment metagenome | isolation source: marine sediment core GS10_PC15, 163 cmbsf | place: Arctic Ocean: Southern Knipovich Ridge | collected 2010
CATTTTCTCCTTCTCCCCGGTTAACTATTTATCTAACCTGGGATTAATGTACCATATTTTGGGTTACATTTCATATGGCAGAACCAGTTACCCTTCGGTTACATTATATATGACTTGATGCGGGGGGTTGACATAAAGAAGAATTTATTGTATAATTAAAACGATTCAATATTGAATCGTTTTAGGATGGAAAAAATGGCCACAATAAAGGATGTTGCCAGGCTAGCTAGAGTGTCACCAGCTTGTGTCTCTTTGGTTCTCAATAACAAGTCCTATGTTAGCCAAAAAACTAAACAGAGAATCTGCAAGGCCATTAAACAGCTGAACTATCGACCAAATATTATTGCCCGGAGCCTTCGTAAAAAAGAGACCAACAGCATAGGTTTGGTTATTTCTGATATTAGCAATCCCTTTTTCCCTGAAGTGGCAAGAGGCGTTGAGGATGCAGCCAGAAAGTACGGTCTTAGTCTTGTTTTATGCAATACCAACGCAGATCAGTCTCTAGAGAGGAAACATATTGATGTTTTACTTGCCAAACAGATCGACGGCTTAATTCTGACTTCAGCTAGGAGCGAGAGCCATTTAGAACAATATATCAAAGAGAATTGTTACCTAGTGCTGGTTAATAGAGAGCTCTTACCAGGCAGACTTGACTTTGTTGGGATCGATAATTTAGCCTCTGCTAAAATGGCCGTTGATCACCTCATAAAGTTGGGTCACCGGAGGATTGCTTTCATTAGGGGAGAACCAGCATCCTCAGCGAGCTTTAGAAGATATGAGGGATACAAACTAGCCCTAGAGCAAGCCAAAATGTCCTATACAGATAATTTTGTCAAAACAGGATATCTGAGATACGCTGGCGGATACCAGGCAATGGAATCCCTCTTACAGGCCCGTCCTTATCCTACTGCTGTTTTCTGTGCAAATGACATGATGGCTCTGGCGGCAATAGATGTCTGCTTGCTTAAGGGAATAAGAATACCCCAAGATCTGGCCATAGTTGGATTTGACGATATATGGGTAGCATCTCTAAGGAATATCCAGCTTACTACAGTGCATCAACCTAGGTATCTCATGGGGGCAAAATCCGTTGATTTGCTGATTGAGATAATAACGGGCAAGAGAACCCAGGCAAAAAGGGTCATACTTCCAACAAAGTTGGTTGTGAGAGAAACCTGTGGAGCAAGTCTCTAGAGAAGAAAAATGACTGAATTCAGGACTTCGGAACAGGCTGTAGCTTTGGTTCAGAATGGGATGACTCTGGCCACAGTAGGTTTTACAATGATGGGGATTGCTGAGGATGTCCTACAGCAAATCGAGCAAAGCTTCCAAGAAAAAGGGGCTCCGCAAGGCTTGACAATTATACATGCTGCAGGACAGAGTGACACAGAAAATGGTATAGAACATCTTGCCCATGAAGGATTAGTAAAGAGGATTATAGGCTCTCATTGGGGTCTTGCTCCACGTATGGCCAGGCTTATTCGTGAGAATAAGACTGAAGCCTATGCTCTGCCGCAGGGAAGAATTGTCAACCTTTATAAAGCAATGGCTGGAGGCGCACCCGGCCTACTATCTCCCATTGGCCTTGATACTTTCGTTGATCCCGTGATTGAGGGAGGCAAGGTTAATGAACGGACCAGGAAGTGTGAGGATTTGGTGGAAAGAGTTCAAATAGGAAGTAAGGATTACCTTTTATATAAAGAGATACCGATCGATGTAGTTCTTATCCGTGGAACTTACGCTGATGAGAAGGGAAATATATCAATGCAGGAGGAAGCAGTCAAATTAGAGGCATTATCCGCTGCTCTAGCTGCCCGTCGGTTCGGTGGAAAAGTCATTGCGCAAGTAAAACGGCTTGCCAAGCAGGGATGTTTGCACCCTAAGGAGATTGTGGTTCCCAGTATTTTTGTAGACGTAGTGGTTGTTGCGCAAAATCAGGAGAATACCCATCGTCAGTCAGCTATCAGCTTTTATAATCCTTCCTATTGTGGCGAGATGAAGGCACCCGAGATTAACTTCCAATCAATTCCCTTGAACCTACGCAAGATAATAGGGCGCCGGGCTATCTTGGAGATAAATCCTGGAGAAGTGATAAACTTGGGTATAGGCATACCTGGAGATACGATTGGACCCATTGCTGCAGAAGAAAGAATCCTCTCCGAATTCGTGCTCACTGTAGAATCGGGCGTCATAGGTGGGGTGCCCATTGGAGGACGTGATTTTGGGATTTCTAGAAACCCTGATGTCATAATAAATCACATGGACCAATTTGATTTCTACACTGGATGTGGAGTGGACATAACCTTTGTGGGAGCAGCTGAGGTTGACGTAGAGGGCAACGTCAACGCGAGCAGATTTGGGTCTAAGGCAGCAGGCTGTGGGGGTTTCATCGATGTCACACAAATGGCAAAAAAGGTCGTTTTTTGTTTCCCTTTTACTCTCGGTAAAACTATTACTAAAACGTCAGACGGTAAACTAGATATCTTGCAGAATGGAAAACCCGATAAATTTGTCCCTCTAGTTAACCACATTACCTTCAGCGGAAAAAGGGCAAATAGTGTGGGACAGAAGATTATATATGTTACAGAGCGAGCTGTGTTTGAGCTAAGACCGGAGGGATTTACTCTGGTGGAAATTGCACCGGGGGTGTGCCTCAAAAAGGACATATTGGATAAGATGCGTTTTAGACCCAAAATAATTTCTGGATTAAAAGAAATGGATGCAAGGATATTTTCAGAGGAACCAATGGGTATGAGGGAGATTTTTGATTCCTCCAACAAAATAACATAAGGATACAAAAATGCGCCTTAAAGATAAGAAAGCGATAGTTACCGGGGCAGCAAGAGGGATAGGAAAGGCCACCGCTTTGAAGCTGGCCCAAGAAGGTGCTGACGTCGTAGTTGCCGATATTAACTTGGATGGTATTCGGCAAGTTAGTAAACAGATAGAGAAGATAGGAAGAAGAGGAATCGCCCAAAAGGTAGATGTTTCCATAAGACAGGAAGCAGAGACAATGGTAAACACTGCAAAGAGAGAGTTTGGTAGACTGGATATTTTGGTCAACAATGCGGGAATAAACAGGGACGCAACACTGCATAAGATGACCGATCAGGAATGGAATCAGGTCCTAGCGGTTGATCTTACAGGAGTTTTCTTCTGCTTCCGAGCTGCAGTAAAAGTGATGCGGGATCAGAAGTACGGCAGAGTTATTAATATAGCATCAGCCAGTTGGATGGGAAATTTCGGCCAGGCCAATTATTCTGCCGCAAAAGCAGGAGTGGTCGGATTATCTAAGACGGGTGCTAGAGAACTAGCAAAAAAAGGCGTTACCGTAAATGTGATTTGCCCTGGCTTTATAGATACTGAGATGACGAGAGCGGTTCCTGAAAAGATCAGAGCTAAAATCATAGAAAAGATCCCCATGGGTGAAGCAGGAAAGCCAGAGGACGTGGCGAATGTTGTCGTTTTCCTTGCGTCCGATGAGGCAAGATATGTCACCGGTTCTATTATAGATGTCAATGGAGGGATGGTGCTTTAGGAGGAAAAAAATGCGTAATAAGAAAGTTGCCATTGTGTCCGCGGTGCGAACAGCCGTGGGAGGATTCGGAAGATCTCTTAAAGATATCTCTCCTGTTGACCTGGGCGCTCTGGTAGTAAGAGAGGCGATCAGAAGGGCAGATCTTTCCCCAGAACAGGTTGGTAGGATAGTTGCGGGTGAGAATATCCAGACTACTCCTCGGGGAGATCCTGCCAGGCATATAGCTTTGAGGGCGGGGCTCCCACTGGAAGTCGATGATTACTCTATTAATATGAACTGTGCTTCAGGGATGAGGGCAACTGTTTGTGGGGCTCAGGATATCCTTTTGGACGAGCGGTATATTGTAGTAGTTGCTGGGACAGAATGTATGAGCCAGGCTCCTTATCTGTTTGACGGGATTAGATGGGGAATTAAGCTGGGAGGTAAAAGGGTCGTGGATTTCTTGGCTGATTATCTGCTAGTGGACGCAGGACCTATGGCTGAAGCTATTGCTGAAAAGTTTAAGATTAGTCGAAGAGAACAGGACGGGTTTGCCTATGCAAGTCATATGAAGGCCATTAAAGCCGTTGACGAAGGAAAATTTGAAGAAGAGATCATCCCTGTTCCAGTGAGAACTTTAAGGGAAAAAACAGCAAACGATTCGATTATGGAAGATAACCTTGTTCCCCTTCCCTTTGAGGTCGAGGAAGAGCAGTTTTTTCAGGTGGATGAGCATCCCCGAAGAGATACCTCCTTGGAGAAACTCTCCTTTCTGAGGCCAATCTTTAAGAAGGATGGAACAGTGACTGCAGGGAACGCTTCGGGAATAAATGATGGAGCAGCAGCCTTGGTATTGGCAGATGTGGAAAAACTGAAGGAGTTGGAGAACAGTCCCCTTGCCTATCTTGCTGGATGGGAAGCAGTGGGAGTTAAACCTCAATGGTTCGGAATGGGGCCAGTAACGGCAGTGAAGAAACTTTTGAGCAAGACCGGCCTGAGCTTAAGGAATATAGACCTCTTTGAGATAAACGAAGCCTTTGCCTCATCAACCATAGCTGTTATCCGTGAACTGGATTTGCCCCCGGAGAAAGTTAATGTAAATGGAGGTGCAATTGCTCTCGGCCATCCTGTTGGAGCCACCGGGGTCATCATGATTGTAAAGCTTATCTCTGAGCTGAGAAGGAGAAAGGTAAGATACGGGATAGCTACTATGTGTGTGGGAAGCGGTCAGGGAATGGCAGTCCTAATCGAATCATTAATCTGACTTAGCTAGCCAGCTAAAATATATTCGATCCTTTGTGTTCCCGTATCGGGGGGGGTCTGCGTGTGTTCGTTGTATTTGTCTGTGTTGCGCTACGTTTCATGTTGAAAATCAAAAAATAAACGAGGTAACGGGAGTTACCTTGGATAGCGTCTATTCTAGTAACACAATATCAATGATAGGAAGAGAAACAAGAAATATATAATGAAGGATCGGCTAAGGTCATGCTAAATGATTCTCACATTTTTGAAAAAATATTTGACTATGTACAAGGCTTGGAAATAATTGACACTCACGAGCATCTTCCGTGTTGCGAAGATGCTCGTGAGAAAGAAGTGGATGTTTTGAAGGAGTATCTAAGTCATTACTTTAGCCAAGATTTGGTTTCTGCTGGGCTAAGAGCCAATGATTACCGAAAGATAGTTGACCATAGGCTTCCTCTCATCAAGCGGTGGAAATTGGTTGAGCCAACAAGAAAAGCTATTTTTAGCGGGCGTTTGTCAATGTATATAGAATATGGCGTACCCTGCATCTGAGCAGTTCTCCCATTTAGCGGTTGTCTGCCAAGAGCGTCTGCGAAAGCTCTCTACGTCCCCCGCGGCACACAAAGTTCTGCGGACAAGAATAACACAACGAAACTTCCTATCCATCATCACGCAGTGTTTCCGTCTCTAAGTAGTCAAGCGATGGACCGTATGCGAGGCATCAGTTTTTGCGTGCAAGTTCTCTTTCATCCCTCTCTAATTGTTTTTGAGCTTGCACAAAATGAGCACATATTTCATCAGCGTATTCCTGAAGAGCAGTACGTACTAACACCCTGTCATAATTCGGTCTCGAGAGTAACAAAGTGACAGTTGTCTGGCCTAAAGATATCGCACAACTCTGCCCAGGATCTGCCAAACCATAATTAGTAGGACCTGCAAGTATTACTTGGGGCTTGTTGTTAAGTAGGCCTAATCTGAATTGAATAGCTTTTGGTCCCGAATGTACATTGTTACAGGCAAGTTTGTACCAAGAGTACATATGTCCCATGCTGACCTCATCTTCAATAGCCTTGAAGCTCCTTCTTCGCCTAGACAGTATGGTTGCCGCCCAACCGTATTGTCCCAGAAGAGCTTCTCCATACTTGTGTGCCATTTCATTCTTTCTTTCTGTAATAGCATTTAGCTGTTCATCCGATAATGGTTCGTAGCCCAACATTCGACAATTATTTTGATATTCCCGGGCTTCTTTGCAATTCTCAACGACTTCATACTCCAAGAACCTTTGTGCCAATGATTGTCCTTTGTCCTTAATGAACATCCCTGTGACTGCGATTTCGTGTAGTGTCCTCCATCAGGCGTGTGCTCCATCGGCATATCCACCTCTCAACAAGACTAGAATTTCATTCGCTACTTGACAACTTCGGCCATGCAGCCTTGTCAGAACTTCGAATAGGTAGTCATTCTTTCTGGCCGCTTTTTTGCGAAATTGGTCATTAAAATCATTTCCCTCGCTTAAGCACTGTTGGACAAATAGCTCCAAATCGACTAGCGGCTGGAACCATCTTTTACTCAATCTTCTTTCGAATTGCTTCTGTTGTCGTCTTACTCTTCTGATATCTCTTTTGCCATTCTGTTTGATCTTATTGAGAAGATCTACAGCACATGGCACTAGCTTGTCCGACATAAACCTGTCCACCGAAGCTGCCAACTCTCGTGTATTTGTCATACCGACACCCCTGTTTTCCAGGTATTTCAGTATGATGCCTAGAAATTTGTCCTCAGAGTCGATTTCCATTTCTGGTCCCTCAAGTTGCATTCTCTGCCATGGACCTTCGCCCACCTCATGACCTGCCCCCATTAATAATACCATTTATTAAGTTATGGTTAACGGAATGATGGCCTCGGGAGCAGGTCAATCCCATTCTGGAGGACTCCAATTCAGGAGTCAATCTATTGAAAGAGAGTTCTTTGTCAATCGAAAACGCAAGTTGGTGTCAATGCAAAGTAATTATGTCACCCTTTCTGCAAAATGAAAATGTCATACCCCTACCGCTAAGGCTTCTATTTGAGAAGGAGCGTATCTTCTCTCTTCTTGAAGAATAATAGGTTTGAAGGGAAGCGTCTGTCCCCGTAACTGATCCCAAGAAAAAGACCAAAGAGAATTTCCCATAAGAGTCCATATGGAGCCCAGTGGAGTCTGAGGCTACTTACTCCAATAGCAGATTGGTGAATTAATGAGTAGATTCCAATATGCCAAATGGCCACTGCGTCGACGTATTTCAACATAAAGATGTTATGTGACCTTACCTGTTTTTATTCTTTGCGCCATTCTTCAACCAAAATGCTTCCGTCAACCAATACTGCAAATATCTCCCGATCAACTAGCCCACATCGTTGAAGGATGTTTCAAATCAAATGGGCAATAGTACGGGGCTAAATGGCAACGGTTACAACGGTCCTGCTTTTTTTGCCTTTATTTCGGGTGGATCAAGAGCAGTAAACTAAATCTAATATCAACAGAGAAAAAGGGACCATGAGGTGACAAGATTATTTCCATTCTCTTACTTGACTTCCGGGGTAGCTATACTAGAATATACTTAGGTGTCAAATTTAGGGAAACTTCTTGTGACCAATTTGTGACCATTCTCTACCAAAATAGGTATAAATACATCGAAATAGATATAAGTAGATATAAATAGAAAATCCTTTACCAAAGCTACTTACAGGTGAAAATACGGGCTAGTTCAGGAAGACAGGAATAGTCTAATTTAGTCCCGAGGGTTCGAATCCCTCCCTCTCCGCCAGAAAGTCGTTGGTTGTCGCTGGTTGCTAGTTGCTCGCAAGAAAAGTTCAAGATATATGGTGCTGGTGGGATTCGAAGCCAACCCGAATGCTTCCAGGGGAAGAAAAGTGAGCTCAGCGAACGGCAGTGAGGGTGGCCGGGTTCGGAGGAGAAGTGGAACGACGGGGGAGAAGGAATCCCTCCCTCTCCGCCAGTGCAACCAATTCGAACTTTTGTGTCTCTCATCCAACAGAGCGAGGGTTTGGATTCTTGTATGGGCGATATAATAGGGTTATATCTTTGTTACGATAGAAAGTGTCTTCAATATGGTGTCTGTACTGTTTATGACTCCTGACAGCTTTTCAACGCCACTTCCTCTTGCATCCGTCGGATTCGTTTCAGTCCCTATCGCAAAAACGCAATTATCCCAAGAACAAGGCCTGCCAATGAACTCGTAACCGCCATTATGACCAGTTTGTTCAGTATTTTCACTCCTCTCGAGTGCATTGTCAATTCTTGACCGTACCGTTCTTCCAATTCAATGAGTTTGCCCAAAGCCTCCGACTGCTTCCCAAAATCTTGAGTGCACTGTTCTTTCAACCTCGTCAGTCTGCCCAGAATCTCTGGACCCCCAATTCTTTTTGAAACCCCGACGATTTCACGACTGGCCTTGACGACTTCTTCCGTTGATTGAATCAGATTGACAAGTCGATCTCGAACTTTGTCTAACTCCTCCGAAGCTGTCCGGTATGAGACACCCTCAGCCTGTAGCTTTTCCAGTGTCTGGACAAGCTTCTCCGCAGCCTCTTCTGCTTTCAAGAATTTCTGAGTCTCTTTTTCCATTCGACCTCCTTTCAGGTTTTGGGATACTGCATGAACTCTCCCCGATTTCGAAACACTTGTTCCAGCACATTTTCACAATATGATAAAGTCATTGTTGAGAGCGAGAATTCGATCTTTAATCCTATTCTTTCAGGATCAGAGCCTTACAGTTTTGCTGAAGCCCTGCCAGAAGAAACCATGCTGGTGTCGCACCTAGAGTAAGTGGCAGATGCTCAATCAGCTTTCTGGCTAGGTGGCGACTTGGATGCTTCTGGACAAGATATAGGACCAAGTCTTTGGCGGAATCTCTGCTGTGCAGGCTGATAAATGAAGCAGCCCAAGCGGCGAATTCAAAAACAAAAGACTCGTTTAATCCGTAGGTGCTGAGAGCGAAAGAGATCGAAGCTCTAAAATTCTCCCGTACAACTTCAGTCTCTTTATCTCTAGAGAGGATTTCAGAAAGGGCACGCAACATGAGTAACCCCGGATGGTCGGGATAGGACTCCAGATCACGAGATACTTGACTCCTGAGTTCTGCGGCTTCATTTGGAGATTGCACGGAATTGATAAGGTCCCTGCATCTTTCTATTCCTGCATTTTTGCTGGCAATCACTTCCTCTAAGTCTTTGGAGTGCTCCGTAGCCGAGAGATATCCTAAGATTGCTTTGCGAATCTCCCTATCTGTTTTCGAACCAGTGCAAGCTTGGACCATTTCGTACAATGCGCGCCTTCTTCCACCTTCAATCACTTCATAAATGAAGCGAAGCAACAGATCGAGCATGGCTCTCACGAACTCCGGCATCGGAAGATCAAGCAATTTAGACGCCTTCTCGGCCTCCTTCTCACCCCGATCATAGTTATATCGACCTACATACTCCCGGTATGTTTCGACTATTTGGTCCTTGTCATAGCCTGAGAGCCTAACGGTGAATTCATTGGAACTGTAGTCTATCATGTAGTCGGACACGATTCCAATCAACAAAAGGCGGTGCAGAGCTTTCTCAGTCGTTTGCCGAGTTTGACCTATACTGGGGTCCCTAGCGGCAATCTTCGCGGGAATCTTCAATACTGATTGTCTTTTTCTAAATAGATCTCCCAGCCCCTCCAGGACATCGTCCACGTCCTCTTCTTCCTTGACTATTCCACGAAACGCTCGAGTATGGAAATACAGATTTCTCGTTACATCGTCATTCTCCTCCCGAGAGGTTCTTCCAATAATCTCATCTATTTCCTCGATTCTTGTCTCAGGATCCAATAGTCGCCTACATCTATCAATGTCATCAATTGAAACAATTATGCAACAGTAAGATCTTTTCTTGTCTCTGCCGGCACGACCCGCTTCTTGGTAGAAGGACTCAATAGAAGGAGGAATATTGTAATGGATAGTGTACCGAATGTTGGGCTTGTCTATTCCCATCCCGAAAGCTTTCGTGCAAATCAAGAGCGGTATCCTATTCCTCTTAAACGCTTTTGCCACACGCCGTTTGTGGTGATCATATCGCCTGTTTTGCCAGTGTTTCGGTGAGCTCCCGCTATATATATCATTTTGAATGCCTAATTGCTGCCGAATTTCATTCGATACCCTCTCAACTCCAAACTCACCGTTAACCCATGGGCAAAAAATGAGTCCTGAGTAGGTCTTTTCTTCTCTCAGTTGTTGGAGAGTTGAGTTCGTGACGTTAAAGAGGCTTGGCAAGACTTGACCAAAGTAGCCTGTTAGTCGGGCCATTTTCTCTTGTGAGGTGGAATGAATAATACTGAATTTCAGTTCGGGTCGATCAAACGATTCCGGAGTGATGACGGCGTCGAATGCTTGTATTTGCAGCTCTCGTTGGACATCCTTCAAAACGGCTCTCGATGCCGTTCCTGTTAGTCCCAGAAGCGGTGGCACACTTCCATTTGATTCGGAGTATCTGCGGCTTGTTCTTCCGATGTTTAGATAGGCGGTTCGAAAATCGTGCCCCCATTCGGAAACACAATGGGTTTCATCTACGACGATCAATGCGATTGGCGTGTGTACCGTCAATGCCCGAAGCGAATCACGAAATTCACTAGTCTGGAACCGTTCCGGAGCCACGTAGGCAAATAGATATTCTCCTTGTCCAAATAGTACAACTGCGCGAGATCTGTCTAATGGGTCTGTTAGTTGACTGGTTATACTAACGCATCGGTCAATGCCTAGCACTACCAGGTTGTCAATTTGGTCCTCCATTAACGAAATGAGAGGAGCGATAACTACCGTTCTTCCTGGTAAGAGTAGGGAGGCAAGTTGGTATACCAGGGATTTTCCTGCCCCAGTCGGAAGCAGCATGAGCGTATCCTTGCCTTGAAGAACTCGCACAATACCATCGTATTGCCCTGGCCAGAAATTAGGTTTGCGAAATAGATATTGGAGGAAGTACTCCAAAGCTTTTTCTTTCGGCTCTCCTAATGAGCCCGCAACCAGTGCATTTGTCGGAAAAGATGAATTCGATATAGAAAAGGGGAAATAGATATTCCTCACGTGAAACGTAGCCTCATCACTCCCATGCTTGTCCGAGAAAGAAATATGGATCATGTTTCGAGAGTTAGATGCGGCATGGTCGGAGAGTATACTGCACTTCGCGGACTGTTCGATACCAAGAGAATAAAGCCTACCCAGCCTACTCATAAGTTCACAAAAATCCGCAACAGATTTCCCAAGAATACTTCTACTCACTTTCTTATCAAACAGGCCGAGTTCGTCTATGTCAGAAGTAACATGCCATAAATCTGCATCTTCCAAATTTAGAAACCCGGATTGAATTGCTTGTAGGAGAACAATTTGGATTTGATGCACTAATCTAACTGCGTGAAGGAACCGAACCATGTTCTTCCCAAGAGATAACGTTCCTTCGTTAGCCTTCTCTTTTATTGGGTAGAGCTTTGACTCCAGTAATGATAGACTATCCCCTCTACCTTCGCGTATTTCGGTGGCTTGAATACGAATAACCCTGTATCCACACTCTTGCAAGGCCCTATCTCTCTCCGCATCTGCCTGAGCATGTTGTTTGTGCTGTTCGCCATCAATCTCGACTATGATTCGTTCCCCAAGCAGCGGATGGAATATACCAAAGTCCACTCCTTCGTAATCCGCATTTAGAACATCTGGAGAAAGCAGACTTGTCATAGCTATTTGCGAGAAAACAAATTGTTCATAATTACTCCCCAAGAATCTCGGGAGGATCTTCCTGTAAAAGATGCGTTCTTCTTCACTGTCAAGCCACGGAACGGTCTGTTTTCTGTCATACCCCCGCAACGCAGCGACTTCCATTGCTTGCAGAGAAGGTCTATCATTGGTAGTTTTGAGAAATCGATTCCGCAGTCTTTTCTCCAGGTCCGGTGACAGCAACGTGATTCTTCCTCGGCTGAGAATTTTTTCCAAAACTCCTACAACTTGGCGTTGACGCGGATTCAGCGCAAACTGACCTCCCTCTGCCGAAAAATCAAGCCTCCACTGAGAGAATGCCCTCCGTTCTTTTTCTTCTATCTTTTCGGATTCGAGATTCTCCATCAGGTTTTCAGGTAGTGCTGCAGCCTCAAAGAAACGAACTTGGTGGTCTGGCGAGTTTGCTCTTGCAACCAGATTTCTGGGAAAGACAGACCCAGAAAAAGCGTTCTTGGTTTCCGTCTGCTCCCGCTCGTCAGCCAACGCATCATCAGCTGTTGAATCGAACGGTCTGGTTTGCTTGCAACTGGGATACCGAGAGCAGCCGTAAAATTTCCCGCCCTTCCTCAGGCCTTTTCGTGCGATGCGGACAACCATAGGTGAGTTACACGTCGGATCTGGACATCTGACTTCTTCCATTATTCAACATCCTCCTCTTTGGCCAGCAATTTCACCGTGATTCGCGTGACTACCCCTCTTAAAGTGTTTTAGGTCTCTTGAGCTAGTCAAGAGTTACACGAATGTTGTTCAGGACATATGGGACTCCAACCACAACAGAGACAAAGCTTATTCGGCGTGGGAGGATAGGATTGCTTTTGATTCAGACGCCGCCGCCAAGAATGAGTATAGTCAAGTACATCCTTTTCAACGCTGTCGGTGAACTTTTCGGAAAGTACACCGAGTTTGTCACGAAGAAAGACTGCAGTTCCGCGAATAGAGGGAGACTTATATCTGTAACGCATCCAAATAGCGTAGATCCCCAATTGGATCTTCTGACTGCGGAATTGCTCATAATTACTGGGACGGGGGGTAGACCCCGTCTTCCAATCCCTGACAAAGTGAGACAGAGAATACCTACTATCGCGAGAAAAAATATCCTGCCAAAATCCTTCTCACTGATTTTGTTCCAGGTCTCCTTCTTTGCGTTGCACTATCGCTGTTCGTTCCCGCCGGAGTTTTCAAAATCCATCATATCGTAAATGTCAGATATTTCTGTTTGTCTATTTAACTTTCGTTTGCTGCTCCCCCTGGTTCAACCTATCTTATCAATAATCTTCTTAAACTCAATCCAATTATTCTAAAAAAGATACGCTATACTAACTCAAAGATAATCCATTATGTTACCATAAATAAGGGCATTAAACCCCACTATTAATTTAAGTTCAGTATTATTAGTTCTATGGAAAGTTAAGGGGATATAGTATAATTTGGAAGGAATCAAGGTCTTACATTGACCGTTCATAAGCTACTCCATTGTAGCTACTGCCAATCTAGGAAAACCTTTATGATATTGTATAGATAATATAGATAGAGAATTTGTCAAATTGGGAGGGTTTTGCTATGATCGCAGTGATGTAAAGATAAGATTAGTAATTACTTGGATTTAGTTTGGTCTTAACCTGGCATTAGGGTCATTAAGTAAGAGAATCCAATTGATAGATGGAGCAATTAATGGGGGCAGGTCAATATAGATATAGGCAGATGACAAGTGAAGGTGGGAATCGCACCTAAGTGGGTAGCGACCGATGTTCTGGTAGCCCGAGCAGTAAAGAGTCTGCCTGAAGAAGATCAAAGAAGATTTCATCCCTTTATCTGTGGCTTCAACCCTACGGATAGAAATGCTATTGACCACGTAAGACGGATGTTCGCATGGTATCCCGATTTGTGGGAAGGAATAGGTGAAATCCTTACCCGGCATGACGACCTGACAGCACTCACCTACGGGGAGCAGGCTCGCGCAAACCATACCGCCTTAGATGCTGTCTATGCTTTCGCTGCCGAACATGACCTTCCGGTTTGGGTACACAGCGACGTTAGCTCAGTATGGGTTCAAGAACCTCTTTATTTATATGAAATGGAAGAAGCCGTCAAGAATCATCCCAATACACGCTTTAACTGGGCCCATGCGGGAATCAGTCGCCGTATTGTGGTACCCACCCTCGTACAGGAACTCCGGCGCATGCTCAAGACCTATACCAATCTCTGGATTGATCTTTCGTGGGTTGTCTACTCCATGGATGTAGCTCCCAGTGGGACTCCCAGTAAGTAATGGGTGGTTTTGGTGGAGGAATTTCCTGACAGGTTTATGCTCGGTACAGATAAGGTCGGACATTTTGATGACTATGATGAGGCCATTACTAAATATTATGTTTTTCTCGATGCACTCTCTCCAAAGACGGCTCGGCTTGTAGCCAGAGAGAATTTTTTGAAATTCCTACCACGCCGAATCGGTGAAGAACTTTTGCAGGGCTATTGACCTGCCCCCATTAATAGATTTCCTAAGATATACAAGTCCTTTGATCCCCAGACTAAAATATCGACATAAAGCTTATTGAATATAGAGCTTGGTTAAATCAGTGATAAAGAGCGAAAG
>SDBS01004187.1_pt1 | contig 14146 bp, 13 predicted proteins | sample 2277091 | NCBI WGS metagenome assembly SDBS01 (sample SAMN10404972, study PRJNA504765) | marine sediment metagenome | isolation source: marine sediment core GS10_PC15, 163 cmbsf | place: Arctic Ocean: Southern Knipovich Ridge | collected 2010
CGTTCCATGTCAGAATCAGCCACTGCGTCACAGTTTGCCTTGAAAAACAGTTCGGGATCATTATTATATTTTTCGGCCAATTTCTCCTCGTTGATAACCTCTCTTGCGTGTCCGTAACTGTCAAAATAAACATAGTATAGCATTACGATCACCGCTTACCCTTTCGGGTTTTCCCATGAGTCGAGGCACCGGGCTCCCTTCGGCGCCGGGATCTGTGTCTTTTCTTTGCATGAACGGCCTCAGGCATGGTGAGCCATTCTTCCTGCGGTTCCATGCATGCCAACTTACGGCCCATAAACTCCTCGATGGCTGGAATGAAGAAGGCATCTCTCTCGTCGGCGAAGCTGATCGAGGTGCCAGTGGCGCCGGCCCGACCAGTGCGCCCGATTCTGTGTACGTAATCCTCCGGATCATGCGGCAGCTTAAAATTGATGACATGATCCATACCCTCGATGTGAATTCCGCGTCCGGCTACATCCGTTGCCACCAGCACCCGTATTTTTCCGGCCTTGAATTCCTCAAGACGGCGGAGCCGTTTTTTCTGGGGAACATCTCCGGAGAGCATGGAGCAGTTAATGCCGTAGCGGGTCAGCATCTCCGAGAGCCTTCTCACCTCGTCGCGTCTGTTGCAGAAAACCAGGGCACGGCTCAAGTCCTGCCGGGTGATGATGTTCAGGAGCAGCGCAAATTTCTCATCCGTGGTCACGATGTACACAATCTGCTCAACTGTATTGACCGCGACCTGTTCCGGTTCGATCTCTACGGTTACAGGGCTGCTGGTCCACTCTGAGGCGAGGCGGGTAATCTGTCCGGTCAGTGTAGCGCTGAAAAGCAGGGTCTGGCGCTTCTCTTTTGACGGCGTGCTGTGGATGATCTTTCGTACATCCGGAATAAAACCCATGTCGAGCATACGATCAGCTTCGTCGATGACCAGCACCTCGACCTTTTTCAGGGAAATGTCGTGTCGCCGCTGAAAGTCGAGTAACCTTCCAGGGGTTGCCACGATGATATCGACCGGACGGGCGATAAGCTGGTTTCTCTGCTTGACGTAATCCATGCCTCCAAATACGGAAATGACGTTTATGGCACAGTATTTGGAGAGCTGCCGGGCCTCCTCGGAGATCTGAAGCACTAACTCCCGGGTGGGGGCTAAGATCAGAACCCGGGGCATGCCAGGTTTTCGTTTCCCCTGGAGGGGGTTATTCAGTATCCGGGTAATGATAGCGATCAGAAAGGCGGCCGTCTTTCCCGTACCGGTCTGGGCCCGGCCGCTTGCATCCTTGCCCGAGAGTGTGCTGGGAAGAATTTCAGACTGGATCGGTGTGCAATACTCAAAGCCAAGATCGCTGATGGCATGAAGGAGCGGATTGGGAAACCCAAAATCGTGAAACCGGGTCTTGCCTTCCGCGGGCGGGACCTTGAACTGTGAAGCGTTCCATCCCTCTTCTAATGCCGCTCCGGTTGTGGGTGTGGGTGAATCCCCGGCCCGGATAATTTTCTTTCCCTTTTTGCTTGAGGCCCGTCTGTGAAAGGGAGGCCTTTCCCTTTCTGGGTTCGAAGGTCCTGGATTGGCCTCTGTAGTGGATTTGTTTCCCTCCCGGATCGTCTTTTTCAGGCTATTTTCTCCTTCTCTCCCAAACTTGACATGAACTCCCTGCCGGAGTCATGGGCGTATCTGAAGAAATGCTCCACCCTGTCTTCAGTTGAATTGAGAGGGATCTCACAACCGGAGGAAAGGATATAGCCGCTTCCTTCCGCGGCTGTCTCTATGCACTCTGTGATTGCCTTCTCCATCTCTTCACGGGTTCCGGTTGCAAATAGGGAGGTTGGCACGTTCCCCATGATCGTTAACTTGCCGTTAGACTGTTCAACCATTTTTTTTAGGGATGAGGGGGCATCCAGACTGATAAAAGTGATCCCGGTATCAATGACATGCTCCATAATTGGATCAATATACCCGCATATATGGAGGGTCATGGGGGCCTTTTTAGCCCTGAAATATTCACAGAGTTCCCTGTGGCAGGGTCCTATAAAATCCCGGTAGATTTCAGGAGAAATCAGGCTACACGAAGCAAAGGCTTCTCCGAGAGATGGCAAGAATCCGGCCTCTATTACGGCATCGCCCACGGTTCGAACAACCTCTGTGGTAAATTTCATCAATTCATGGACGAATTCGGGCTCAGTAATGCACTCGATCAAGAGTTGTTCTGCACCCCTGAGATGCATAGCCAAGTTCCAGGGTCCTGAATGTCCCAGTCCAACGGCGGCGGTCTTCCCTACCCCTGCAGAGACTCTTTCGCACAATTCAAAAAAATAGGGAAGCCTGCCGTCCTTTTTTGGATCAGGCACCTTTAGGCCAGCAAGTTGGGACTGATCCTTCAGCAAGGGAGACTTTGGGTGAGATATGTTGTCATCAGGGAATTCCAGCTCACATCCAATAGCCTCAACTTCAAGGTAAATGTCGTTGTATACAATTACGCTATCGGGCTGAAATCTATCGTAGAATGTGAGATGGGCTTCAGCGTTTTTCTTAGCGTCCTTCAGGATCTCCCTTACCGTGTAATTGGTCAGCTTTGAGCAATACGGCCCGATCAATACGGTAGTCGGGATCCGGTCCGTATACTGCCGTTTTAAGGCAGAAACCATATAATGGCGTCCCGTCAGCTTTTCCATAACCCCGCCCTTTACCCTGAACCCCCTGCTTTTTTTATCTCTTGGCGCTGAGTATATATTACGAAACCTTCGATGTCGACAAAAAGAATGCACAGGCGTTCACAGGTTCCCCCGCCTTTGGCGGGGATCTTCGACAGGGTTCAGGGGTTCAGGGTTATTTTACTTGAATCGATAAAATAAAAGTGGTATTAATTAATTTGGTTTTAGTTTCATCCCGCAGGCCTGATTCACCGCAATCATTGCAAAATGACCAAATTCCAATTAAATACCAGAGCGATAGAGCCGGAGGGGCTAATAGCCTGCCCTGAATGCGATTTGTTGATCCGAAAAGCCGAGCCCGGCCCAGGCGTTAAGAGCTTCTGCCCAAGATGCCGGTCCATGCTCTTCCATGTGAAGAGGAACCCGGTTGAACGTACCCTTATTCTGAGCCTGACCGGCCTGATTTTTTTTGTGCCTGCCATGGTACTGCCCATCATGACCCTGAACGCATTAGGACTTGAGCAGAGCGCCAATGTTATACAGTGGGTAAGTGCATTGTTCCGAACCGGTTTTCATATGGTTGGCATTGTCGTGCTCTTGACAGTTGTAGTTATTCCACTCCTCAAGCTTCTATTGCTCTTCTATGTATCGATGGCTATTCGAATCAAGACTGATTGGCACAACCTGGGGTCCTTTTTCAGGTTCTATCAACGGATGGATGAATGGGGAATGTTAGAGATCTGCATGCTCGGCATTCTTGTATCAATCATAAAACTGAAAGATCTTGCCCAGATCTCTTACGGGTTAGGGCTCTTCTGTTTTGTCTTGCTCCTGACGATCACCCTGATTGCATCTGTCACCTTAGACGAGCATAAATACTGGTCTCTCATAAAAAACGTCAAATCGTTTAATCGTTGCGTCCCACCTGAGGCGGGATTGAGTTGGAAGAAGGAATGGACAAAGAGCGTCTGACGGCACGGGAGGCAGGCCTGCTTAACTGCCTTGACTGCCATATGCTGACGACAAAAAGAGACGGGGCCTTGCAAATGCGCTGCCCGCATTGCGGGGCAAGGCTTCACCTTAGGAAATCCAACGGCATGGCAAGGACCTGGGCACTGCTGATCACCAGTCTGATCTTATTATTACCTGCTAACCTCCTTCCCATTATGACCGTGACCTATCTTGGCGAAAAGGAGCCTAACACCATTATTGAAGGGATTGAGCATTTCATCCAATCGGGCGATTATTTCATCGCGATCATTATCTTTTTTGCAAGTATCCTGGTGCCGATTTTCAAGGTCGCGGGGATTATGCTCATCATGATCTCAATCCAAAAGCGATGGAAAACATGGTTAAAGCACAGGACCTTAATGTTTAGAATCATAAAGTTCATAGGTCGCTGGTCCATGCTCGATATTTTCGTGATCGCCGTCATGGTCGCCCTTGTGAACTTAGGCACGCTGACTTCAATCACGCCTGCGCCTGCAGCAACATATTTTGCAGCCGTAGTTATATCGACCATATTAGCATCAAACACATTTGACACGCGGCTAATATGGGAAGGGGCTTGACCCGGATAAACCGGAATTGCGGAATTGCGAATTGAGGAATTAAGGAATTGACGGAGGATCATCTGATGGAGTCAAATATCCCGGAACCGGAGATGAAATCCAGAAGCGGCATTTCCCCAATCTGGATCTTGCCGATCGTGGCATTATTGGTTGCAGGCTGGATCGCCTACAAAAGCATTGTCGATGCGGGCATCAAAGTAACCATCAGGTTTGACAATGCGCAGGGTATTGAAAAAGGGAAAACCCGTGTTATTTATCGGGGCATGCCCATCGGATTAGTAACAAATCTCTCAATCAGTGAGGACTTTAAAAGCACCGAGGTGTTAGTGGATTTTGTAAAAGAGGCACATGAACAACTCAGGAAAAACACCCGGTTCTGGATGGTGGCGCCAAAGATCTCTCTAAAGGGGATTACAGGTCTGGAGACCATTTTGAAAGGGAACTATATTACCATGTTACCAGGAGACGGACCGGAAGAACGCCATTTTGTGGCATTGGCTAAACCACCAGCCTCCCTGTCCGCCGAACCTGGGGGTCTCAATATTCAGCTCATTGCCGACAATTTGGGTTCTCTATCACAGGGGAGTGAGGTTTATTACAAAGGGATTAAGGCCGGAGAAATCCTGGACTTTTCCCTGAATGATCAGGGAAAGGTCATCATAGATGTTCATATAGACCGGAAATTCGCCCAGAGGGTAAAGAAATCCTCGCGATTCTATAATGTCAGCGGCATAACTTTTGAGGCTGGCCTATCTGGATTTAAGGTTAGCGCAGAGGCACTGAGCACCTTAATGATGGGTGGCATAGGGTTTTTTAACCCTGAACACGCCAAGGACATCAAGAAAGCGGCTAATGGCGACTCCTTCAGGCTTTTTAAGAATATAGATTTTGCTGAACAGGAAGGGAAGCGGATTACCCTCCTATTTGATGAAGCAAAGGGGATCTATGAGAAGATTCAGATCAGGTACAAGGGAGTCGAAATAGGGAGAGTTTTCAGTGTTGAACTCAATAAGGAGATAACAGGTATACAGGTAACTGCCTCCATACAAAAACAGTATCGCTCCTTGCTCAGGGAGGGGACACAATTCTGGCTTGTGGAACCGAGCCTTGGCCTTGCAGGCGCCAAGAATTTAGAAACTATTGTTACCGGGACATATATAACCCTCCGTCCTGGCAAGGGAAAGCCGAAACGCACCTTCAAAGGGCTTGGGGCGCCGCCCACATACCTGGAACCGAGGAAGGGCCTGAAAATAATTCTAATCGCTGAACGGCTCGGGTCGATAAAGGCGAATGACCCGGTCTATTTCCGTCAGATCAAGGTGGGTGAGGTCACAGGATACCGGCTTTCGAAAGATGCGACCTCTGCGATCATCAGTGTAGATATCGAAAACCCCTATGCACCTCTGGTCCGCACTACTTCAAAGTTCTGGAATGCATCCGGGATCAACATTGACTTCAGCCTGTTCAAAGGCGCAAAGGTGCGGACCGAATCAATGCAATCCATTTTGGAGGGCGGCATCGCCTTTGCCACGCCGGGCAAAGTAAGCGCGACGACGGAAGAGACTAAATTCAACAAGGCTAAGGGAGTAGTCTTAGAAGAATCAAAACCAAAAGAGGCCAATGACGGAGGTCAGACACCCATTGCAAAGCAGCCCTCTGGAAAGCCTGTAAAAAACGGCGCTAAATTTGTCCTCCATAACGAATCCAAAGATGAGTGGTTGAAATGGCGACCAAAAATCGTACTGGGAAAATGATCCGGTTATTTGAGGACTGACCGTTTCTTCTGTGGCCTACGGTCTGATCCGCTTATCCGCAAAGTCTGCCATGGCTTCAGCCTTTCTCAGATATCTACCAATCTTGAACGCAGCCTCTTTGCTCAACAACACAGCGGATCCGAAAACCTTCGATTCTGATATCTCGGCCACAAAACTACTTCCCTGTTTTGAAGAGAAAGTAATTTTGTAATTGCCTGCAAGCACTATTTTGGAGGACTTTAAGTCGTCGCTTTTTTTCTGCTCCTTGTAATAATCCTCTGTCTTTTTCAGCACTTCCCCAATCGCCTTTGCCTGCGAGGGGGGGATATTCAGGGTTGCAAGTGGACCGCCAAGACTTTTGAGAATCACTGCAAGACCCTTAGGGCTTTTTTGAATTTCTATTGTCGCGTCTCCCGCATCCGCGACATACCATGTAAAAATGTAGTCCTTTATGACAAAATCCTCAGCGTCGGCTAAAGGCAAAAATGCTCCCAAACAAATCATGCAGGCAACCATTATCACTTTTTTAGTCATAGTAATTTCTCCCTTCTGTTTTTTTTTAGAGGTAGTGTCCGAACGAAAACTAGAATTTTTCGTTCAGGCACGAGGTAGTCAAATCTGCCATTCTATCATATCATGAATTTCGTCCCAATCCCCAACAGTTAGAAAAGGATGTTTTTTCCGGTTCCAGGGCTGTTCAAAAACAATTGGCGTAACCGGGCTTCCCTGGATAAGATAACATGTTTCTAAACGATCTTCCACAAAATATCTGATCCCATGCTTAAGAAGTATTGGGAGCTTATCTTCGTGGGTCCCTGTGGCCTCAAGATGAATAGTTTTTCCATCCCCAAGCCTCAACGTTTTCTCAACCCATTCGATGATAGCGTCTCTGTTGCTCCTTGCTGTTACAAAGAATATCGGCCCAAAATATGAAAGGCGCGTTAACACCTCCACAGCGCCACTTATCGGATTTATCCCCATTCCCACCGGGTTTTCCAATATCATCTCAATGATCTCATTGCTTGTTTCTTCGTCAATATCAATGACCTTTCTGAAGTCGTAATCCGTGATGGCCTCATACTCAATTTCAACATTATACCTTTCACGAGCCGTTTTAACAAAGGCTCTAAAGGTATCGGCTATCACCCCATCGATATCAAAGGCCAGCTCACGAGGTGAGATCTTGCGCGTTCCTGTTTTCATTTCATAGTCCTTAAAGGTCCAAACACCAGAATCGTCCATCCACTAATTTCCGTCCACAAATGATAACCATTAGCCTTTCCTTACGCAAGCTTTTTCATCTCAATTGAGGCCCATCAATGAAAATGATACATTAGCCCTTGAAAAATTGGCGTAGGGCGGGTAAGGAATGAGGGTGGTTTTAAAGCCATGCCGCCAAAAAATCTCAGAAATCCTCGGAATAGCTCAGAATCAAGACGGGAACGAAAGGAGCAACTTATGAACAGTGTCCTTGGCTTAAGCAATAATACCGGCAAGAAAACGGCCTGTGAGGCCTTTAACATATTCAGAGGCTCCTTTTACAGCTACCTCGACAGAAGGATCAGTCCCAAGGGGCTAACAGCGCGAACTCTGCGCATTGCTGTGATTCTCACAATACTTTTAGTCTTGGTGGCGGTTGACCATTCCCTTGGGGCAACAAAGCCTCCCTTCCAGGTCTGGCTCGCGGATGTACGGAAAGAAGCCTTGTCAATTGGCGTTTCTGAGGAAACCCTGAATCACGCCCTCAGGGACCTCAGGCCGATACCTCTGGTCATTAAGCGCGATCGCTCTCAGCCTGAATTCAAGCTTACTCTCGACGAATACCTCAATCGGGTGGTTACTGAAAGGAGAATCCGGGAAGGACGAAAAAAACTCCACGAGCACAGGGATCTTCTCACACGCATTTCGAAACAATATGGTGTGCAACCTGAGTTTGTTGTAGCCTTATGGGGTATTGAGACGCGTTACGGGCAGCGAACCGGGAGTTTTCCAGTCCTTGCAGCGGTAGCCACGCTCGCCTATGACGGCAGGCGCAGTAGGTATTTTCGGAGGGAGTTCCTCAACGCTCTTAAGATTCTGGATCATGGCCATATTTCAGTGGAAAATATGAATGGATCATGGGCGGGCGCAATGGGCCAGGTTCAGTTTATGCCATCATCGTTTCAAAGCTATGCTGTAGACTATGACGGGGATGGCAGGATCGACATCTGGAATAATGTGGGCGATGCTCTCGCTTCTGCCGCCAATTACCTGGCCCGGTCAGGATGGGAAGGGGATCAGGGGTGGGGCCAGGAGATACAACTGCCTAAGGGATTCAACAAAAAGCTTATCAATAGCCGTATAAGAAAGTCTCTCAGTGAATGGCAGAGGGTGGGTGTTTCCGGCAAAGGATTCCCGCAAAACCCCAACTTGCAGGCATCCATAGTGCAGCCGGACGGGCAGGGTGGTCGCACGTTCCTGACGTATCCCAACTATCGCGTGATCCTGAAATGGAACCGCTCAAACTTCTTCGCAGTGGCGGTAGGAACCCTTGCCGATAGGATAGGAGCCCCTTAGGAATGACTACCACATAACTTTCTCATATGGGCGCACCCATTTGGGTTGTATTTGGACAGAACATGAAAGGCATATTTCGGGATTTCCAAATCAGAAGAAAATGAGCATCCTCACAGATTGCTCCGAAAGTGAGTTATCATGAAAAAAAACTTAAATATTTATCGTGATAAAAATGGAATTCCCCATATAGAGGCGGAAAACAAGGTAGGTATGCTATAGAAACCGAGCAACATTTGTTGCGCAGCAACCATGTAGTTCATAACACCTGCAATAAACACCATGGATAGGATCAGCAATAGTTTACTTTGATTCTGAATCTGTATTCCCTTTATTGGGGGAGGTGGAAGCAAGTTTGTGGGGCTAACGGAGGGAGCCCGTAGGGCGACCGGAGTTAGCCCCGGCAACGGTTGCTTGACATTCTGCGTCCCTCGGTCATATTGGAGAGCGAACGCTTGCGACGTCGTGTCTTCCTTAAGCAAAGACTCTTCAGATGGTGAGATATTAACGTCCCTTCGAGCATCTTTTCTCATATGGTGCACGCTCCTTGTATCCAATCTGCAGAAAGTTTTTCAAGCTTAGGGCAAGGTTGTTTCGCAAAACAGGTCTGACTGGCGTCTATACCTTTGCACTACTTTTTTGGTTGGCTGCTACGACGAGGGTGGCGGCCTTTTCATTTGATTCCTCGAGCCTCATGATCAGGGCCGTGATCAATGATCTCAGGGGTGGGGAGAGGGATTCGTAGTCCCTGAGTAGTTGCCTGAAGTCCAATACGCCTACCCTGATAGCACCATCCGCTGCAATCACATACGCACTCCGCCCCGCCTGCACCTTTCCTAACAGCGCCATCTCTCCAAAAATGGCGCCTTTTTTCAGTTTGTCTATCGTTACAATCCCGGCGTCGGTCTGCGTTGTCACTTTTGCTTGCCCCTCCAGAATGATATGGACCCAGTTGCCCTTGGTTCCCTCTTCGATAATTATTTCGCCGGATTCATATGTTTCCTCATTGGACAGATAGATCTGCACCAGTTGATTTATATCCATACGCTAACCCCCTCGTCAAGGCATCAGGAAAAAGCCGAGCAACTTTTTTGCGCCGGCAGACAATTCTGTTACAGACATGCCCAGAAGCAGCTTTCCAGGCGTCTCGCTCTTTGTGAGAGTCATAATCTTGGCTGCCAACTGGACACTTTTGCCGTTGGGGAGAACCGTGTTTACAACAAACGAATCACCGTCCATATGGGAAAAGCTTGTCGTGTTCTTGGCCACGATCTCCATCCCCAGTCCGCTGAGGCTCATATCCCTGATTCGGCCAGTCAGACGAACCTTTGGCGATAACCCGACAGGTCGATAGTAGCATTCAAGGTCAACCTCCTTTCTGTAATAGCGCCTTTGGGAAGCCCACGGGTGATGCCTCTCCATGGCCTTCCGTCTCTTCTGTTCCTGGGTCGTCAACTGAACGATGAGTTTGTTCATCCGGAGGAGACGGGCCGAAATCTGGTCGGTCACATATTTGAGCATGGGAGGCATCTCCTTGTATTCCTTTGACAGCATGGATGGATGCCATACCTCCAGGACAGCGTTCTCAATCGCCCTGACCGATACCGAGCGGATCTCTCCGGCCTTATTCAAGAAAGCTATCTCGCCAAAAATCTCACCGGGACCCAGGGTTGCCAGAGCGATCTCCTTATCTCCGGATTCCTGGAGAATCGAGACCTTACCTCTTATGATTTTATAAATGGAGATCCCGTAATCGCCTTCTTTGATGATGAGGTCTCCTTTCCGGTATTTCAGGGTGATGACCGGAAAAACATTCTCATGCGTGCTCGTCATCGTTTTCACTCCTCTGCTCTCTGAACCCCTTCTGTTTTAGCCAATCGCTTTTACGCATAAACAGTCAAGGATTGGCTGCCCGGTTTATCTGAAAACCACGTGCTTTCAAGATGTTATATCAACCCACAACATAACTATATTATCGATATTAAGGGGATTATCTCGTCAACAGAAATGATCCCGGCTTTGGCCTTTAGGAGCGCGATTTCTTCAATGGTTTTCATGCCGTCCTGGATGGCAAGGCTCCTTATCTGGGCAGCAGTTTCGCTATCCATGACCGCTCTTTTTATTTCTTCGTTAGTCGGTATAAATTCATAGACAATCGTTCTGCCTTTATATCCGATTTTATTGCATTCATCGCACCCCTTTCCCTTATAAAAGACCACATCGTCTGGAAACTCCACTGGAAAATCATTTGATCTAAGCTTTAGGCCAGCCTCCGGATCCGGTTCCTTGCATTTAGGGCAAATTTTCCTTACCAGGCGCTGAGAGACAACACCCAGAATACTGGAAGAAACTAGATAGTTATCAATGCCCATGTCTCCTAAACGGAGGAAGGTTTCTGCTGCTGAGTTCGTATGAAGGGTGGTAATAAGGAGATGACCCGTCAATGCGGCACGAACGCCGATTTTGGCGGTTTCGGTGTCCCTCATCTCCCCCACTACAATGACGTCAGGATCGTGTCTTAAGATTTGACGCAGACCTAGCGCGAAAGTCAAGCCGATATCCTCCTTAATCTGCACCTGGCATGTGCCCGGCAGTCCATACTCCACCGGATTTTCCAAGGTGATGATGTTTTTATCCGAAAAGACAGGTTCCTGAAGACATGCGTAGATTGTTGTGCTCTTGCCGCTTCCGGTAGGCCCGGTAAAGAGCAACATTCCATAAGGTTTGGCTATGCATTGCCTCAAGCCCTCTATCTCCTGTTGAAGAAATCCCATGTCCTCAAGCCTCATCAACCCGGTTTCCTTATTCAGTAGCCGAATAACGATGCTCTGCCCAAAAACCGTTGGTAGGCATGAAAATCTTAGGTCCACTGTTTTCCCATGAACCCTGATTTTTGCCCTTCCGTCCTGAGGCAACCTTCGCTCGGTGATATCCATATTGGACAGAATCTTCAATCGGCTCGTAATGGAAGGTAAACGCACTTTCGGGAGGACTATCTCGTCATAAAGCACCCCATCAATACGGAGTTTGACTTTGGCTATCTTACCTTCCGGAATTATATGGATATCGCTGGCCCTTTTGCCCACAGCGATTTCCAAAATATGGTTAACGATGGCGATAATGGGCTTCTCTCTTCCCGTCTCTTCAGTGATGCGATATCCATCCTCCTCCTGGTCTTCGAGCTCTTCGACTTCAATATCTGCGGTCTCAGATAGGATCCTGGTCAGGTCTTTATCGGCCGAGGTGCCATGGCGGGCATTTATGGCCTCCATAATGGCCTTTTCCGACCCAACACCAGCAACCTTGATTTGCAAACCAGTGTGGAACCTGAGATCTCCTTCCGCAGCAAGATTATTTGGATCAGCAACAATAACCGTCAACTCATTTTGTCTCAGTTTGACAGGAAAGACTTTCAGACGCTTTAGAAGTTTAGAGGAAACCATGGTGACCGCTAATTCATCCACGGGATACGTTCTTAGATCCACATACGGAACCCTGCGCTGCAGCGCAAGGGCCAAGGCCAACATCTCGCCGTCTATGATGCCCATATCCACAAGGATTTCTCCCAGACGACGGCTTCTATATTTTTTCTGCTTAGCAAGTGCAACGTCGAGATCTTTCTGTGAAATAAGTCCACTTGCAATCAAAAGAGCACCCAGTTTTAAATTAGCCTTCTGTGCTTTTTGCATGCTCAGGGCCTTAAGAACATCTTTGGGAGTCGCAGCTTTGTTATCTACGAATATCTCTCCCAAAGATTTTTCGCGAAGCTGACGTTGTGTCTTTAGCCCGAGCTCTAAATGCTGGTCTGTAATTAGGCCCTCATCCGTTAAGGTCTTCCCTATCTTTTTCTTCACAGCAGGTTTGGGTGGAACCGCGTTTGGGACAAATACCCGAATAATGTTATTGTGTGGGTCAATCGGATCTAAAAAAATCCCTCCCGTATCCTCTGAATGTCGGCGGAATAGAACTGCCCCTTTTTCTCCTACCGGTTTCAATGAAATTTCATCCGCCGAGGAGCCACCCGAACTGTTATCCCAAAACCCGGAGTCTATAGGTAATTCTGGTATAGGTTTATCAAAATCCTTGACCCAATACACTGCCTCAATCCCTTGGATGCCTATCTCATCAAACTTCTTTTTGCCGTTCAAATCGATTCGCATTAAACGAACAACCATTTGAGCTAAATCGATAGACTCAACAAATCCCTTCAAAGGGGGGCCGTCGATAAAGCGAATGACGGCCTTATTTTCTGGGTCTCTAAACGTTTTTATTGCATCCATGGCTAACTCCTGTCGTGCCTAAAGAAAAGGATTATTGGGCTCCCAACTCCTGGAAAACCAAGAGGATACTTAATGAAGCCATTTTTTGGTCCTTTATGCGTTCTTCAGCGTTCTTGTTGACCGCTTGCATCCCCGCGACCAGCACGTAGTTTTCCTTAAAGTATTAAAAAATTGTAATATTATTCGGTTTCTTGGCCGGGGTCAATTAATTTCTTTTTGACCTTGCAATTCGGAGGTTCTCCCGGGACCTCATTCCTGCGACCTTGAAATTGGCTTTCAGGGCCTTAATCGGATTTTTCACTGAGTCCATGACCGCGGTCGGCTCAAACCCGCAGTGGAGCATGCAGTGGGTGCAGCGGGGGTCTCTGCCCACACCGTACTTGGACCAGTCAGTATTTTTGATCAGATCTTGAAAGGTGGGTTCATAGCCGTCATTTAGCAGGTAACAGGGTCTCTGCCAGCCAAAGATATTGCGGGTGGGATTGCCCCATGGCAGGCATGCATAATCCTGATTCCCTGCTAAGAAATCCAGATAAAGACTACTGTGGTTAAATTTCCAGCTCCTATCTTTTCCATGCTCAAAAATAGACCGGAATAATGAAATGGCTTCATCCCGTTTGAAGAAGTTCTCCTGGTCGGACGCATTTTCGTAGTTAAACGCTGAGGCGATGGTCATGGCCTCTACTTTGAGTGCAGTCAAAAGATCAAATAACTCACCCGCGCTTTCAGCCGTCTCACCTTTAAAAAGGGTAGTGTTAGTTGTAACCCGAAAACCATGCGAGACCAAAAGGCAAATGGCTGCCACGGCCCTGTCAAATACCCCTTTGAGACCGACCCGTTCATCATGTCGTTCATTCATGCAGTCCACGTGGACATTGAAGGTCAGATAAGAAGAGGGCTCAAATTCCTTGATCCGCTTTTCAACAAGCAATGAATTGGTGCACAGATAAACGAACTTTTTGCGGGCAGTGAGTTCTCTGGTGATCGCCGCAATTTGAGGGTGAAGCAGCGGCTCTCCGCCGGCAATGGAAACTACCGGAGCACCGCATTCCTCAACAGCGACGACGCATTCCTCAGGGCTCATCATCTTTTTGAGGATTTTGGCCGGATAGTCGATCTTTCCGCAACCCTTGCACTTGAGGTTGCAGCGGAAAAGGGGCTCCAGCATCAGGACCAAGGGAAATCGCCCATTATTTTTAAACCTCTGCCTGAAAATGTAGGCGCCTATGCGCGCCTTTTGAATCAACGGTATACTCACGATAATGTCCTAAAATTACAAGTGCCTAAAGTTTGATGTTTGTTTTTTCACGCCTTGGCGTGATCGGAGTCTTCGCTT
>SDBS01004188.1_pt1 | contig 14145 bp, 13 predicted proteins | sample 2277091 | NCBI WGS metagenome assembly SDBS01 (sample SAMN10404972, study PRJNA504765) | marine sediment metagenome | isolation source: marine sediment core GS10_PC15, 163 cmbsf | place: Arctic Ocean: Southern Knipovich Ridge | collected 2010
TCCCGTAGTTGTACTTCTTCTTCCTGTATCAGATGTTCCCTGAGCATCTTCCGCACCTGAATACATTGCCCATTGCCTTGTTCCGTCACACATACCTAACATTCTACCCATTCCATCTGCAGAAGCAGAATCAGCGTTTTTTGATGCGTTTTGTGTAAAGATGAATAGACATGCTGTAGGCTGGAATCCAAATCCAGTAAAGTCTATAGTTCCTGTTCCAGTTGTAAGTGTAAATTCTCTAACTTCTATTTTACATTCAGTTCCAAATGTTATTCCGTCTACAGTAAACTCTTTTTCTTCAGGTGCTTTTTCCATCTGAATTGCGAATGCTAATCTATTACTATAATCTACAGTAGAATTAGTGTTAAATATATCTAAATCTATAGCATGTGCAGTATTATCTAAATTTTCTATTGATTGAATGTAAAAGTTAGCTAAGTCTGAGAGATCCCAAACTCTTAATAATTCATAATCGTCAGATGTTTGTGTTGGTGGCTGATCAACATTATCTATTTGCATTCTTGCTCCTGTATCTTGTGGATCATCCTCATCATCAGGTCCTGCCTGAAAAATAAAATATGTTCCTGCCCAAACATCTTTTGTTATAGTTGGTGTGATACTTGTAGTTTGAATTTCTGTATTTCCACCTGAACCTCCTGTTACTCCTTCAGTAAATGCAAACGAATGCTGTATAAATTTATCCATATTGATAGCAAATATGGCGTTATGAGTTCTATCTCCTCCAGTTCCAGCATCATTTCTAGACTGTTGTGTAAATGTATGAGATACTGCAGTTAAAGAAAATCCTCTTGCCATAAAGTGATTAAATCTATCATTTGTTGTATCTTCACCCTCCTGCTTTACTAAAGGTTGAGTAGTTGATACTCCTCCTGTTCCTTGTATTCTACTTTCCCAGCTTTCTGAATTGTTATCTTGATCAATTCTTGAATATGAAAAAACTAACCAATCGCTTGCTTCTGAAGGAGAAACAGTTACAGATGCGTTATTAGTAGAACTAAATGTTGTATTAAGTGCTGTTGTAGTACTGTTAAAATCAAAGAAATAATCAGTGTTTTCAGCAAATACCTCTAACTCTATTGCAACTAAAGTTATTTGGTCTGCCCTTACTGTTTGTCCACCTGATAAAGTCTGAAATTGTAATTTAATATCTTCACTTGCTACTGCCGTCCAAACTGTAAACCAACCATAAGAAGTAGGATGATCAGGTACACCACTTTCTGTTGGCTCCATATTATGCTCGCTTTCTACGAAAGAAGTTGAACCATGAATTGTTCTTATTCCAAAGTTTCCTGAAGTTGAAGAACCTCCTAATTGAGCATTTGCTACAATAAGATATTTATTTCCTACAGTAAAATTTCCTGAAGTAATTGAAGCTCCGCTTATATCAGTCCAATTAGTATCTCCAGAATGAGTTTGCTGTGTAGTCTGTTCTACAAAGCTGTGATTAATATCTACCATTAATCTCTAACCCCTAGCAAAAATTTACTAGAGTTAGAATAATTCAAATTCGGCATTGTATTGCACTCCTTTAGCATTGTATTGCATATATAAAGTAGGTAGACTTTCTACTTAAGCATATTTTACATAAAACTGGGTGTATTTACTTGAGCGTGAATTGCATCCTGTCTCCACTCATCATCCATTTCTATACGTCCATCTGGAAGCAGATAAAATATTGATTTTGAGTTAATCCCTTTTATAGTTTTCTGCCATCCTAATATAATAACAACTTCGTGTTTCTTTATAGGAATAGGAACCTTTATATCCCCCTGCATTACGAGTCTCCTTCCAGTTGTTTTGAAATTAGAGTTAAGGCAGTTGAATGATTATTAACTACTTCATTTAATTTCGTTTCTTGATTAATAAGCTTTTGGAGATCATCACTAATATCATCTTGAACTGGTTTTGGAAAGTCTCCACTTTCAATACTTGATGACAATTTTTCAGATTCTTCAGATTTTGAACTTGTAATTGCTTCTTTTTGATCTTGTGAAGAAAATTGATTATCAGCACGATTTGTAACACCATGTGATAGGATGGCTGATTTTATTGGAGCAAGTACGCTTGATACTATATCACTGTCATAGTCCTGTTTAGTAACATTTATATATTTCCCTTTTGAGATTTTTGCTATCTCTTTTGATTGTTCAATGGCTTGTTCAGCCTGATCAATTCCAACAATAAAAACTCGACATGGGATTCCATCTATGGAAATAGCATTGTGAATCGCTTTTTTGTAATCACCCCCTCCATTTTCTTCCCCATCTGTCAATAGTATAATACTTCTATCATGATTATTATACTCCTTGAGATTATCAACCGCCTTAATAACTGCTGCAGTAATAGGCGTTCCACCAGGAGGAGGATCAGGTAACTCTTGAATTTTCTGGCAAATAACATCTTTCTTAAATCCGCCTTCATAAACCAATTCGACATCCGTGAAGTCTTCTCCTCCCTGATTTCTGGAAACTCGAAATGTGCGTATTAGAATCTTATTAGCATGATCAATTATCGGTGTAATATCTTTAATGAGAATTTTCTTTATTAAAGACATTCTTGTTGAACCATCTGTCAGAAGGTATTCATTTTCAGAATTATTCTTTTTATTCATAAATCCCATACTTCCAGATTTATCGATTAGAATTTCAATGATTGTTTCCATTATTTATATGTCGATTCTTTATGTAAAATTGTACCGCCACTTTTTTGACCCTTCTGCCGCCCCCCTTGGAGTGGTATTACAACTGTATTAGTCGTAAGAGAATCGGTCGGCATTGCCCACCACAAAGGGGTTGTGAAAGGAAAACCACTCCTTGGGGGGAGTGGTCGGTAATAGTCCTCTGTGGAGCGTATTAAAGTCGAACCATCCCCTGTAAATGATTAAATCACAACAATCTATCTCATACCCCAATTGCATAGGTACAAGAAAGTGCTACTTTTTTTCGCTAAAATCCCAAAGAACTGTGTTGCTTCATTAAAGATAGAGAATCTATAGAACTATATAAAATATATCCCTTTAATTGGTTCAACTCACTCCTGGATATTACAATACATATTACGGCTGAGTGAGTATTTCGGTTTAAGTGTATTGAATTTGCTGTTTATTCCCATTTTAATTACACCTGCCACTGCTTGCCTTAAAACGATGCAAATATTAGAGTTGTATCCAAAATGATCGGGCATTCATCTACCAAAGTTGTATAAAATCATAAACCAGCGTACTTGATGAAATGTTGCCTATTAATTATAAGACAGTTAAAGAAGAAAATAAAAGCAATACATCTATTCTTGCCAGATTACACTTAGTACAGTGTTATATTTTGGCGTAATGATGCAGTATTCATAGAATTTAAAGCTATTGTCATCCTCCCATTCTTTCAATTCAAACCAGGTAGACTTCCATATTGGTTGCTTTGATTCCTTTCTAGTGTAGATAGTTCCCTCATTAAAATATTCTGCTGCAACAGAATCTTCAGGAGGATGCAATTTTGTTATATCAGTTATATAATGATTGAAATCTTCTGATTTTTTCCAGTATCGAACCTTATTCCCACAACTATATACAAGACATATTGGATGCGGTCCTAATTCCAAGTATTTGTAAGTTGCAGAGGTAAGGCTAGTTTGAAATCTTTCTGAAAGATGCCTAAGTAAATCTGGAGAAAAAGGTTTCCCTTCACATTCTTTCCTGAAGAGTTCTTCAGGCATTAATAGTTCAGATGCAAATTGATTTGCTTCAGTTTCCTGATTTCCACTATTGTTAAATGAGTCTAAAGTATAAACGTCATCATTATGATGTTGAAATATGTTTTTGTGCATCTCGTAATGACCGAGTTCATGAGCTATCGTAAACCGTTTTCTCCCCTCATATTGTATATTAGAATTAATGGTAATAATTGCTTTGGTTTTTCCAAATACAATTCTACCGTCGGCATTTTTAATTGGGCTGTATTTAAGTAACGCTCCTCTTCCCCATATAAATGCTTCAACCGGTATTGTCGTTGGGTCCTCAATCCCAATCTCTTCCAATAATTTTCTTGCTGCAAGAGCTCCTTTTGAAATTGGCATATCTAGATTTTATCTATTAAATTTTTCCAGGAATTTAACCAGATCAACATCTGCTAGTATCTCCCGAATATCATCGTTATCTAATCTATCCATATTACGAAATTGCACTGAAGGGGCTTTTTCATTCAATAGCTTAAGAAGAACCTCCTTGGATTTATCCTTATTCTCATTAATAAAGTCTTTTAACTTATCAACCGCTTTTTCGAGTAAGGATTCGCCCTCTTGCTTATACTGTTTTGCCCGCTTTAAAAAGAGGATTTTTTTTATTTCACTCATACCCTCTCTAATCAGTTCGTCTGGATTTATCCCTTGTTCCTTAAGATACTCTGCAGCGTTTTCTTTACTTGCAGAAACCGACTCAGAGAACTCTCTGAACAGGTTTGCTAAACCTTCTCTATTCTTTTCGTCTACCATAATAATTATTATGAATGTTTTCTAAAGATTTTGTCGACTCTTCTTTTTAGTCGTTTCAAGATATTGTCGTATTCCCTAGGGGCAATCCCCAAATCTTTACAGATTTCTTGTCTAGTTGAATTTTCATAGACCAGTGCATTAAAGAGCAATTGAAGTTCATCATCATCAGCAATAGAATTTTCAATTTTTTCGACAATAGCAACAGTATCTATACCTTCAACAATAAATAGTTCAAATAAATTAGTTGAAAAATTTGCATCTGGGTTCTTTAGAACTTCAAATGATAAAGATTCATCACACTGGTTTTTGTTCTCTTTAAGTTTAATATTGTCTGACGACGCAATAAGATTACTTACAAGTCGTCTTAAAATGTAAAACTTTAGAAAGTTTAATAGATTTTCATTTCTTGATGGATCAAATTTACCAGGATTTTCAATAAATTTCTTTATTGTCTCAAAGGCAAAATCTTTTGCTTCAAAGCCTTTGGGTAATGCATTCACTCCCCTAGACCATGCTTTTGTGTTTTTATTTATCAGAAATTGCGCATAAGCTGTAAGCTTTAGGATGATATCCTCCCAATCAATTTCATTGAAATTCAAAGCACTCATATTCGAAATGCTATTATTATATGCTAGTCGGAAAAGAAAATTTGCCGTTGATGGCGATTTTTCTTTTCTAAACAGCATATGTTATTGAAAAGACGTAAAGTCTAAATTTAATCTAAATTATTAACAATTAAAAAATCAAATGATGAATGAATACAATGAGAAACAAGGGCAGGGAAACAAAGATTTAACCCTTGTTATTAAGACGACGCAAGGAAGCTGGGAAACAGTTTTTTCTAAAACGGCAAAAATTCAGAGCGTGATTGATGCGATAATTGCACATTTTGGTTTTGCTCAGGGTGGAACTTATGAATTAAGAAAGGAATCGGCTCCTGAAGAATCATTAAAACCTGAGAGAACTTTAGTTAGTTACCATATTATTGACGGTGAAATTCTAATATTCACGGATTTAGGTGTTGCTGTATAATGGATTCTAAAACTGTGGCATTAGTCACTATTGAATCAGAAATATTGGATTGCCAGGAACACTGTAAAAAGTATAGTTGGCAGATATCAGAAATAGATAAGGCAGACCAATCTTTCACGGTACTCTTGGTATCTCCAATTGACACTGAAAAATACCTCCTGGAAATCAATTTTGAGAATTATCCAGAATGGCCTTTATATCTTGAGTTTGTTGAAATAGATACCGGTATAAAGGGGTCTATGAAAGCATATCCGAAGCAAAGTAGAAAGCATGGAGGCTTTTTCCATCCAAAGCCATGCATCTGCCATCCATCGTCAAGAAAGGCATATAAAGAATATTCAGGACTACATAGGGATTGGGATATTTCAGCCTGGAAACAAAATCCACAGGTTACAAATTTGACTAATTTGTTGTCAATATTGGACGCCATTTATTCACGAATTAGTATAATGGAAGTATACAATGGAAGAATGGGGTAATTGGTATGCAATATTATAGTCAATTTTAACTAATTTATGTTCATATGAGATATTTTATTGAAGAAAATGTAATACAGAATACGGAACGGGTCCTTAAAGATTATGGTATAATGAATCCATCACACGAAGGATTTTTATACTGGGGAGGAATAATTACCAAAAACGAAACTGTGATTGACACCGTCATTGCACCAAATTGTAATTCCGCAAGTTTAAGGATATCTACTGACCATAGGGCAAATGCTAATGTAGTAATTAATCTAGTTAAGAGGCAGAGGGTACATGTTGCTCAAGTTCACTCACACCCTTCAGATTGGGTAGACCACTCAGATGGTGATAACGAGTGGGCTCCTTTTAAAATAAAAGGATTATTATCCATTGTTGTCCCTCATTATGGTCTCAAAGGTATGCTGCCATTTAATGCTTGTGGAATACACTATTATAATGGCAAAAAATTCATCCGATTGACAAAACGGCAAATAAGGAAGAAATTTAAAACCATAAATAATAAAAATGCGATATATATTGACTTAAGAAATGCATGAATCAATAACCGCCGAAGAATGGTATATTCTCCGAGATGATAGAACATCTAAAACCGAACAGGTCAGTGTAGACTTATTTAAGAATTTTAAGGTGGGAGTAATAGTCAATCAGCATGTAAAAACATCATATGCTCTTCAGGTAACTCTGTTATTGACACTCAATATGCTTTCAAGGTGGTGCAGGAATATAGTAATTGAAATGCCTAATGTGGATGTAATACCCCCCATATTCAGCTCCAATACCTTCCCTGAACATCTAATAAGTTTAATGACAAACAATGACCCATTCGGCAATTTTAAAATTTTAGAGGTCCAGGGAAATAGCGTCGATGCAGTCATTCATGTTGGACCGAAATCAGATAAGATTATTATGAATTCTTTTTGGGTTTTTGGTTTTGAATGGTTTGCTGGATGTGGTTTTGGAGAACCACCAGTTCATGACAATGCATATAAGGAAGGTAATATTGTTGGAGCATCATTCGCAGCAAATTTAGGTGTTGCTGAACTAATGAAATACTGTTTATCCCGAAAAACACCTAGTACTATCTCAAAATGGTATTCACTATTTGATTCTACTGAAGTTAAAAATATCAAAGATACTCCTGTATATCCTGATTACAATCCTGTAAATAACTTTGGCAATATTCATATGGTTGGATGCGGGGCCGTGGGTTCATCACTCGCCTACATTATGTCATTATCAGGGATTACAGGACGGATGGATATTATTGATTACGATAAAATTGAAATCTCCAATTGTTCTAGCTCCCTTCTATTTACTGCCGAAGAGGCTTTTCATAGTTTGCGGAAAGTAGATAGCTGCAAACAAAGATTAAGCAAATCAAATATCCAGGTCCGCAGCTATAAATTTGATTATAATGAGTATTTACAAGATAAGGAAATCTCAAGAATTGAACCTGATGTAATTCTTTGCTTAGCAAATGAAAGAAATATTTGGAACACGATACAAACCAAATATCCCCCATTAGTTCTACATGCAACAACAACCAGTTCTTGGGGTATAAATCTAGGACGGCATGTCCCATTGCTTGATTGGTGTCTTATGTGTCGTTTCGAGAAAAAAATTAGGGGAACATTTAAACCAGTATGTGGAACCGGAGAAATTAAAATAGGAAATACAAATGAAATCATACTTGGTAATCTGCCATTTTTATCACCAGCAGCTGCAGTTTTGATTTTTGCAGAGCTCATAAGGGTTCACCAAACATCGCTGTTAAAAACTAACTTTACTCAATATTCATTTAAACCTGCGGGGGGAGGTACTTTTATATCAGGGTTTTTACCACCAAGGAAAGATTGCAACGGGTGTAAAGGGCAGAAGTCGGATATATATACTCAACTAAGAGGGAAATCAAAATATTGGGACCTTTCGAGATTTTAAAAAAAAATCTAATAATGCTCATTTTACAATGGTTTTAGGCGATTTTATAGACTCCCCCATTTGCTGAAGTGGTTAGGACCCCCAAAACGGGCTTACCGGTCAACGGAAGGTAACCTCTCCAACTCCAGCCTTCGCTCACCGCCCACGCTGCAATAGCTTTAGCATAGATGGGCTTTTTTATTAGTTAGCTTTATCGATTAATTTTTTTATCTTTTTTTGTTATTACAATGAGCTATCTGGTCCATGTTACACAGTTAATAATTCCACCCTTCTTTGCAAGATCTGTAGAATATACTGTCTTAATCTCTCGGCCTGGGAACACCTGTGCAAGTTTCTCTGCAGCTTTTTTATCTTCATTTTTATAAGTAAATGTGGGCATCACGATTAAGTCGGGAAGCTTTAGGAAATTCATATAAATACCCTTAGCATCATCTCCCTTATTGTCATATGCTCTGTAAGGTAAAGCTTCCATCTTATAACCAGCATTGTATAGAGCCATTTTAAATCCTAAAACCCACTCTTCTGGTCCTTCTTTGGTTAAATCATTTATCAATACAGTTTTTCTATCAATAAACCTTACAAGGCCGTCCACATGGCCTGTAAAATCTTTTGGGTGTTGTGGAATAACTGTTAGATTCTTTAATCCTAATAATCGCTTAATTGTTGTTAATAGGGTTATCTCATCTTCATTGGTGTTTTCAATAAAGACTCTATCCGAAATAATACCCTGATCATTATGAATTTCAATAGAGCCACCGTCCAACTTGATATTGGACTTTTTATAATTCCATTTATCAGGCCGAAGAATATCATCGATATTTGTTATTGTCTTACGCCATTTTTCATCTTTGGTTAAATAGGATGGTTCATATTTGAATCTTACAAGATGATTGTCGGCTCCTTTTATTGGCATATAATCCCTGCACCATATATCTCTGGTATCTATAATTTCTTTAACTGTATACCCAGAATTCTCAAGAATATGGATCAAGTTCCTTTTAAATGCTGGCAATGCAAACTTCAACTTATCAGATATGTAAACTATCCTTCCCATGTTTAGATATCATTTTAAATGAATTTTATAATTACTCGCCATTCTTCCACTTTCTCATCATAGGTGAACCAGGTATTAGCAGGGCTGGTGGATGGTAGGGTAATACAAAGAATACCTGGAGCGACAACATATCTTTCAAAATATTCTTGAGCGTTTTTCCCATTGAAAAATATGGCTTTTAGACTGGCGTTGCTTTTAAAAAATATTTCAAAATCATTGGGTTCCTCCAATAATATATCACTATCTGAGCTTGATTCTCTCTCACAGGCTTTTAATACATCCCACAGTGTAATGCTGTTATCAACTAACAATTTTGTTTTGATTTCATAATCTGTACTATAAGGCTCCTGGAAAAGATCAAACATAATCTTCCAGAATGCATTACCACCATGCCCGTAATACTGATTCAATTCAAGGGACCTCTTGCCAGGCATAGTGCCAAGAATTAAGATTTTTGGATTGTTTGGGGCAATAGGAGGAAAACTGAAAATCTTCATATCCCGATTTTATTAATATTCAAAACAAAACTTGAATTCAAATTTATTTTATAAGCACCCTTGGGAATTAGTTCTTTCACTGAGCCTTCAGAATTAATAACATCCCAAAGATCTCTTGCTACTGCACTTCCTGAAATATTATTGACAACTTTTCCCTGGTAAAATTCAAGGTTAAATTGATACCCTGCTTTTTATCTTTCACCGACTACCTCGAATTCATGCTGCGACATGGAGAGTTTCTGCAACCCGTTTTTTGAGTTCTTAATAAGTATTCTTATGACTGGTAGATACTTCCGCCACAGGTTAAGATATTTACCAGATTCTTTCATATTTGCTTTGTATTTTTTACTACAAGTTATTACACAATCTCCCCCTTAAACGCCCTTTGCAACAAACTCTGAAAAAGCTCCTCACTCTTTTGAAGGCTTTGCTGGATGAGTTGTTTTTGAGCTTCTATTTGCTGTTTCCTTAACCTCTCTTGGATAAAGTTAGTTTACTAAATAGTTTCTTAAAAAAAGTTCAACTCCGTGACTACTCAGCTTTCCCTCTTTCAGAAATGGCATAAAAGTAAGACCACATGATCCATTATTATCAGTATTGAAAAAATCTCCCGAAATTGTTTCTCTACTTCCTGGATATATTAAATATGAATTTTTTGATTTGAATAACATATTATATGCATACATCTGTCTAATATCTTCTTCAGATGGTTTATTATTAATTATCTTCCACTTCGTGTCAAGTACAATATTATTGCCCATGCCTAACTCTACAATAACATCTGGTTTTTGAGAAACCATGCGACCTTTAGATGGGAACCAGAAAGCCCTTCTATCCTGAACTCTTATGTTTATTGATCTGTCATAATTTGCAATTGCAACTTTTAGTCTCTTGGCAAACCACCTTTCCCAGACATCATTCATATCAAACATAAGTGCCAGCACATGATTCTTTCCATGTGAGAGATCAGGATGGTAATTAAGAAGCAGTAACCTTGCTATATTGATTGACTTTCTATATGCTTCTGATTTCCTGTTCCACTTTATCCTGCTAAAAAAATCCTCCGAAACTGCTATATCTGATAACTCAGGAAAATGAATCATCTGAGTCAAAGCTCCGGAAGCGGTCTCCGGACTCACATCAAACTGGTTTATCAGTATAAGTGTTTTATACAGCACCCTGTTAAGGGGATGCTCCCTGTCGTAGGTTGTATGACGAACATAAAACCGTTCTGCGTGTATGCTATTCTTCTGAATATGCTTATTAAACACGAGGCTTCCTTTAAGGGCACTTTTATTCCCTTCCTCCGACCTGTATGTCTTGATCAATCCTTTATATATCAACTTCCAGGTCTCATTAAGGAACATCTGTATATATGTTTCAAGGATGAAGTTTCGTTTCAATCTAAGATTCGATTCTGTGGGTGATTTGACAGTAATCAATCCTGACTGTCGGAGCATCTCTATAAGCACTCTCTGAGCTGATTCTTCGTTTCTTGAATGGCGGTCAATTTTTGGAAGGACTTCTATACAGTATTTTCCTACCTGTAAGGCGCCTACAAACTGAGTAAACCTGATCCCGTTTGCTGTTAATGAATAATAAGGCAACTCCTTCTCTCCTGCAAAATTTTTTAATGCTTCAAACAAACCCGGAGGCAAAAGCTTACCTTCCTTGCCTTCATTTTTAGTATTGTATGAAGCATGTTCAAAAGCCTGAAAGACTTCGATATTCCTGGCAGAGTTCAAGTTAGTTTTTCTCCTTATTCATTAGTAGTGCAATAGCCCAGGTAAATTTCTCAACATTCATGAGGGGATCAGTATTAAGACGATAAATCACCTTTTCGTTATACTCATTTTCATCTGAAGGGAATCGGGCAAATGTTACCTTTTCATCAGGGAGCTTATCAATAAATCCACTTCCGAGGACAAGACCTATTTTCTCATAATTCCCATAGAAATATTCCTGTAACAATGGGATAATCTTATCCCTGAAAACGCTCATAAGTCCTTCCGTTCTTTCAAGTCCAAGAAAATATGAATGTCCAATCTGGTGATCCCTGTCAACCAGCTTTTCTATCCTGTTGTTGATTGTTTCAAGGAGATCAGAAATCTTCACTCCTGCAATCTCGTTATCCATACCCTCAAGCTTGTACAACGGCATCTTCTCAACAAATGAGAACCTTCTTCTTAATGCAGTATCCAGTGCTTCTACACTTCTGTCGGCAGTGTTCATTGTGCCAATGATATAAAGGTTAGGAGGCACAAAAAACCTGGACCGGGAGTAAGGGAGTGTTGCGTTTAATGATTCCATCTGACCGAATCTTTTATCTTCTTCAATCAATGTGATCAGTTCTCCGAACACCTGGGAAACATTACCCCTGTTTATTTCATCAATTACCAGAACAAATTTTTTCTCGTGCCCGGTATGTGTAATATCGCTTACATGGAGTTTCGCCACTGCAGCTGCCTTTTCATCGTAAGAATAAACTCTTCCTGTTTCAGGCTTATTAACCTCACCCTTATAACTTCTTAACTCCTTTAAAACAGCCCAGTAAGCAGAGGAGTTACTGCCCCCAATTATATTCCTGATTTCTTCATTAATATTTGACAAATTATCAAGGTCGGGTAGCTCGGAAAATAGTTTCTCCAATCTGTTACGAGACACAGTATAAGTGCGAGTTCCATTTATATGCTGTAAAAGAAAGTTGTTACTACTAGTGATTTCAACAATCTCTATCTCCGAGCCGGACTTTAATTTTAATATCACTTTCTTATCATTTCCGATTCTTTCACTTACCTCCTCAATCAAGTGATCATAAATAGTACTGAAACTTAATGATTTTGTAGCATCAGCGGTTTTTTCACTAACATATTCAAAAGCTGCATTAACTGCAAGCTGTTTAAAAAGCCCATCTTCCACCCTGTAAGTAAGGTTGTTATTATCGTCGCTATTTGGCTTAATTCCTTCAATAAAATCTTCATAACACATACTCTGGTGAAAAGTGGTAAAAACGATCTGTCCATTCCTAACCATCTTTTCAAAAACTGCTTTATTGACCTCATGATCATCCTCCCGATATTCATTAGGAACAACGATTTTAACAGCCATGTCAATAGTATAATAGGTTTTTCCTGTTCCTGGAGGGCCATACAATATTGTATTTAAAGGATTACTTTTTGTAATTTGATATTTGGATAAGGTATCTGATACTTCATCTTTGGATATCACCTCCTCACTTTTAAAAACAGCATTAAAATATGGCTTGAAAAGTAGTTTGTTAGCCTCTTCAATCTCAGAGGATGGAATTTCTATACATGTGCTATTCTCATTTGGTGTCCACCATTTCTTTTTTGATTTATAAGCTGATTTATTAATCGAAGGAAATATTTCAACGAATGATCTCTCAAGCCAGCCATCATCTGCTAAACCAGGATCTTTGCAAGGCTTTACACCTCCAATAAACATTCCTAACGATTGAACCCCTTTGTTACCATGAGTTAAATATAAATAGTCCCCATCTTTAATTGAATGTTGAAACACTTCACCTTGCGTATAGGAGCTACTACCCTTGGCTTTTGTATCCTTATGAACTAAAACAACTTTCTCTAAGGAGGCCTTTTCCATATCCTCCTTACTGAACTCACCCATTGAAATCTTAAATATTTTTTCATCCCTTATTTCAATTATCTCCTCCTCTCTATCAAGCATTTGGTACAAAATATCCTGGGCAAGAATTAAATGATTTTCATCCTCATAGCAATCCGGGTTCATAAATCCCTCCACAAGTTCAATCAACTCATTATCAGGAATGATATGGTTATCTCTGAATTCAGCTATTAGCTCCATGTAATGAGGATATTTCTCACCCTTTGGTTTTGGTTTAATGCCCAATAACTTGCATAGTTTTTGATAGAAAGAGTCTTTGTAGAACGCATATTTCTCCGGATTATGATATGTAAGAAAAGTTGCGATTGTTCTCTCATCATGATGGTGCCCAAGTTCTGGCTCAAGATTACGATAAACCTTCAGAACATCATCCACCGTCGCATCTCGAGGCAGATTAACGGTCTTTGAAACCGCATTGTCGGTATACTTCTGAAATGCGGCCTGCATCCGAATATGCCATTCCGGCATCACATCATGGGCGGTCACAAAGACCTCCCTCACATCCTCCGGGATATCCTCAATATTCTCAATACTCCCCTTTTTTGAAATAGTTTCCATGAGTTCACGGCTGTAAAAACCCCTTTCCCTGGCCACCTTTTCAAAATATGGATTCACCTCGAGCAATTCGTCGTTATCCATAACACGCCTGACAAAGCTGAGAGCAAATAAGGGCTCTATCCCGCTGGAGCATCCTGCGATTATACTCAATGTCCCTGTGGGGGCAATTGTGGTGGTTGTGGCATTTCTAAAACGGCAGTTCTCCATATCTTTAAAGACGCTTTTATCAAAATTTTCAAACACCCCCCTCTCTTCGGCCAAATATCTGGTCGTCTCCCGGGATTCCCTTTGGATAAAACCCATAATCTCCTCTGCCAGATCAAGGGCCTTCTCCGAGTTATAAGGAATCTTCATCTGATACAACATATCCGCAAAACCCATCATCCCAAGGCCTATCTTACGGTTGCCC
>SDBS01004189.1_pt1 | contig 14143 bp, 24 predicted proteins | sample 2277091 | NCBI WGS metagenome assembly SDBS01 (sample SAMN10404972, study PRJNA504765) | marine sediment metagenome | isolation source: marine sediment core GS10_PC15, 163 cmbsf | place: Arctic Ocean: Southern Knipovich Ridge | collected 2010
GGTGTATGGCAAGGGCGGTGGTGTTTGGAATCCATCCACAGGCCGCTTCCCCGCCAACCTGCTGTGCTCTGACGATGTGCTGGATGATGGGATTGCTGGTAAGGCGACGAAGCCGCACCCGCTTGTTAGTTCCGGCACGACGGATGACGGGTATGGCAACATCACGGAGCGGCGTGGCGAGGTAGGGAATTACGGGGACGGCGGCTCCTTCTCCCGCTACTTCGATCTTGATGCCTGGTGGGCCGAACGTCTCAAGTCCCTGCCCGAATCAGTACAGCGCACGTTCCCGTTCCTGGAGGTCACTAAGGCCAGCAAACGGGCGAAGAACGCAGGGCTAGAGGATATGCCCGACTCAATACCGCAGTGGCTCAAGGATGACGGAAGGTCAAGACCACACGCTCTCTCTGACCCGCGCATGGCGCGTGAGCAGCAACGGCTGCCTATAAAGAACGACCATCCCACGGTCAAGCCAATCAAGCTGATGTCCTACCTCATCGAACTGGGTAGTCGCCCCGGCGACATCGTCCTTGACCCATTTGTTGGCAGTGGCCCAGCCCTACTGGCTGCAGGTGCAGGTGACCGGTACAGTATCGGGATAGAACGGGACGAATCCGCATACGAGATAGCATCATCCCGCTGCGCCGCCGCCGAAGTAGACCGAATCCGCAGGGGGGAGGACTAACCATGCCACTGCCCTCACCATCACAACTCCTCGGTGCCGGTCAGTTCAACGACTGGTATCCTGGACAGTACGACCTCCTCGAGAAGACCTTGGACTGGTACGACTCCCCCGCCCGGTTCCTCGGGCTGTCCGTCGCCACCGGTTCCGGCAAGAGTCTGTCATCCCTGCTCCTCTCCAAGATGACCGGCGGTCGCACCGTAATCCTGACCGCCACCAAGGGGCTGCAATCCCAGTATCTCAAGGATTGCGCTGCTATCGGTGGGGTAGAGGTCAAGGGACAGAACAACTTCACCTGCAACCTCATCCCTAGCCTTACCGCCGATGACGGACCATGCCATGATGGTGCCGCCTGCTCCCTGCGGGAACAATGCACATACCGTGCCCAACTGCGTGTAGCCCTCGACTCCAAGCTGGTGGTGACCAACTACGCCTACTGGCTGGCGCAGACGAACTTCTCTCAGGGCTTGGGAGATGTAGACCTGCTGATCGCCGACGAGGGGCACAGCGCCTTCGGATTCCTGGAGGGCTACCTGACCGTATTTCTGTCACGGCTCGACCTGCAACCCCTCGGCATCGGGTTTCCCACGGACACCGCCCAATGGTCATCCTGGCGGGCGTGGTCACGCATATCCGAACCTATCGCCGAGGACTCCCTTAACCGCCTCGAGATGGAGATCAAGCAGCTCCGATCCACGAACAGCACGGTGCCGGGCAGTATGTCCCGCGCCTACCGCAGCACCAAGGCCATTACAGCCAAGTTGGAGCGCTTGTCGACGGTCACCGAGGACTGGGTTATCCAGAAGACCTACCACGGGTACCGCTTCATCCCGAAGTGGGTATCCCACTACACCGACCACCTGTTCCGGAAGATACCCAAGGTCGTCGTCATGTCGGCCATCCTCTCCCACCGGTCATTCGACTATCTCGGCATCCCGTCTAACGGTGACCGCGCATGGGTGGAGATGCCGTCTGCCTTCCCGGCAGCGAACACACCGGTATGGCACGTTCCGACCACCCGCGTCAACTTCCGCACCGACGACTACGGGACGACTCTCTGGGCAACCCGCATTGATCAGATTATCCAACGGCGCCTTGACCGCAAGGGGATAATCTTCACCGTGTCCTACGACCGTGCCAAGATGCTGATTTCCCGGTCCCGGTTCAAGGACATCATGTTGACTCACGACACGCGGGACGTGGTGGATGTGATCGAGAAGTTCAAGCGGGAGGATGCACCAGCTGTGCTGGTGTCGCCGTCTGTTACCACGGGCTACGACTTTCCGGGGAACGGGAAACCGCAGTACATTATCATCGGGAAGATCCCGTACCCGGATACTCGGGATCCCGTCACCAAGGCCCGTCATGAGGAAGACAAGGACTGGACCAGCTACCTGGCAATGGACACCATCGTGCAGTCCTGTGGTCGGATGACCCGGTCGAAGGACGACAAGACGGAAATCTTGATTGTGGACAATAATTGGGAGTGGTTCTGGCCGAAGTACAAGCGCTTTGCCCCGCTGTGGTTCCACTCCAGGGTGCGGGGTAGCTTGCCGTCGGTGCCTGATCCACTGGTATAACGAGTGAGTAACAGGAGATATGAATGACCGCCTTGTTCTTCGAGGGTAATGCGCTATCGGTGCTGCCTGGTTTCCCTGCGGACTACTTCCACACCGTCGTGACCAGTCCCCCGTTCTTCGGTCTGCGGGCGTATGACAGTGGCCAAGAGATGTGGCCCGATGGCTGGGAGGGACAGCTGGGGGCGGAACCGACACCCGACCTGTATATCCAGCACCTGATACTGATAATGCGGGGGATTCGCAGGGTGCTGCGCCCTGATGGCGTGTTCTGGTTGAACATCGCGGATAGCTACTGCTCTACTGCTCCCGGTACGATGGGTGACTCTCTCAGGCAATCCGGTATACTGTCTGGCGTCAAGGAGGCTACGGCACAGGCGCGGAGGAAGTACCGACCAAGGACTCCTGACGGTCTCAAGCCTCTCGACATGATGCTCATCCCGTCCCTGCTCGCCTTAGCCGCCCGCGAGGACGGCTGGTACGTCCGGTCGATGGCTATCTGGGCCAAAGGTGTATCGTTCTCCGATGAGTACAACGGGAATCCTATGCCTGAATGTCTTGATCCGTCTACGCTGGTGTTTGTTAGAACGCTGGATGGTTGGATGAGACGAGTGTCATTAGGTGACTTGTCCAAAATGGGTGAACCTTACCCTGAGATACTGTCCCCGACTGGCTGGGTCAAGATACAGAAGTTATGGAAGACAGAGAAGCCGGCGATGACTCTACAAGTGGGTAAGGTGGAGCGTGTTATTTGCTCCCCAGACCACCGCTTTCCCGTGTCTCACGATAGGCGTAGACTGGCCACCGAATTGAAGGAGGCCGGTAGTATCCGGTTTAAGGGGTACTCCGACTATTTACTCTATCGGCCCATTCAACAATTCTGTGCAACAAAAGTGAGTAGTTGGGGAAGATTCAACTTAGGGTACGATATAGGCTTTGTGTTAGGTATCTACGTTGCCGAGGGTAGCCAGGATGGCCGTTTCGGTAACGGTATCCAAATTAGTTTGGGTGGGCATGAGGCAAAGTTGCGAGCTAGGATTGCCCGTATCCTCTCCAGCGTAGGAATTGAGATCCATCCCGAAACCGGGGATGGTCGGGAGTGTGTATTCCGTGTCTATGATGAGTCGCTCTTCCGATTTATTGATTCCTTTGTCTCGGGGCAGGCCAAGACTAAGCGACTAACTGTTGACTTGCTGCTGAATACTCCAGAGGTGTTCCGTCAAGGTGTGTTAGATGGGTACATAGCAGGAGATGGCTCGGACAGACCTGCTGGTGGGTGGTCTGCTGCGTCTGCATCTGTTCGCTTGCGCGATGACATCAGCACTTTAGCGAGTAGTTTGGGAGTAATTACCTCAAAGGGGAGACAGCAAAGCATTAGCGCAATAGCGCCTAATCTGTCTGTGGGTCACACTCTCTGGACGCCTTACGTTGATCGTAATGGGAAAGTTGGACAGGATGGCACATTCTGTATACCGGTGAGGGGGAGAACACCAAGTAAGCAGCGAGCCGCGATGAGGACAATGATTGACCTTGAGGTGGATGGTGGGTTGTTCCTGATTGGTGACGGTCTTATTACTCACAACTCGGTGAACGGGTGGCGATGGGAGAAGCACAAGGTCAAGGTAGGGAATAACGGCAGGGGTCGTGAGCCAGCGCGCAACACAACGGAGGGACGTCCGCAGCAGGACCACGACGGTAGAGAGTTCCAACCGGACACACAGTGGGATAACTGTCCCGGTTGCCCCAAGTGCTCCACGAACGACGGCTACGTTCTCCGCAAAGGTTCCTGGCGACCCACCGACTCCCATGAGTTCGTCCTGATGCTCACCAAGACGGAGAGCTACTTCTGTGATCGGGAAGCGGTGCTGGAACCCAATAGCAGCCCTGAGCAATTGGGGCATAATCTGCGATACGCCAAGCCCTATGCCGCCTTTGACGAGAGGGCAGCCAAGACAGGTCAGCCGGGTAATGTCAATAGCGTGGGCAAGCACGCACGTCCAGGAAACGGTGGTCGCAACATCAGGTCGGTCTGGATGTTCCCGACTGCTCCAGGGAAGTTCAAGCACTACGCTGCATTCCCGCCCCGTCTCCCTGAAATCTGCATTCAGGCGGCGACGTCCGAGAAGGGGTGCTGTCCGAAGTGTGGTGCTCCGTGGGCTAGGGTGGTGGCTAAGGGGCTCACCGACCACGATGGGGGCACACAGACGGATTACCCCGTTGGTTCTACTGCGAATCGCCTCGCCTTGCTGCGGCAGGCAGCGCGGGAACGTGGGGAGGAGTACAGCAACGTGACTCGGACAGTTGGCTGGCGTGCCACCTGTTCCTGCCCTCCCGCCGACCCTATCCCCTGCCGTGTCCTTGACCCCTTCTCCGGTGCTGGCACAACCGCTATGGTTGCCGAGCGCCTTGGTCGGGACTCATTCAACATCGACACTAGTGCGGAGTACATCGCGCTGTCCGAGGAGCGTCTTGCCGACGACGAGGACAAGCGTGTGACTGCGGAACTGAAACAGATCATGCGGGACGCCGGTGTTCGGACGAGACGCAAGGCGAAATAGAACACTTGTCCTATTGACAGTCCCCTCATCCCGTGATACAGTTATGGAGTGGGCAATCCTGATTGCCATGATAGTCCAGTAAGAAAGAGGAGGTGAGATTAGTGTATCATGTCGGCCTGGACCTGACCGATGATGAGAAACGAGACCTGAAGAAACTCGCACTCGAACTCAATCAGACGGTTCGGTCCTTGGTCACAAGAGTGGTCAAGCGAGAGATCGCAGAACATCAGAAGTCCAAGTAGCGAAAACAGAGGGAGGAAAACACAGACCTATGGTAGAAGGAGTATCACTGAGACCCAGCGAAGCGGTTGAGGGTGGGGCAGTCCCGGTAGACCGGAATCTCACCTGGAAAGAGGCCCGCTTCAACCTGTTCGACTACACGAAGAAGGACGGCACTGTTGTCGCCACGACCACAGCACTGCGCGTCACTTTCGTCGACGACGACGGCTTGGAGATCGAGCAGCAGTACAGCGCCGGCGACCCCGAGCGGTTCCAGCCGTCCGAAGACGGGCTGACCCTCGTACCTGTCGGTTCGGCTGTCGCCCTGAGCAAGTCGAGCAACCTGTACCAGCTCCTCAATGCTCTCGTCAACGCCGGCTTCCCCGAGAACAAGATCACCGGCGATGCCAGTGTCTTCGAGGGGCTGTACGCCTACCACATCGGGATGCCGCAGCCGAAGCGATCCGGGCTGACTCAGGCGGAACCCGTCGAGGGTGGCAGGGCGCCGATCATCTCGGTCCCGAGCGAGATCCACACCCTGCCGTGGGATGCCAAGAAGGGCAAGAAAGGCACCAAGACCGCAGCCGCAACCGCCGAGGCCGATGACACCGACGCCACCGCCGACGCCGTCAAGCTGGTCAAGAAGCTGCTTGAGGACTCCGACTCGGTTAACCGGCAGAAAGTCGCCACCGAAGCCATCAGGATCAAGAACAAGCCAATCGCCAAGCTGGTCTTCACGGACGAGTTCGAGGTAGCGCTGATGGCCAACGGTATGTCCCTCGACGGCGAGGACATCACCGCCAGCTAGGGCTGGAACCAGGACAACTGAATACACAAGCCGAAACTGGGTGGGGTGTAGTGCCCTACCCAGTCCCAGAGGAAGGCTCTGGCTGATGAGGCTCAATGAGGAGGAACCAACCAAGTGACAATGAAACCAGCAGACCAGGCAACAATCCAGCAACTTAAGGCACTGGGGTTCTCGGACGAGCGGGTAGAACTCCCGCGGCGGCTCGTCGCGTCGGTGGCTGGCAGACCGAAGACCGGTAAGACCCATTTCTCCCTCACCGCACCGGACCCGATCCTGTTCTTCAACATCGACATTGGCACGGAAGGGGTCATCGAGAAGTTCCAAGACGGCCTTGATGGACAGCCAGGGAAGCAGATATACAAGTACGACATCCGGGTGCCCAAGGGCGCGACCCAAGGTGTCTACGAGACCATGTGGGCAGACTACAAGAAACGCCTCCAGACGGCCTACGGGTTGAGTTCCGGCACGGTCATCCATGACACGGCGAGTGAGTCCTACGAACTGAGTCGGCTCGCCCGCTTCGGCAAACTGACGCAGGTACTGCCACACCACTACACGGAAGTCAACAGCGAGTGGCGGGAACTGATGCGTCTCGCCTACGACTCCCGGATGAATACCATCTTCATTCACAAGACCAAGCCGAAGTACATCAACAACGTCCGGACCAGCGAGTACGAGATATCCGGTATGTCGGAGATACCGTACCTCGTCCAGATCAACCTTGAGACCTTCCGCAACGATGATCCGGACGGCGGTGGCCCGGAGTTCGGCATCAAGGTGGTGGACTCCCGGCACAGCCCGAACCTGAATGGGGACATCTACACTGGAGACCCGATGGCGACGTTTGGCTTCCTGCTGAATCTGATCCACGGGGAGTAGAGTGACCATCTACACCTCCAATCTCCCTAACGATCAGGACATGATCCGCGCCCTCGGACCAATCGCCGTCCCCATGCCCCTGTTCACGGATGCCTGTTTCGCCGGTGTCGGTGACAACGATACCCAGTTGCTAGTGGGGATTGAGAGAAAGAAAATTGGCGACTTGTGCCAATGTCTCCACGACGGGCGCTTGATGTTCCAGCTCCAAGTCAGCAAAGAGGCAGGCTGTGACGTCCTCTGCCTGATCGTGGAGGGCGACTGCCGACCCAACCCCGAGGACGGCGTCTTGGAGATGCCCGTCTGGGGGATCAATGCCAAGTTGAAACGCGCACAGCACTGGACGCCGGTACTGCCGATTACCACCTACTCCCGGTTCGACCAGTACCTGACCGAACTGGACTACCTGGCTGGTGTAATCGTCAAGCGGTCGAGGAATGTCCAGGAGACAGCCGCCATCATCAAGGCACTCTGGCTGAACTTCCAGACGGCACCGGACGGTCACAACTCCCTCAAGCAGATGTTCAAGCCACCTGCTCCTACTGTCCAGCTGGTACGCCCGTCCCTGGTTCGCAGAGTGGCGAGTGAGTGGCCGGGGATTGGGTGGGAACGGTCGAGGGTGGTGGCAGAGTATTTCCAGTCGGTCAGGGAGATGGTGGAGGCGGGAGTAGAGAGGTGGGCGGCGCTGGATGGCATTGGGAAGAAGACGGCTCTGAAGGTGGTTCAGGCTCTGCGGGGCAGTGGCGCAGGAAAATAGTCGGAAAATAGTTGAAGATTGGCCCGAAATGCTATTGACAACTGTGCGGTATTGTGTTATTCTGTGGCTAGATGGTAATGAATGTACTACTCTGGTTGGAGAATTGATATGAAGGGGTCACTGAAGGTTATCGGGAAGATACTGCTAGTCGCCACTATCGGGGTGGTGGTATTCCTAGCAGGAAATGCTCTAGTTGTTGCGCGTCTAGGGGAGATCGCTCCGTGGTATATGCTCTATCTTCTCCCTGTTATCCCTTGTGTGGCGTTCGTCCTAGTCGCCGCAGTGGTGATGTTTTCTGTTGAGGAGGCGGAATAAGGTGAGCAGCGACTACCTAAGCATCACCCAAGTAGCTGAACTACTCAACGTCCACAGGAACACTGTGGTCAACTGGGTCACTGCTGGCACCATACCGGCCCAGAAGTTCGGCGGTGTGTGGCGGATACTCCGTTCCGATGTTGAGAAAATGGGGGAGAGCAATGGATAGTCAGTGGGGTGAGGCACTAACCGCAATGTTTATTGGGGTAGTCTTGGTTGTCATCGGCTTGGTTGTGGCCTGGCGACGGAGTATCGACAATGAGTAGCAAGGGAGAGTGGTTAGTACTGGCGTTCCTTATCGGGTCACTCTTGGCGCTACTCGTATCCGTAGTATTCCACTTGACAGGCAGCACGGACGTGGCTATCTGGATTCTGGTGGGTGGGCTACTGTCTGTCGCCGCTGGCATAGTAGTCAACCAACTACTGGAGTACTAGCGATGGACGATCAGCGCAAAGGACGGCTGGATTTCCTACGGCGGGTAGTCGAACTGGACAGGCGCCGCACAGAACTGCTGGGGTATCTACGGATGGTGGACGAGAGGAATCACGCCCTTTGTGTGCCTCGAGTTATCCAGGAGGCCGAGGATATTCTGCACGAAAAAAGTCTGGAGGAGTAGCGATGGTTAATCGGCTCAAGGAGCAGATACTACGGCGGGTGAAGACATACCCCACGTCAATGCTTGAGATAGCCGCTGCGCTACCCGACTGTACACTGCGCTGGTCCGCTAAGGGAGTGCCGCACGCTGTGAGGGTCGGAGAGGGTAGCTACAGCGTTTGCTGGATGGGTGCGCGGGGTTGCTTCTATCGTGTGTTTCGACCTTACCCCAGCGAGTACGGTGAAAGGCAGATCAGGAATGACTTTACCACTGTCGCAGAGGTGGTGGAATACCTTGGACGAGGAAGTAACTGATGGAGAATCCGCACGTAGGGAATCAACGACAGTCTGAGACTGGTATTGAGTTTGCTAAGCGTATGGGGATGGCAGTTGCATATGCTGACGGTCACCACTCAAGGGATAAGGTAGTCGAAGAATTAGTGGAGGCAGGCAAGGGTGCGGAGTTCGTACTGCGTGGCTCTACTGGGTCCGTAGGGCGCAATGCTGCTGATGAATTACGCACCGCAATAGCTAGAGCCGCGAGAGAGGTGCAATGACCAACGAACTGGCGAAGGATTGCCCAAGTTGCCATCGGGAAATGCCCCACCTCCGCGACGATCTGTGGGAGTGTCCTATCCACAAGGTGTCCAATATGCCGGTGGACGACGAGGCCAACTCGGGGGTACGCAGCAATACGGTATGCCCGCGGATAAACTACTGCTCCAAGATCAACGTGATTATGGACAAGGACATCCTGGACTCTCAAGCAGCCGACGCGATCCGGAATGTCTGCGCGAAGTGCACTGAGGTGGATCAGATGGAGTCCTCGATCAGGGAGACACAAGGTGGATAAGGAGTTCTCGGTCAAGGTGTTCCTGCCCACAGATACTCAGGATGAGTGTGCTCTCTACGAGCCGTGCCAATTTCTGTTGGGAGACTACTGCATACTATTCCACGATAATCTCGGTTTTGCGGGAAACCGCGACCATATCTACAAACTGAAGGCGTGTCCGGCGAGTGGTGAAAAGAGGTACGATGCGGAGTAGCACCTACCACCGTGAACCTCCCCCACTCCCTCGACCCGAATCACTACCCTTCCCCGGCAACCTGATTCGGAACTGCTCGGACTGTGGCCTCCGTGCTGGCTGTCGTGCCCCTGTCCCTGGAGACGGCCCTGCCCCTGCCCGAGTCATGTTCGTCGGTGAGGCACCAGGGGCGCAAGAGGATGAGTGGGGATACCGTCCCTTCATTGGGCAAGCCGGCAAGTACCTCGACTCCCTACTGTTCCAGGTCAGCTTGCCCCGTGACAAGGTCTACACCACCAACGTCGTCCACTGCCGACCACCGAACAACCGAACTCCCAAGCTGGATGAGATACAATCCTGCGCACAGTGGCTGGACATCGAGTTGGGTATCGTCCAACCTGAGATTATCATGGCCCTCGGCGGGACCGCTATTCGTCGCTTCCTCGGGAATGATGCTGGCACAGTAGAGCACCTTCACGGGAAACCCATCAAGCTGGATGGTCGTATCATCCTACCTGCCTACCACCCGGCGGCGGCTCTCCGCAACACCACCCTACTTCGGCAGTGCCAGGAAGACTTCAATGTCCTGCGTGGTCTTGTGAAGGGCGTCAGCTATCGGGAGTACCACGTAGTGGACGAGTACCCCGATCCAGACTACAAGGTCGCTGATACGACCGCCAAGCTACGGCAGATGCGGGACGAGATAGAGGACGCTGGTGTCTACGCCGTGGACACAGAAACCAGCCGCGGGGAGTTGTGGAGTGTCCAGCTATCAGCCCATCCCGGAACAGCGTGGTTTGTCCCGGTCAAGTCGGGTACGGAGTTGATCGACCTTACCGGATACCGAGCTACCGCCATTGCTCACTATTACCTGTTTGACATTGACAATCTCAAACTGAACGAGTTCGCAGACACGATGGTGCAAGCCTACCTGCTAGGACTTCCCCAAGGTCTCAAGGAACTGGCATCCCGGCTATGTGGCATCAAGATGCAGTCCTACTCAGAGGTAGTCCGTCCTGGTCAAGAGAAACTGTCTCTGGAGTACCTACACAGGGCGACCGTCCGGGGTTGGCCTGACCCCCCAGTGATCGAAGAGACCAAGTGGGACAACAAGAAGGGGGAACTGGTCACCAAGGCGAGGAAACCGTGGCACATCACCCGCAAGATGAACAAGGCGCTGGGTGACTTCGAGAGGAACCCTGAGACGAACTTATGGGAACGGTGGCGGGGAATCCCTGCCGAGGAACGGGAGGCGGTGGAGTCCGTACTGGGTACCATGCCCGAATCCTCCCTAGCGGATATCCCGTTTGGTGCCGCGATTCAATACGCCTGTCGGGATGCCGATGCCACTCTGCGTGTCTACCTGCGTCTCAAGAAGATGATATCCGACTTGGGGCTAGACTTCGTCCTGGACATGGACTTGGGAATCCTCCCGATGGTTCATTCCATGATGCAGAACGGGATAGCTGTCGACCTCGACCACTTCCGTAAACTCTCTGTGGACTACGGCGACAAGATGCAGGTGAAGTCCCTGGAACTGGGTAGCCTAGTCGGTCACGCCTTCAACCCTAATAGCGGTCCTCAAGTAGCTGCTGTCGTCTACGGGGAGCTGGGTTACAAACCAACCAGCATGACTCCCACGGGGCTGGTCAGCACAGACGACTCCGAGTTGAAGAAGACCGGGCACCCGGTAGCGAAAGGTGTAATCGAGTACCGGCGCCTGTCGAAGATGAAGGGGACGTACTCGGACAACATAGTCCTGTACGCAATCCCGGATGAGGGTGGTGTCCCTCGAGTCCACACCACCATCAAGACGACGCGGACGGAGACGGGGCGACTCAGTTCCGCGGAGCCGATGAACTTCCAGAACATACCGACTCGCAGCAAAGAGGGTCGTCTGATCAAGAACGGGTTCGTCGCGCCACCGGGGTTCAAGCTGGCGGAGGGCGACTTGGGGCAGATCGAGATGTGCGTTCAGGCCCACATGGCCAACTGCCGTGGTCTGATAGACATCTTCCTGCGGGGGTTGGATCCCCACACCATCACGGCGTCCAAGATATTCGATGTGCCCTACGACGAGGCCAAGCAGGACAAGTACCGCTACCCGACCAAGCGGGCCAACTTCGGCATCATCTACATGATCGGCGCCGAGGGGCTATCTGCCCAGATTGAGGAGTACATCTCGGACCTGATAATGGACGGGGAACCGGTGAGCATTGAGCCGTGGAGTGTACGGGACTGTGAGAAGTTCATCGCTGACTGGTACAAGCTATACCCCGAGGTGAGGGATTACCAGATGGAGATGGCGGCGATGGCTCGCCGGTATGGGTACGTCCGGGATATGTTCGGTCGGATGCGGTACGTCCCCGAGGTGTCCTGTCCGATTCGCCATGTCCAGGAATCCGGTCTCCGGATGGCAGCGAACATGAGTATACAGGCGGGGGCTCAGGGAATTATAAAAATTGCGATGGGCAATCTGTGGCGGGAGCAGCCAGCGTCGCCGTGGGTGGATATGCGCTTTCTTATGCAAATTCACGATTCATTACTCCTTGAAATGCGGGACGACGATGACTATATCCGGGACTGTCTGAGTTGGATCGGGGATGCCATGAGGAACGCGGTCAAGCTGCGTGTCCCTGTCCGAGTCGATTTCAAGGTCGGGGATAACTGGGGAGAACTGAAAGGGCTGGAGACTGAGACGTGAACGACGAAGACATTGAGGTGATCGCACAAGAGGAGAGAGACCGGATTGAGACTGTACTGACAGCGAACAGGACTGCGTGGAATCGAGCTATGACGCTCGTTGACATCCAACATCGCTTGCAATCTCCGGTAGCAGGACCACGGTGGTGGCAAAGGCTCACATTCCAGTGGTGCCCGAGATGCGGCCAACGACTATCTCGTCAACAACCACTCGGTCGCGTGAATCCCAAGAGCGCTTTCGTGTTTGAGATCGACCATGACTCCTGTACTTGTGGCTATGAGTATGCGGCTGTTGGCAGGAGTACCGGGCTCTTCGACCACTTGAACACGGCGATTCTCAAGGCGGATGGGAAGTGACGACAGGGTGCTGTTGCGCAACGGGGTCAAATACGGAAAGTGAGGTTGAGTAATGTGTGTGGTTCCGGAAAGGACGAGGCGGTACGTCCGGTTGGCAGAGACCACGTTGATTCTCGCGCCGGACTGCTACTTGGAACGGGAACCCGACCTGGCGTCGGAGACCTGCTGGCTGTGCGCGGTCAAGAAACAGTGCGTGTCACGACAGGAGGTAGAATTGAGATGACGAGGCACCGCACTAAATCGGAGGTTGAGAAGTGAGACCGATATGGTTCTTGAGAATTGCTGCTTTGTGTATCCTAATCGCCACGTTGCTCAGTATTGTGGCGGGATTATACTGGCGTGCTGTTGGTCTTGCGGCGGCAAACCTCATCATAGCGTTGGTTGTAGTTAAGGCCGAGAAGAGGGAAAGGACCAGAAACGAGGTTGAGAAGTGAGAGACAAAGTAGAGTGGGCCATTCGCTGGCTCACTGAGCACGTGTTCCGACTCCCTACGATGGCCGACCTCCGACGCATCACGCGTGAGCCGTACTGGGTCACCATCGACCGTCTGGAGGCCGACAAGGACAAAGAGGATGCCAAGACGGTAGAGTTGAAGGCTATCCTGGAAGCGAAGACTGCGCTGGTGGAATCCAAGGAAACCAATGCCCAACTGAGGAAGACCATCAAGGCCGTCGGCGGGAAGCCTGCTAAGGTGGAACCAGAGACGCCACCAGTCGCACGTAGTCGCAGGGCTTGACAGAATATGGGTAGGTGGTGTAGGGTATAGGGGATGGGTTTCCTCGATGGAGGGCTAAGACGATGGCGAAGCGATTAACGGCAATCGAGAAGGACTTCCGGGTAAGCCCATCGGTGTTCTTTCGTCTGAAGAAAGATGCCCTCAAGGCTCAGGAGCAGGCCACCTCCGTCGGTATCCGCACCCGTTTGCGGAGGACTGCTGGCGGGACTCTGAGGTGGGTGTTGTCCAAGGCGTAGTAGCGACTACCCCTAACCTTCGGCTAAGGAGATAACCGATGCCACCGACCGTAGTAGTCAAGTGTCCGGAGTGTGCAGGCACCGAGGTATGGAAGAAAGGTACTGTGCCGACCCGTCATGGTAAGCGGGTACGGTATATCTGCGTCGTCGATGGCAGGAGCTTCTACGGCCCTGACAGACCTACTCAGGCGAAACCCCGGAATAAGCCTCGTACCCGGAAGGGCAGCAAGTAGCGGGAGGCACAGACCGATGCCCAAGTCAAAGACATCGAAGGGGACAGCCCACTACCACTTCTCCAACGCCAAGGACACCTTGGTTCACGACAGACACCCCGGTGGACACCTGCGGCACCAGCACATATCCCGTGGCTTGGTCGGCTACGGTCGCACCAGAGATTCGTTCACACCACTGTAGACAGGAGGGTTGACTGATGGCACAGAGTATTGAGAGAGTCACAGGGATACCGGGGAGAAAGATATTTGACCACAAAGCCTTTACCCTGATTAACCTTGGTACCAGGAAGCAGGCCGACAAGGAAGTAGTGCGTCTTCGCAAGATGGGATTCGTCACGCGGGTAGTCGTGTGGAAGAACTTCTCAAACAAAGACAGGTTCGTCGTCTACGCCAGAGAGATCAAGCGGTAGCCTGCGAGCAGGTAACGAGAGACCGGTAGGAGGCACAGACCGATGGCGATGACGAAACG
>SDBS01004190.1_pt1 | contig 14143 bp, 13 predicted proteins | sample 2277091 | NCBI WGS metagenome assembly SDBS01 (sample SAMN10404972, study PRJNA504765) | marine sediment metagenome | isolation source: marine sediment core GS10_PC15, 163 cmbsf | place: Arctic Ocean: Southern Knipovich Ridge | collected 2010
CTTAATATTAATAGTATTTGAATAACTTGATTAATAATTTTATATTTTATTTATCAAAGATTCTTATTAATTTCATAATATTGATTATTATCATATTATGAAAAACGAGAGAACTATGGAAATTGCTGATGAGTTAACAATTTTCGATGAAAAGTTGATTACAAAGTTAAATCAACTTGCATCCAATAAAATCGAATATTGGGATATAAATTCAGGTGTTGGGACTGGTACTAATTTAGATTTTACAGATCAAAAAAGTAAAGAGATCTCATCTTATGAAATAAGAGAATGCGGTATAAGGACATTTAAAAATGGAGGATGGGGTTTTACCGTTATTAAAGATCTCTCTAAAAATTCAATCGAAAAAGGTTTTAGAAATGCTATAAAATTAGCTCATTTAACTGAATCTTTAGGTAAGAATAAATTTACTATAAAGGAGAGAGATCCTTTAATTAAAACTTTTAGAATCAATAGTCAACATAACATTGATGATATAAATGTAGAAGAAAAAATAGATCTTGTGAAGTTTCATGAGAAAATTTCTTCAACTTATTCTTCAGCAATTAAAAATACTCGGACATTTTATATGGACGGACATTCTAATAGTGTTTTTATTAATTCCTTTGGAAGTTATATTTACCAAGATCTATCTGTTTTAAGAATGTTCACCCTAGCCTATGCTCAAAAAGACGGAATTCTTCAAAGAGCTGTTAATTCAATTGGAGGGATTGGGGGCTTCGAAATAACTAAAACGGAAAAAGCCACTGGGTTAAGTGAAAAAACTGCCAAGGAGGCAATAGAGCTTCTAGACGCAAAATCACCTGTTGGAGGAAAATTTACTGTCATTATGGATCCGAAACTTGCAGGTACTTTCATACATGAAGCCTTTGGCCATGCTGCTGAAGCTGATACAGTTTTAAACAAAGAAAGCATCTTAGAAGGGAAAATAGGTGAAAAAGTAGCTATAGAGGATATAACCGTTTATGATGATCCTACAATGGGTCAGGGAAAAAAGTTAAATTTACCTTACGAATTATTTGGTAGCTATTTCGTTGATGACGAGGGTATTCCCTCACAAAAGACAATAATTATAAAAGATGGGATTCTAAAAACCTATTTGCACAGTTTAGAAACATCTTCAAGAATGAACCTCGCTCCAAATGGGCATGGAAGAGCCTCATCTTGTACTGCAAGACCTCAGGTGCGTATGGGAATCACAATAATAGAACCAAAAGACTGGGATGTAGAAGAGATGATAAAAGATACCAAAGACGGAATTCTCTGTCAAGATTTCCAATATGGATATACAGATCCTACCACGGGAAACTTTCAATTTAAATGCAAACTATCATATAAAATTGAAAATGGTGAGAAAAAAGAATTAATGAGAGATGTTGCTCTTTCTGGAATGACTCTTGAAGTCCTTAATAAAATATCTGCTATTGGAAATAAAAAATCTTTTAGCTTTAGTGATGGAATGTGTGGGAAAGGTGGCCAAGGAGTAAGGGTATGTGATGGAGGGCCATTTATTAGAGCAGAAGATATTACGGTAGGAGGTTTAGGATAAGTAAAGTAATTTAATGAAGTTATTAAATAGTAGAGGCTCAGTCTAAATGGAGGATAACACTGATATTTTTAGTTTAGGAAATTACGGTTTAAAATTGGCTCAAAATAAAAGTTCTAATATGAAATGTGCCGAAATCTTTTTCGGTAAAAATAAATACCTTAACATAGAAGTAGAAGAAAATTCAGTTAAAAATAGTGAAATAGGTACCGATCGTGGAGTCTCAATAAGAATAATAGATAAGCGTGGCTCTCTTGGATTCTCTTTTACAAATAAATTAGACAAAAAATCAATTGATAAAATTGTTAATTTAGCTTTAAAAATGATGAAAGCCGGTACTGAGGATCAAGATTTTAAGGATTTACCCACACATTACAAAAAATATCCAAAGGTAACAGGCTTATTCGATGACAACTTACGAAATCTGGAAGTAGAAGACTCAATAGAGAATATAGAAAATATAATTAAGGTGTGTAATGATGATGATTTGGCAATATCCCAGTCTGCTAATTTCGTTTCCCACTATTATAAAAAGTATATATTCAATTCCAATGGTTTAGAAGCTAATGGAAAAGAAACTATTTGCACAATTTCTTCAAATATAACTGTTAAAGATAAAATAACTGGTGAAACTTCCTTTGGTCATGACTGGCAAGCTGAAAGACAGTTTTTAAAGTTAAATGCAACAAAAATCGCACAAAATGCTTTAGAAGATGCCAAACGAAATCTCAATAGAATAAAAATTAAAAATATGAAAGCTCCATTAATTTTGACTCCCTATGGCGTTATAAGCTTAATTTTATATCCTATTTCATCTGCAATTAACGGAGAAACTTTTCAGTATAGAAGAAGTTTTCTTGTTGATAAAAGAGATGAAATAATAGGTTCTAAATTCTTAAATATTGAGGACAAAGCATTGATAAATGGATTAGCAGGTTCATCTTCATTTGATGGAGAAGGTGTGCCTCGTAAAAATAAAAGAATCCTCGAAAATGGCAAATTTCTTAATGATGGATTATTACATAATAGTTATACAGCAGGAAAAGAAGGAATTGAAAGTACTGGAAATGCATCACGAAGGTCGTACAGCGCTATTCCTTCAATCGGCACTACAAATTTTATCATGAATCCTGGGGATTATTCTAAGCAAGAAATGATAAAAGACGTAAAAGAAGGTATAATCCTTGATTATACGGGAGATAGTCCTAATATCGCAACGGGAGATTTTTCTGGCTTAATTCTTCATGGAAATTTGATAATCAATGGAGAAATAAAAGAACCATTAAATGAAACAATGGTAGGTATAAATCTATTAGATTTATTTTCAAAAATTGATGCGGTATCTAAAGAATTTAAGATTTTTGGCGCTTTTCATGCTCCATATGTAAGAATAGAAAATGTTCAAATCATTGGTGCTGCTCGTTAATCTCTAACATCTATTCGCAACCATAAGATATCCCAAAATTCTCGACTATTATCCTCGTTATAATTCCATAATTCAACTATTAAAGATTGACCTGTTCCATTTTTTTCAAATGAAATACTAAGCCTTTCAGACTTCCATTCTTCCTCTGGTTTTAAATCTTCCTTATCCGTAGTAAAACATTTGTGAGCATGCTTTGAACCTTTGGAACTTAGGTCCGTTTCATTATCTCCTTTTAAAATTATAAGTTTAAACGTGAAATCCTCATTTAAATAATTATCCACAGTCACGTAAAATTTTATTGATTCGTTAACTCGAGCAGTAGTTGGATAATCTTCTGCCTTTTCGTCAGAATTTAGAATTCCAAAACCAACATAACCCTCTTGGGGAGTTGTAACGTAATAAACGATAAATCCTGATATTAAGATTATACCCATTATTAAGCTATATCTAACGATTTTTTGAAATTGTCTATTACTAGCCTCAATTGTCTCGTTAGTGGCTCTAGACTCCGTTTTCTTGCTCAATATCTTTAAACCACGCAATAGTTTTTTTTAAACCCTCTTCTAATGGTGTTGTTGGTCGCCAATTCAATAGACTATTTGCTTTTTCAAGTATAGGACTTCTATTTCGAGGATCATCAATAGGTAATGGTTGATAAGTTATTTTTGAATTTGAATTAGTTATTTCTATAATTTTTTTTGCTAGTTCAAGAATAGTATATTGTTTATTGTTTCCTAAATTAATAACTTCCCCAATTGCTTTATCAGTACCAAGAATTTTAAAGAATCCTTCTATTTCATCCACCACATACGTGAAAGATCGAGTCTGAGAGCCATCTCCAAAAACTGTTATGTTTTCATCAGTAAGCGCTTGATGTATAAAATTTGGTATTACTCTTCCAAATTCAGGACCATATCTTATTCTTGGCCCAGATGTATTAAAAATTCTTGTGATTTTTGTTTTGATTTTATGTTGGAGTTCATATGCTTTAATAAAAGCTTCGCCAGCTCTTTTTGATTCATCATAACAACTCCGTGGACCAACAGGATTAACATGCCCAAAATACGTTTCTGGTGTTGGAACCCACTCATCGGGAGGATTTCCATAGACTTCAGAAGTGCTTGTATAGAAAAATACCGAATTGTGCGCCTTAGCAATCCCTAGAGCATTCATGGTTCCCAAAGTATTACTTTTTAGAATTGAAATTGGATATTTTTGAAACTCAAAAGGGGACGCTCTACTTGCCATATGCATAATAATATCAATTTTTTTAATATCTCCAACACAAACTCCATCTGGATGATTTGTAAAACCAAAATAGATTGGTTTAGAAATATCATGATTTATAAATCGAAAATTATCTTTATCCTTCAAATGATTAATATTATCAAATAAACCAGAAGATAAATTATCCAAACAAATACAATATGCTCCTTGTCTTACTAAAACATCACAAACCCACGAACCAAGAAATCCAGCACCGCCAGTTACTAAAATTATTTTATTCTTAAATGTGATATTATCCTTCTCAATTCTATTTATAATTTCTTGAATATCATTAGTAAAGTCATAGCTCATTTTAACAACACTTACTCTAAGTTATTATTTTTTATTCTTGATAATTGTTATAAATAAAATTATCTCTTAATTTTATCTATTATTAAAAAATTACCATTAATCTTAAGAATTAGGTGAACTAAACTTTCCTTTAAAATATAAATACATGAAAATATTTTTTAAATTTTTATTTCTAAAATCGACGTGTCCCACAATACTGACAAAACTTTAGCTCAGCTGGATAATGTTTTCCACAATCGGGGCATTTAATCAGTGAATTGCTAAGAATCTCTTTTCCAAGTAACAAAAAAGCATCTTCAATATTTTCCCCGGTTTTTGCTGAAGTACCAATGATTTCACCTTGGAACTTATATTTTTTAAATATTTCCTCTGCATCTTTTCTAGATACAACTCTTTGGTCTTCTAAATCTACTTTATGTTCAAGTAATATTTTAGTTCGAGGTGGATTTTGAACTCCTTCTATTATTTTAATCCATTCATGAAGGTCTTCTAAGGTATCTTTATCTGTAATGTCATACAACATAACTGCTCCAGAAGCTCCTGATATATAAGAAGGGAATAGGAGTCTGAACTTAGGCTCTCCTGCAAAATCCCATAAATTTAAAAGTATTTCAGTATCATCAACACTCAATTTTTTTGTCTCGAAATCTACCCCAATTGTACTTAGGGTAGATTTATTAAATTTTCCTGTAGCATACCTACGTAATAAGCTTGTTTTTCCTACATTTTTTGCTCCTGCGATAACAACCTTAAATTTTATCATAGATAAACAAGCACCAACAATAATACTAAAAAAATTTGAACATATTCTGTTGTATTATATTATTATTAATAATTATGGTTAATAATATTTCTTTATTTGAATTATAATTCATGAATGGATTCTTGAGAATAAGGGACCATTTAAACATATATATCATTATGGAAAGTAAACAGCGTTAAGAATCTTCTCTGTATTTAAATCTGCTTATTTTATAAATATCTTGTGCAATTTTTTTACCAATATTCTCAACTTTAGTTAAATCAGGTATATCTGAATTGAAAATATTTTGCAAAGTTCTAAATTCCCTTAATAAATTTTTTGCTCTCAAAGAATTTACACTTGGAATCCCAGCAATTATATATTCTAACATTCGTGATAATTCAATTGGAGCTTTATCAAATCTTAATTTGATAGGACTTTTAAGATCAGATTGTTCTTTTTTAGCTAACTGATACAAAAATGTTGATGTTTCTCTAGCATCTCGTGTTTTATAAATAGTAATTCCTAAATTAAGAATTATAGAGGTAATAGCGCCATAAAGAGCATTTTCATTAATATTCGAATTTTCAAAAAGGTCTTCTTCCAGAATTAAAATGGGTCTCTCAAAATTAGTTGATAATTCCATTAATTCTTTGAATAATCTTCCATCTTTTATAGAATCAGAAAAATCTTGAGCACTCTTTCTTTCAATTCCCACTCTGTCCGAAATAACATAGTCAGCTACAGATAATTGTTCTAATCTAAGCTTAACTCCCAATAATGATAAATTTCTAACAACAGACGAAGCAGTCTCTCGATTATCGCATACAATTTCAAACTGATTAGCATCTTCTATTTTCTGGATTCTATCATCGATTTTCTCATCTGGTAAAAAATTTAAAAGACTGGATTGCCCATTCTTTGAATCCTTTTCTGCATTTTTTATTTTTTTTAAACTTTGAGTCATAGTTTGCTCCTTTTTCTTCTCAGCCCAATAATATCCCTCATCTCGTGTGCCTTCTGCCATTAAAACATAAACTTTCCCCTCTTTTTTACGTCCAGTACGCCCTCTACGTTGTATAGAACGAATAGCACTTGGAACTACATCATAAAATATAACAACATCGCACTCCGCGATATCTAAACCTTCTTCTGCTACACTTGTTCCAATAAGTGTATTATAAAAACCCTCCCTAAATTCTTTTAGAAGTTCAATTTGCTCTTTTTGAGTTAAACCCTTATCAGATCCCCTATGTGCTTGACCAACGAATTTATGTGCCCGTATAATCTCATCATCTTCAAAATACCTTACAATATTGTTAACTGAATCTCGAAAATGACAAAAAACTAAGATTCTTGAATCTTTATTTTCTATTAACTGAGAAGCTAAAATTTCCTTCAATTTTTCTAGTTTAGGATGAACAATACCCTTTGATTGAACTTCATATGTTAGATTTTTTACCCGCTTAAACTCGCGGTTTGTGAGCAATTCTTTTAAAGATTTATTAGCGGTATTATTCTTTAATTTCTCTTCATTTCTTTTTATATAATCCTTCAGAGAATTGATTCCTTGTGTTTCAAGAAGTTCTAACATGTGAGAAATTCTGATAGCATTAGCTTGGAACTTTTTAGCAGTAAACATATCGAATTTCTCTTCCTCATTTCTAGAACTAGAAATTCTCTTATTGATTATTTTATTTAATTGTAAAAGGTCTTTGCGTGTAATTTTTTTAATATCAAAAGAATTGAGTAAGTATTTCTCTTTTAACCATTTATATATTGTTTTTAGTTTTTCTTCTAAAATTCCTCTGATTTCAGTATATTCTTTAGGTAGTTTGATTTTTATCCACTGATTATCTACTTTTTGGATGTAAGGTTTGACATCTGAATCCTTGTCTGTTCTAATTTCGATATGATCAATGTATAAGTTTTCCTTAATTTCATTTATTTTTTCTTGAGTAGAACCAGGACTGGCCGTAAGTCCAAGAAGTCGAGGAGAAGACGCTTCCTCACTATATTTCTTAGCAATGAAACAGTAAGCATAATCACCTACTGCTCTATGACATTCATCAAAAATAATTAAAGAAACATCCTCTATGGGATATAGTCCTGAAATAATATCATTTTGGAGTACCTGTGGGGTCATAAAAGCTACTCGAAGCTCATCCCAAAGCTCTTTTCTTTTATTTGGTGCAGTAGTTCCTGTTATCGACTTGAGCTCATCTGTAGAAAATACAGTCAAATCTAAAAATGAATTATAATGCTGTTGGACTAATGGTTTTGTAGGTGCTAAAAAGATAATCTTTGAATTAGGATTTTCTGACAATCTTTGGACAGCTAACATTAATCCAATAATAGTCTTACCTAAACCTGTAGGAATTACGACTAAGCAATTATTGGTAAGACAATTAACAAATATATTTTCTTGATACGCTCTCCTAATGATTAAATCTTTTTTAATTAATGGATGAGAAATAAATTGATCATTATCCAGTACTCAAATCACCAGAAAATTTAATTCCTTTCAGTTTTAAATAACGTAATCAGAGAAAATATATAAGGTAAAAGAGTATATAGGATCTCTTAAATTATATTAATAACTTTTTAATAATTAATAATGAAAAGTTCATTATTGCTTTTAGATTAATTACATTTGAGTTTTTTTACTATTTATTAATATGTATCAATTTTAAGCTCGAGTGGTTTAGCCTGGCTATAACGACACGCTCACACCCATGGGGAGTATACCGTGTAGGTCGGGGGTTCGAATCCCCCCTCGAGCACTTTATCATTGGATTTTAGGTCGGATACTAGAATTAATCGAAAAAGTTATATGATATAATATATTATAAAATACATTACTCATTTTTGGTTTGTAAAACCGTGTCAAGCTTCTTAGAATCTCGAGAATTAAGAAAAAAATATAAAGAAGTTAAGAAACTTGTTAAAATTGGTCCAATTTTTTTAACTCGTTATGAAAAAGCAAGAATCGTTGGTGCTAGAGCACTTCAAATCAGTTTTGGGGCACCAATATTAGTAAATAAACCAGATGATATGATAGATCCAATAAGAATTGCCCAATTTGAACTAAAATCCAAAATTCTACCATTAACTATAAGAAGAGAATACCCGAGCGGAGAATATCAGGATATTCCAATAAATATGTTAATTTTAAAAAAATCTTAAACGTCCTTTCCTAAATTTTATTGAATACATTCTTTTCCTTTTTCAGTGAGAAAATAAACATGTTTATCTTCCACAATCGAAAAATCTATAAAACCTTTGTTTATTAGATTTTCCAATAATTGTTCTAATTCTGCTTTCTTAAAGGGTTCAATACCTAAAGGAATTCTACTTTGATTTACAACAATTGCAATTCGTGTTAAGAACAACCTTTTCCCTATAAATGATTCGAGTAATGTTATCTCATCATTTGAAAGTTCATTAGATTGGTCTTGCGTTAAACCTTGTGTTTTTATGACTTCTGCGAGTTCTTTCGTATCTTGACTAATTTCCTGTTTTTTAACCTCAACATGTTTCAATTCGACAAGATCTTTAGCAACAGACTTCTTTTTCTCATCTTTTTCGTTTTCCATATAATAATATAATAAACAATAAAATTATAAAAACTTATATTTAAATAATGAAAAAAGTCTTAGAAGTTAAAACTAAGGATAAAACTATCGAAGTTATATTAAGACATCTGAAAAAATCAGATAAAGATGGTGTATGGAAAAATTTTAATGAAGCGTTAGATGAGGGTATTTATTTACCTGTTTTTACCCCAGTTTTATCTGATTTTGAAAAAAATTCTTGGTATGAAAGCATTAATAAAGAACATGAGATATGTATTGTAGCTGAAATTCCAAATTTTAAATCTCCATATAACATAATTGGACAGGTTGAAATCTCGAATTTGGAATGGGAAGCGGCTACTCATGTAGGGTCTCTCGGCATCATTGTTAGTAAAGAGTATAGAAATATCGGTATAGGTAGAAATCTAATTGATACCGCAATTAGAGAATCTAAAAAATTAAATAATAAAGAAAAGATAATTTTAAGTTGTTTCTCAACCAACGAAAGAGCATTAGAACTTTATAGAAAGATGGGCTTTAAAGAAGTGGGTGTAAGAAAGAATCAGTTTTATATGGACTCAACTTATTATGATGAGGTTATTATGGAAATTTTCACAGAGGAGTATATAAAAAAGGCTCCTCCTTAAGATGAGAATTGAGTTGTTAATTGGGAGATATATTTTTGAAATATTGCTGTAAAAACTTTTTATTTTATCTTAATTTCTAATTATTTTAATACAGTGTTAAGAGTTCATTTTACAATGTTAAAATATAAGATTGTTTTGGCGGGAAGTGTAGATGTAGGGAAAAGTTCATTAATAGATAGATTCTGCGATAATGTCTTCCATGAAAAAACCAAGGGAACCATTGGTGTTGCTTTTAAAAAGAAAAAAGTAAATGTCGATGATAAACACGACATTGAATTAAATATATGGGATTTTGCAGGCGAAGAAAAGTATAGAGCTCTATTTCCTTCCTATTGCAGTGGTGTTTCTGCAGCCCTAATTGTTTATGATATTACAAACAGTAAATCATTAGAAGATGTAAAAGCTTGGGTAAAAATTATTGATGATAATGCTTTTCCAGAAGTGATTAAAGTATTAATTGGTTCGAAAATTGATTTAAAAGATCAAAGAGAAGTTTCTTTAGACCTAGCCAAAAAAACATCTAAGAAATTTAACTGCGCGGGTGATCCCATTGAAACTTCTTCGAAAACAGGAGAAAAAGTCGAAGATGCTTTTATGAATGTTGCTCGTGAAATAATAATTAGGTATCTGCATACTTGTCCTAGTTGTGGAGAAATATTTTCTAAAAAGTTAAAAATTTGTAATTATTGTGGGAATGAGGCCTAGGGTAGTACTAAACCCAAATAATTCATTATAAATCTTCTTCTTCTCTATTGTATAGTGATGGAGGAGGTCTTGCTTTTTCTAGAGACTTGGATGTAATCCTATTGATATAAGTTTGAAGTTCCATCTTTGCATTTGTAATTGAGGATTCAATTTCCTCATTAACTTCATTTTGCCCTATAACCCACTCTCCGTGACCCGGATAAAAACTTCTGATTTTTTTAAGATTTAACAATTCTAAAGAGTTTATATATTCAGAAATTGAGCCCGATTCATATATATTTGTTGTAGCTCCCTTAAATAATGTATCCCCTGTAAGTAAATATTGTTCGTTCGCTTCATAAATGCAAATTGAGCCAGATGTATGGCCTGGGGTCTCTATAATGTGTAATAACACATTTCCTAAATCTATGATGTTTCTATCTTCAAGCCAGATATTTATTCTCAAACCAGTTAAATCCACACCCCATTTTTTTCCTTTCGTGATTAACTCGTCATTATTCTGTATTTTTATAGCACTCCAGCGTCCAGCAGCAACAAGGCAACGAAAATAAGGATTAGAACTAATATGATCGAAATGTTCATGTGTATTAATAATTAAATCAATATCCTCGATCTTTAAACCTATTTCTGTAGTTAGTAAATAATTTAGACTATTAAATTTTGTAATAATTCCCGTATCTATTAAAACATTCAAATCCTCTCCAATAATAAGGTATACATGGCACCCCGCTCCAATAGAATTGAATTGATACACATTAGGTTTGATGAGATTCAGGGTATATCCGGCCTTACCGTAGAGATCGTCTTTTTTAATTAAACGAGGGAGGAATGAAATTTTATTTTCTCCATAAGTCATGAAATGCACACATAAAAATTATCAAATCTATTAAAATAATTAAAGGAATTAGATTATAAAAATTAAATTAATAAGGTCTGTTAGTCATCTTCAACGTTTTTTCTAGGGTAATCTTGACCTTCTTTTATAACATATCCAACTCTCTGGAGTTAATGGATTTTCGTTTAAGAATAAAAAGTTTAAATTTCTTAAACTCTCGATTTTTTTATTATTAAATTCAGAAATTTGGTTTGACTCTAAAAATAAAATTATTAAATTCTCTAGATTGTCCATTCCTTCTAATTCATGAATTTGATTCTTATCAAGAAACATTTCCTGCAATTTTAATTGATTAGTTAACCCCTCAATCTTCTCAATACTATTATGAGATAATTCGAATTTTCTTAAATTGTCTAAGTTATTCAAATTCTCAATTCTCTTTATAAAGTTATTTGAGAGACTTAATGTTTTTAAGTCATGTAGTGAATCTAAGCCTTCAATTTTAGATATATTATTATCATTTAGATGAAGTAATGCTAAATTCTCTAATTTAAATAAAGCCGAGATCCTGAGAATCTCATTAAATGAAAGATTTAATCTTTTTAATTTAGATAGCTCATTTAGATTATTTATTACCTTAATTTTATTGTTGCTTATGTTTAATTCTTCTAAATTAACTAGGGTATCTAATCCAGTGATATCCTCAATTAAGTTAACTTCCAATGACAATTTTCTCAAATTCTTTAATGAGGCAAGATTCTCTATTGTTTTGATTTTGCAATAAGATAAGTTTAATTCTTCTAGATCTTTCAGACTTTCCAAATTTTCAATTTTTTTAATGTTATTATCAGATAGATTTAAAATTTTTAAGTTATGTAAATGATTTAGACTCTCAATTTTCTCAATTTTATTCCTTTGGAGTAGTAAATGCTCTAAATTTACAAGTTTATCAAATGCGGTAATATTGTTAATATTCTTTAAATTACTACCTTCACAATTTAATAAAATTATATATCCATTACGAAGTACAACGGTATAGCCACAATTATTAATGTAGTAATCGTACAAAATTAAATTAAAACAAATATCAATGATAAATTTAGGAAGAGGAGACTCATAATCTCCAATAAATATTTCTTTAGGGAAATCTTCAAATTTATATTTTGATTTGTTTTCAATGCTTGTCTCTAAATATTCTTTAATTATTTTTCGTGTTTCTTTATTATCTATTTGATTTAAAAACTCCACGGCTAAGAACTTTTGTTCAAAATTGTTTATATTATATAGGGCAAATGCTAAGGGAGATATAATTTTTTTATGATTGAAATATTTTTCTTTTAAAATGTACCCAGTTGTTATCCTTATTTCAGGCTCCTCATCGGAAAGAAATAAATGCTCAAAAAATTTAAAGTTCTTGCCATCATCAATAGAACCTAAAAGTTTTAGCGCTTTTTCTCTTAAAATGTTCGAATTAACTATCCATTCTTTTAATAAATAAGTAGCTTCTTTCCTGCCAATTTTAGACAAGTTTTCTTTAATATAATCTGGAGTAAATTCCATTTTAATAATTTCTAAAATTTAATTATTCAAGAAATACCATTTTTCTTGACAGTAGACATTAAAGATTGAAACCTTAAGAATAAATATATTCTTTGACAGAGTGTTCTTTATCCATAATTTCTCCTAATGCCTTTTCAAAATGGGCACGAGTAATTTTTTTTCCTCCTTCTCGAAGACATCTCATACCAGCTTCGGTACATAATGCTTTTATGTGCGCACCACTAAAATTTTCCGTTTTTTTTGCAAATTCTTTTAAATTTATCTCTTTTTCAATGTTTAGTTTCCTTGTATGTATCTTGAGGATCATAAGCCTGGCCTCTTCAGTTGGGAATCCAAATCTTATTATTCTATCAAATCTTCCAGGCCTTAATATAGCAGGATCTAGTACATCTTCTCTGTTTGTGGCCGCTAAGAACATAATACCCTCAGTATTAGCAAATCCATCAAGTTCAGATAAAAGTTGCATAAAGGTCCTCTGAACTTCACGATCTCCTTTGTAAACCTCACTAGTACGCTTGATAGCAATAGCATCAATCTCATCAATAAAAATTATTGCAGGAAGATTTTCTTTTGCTAGTGAAAAAACTTCTCTTACCATCCTTGAGCCCTCACCTATAAATTTCTGTACCAAATCTGAGCCAACAAGGTGAATGAATCTAGCATGCGTAGTATTAGCAACTGCTTTTGCTAATAAAGTTTTACCCGTTCCAGGAGGTCCCGATAGTAATGCTCCAGAAGGTGGATCTATCCCGATCTGCTCAAATACTTCAGGTCTTAGAAGTGGTAATTCTATTATTTCCCGAATTGCTTGAATTTGATCATCTAAACCTCCAATATCTTCATATGTCTCACTAGGCATCTCAATTAATTCCATAGAAGCAACATGGCCCCTAATTTTTTTCGAAAGAATTTCTATAATCTGGTAACTTTGAGAATGAAGAGAAACTGAATCACCCGCGGATGGGTTTACTACTTTATTAGGAGGTAATATAATTCTACTCCCTGGAGTATGTGACACTATAGCTCTACCATCCTCCAAAACTCTCTCTACAGAACCTATTAATAGGGGATTTTTTTTCATCCCATCCAAAACTTTCTTAAAAGATTCTATCTCTTGATGCAGTTTTTGATTTTCTTTTTCCAGAAGTAAGATTCTTTTCTTAATCTTCTCTATGTCCGATCCTGTCATTACTAAATAATAATAGGAACCATAGAAAAAAAAATTTGCTAATTGAAATTATAACTTAATACAAAAATAAAAATAAAAAATAAAAAAGAAAAAAAACAAAATTATTGTTTGTTAAGACTTAAAAGCATCTATGAATAACTTGTGGTCCCATTTCCTTATATTCTCTTCGAGTTACCCACATTCTGTGGAATGTCTTAAGAGAACTGAGGATTGATCCACCTATCCAGACAGAATACATACGTTCTGGAGGAGCAATAATCTTTACATCAACTGATTCTGGGATTTGTTCTTTAATTTCCTTGGTTAAACGTTCCTTGATACC
>SDBS01004191.1_pt1 | contig 14141 bp, 11 predicted proteins | sample 2277091 | NCBI WGS metagenome assembly SDBS01 (sample SAMN10404972, study PRJNA504765) | marine sediment metagenome | isolation source: marine sediment core GS10_PC15, 163 cmbsf | place: Arctic Ocean: Southern Knipovich Ridge | collected 2010
CTGTAGGACTAGAGCATTGTATTGCCCTGAAAGATGATGGAACTATTCATTCTTGGGGTATCAATGGTAAAGTATTTGATACCCCAAAAGGGTCAGGATTCATATCAATCTCTGCTGGTGAGTTCCATGATATTGCTCTGAAAGATGATGGAACTCTTCATTCTTGGGGTAGTAATGGACATTGTGGAATATCAGATACTCCACAAGGATCAGGATTTATATCAGTTTCTGTAGCCGAACGTCACTCTATTGCCCTGAAAGATGATGGAACTCTTCATTCTTGGGGTTATGATAATTTTGGACAGGTATCAAAAACTCCGAAATCAATATACTTTTAAAAGCTGAATATACTTAAAAATCCAAAATTGATAAATACATTATTCTCTTTAGTGACGGTAAATATGGAATATCTCACTAATGAGCAGTTAGAATCATTGAACACAAACGGTTATGTCGTCATGTCGAGATCATTAAATTGTACGTCTTCAACAATTGACGAGATCTGGGAATATTTGTCATCGATCAAAAGAAATCCAGAATACAAAATAACTCGATTTACTGAAGAACAACTCGAGGACCCGACGATACGAACAAGGATTTGGAATTTGATGCCTCCTGAGAAAATTGAAGGTTATGTTAATGCTTTTAGAACTCTCTGGGATATCAGGCAAGATCCGATGCTATATGAGATAAATACGCAACTTTATGGTACCACAGATTTGAACATCAAAATAGATAGGATTCAAGTAAGATTTCCTGAATGTACCAAAAATACATTTGAGTTACCGCCGCACCGGTTGAGTAAAAATCTAAAATCTTATACATGCTACGTCCATCTCACTGAATGGACACATAGCATCATTCCAAGTAGTCACACAGATGGGTGGACTGAATCTTTTGACAAAGAATATTCGACCATAGAAACTTCGTTTGGTGAAGCAGTACCATTTAGTTCCTGGGATGAAGATGATTCTAAGTCCACATTCGTAGATATCAAATGCGATAAAAATGCCATCATGATCATGAACGATGCGATTTTTAGACGTGTGGACAGCAGAAATAATACCAACAATTTTCAGTTTTGTGTTCCAATCAGCTATTCTCGCTGTTATGAATCGAAAGATCTTGGTGATAGAATTAGATCTTTTCTTCAGGGAATACCACCGTATCGTCTGTTAAATGGAATAATATTCACACCGTTTCCCTGTGGATATAAGGAGTATTCTCCAGATCGAGGAATTTCACCTCTCAGGATCCATTCTATAAGGAGAATGTACACCCTCGATAGTAATAGTTTTATAACGAATAAAGGACAACTTTTAATGGTTGAAGTCGCTCAAAAAGATTATGAGCCTCCATATTTATCCTTATTGGGTTACAAATTGTTGGGAATCGTAAATTGGACCAATAGTCTTAATGCTGTTTTGATCGATAAAGATATCGAAGATATATTGAAAAGGCATATGCGACATGTCTTGACACTACTGTAATTTAAGATTTATGAAGATTTCAACAACCATTCATATCAACTTTGCTTAAAACATCAAGAACACCATCAATTTTCTTATCTGTGATTAACTTCAAATCCACACCGAGAAATTTCAGTAGATCTCTTACCTGTTCAGGTTTAAAAATAGGATTGGCATGACCACCTGTGATTTTCATTAGTTTTTTCTTTTTCGAACCGCAGTTCTTAAAATTTATTAATGCATTTCTGTAACTTATGATAGTGTCTTCCGCACTATGAACGATTAGTGTTGGAACTTTCACATTTTTCAACATTGTCTTTGTTGGTAAGGTATCACCACTAATTCGAAGTATAATAGCAAAAGGGAATACTAGAAACTGAGAAACACCAGAACACAACATCATATCCTCTATTGAAGAGAACCCACTTACAACTATTAATTTCGAACATTTGTATTTAGATGCCAACCACGATCCTAAAAATCCCCCAAGACTTTCTGCGTATATGATGATCTTATTGGCATCATAAATAGAAGCTGTATATCGATAAGCAGCAAGAGCATCAGCACGAAGATGTTTAACTGATGTAGTACCATGAGATTTACCGTAACCATGGTAGTCAAAAAGTATTAAATTTAAACCAAAGATTTTAGCGAGATCAATCATATATTGTCTCACTGATAGATTGACGTTATTTCCATGACAGTGAAGAAGAACGGACGCATCATCATCGACGTGATATCTCACAATATGTATTCCACCTTGATCAATACATTCTCCCGATTCATCGATAAAATGTTGGTCTGTAGGAGTATCATATTCATACTCAACATTAGAGGCTCTAAACATAATTTTCTCTTGGGTTATATGAACAAATATAAATGTCACTATGAAAGTAACGACCAGGATAGCAGATATAATCCACGTAGATCTATCCATTTAACTATATTATTATTTTTCTTGATATGTGACTATTTGTTGATTGAATAGATGGTAAATCAAAGTTGTTGTTATAATAATAGCTAGAGTGACCCGAAGTGACGAATGTGATACCACCTCTCATGACAAAACAAATATAAAGAGATTATTGCTTTTGGTACTTCTTACTTCTGTGTTGTATCACTTCCATCTAAACATTTGGTTTTACTTTAAATATGTCTTCTGAAGGAAATCGTTGTGGTGCTGAAACGAAAGATGGAAAGAGTTGTCGAATGAAAGTCAAAGAAGAAGGACTCCGTTGTTATAAGCACAAAGAAGATCGACTTCTTTCTGAGAACCGCTGCAAAGCAGACACGATAAAGGGTAATCGATGTCTCAATCAAGCGGTCAAAGGTGATAAACATTGTCGCAATCATATCGTGAAGAGTGATGAGGAAAAAGGAAATATCTTTCGATGTGGTGCAGACACAACGAAAACAGACCAGCAATGTCGAAAGGTGGTCAGGAATGAAGGAGACCATTGTAGACATCACGGTGGTGAGATCAAACCTCGATCGAAACCAAAATCGAAGAAAGGAGGTGCATCTGAGAAAGAGTTGAAGGATGCTCATGAGAAAATCTCCATTCTTGAACATGATAAAGTTAATTTAACTCGTGATATCGTTCAGTTATTGAGACTTGTCGTGGACTACTCTGGTTATGGAGATGCTGTAGATATGTATGGTCTCGAGGATTTTGATGCAATTGTTGAACATTGTAACGTGATCAACAATGAACATCACGATGAGAATATGGAAGATGACGGCAATGATGAAGAAAGTATTGTTGGTGGTAATGACGGCAATAGTGATAACGACGATGGTGATAATGACAACTAGTTATCGTGATGATTAGTAGAATAGTAATACTGTTTAAAAGTTTTAAATAAATGCAATGTTATGTTTAAAAGTTTCAAGGTCAATAATATTGTATTTATTATAACAACAATGATAATAACTCGTAGTTCTGATATGAACTGTTTGTCATCATGTCATGAAAATAGATAGGATTGCAAAAGAGAATTAGTTTCTCTTTCGCTCTGGTAACGGCTGTATAAAGCAGATTTCGAGTTAAGAATGATCTATGAAATTTTGGTCTGTCTTCATCACTCAGAAATAGAAGAACATATTTCCATTCAGAACCTTCAGATTTATTAACTGTAATGCAGTAGGACGTAACTAAATTGCGCGTTGTACCACGATCGTTACGTGTCTTAACATTATGTTGTGTTAATAGATCAACATCTCTTCCTGGAAATCTAATGGTAACCACACTATTAGAAATATCTGCACCAATAATAATACCTTCTTCTCCATTCATCACCATGCAATCATAGTCGTTTACTGTCATCATGACTTTCTCTCCGCGCTTCCACTCGTTATTCCATTCATCCTGAATCAACACGCGTTCTCGAGCTAGATACATAGATTTCAACAATTTATTGAAACTTGACCTATGTTTATTAAAAGGTGTTAATAATGAGATGTCGGAAGAAGAGACTCCTTGCGATATTAAAGATAAAATCACCGTTACAATATTCTTTAATTCAGTACCATATAGGAGAACATCGTCGTTCTTAGTGATGATATTGATGAATAAAATCGCGTCTACATTTCCATTTGCGACATATCGGGATAAATCAATGACACCACGTCGATCTGTTCTATGTACTGTAGTTAGATGCAGATGATGCATCTTGTCTGCCTCAACTAATTGTTTAAACATACTGCCACGATCAATTGGACACAATTGATTTTCATCACCGACAAGCGTTATCTTGTAAGGATGAGAGAAACATCGAAGAAATCTATACATAAGGATAGTGGAGACCATACTAACTTCATCAATGATGAGTTGTTCGAATTTTTTCCCTTTCACATTTATCAGCAAATCCATTGTAAATGCGTTTTTCACTCCGACTTCCTTTAATCTACTAACTGCTTTACCAGTGAAAGACACCACAACATATGGAATTTTCTGTTCTTCGAACTTTTCACAAATTTTTCTTATCAATGTTGTTTTTCCTGTTCCTGCAGGACCAGAAATAATAAGTCTATTGAAAGCGACTAGATCATTAATATGATAATTATCCTCTGTGATGGTAACTTTTGGTTTGACCACATCACCTCGTAATTTCATCGCTACTCTATATTCCAAGTCGTACATGTAATCAAATGTGACAAACTTATCTTTAACAACGAGATGATATTGTGCAGCATTAGTGATTATCACCTCACGTCTGTTTTCATCGAATGTGTCCAAAGGTATGCATGTACTATTATCTTTCTTCATTAAAGCATCAATTGTATTTATGACGAGTCCCATCTCTACATCGATTGGCGTACATTGAATTCCAGTATTTCGACATAGTCTAATCAAATGGTTAGCACCAATTGGGAGCGAAAATGGATTATCAAATAGTCGTTTGTGGAGAATTCCTGAATTTATTCCATTACATACATTAGTCAAATCATGGAGTTGCAATCGCTTCTTATTCACATAGCAATTCCAACGTTTCAAAAATGCAACACCTTTGGTTTTTGAAATAACGCTAGTAGGAAAGGGAGACGAAAGATGATATCTTTCAGTATCGTGAGCTAAAACAGACAATTTATAATCGATTGTTTTTGTTGTTTCGTATCTAGCAAGAAGATGAGAGTAAAATACATCTTTATCGCGTAATTTCACTTGATCCATTATCGAAAAGATTGTATTTTTTCTAGGCAGAAATATGTAAGTTGGCGGTATATCAGCAGAAAATATCCGTGTTTCATCCATGTAAGGAGACACTGTAGCAAATACTAGCATTCCATTTTCAGGAGATTTGTATGTGTTATTTGTATCACTTGGAAGTGTTAGATCAAAAAATCCATCATTACGCTTAACTCTCAAAACATCTCCTTTCACAGAAACTATCGATCCAGAAATTCGCTGTGACATAGTCGATTTGAAATCCAAGAATTGATTACATAAATCATCACTTTTGATATTTATACAAAATTTAAACTTTCATTACTGAAATATCGTGTTCATCCAAACGCTAGATCTAAAATCAGAGATATGTGTCAGGCTCAATATTTCTTAAATCTTTACTGAGATACGTTAAAGAATGGCATCTAAGATTGAACAATTGCCTTTTGACGTTCTATTTTCTGAGATCTTTCCATTGTGTAAATCAATAGATAAAAAGTATGGAGAGTTAGTAAAGAAATCTCAAGTTGTAAAACGTAGTGTTAAGGAAGTACATTCTAAACAGCTTAAAGGTCTCCTTTCATACGAGAAATTATGGGAACATAAAGATAATGATTCAGATGTTCATAAAGAGTACATTAAAGAGGTTATCGAATCGAATAAGAAAATAATTTTGAAAAACAGCAACAGGGATAATTGGTTAAGGGACGATAAGAAACATACTACTATCATCTATGGAGGAAGAAAAAATCATACTACTGAATTCAGGATTGAGCTTGGACATTTTTATAAGATAGCGTTAATTGTATCATCAAATATTAAAAAGGAAGAGAGAAAAATCAACGATGAGAATTCACAGGAAAAATGTCAGTTGCCAATGCGGAATTGTGGTATTCGAATCAGGTATTGGATATATAGATGCGCTGTTCAGACTGCAACAACAGCTAAAGAACTCAAAACTTTTAAGAAGCACGTCATTGAAGTTGAAACGAGTTTAGGAATGAGATCTGCTAGTGATAATCCAATGAATAGCATAATGAAAATGGCAAAGAAATTCGCAGGCGACAAAAATATGAAAGAATTAGGAAAATCGCTATTGGATGACATGCAAGGATCCAAAATTGATCTGAGTGACCCAGATAGCATGGGAGAAATCGTGTCAAAAGCCTTCAAGAATAAACATATGAAGGAGCTGTTTGGTTCATTCACCAAAGATATAGCAAGCTCAGGACTAATGGATCAAGTTGAACAAGTAGCTTCAGAAATGAGTGGACAGGTTAAAGTATCTTCGGTAATAAACAAATTGAAAGAAAATCATGCTGTTCAAGATGAAATCAAAAGTGATTCATTAATAGACCCATCCAGCGAAAATGAACCTGAAACTGTTAATGACAACAATGATGATACTCAGGAGTTAGATGATACCCAGGAGTTAGATGATACTCAGGAGTTAGATGATACTCAGGAGTTAGATGATACTCAGGAGTTAGATGATACTCAGGAGTTAGATAATCCAGAATTTAGTAATAATGATAGTAGTACTGGAAACGAACAAAACAATCTAGTTCTGGATAGACATGAAGATAAAAATTTTGTTTCTTCTGATGGAGATTCGGAAGATATAGTTGAGCTCGATATCTCAGGGGCTACCACATCCTTCTCTGCAAACTAACGAATCGTCTACATCGTACATGTTGTATGCTGTTTCTTGATCTATTATTGGTTTGCCGAGTCTCAAGTTGACGGAGTTATGGAACATCCAGGCCCATTTTACCATACCAGTATGATCACCATATTTATCTGTAACATCTTTGAAGTACTCCAAGTCGTGATCTCTCATAAACTCGACGCAATGCAATCTACAATCCATGCAAGGTAATGTTTCTGAAATGAGTTTCATAAAATCAATAAATTTATTCATATCTTCCAGAGTTGTACATCGCTTTGCTAACGTGTGTATACAAAACCAAATACCGGGACCAAAAAATTTAATTGGATCAGATGGAAATGTATTTTCCATTTTATCTACTGTAATCGTTAATTAAACATTAAAATTTTACACAGCTAAACATCTGATGAACGCTGTTTACTACTAAACTTTAACGTTCCATTCGGCTGCTTCTACGTGAATATTCTCATCATCGCTCTGATTTTCTAGAATCCAATGTATGCTTATTTTTACAAGACTTTCAAAATATTTCCATATCACTGCTTTTGTATTTTTATTTGCATTATCCCCAGACAATACATTAATTATGATGTTTATATTGTTCTGAGGAAACATACAAAATAACTCTTTAGCGTGATCGACGAAATAAGTCTCATCTTGTTCACTGATATTTTTCCATAATGGTCTAGAATACATTATAAATGTTTTGATCGTTGTATTACAGTTAGCTCCTGTAATATAAATCTTAACTAGTTTAATATCTACATCAGACAGATCTTGAGATTTAAGATTCAAGATGAAATCAGCTAATGCTAAAACATTAGTTTGAAACCGTTTTTCAGGTGGTGTTCTAGATTGTACAGACATTATTTAAAATATCGTTATCATTATTTAGGCATATCTAGAACTGGAGTATAAAGCAATTCATTTACCGAATGTGTTTTGACGAAGATGAATCCGCATAAATTACACAATACATCCAGCGGTGAAGATAAATGGAATCTCGATGTGGTCTCATTTTTATTAAAAGTTCCGATGATATTGGTATATTTACACGTATTTTCTGTAAATACTCATATATCGGAGTCTGGATTTTAAGAGAGACAAAATATACTGTTATTCTCATTAATCCATTTGTGTTTATAGAACCAAAACGGTATGAGGTAGATAATCTTAAAGACTTAACAGAGTTGAAAGGTGAAAATATTGATGAAATATACACGAGGGAATGTACTCTATCTGATCTAGCAGATCGTGGTAAGGAATTAGGATTTTCTGGATATCTGACCTCAAATGACAGTTTTTCTACAGTTATTACAGCACTATTGACAGAGGATTGTATAGGCGTTGAGGCAATAAATGATCTCCTTGGAAAAATATACTCTCATTTCACTTTTAAATACACAACGATAAGGGAATGCGAGATTAAAAATGAAATATTCAAACCATTGATGAAAATTGGATGCTCTATTGAGAAAACTGAAAGAAAAACAATACCTAGATCAATTATGATCAATGTTAGCAATGCTTTTAATATTAACAATGTACTGGAAAAAGCTTTTAATAGTATTGATATGTCAGACGGATTGAGACATATAAGATTAGATATCCTTGTCGAATCATTGCAGTATTTTTACAGTATATTTCATTCTAAACAAAATGACACATATCAGAGATCATTGATAATACCAGAAGAAAAGGGATCATATCCTGCAGTTGTATCAATTGGATCAGAGGATAGGAATATCCAAATTGAGTTTACAAATGGTAAGAAATTTGTCTTAACCACGAATTCATCCGAGATGAAAATATTGACAAAACAGCAGCGAACAGAAGTTTTAGAGATAATGAATGTTATATCAGATGGATCACTGTTCTATGAAAATATTCGTAGACAGCTAGAACATTCTATCTAGCTGTAAATCCTATGAAGAATTAAAAACAGGAGTTCCTCCACTATTAGAAACTATCACTCTTTTCGTTCCTAAGTCTACATTTACTGATCCCTTTCCAAGAGCACTTTCAGACATCCTAAGTTTGGGGGATTTAAGATTGACATCTCGATCTTTCGTGGGTTTTCGTCTTGAATTCGACAAAGATTTTCGACTATTACTACGCTTTTGTCTTTTTTCTGCTGCTATTCGTCGTGCATCATTTATTGATTTAGATTTATTTGAAGAGCTAGCTCTTGGTGCTGTTCTAGCACTTGTTGATGTACTCTTCGATGCACTTCTTGGATTGGAAATATATTTGAACGTTGACGATGATGACGGAAGCTTCTTCTTCAGATCATCGAATGTCATGCATTTATCAAAAATAAACCTCTCATATACATCACGTAAAGGTGTTTTGCCAGTACGTTGATCTTCGAGAGACATCGTCTTTGCAAATTCCTCATACAGCTCGTTAATAACTACATCGTATAGTTTGATTGCATATTTAACATCAATGTAATTCTCATTGAACAATTTGACAATGACTATTGATCCTACTGCAGCTGCTGTAAAGTGACATCCAACAATTATGTGTTTTGCAGTTCCTAAATATGTTATGCTCTGAGAAATATCAATCAATTGTCGCGCTTTGTTGATTTTCATTGGGTAATAGAGGACAATGAATAGAGAATCTACATGGGGAACAGGTTTATTGTGAAACGGTGCAATATCTCTGATGAGAAATCTATCCCATTTGCCTAATTTACATTGAACATCAACATCTCTCCATACAACTTCACCACCACATGTACGGTCAATACTCTTAGGCTTTATGTTTTTACAGAGTCCTGCTTCACTTTCATAAACTCTTAGCATTGCTAATAGATTTTTCCAACAAAGATTATAGTAATTCATTCGAGAATGTGATCCTTTAGGAATCCTGGTTAGTTCTGAAATATTCTCTCTGTGTGACATCTTTGAATGTGACAGAATAATAAATTGCGATAATTGATTTAATGAACCTTTCCTTTTCGTTATGTAAAGAATAATGCAAGTTCTCACTAACTTAATCAATCAGGACATAGCAACCGGATTATCTTCGATATCCGGACGAAGCAATGTCAACGTTGAAGTTGAAGCTCGTTTTGTATATCCAGACTTTGCAAGAGTGGGAGTTCCTCAAGAAGTATGGAATGCAACTCTCTCAGCATTAATGAGAGTACCAGAAGGTCCAGGATTTAAGAGGTCGAAATACACAGAGATGACAAAAGATATTCTTGTTAACAGAGTTCCAGATACATTAAGAGAGACAAGTGGGCAGCGAGCAAATGATCGTTTAGTCAAGAAAATGGTGAAAAAGCGTATAAACGAACATAAGAGTACTCAATATCCATTTAAGGTAGTCATATCTACAGAGAGAAATGGCTTTACCAAGGATGAAATACGGTATTGGAACAATCAAGAACCATCTACAGTCAGGTTGAAGACAAGAACTTCTTTCTATATTGGAAGAGCATTGCGCGTGGACATGACGGTGATTTCACAGACATCTCAAGAGCGAAGAAGACCACAGCAGAAAACTATCCAATCGTATGAGATTGAACTTGAATTATTGAATAACGATTCTGTTGATATATTGATGAATGGAATAACGTATTTATTGAAAATATTGCTTGATACTTCGATATTGTATACACTAAGCGAGAGACAGAGTTTGGTTGATTATATGGCTGAAACAGTATCAAAGACAGGAAAACCAAACCGTGGTAGTGTCAACCATGGTATATTCAATCAAGCAAGAAATGTTAAATACGACGATTTACGTGATGGAGGGATTCTTGGATATTCTGAGATGTTGAAGACGAATATCGGATATACTGTCACACTGAAGGCAGATGGAATAAGAAAAATGTTGGTGATTCATAACAGTGCAATATGGTTGATATCTCCTCCATTTTTCATCAACAAGTTAACTGGATCGATTGAAGAGTTTTCTAGATTGAATGGAACAGTTCTCGATGGAGAACTGCTAACCGCAGAACATATGAATCCAAAATTCAAAAGTGATGTCAAGGACAAAAGAAATGTCAGAAGTAAATTGTTATATTTGATCATTGATCTTATCTATCCTAGAATAGGAAATTGGAAAAACAGACATGATTATGCAAAAGAGATATCTAGGTTTTTCAGGAATGATATTGTTGAAGAAATAGGACCAAAACGACCTGATACACTGAAGCTTTTCCTTGATCTATTAGAAATTAGAACTAAAGATTTTGAATCATTCTACAGTGCAGAAGAATTCTTCGATTTAACGACAAATTTATTAGAGAGGAGTCGAACATTGGCATACAAAACAGATGGTTTGATATTTACACCAATTGCAACATCTTACAATCCCAGTGATTTCTTAGATTCTGAGATTCCAGAACTGTATCTAAGAAATATCACAATTTGGCCCGAAATACTCAAATACAAGCCTCCTGAAGATCTTACTATTGATTTCAAAGTTAGCAGAAATCAGAAAGGTGAACTAATACTGGAATCTTTGGAACGTGTAAAACTACGTGGGTATACACGTGTACAACTACGTGAGTTTACAGGAACTAGAAGATATCCTCTCACCATTAACATGATAGATCAATCAATTTCTACTTATGAAGGTCAAATTATTGAAATGGAATGGAATGAAAGAAAGAAACAGCTAATATTTAGAAATACGAGACCTTATAAGCCAAGTCCTAATGGAATGGATGTTGCAAAAGATATATGGAACTCAATTCACGATCCAATCACAGATAAAACAATCACTGGTGACAACTTACAATTCCTGTTTAAGTATCACAATCGAATCAAATCAAAATTGATTAGTAGCTTGAATGTGAGCGATATCATTCTCGATATTGGATCAGGACATGGAGGAGATGTTCTTAAGTGGAAAAATGCTAGCCATATTTATGCTGTCGAACCAAACTCCGAAAATCGAGCAAAGTTGAGGAAGAGGCTTCAGAGTGCAAACATGGCCAAAATGGCCAAAAAGGTTACAATTATCCCCTGTAGAGGACAAGATCGCAAGACAATAGCAGAGTATATTGGTAAAGGAGGTCACAGAAAAGTCGATGCTATTCTTTTTATGTTTAGTCTATCGTTCTTTGATGATCTAAACGATGTAAAACAACTTCTGATAGATTTTCTGAAACCTGATGGTGTGTTTATCTATACGACTATCGATGGAAACGCTGTCTCTGAAATGTTTAAGCCTGTGCTTGACTATGATGGAGAATATGTCGATACAGATTACTGGGATTTTGAAGGATTATTCAAGATCGCCAAAATTCCTGATTCTAATCGTATTCATCTTTCAATTCCAGAATCAAAAACTGCTAAAGAACAGGATGAATTTTTGGTTGATATTCCTGTTCTCAGCAAGATTCTATACGAAAATGGATATACTTCTTCATTAAGAGAACGTTCTGATAAAGAGACCTTTATGCCAGTTGAGTCTTTTAAGATAACTAATCTCTATTCATATGGAATCTTTTTCAGAAAGCCCAGAACTTACGTCGTTTCAAGAAACAGAGTTGAACCTCAAAGGAGTTTGGCACATCCGCTTAGAGAAGTTGAATTTTCTGAGATAGAAGAAAAACAACCTGTTGAATCAAAAGCAAAACTATCTATACCAAGCTTTGCAAGTAGTTCAATCTCATTTGGACGTGTTAGAAAACCTCTATCTGTGGTTTCTAATCTAAATGCACAGGTGGCGCTGGGAGATGATAGATCTGAGGAGCTCGAGAGCAAATCCTTTAGCGATGTGACAGTTGTTAGAATTGCAGTTATCGATGATGGTATGAGTTTGCTTCATTCTATTCTGAAATCTATTAATTTCCTTTATCAGAAATATAACACCTACATATATCGTCGTGATTTCGCAAGAAAATATCTCAAAGATTTTGCAGATGCCGGGATTGTGATTTCAACTGGAAACGGGAACGACATTCGTCCAACAAAGGAATTGTTCTCAGAACTATCTGAGAAATTAAGAGTCAACATCTATGTCATTAAACCTTTTATTCACGATGTCGTTGTAATTGTGAAGCCCGACGATGATAATACTAAGCTTGCAATCGTTTTAAGTTGGAATAATTGGTCTTACGAACTCATAGCTATTGAAAGAAAATCATCGTATGTGACAGTGTTTTCCAATAACGATGAGTTTATCACGTTGCTGAACAGATTTTATTAACTTTTAAAAGTCAATCTCGATCTAAACAATAGATTTGCTACAACTTTAAATCTGTACCAAAATGATGGAAATTAATTTCCATCACGAGAATATAAATTAAAATGGTTACCAAAATCGTTTGTCGTAAAGATCGAGCTATCTACCCAAAAATGTCGGGTTTTGTCATAGACGATATGGTTCTTAATTTTTTAGACAAAAGAAACTCTTCACTGGTCATCAAAATGGAAAAAGAATCTGAAGGGTATGAAAAATACGCTAAGGAAAACTTTAGCGATTGTGGCGAATCATATTCAATGACGTGTTGGATCGAAAATCGCAGGAAGATATACTTTGCGATTTTTAACAAACGTGACGATTATTATATCGAAATGAACAGAACATTGAATTCTCTTGAATGGCGTACTCATCCAGACTTCGTCTCATTTGTTGAAAACGAGATTGAATGTGAAGGTTATTGCAAATTTATGATAGTTGATATCCTTGAAAATGAGAAATTAACAATAGTTGAAACATCTTGTGAAGATTTCGAAGATTATCAAACATCTGAATTAATTGTTTTCTTTGATAGTAATTACAATCAAAGTTACATCTAAAGTTATTACTACTTTTAAAAGTCTTTAAAGAATAAGATTCTTTGATATTATCATTTATTACTGTAAATGCGAACTAGCTCTTCAGCATTAAGCTTTACAAATTCAATTTCTTTGTCAGTAAGATCGATCACCCAATCGATCAGTATTTGTAAGAATTTATGAAAATACCGTTATTTCGTTTACTTTGAGCAATTGTAATTAACTTACAATAGTTGAGTAAAACATCTTGAGACAAATCATTTTTCATATAGTTCATAACTCGCAAAGTTGTTTGAACATTTGCTTTATTATAACCTTTCATTGAATCAATACGATCAAAACTGAAAAGTCGATCATAAGCCTTGCTCTGTCTTTTATTCAAATTTTTGACTTTAAAATCTGGAACGTGTTCTAGATTTATACCGGTAATTGCACATTTTCCTCTTTGAGCATAGTAAATTGAATAAAGATCTTCTTGTGTTATGTTTCCACGCTTATCTTTATATTTTGAACAACGAATACAAACTTGAATAGAGTCAAATCGCTTAATCATAAAATTATCGAACATTTCTTTTTCAGTCACAGAC
>SDBS01004192.1_pt1 | contig 14140 bp, 14 predicted proteins | sample 2277091 | NCBI WGS metagenome assembly SDBS01 (sample SAMN10404972, study PRJNA504765) | marine sediment metagenome | isolation source: marine sediment core GS10_PC15, 163 cmbsf | place: Arctic Ocean: Southern Knipovich Ridge | collected 2010
GAGACGAGCGCACCCGTAAAAGACGGGTTTGGTGAGATGGGGGTGTACGTACCAAGCTTTCGGGCGAGGTATTCAGCCCGCCATTCTCAATAGCGCGAGTGTGTGGCATTCGAAAGAGGAAACCAAGGTTCAGGCTTAGAGTGAATCGGTTTGTGTGAGTGGCAGACAATGCGTGTTTGTTTAGTTTGTTTCGAAATTAAGAAGTGAGATGATAAGTAAGTAATTACAGGGGTTGGGTTGTGTTCCGGAGTTTTAACTCCACATTTTTTATTTATTTTGTTCTTTTTGTTTTTCATGTATCGGTAGAGTTTGTGTTTCGTTGTGTTCCTTTGTAATTTTTTCGTATTATATTATCCTCTTGCCGTGGGAATGTATTCCGGATTTTTTTTTTATTATGTTTTTCTATTTCAATATTAGCCTTAATCACGAAATTTCGTATTGAATGGTAAATTCAGCGTTTGATTTCAATGAAAGTATTAATAGATAACTATAAAAAAATCAAACAAGATTGAATGTCTTAAAAAAGAAGATTTTTATCTAATTAAAACATTCAATAACTCTCTCCTTGCTAAATTCTTTTTCTGTTAATAACATATCTGAATGTATATAAATAAATTTTTATGAAGTTAAGTCGGCTTTTTGTCGAATTCTTAATTATAAAAAGCTAATTTGTCGGTATCTTATCCTTTTTAATTTTATATTAATTGTTTAATACGTAAATAATAAGATTTAAAATAGAGCGTTTTACAAATAATGTGAAGCTGTAGTTATTTGTTTAAGAATATTTTAATAGATTTTTTATACCAAAATTTCGAGAATTTAATTATGATTTATCTAGGGAATATAGCATATATAGATACAATTAAAAAAATTGTAAAAAAGCATCCTCCTCTACTTTATCTTATATGTTATATCGGAAATCAGAAAAATTTAACACTAGATTCTCGGATAATATTCAATATTGAGGTAGCTTGCAAAGAATTAGAAAAATTTAGTATTATTAATTTTAGATCTTCTTCTAACCGACCAACCCATGATGTATCGAATATTACTTTTACAAGGTTTGGAACAATTATTTTTAGTGAATTGAAAAATCACAAAATTTGTAAAAAGATGGTTGAATTACTAAATTTTGAAAGTGTGGAAGATTTTTCACAAAGTTATTATCAAAATTTTTCATTTGAAGTGGATCCAAATGACGAAATTATAAGAAAAATAAACGAAATTAAACAAACATTTCCTATTCCTGACAATCATTATGAATGGAGTAAAAACGGAAATCATTTATTTATCGAATATAAAAAAATAAATAATGAGATTTCAGCTGAAATAAGACTACAATGTTTATGCTCGAATCTAATAATAGAACATATTACTTTAGAATCATTGAAAGAAAATTTAGAAACTAAGTTTTCTGAATACCAAATGTATTGTAATGAATGTCAAAAAGAGTTTTATATTCCAGCGAACTTAAGAAGATTTAGATATGTTGCATAAAATTCATTATAGTGAAAAAATATATATATATCTTTTTATATCATAATAATTAAATACAAATAACATAATTTATTTCATTATATTGAAAATAATATTTTCATTAAAAGTGATCAAAATTGAAGAAAGATCCACTAAGTATTATTAATTCGATGATTTTGAATCTGAATCTCCTTGAACCTTATCAAAAATACAATATTAATGAGTTAAAATTTATAAAAGATTTGGATATGCATTGGATAACAATAAAAAAGTATTTGAAAATTATTTCACTTGTTCAGGATTATGCTCCATTACTCGATATTGAAGATTCAAAATTTACTATTATTAACTCAGAAATTTTCAATCACTTAAATGATAAAGAAAAATATGTAATAGCATTATTCAATAGAAAAGCAATGAATCAAGATTCAGCAATAGTTATCCCAATAGATTTTAGTGACGCTATAAATGATTCTATTGGTTATTTATTTGAAAAAACATCAGATAATAGATTTTATTTAAATGAAGTGGGTATAGATCTCTACAAATCCATAAAGCAAGACATTTTAGACCTAATCTATGAAGAAAAAAGTATAGGCGAGGTTTTTTTTGAAAATGAAGAAGTTTTTGATAATTTTGATGACCTTAATGAGGAATTTGAAATTCATTTTCAAAGTACTGCTTATTTCTATCATACTCAAGAAGGAAGTATTTTAGTACCAAGAGAGGAACATTTTTTTTTTAATAATATAGATAATGAAAAAGAAGTTACTATAAATATTTAAAAGAGGAATGAATATGGAAAAAATTGAAAAAAAAACATTTAAACTTAAAAAAGAATATAAAAAATCAGAAGTTTTTAAATCTTATTATGTTACTGGGGCACTAGGGGGATTTCAAAATCAATACGATTTTAGATTAGCATTTTATAAGGATGAAGTCACAGATGTTTTATTTAAAAGAGAAGATATCATTAACAACGAAGATCTAAATGAAAACGAGAAAAATATTATTATTTCTAAAATGAGAGTTCCATGCACTCTTGAATGTGAAATTGTGATGCCTGAACGGTCTGTAGTTGAACTTTATAATTTTATTCAAAAAGAACTTAAAAATATAAAAGCAAGGCGTGCAAAAGAAAAATTAATAGAAAGTTAGTTATATAACTTATTTTCAATAGAATTTATAAGATTTGCATAAGAACCAGAAATTATGAGAATTAAAGTGCTGGGGTTGTGTTCCGGAGTTTTTACTCCACATTTTTTATTTTCTTTCTTTTTGTTTTAATAGTGTTTGTAGTGTTCGTGTTTCGTTGTGTTCCTTTGTAATTTTTTTTGGTGATACAAATTAGTTGACCCTTTTATTTTCTTTTGGTTTTTAAATTTACTAAGAGAAATATTTAAAGGTGAAATTATCCCCTTTTAATAATTGATTTCAATTTTATTAAAAATTCATTAAAGTGATTATTGTCAAACTTAACCCCTCTATTAGTTGTAATAAATTCTCTCACATTCTTAATATCTTCAAATATTGGGATAATTATTTTATCTTTAACTACAGCAAACTCTGTCTCTTTCTTAACTGGAGCAGAGGCTAATGAATGTTGGGAACTTATGATTAAAATGATATCACTTTTAAGAATTGACTCTTCCATATATTCAACTATCGTTTGAGAGGAATCGTTATCTCGATCCCAATAATATACCTTTTTAATTTCTGGTTGATTCTCCAAATAATCTGCTATTTCGGGAATTCTAAATAGCTTCAAATCTTCTGAAGCATAACTAATAAAAACATTTAGTCCAGTTATTTTACTCTGACGAGTATTAGATTTACCTTTGAACCAAGATTTAACCCAGCTGAAAAATATTTTCTTTCGTATAAAATAATAAACTAGAGCAATTACTACAATTGTTCCTGCCAAACCGCCCCAAAATCCCCAGACAGGATTAAACAACCCATTACCGAATAACCGATATCCTAAGCTTGTTCCATTAACATAATAGTCAATGCTGTCGAAAAACGCAACAGGAAAATACAATACTAAAACAATTAAAAGAATTCTTTTATCAAATTCTTCTTCTTCTTCATTCATACTTTTCGCCCAAATTTTTTTCAATACTAGTACTACTTATATAATAATGATCAAATAGGATATTTAAATATGGAGTCAAAAACACTTTGTTTTGCGAGATTGATTTGTTGAAGTGGGGGTGTGTTCCGGATTAAGGTTTTTTTTGTTTCGTATTTTTCTATTTCGCTACTTAGTTTAAATTAAGAAATTTCGTATTGCATGTTAATTCTAATTTTCATTGTATGTTTTTTTTACATATTGATCAAGTATGGAAAGAATTCTAGGGGCATAATCTAATGCCCAATCTACGACATCATCTGAAACTTCTTCTCCATGAGCAGCTTTGTTTCCATAATGGATTAATTCTAACAAAGAGAGAGAAATTCTGGATGACAAAATTTGTTTTTTTACTAGATCATCAATAGCTCTTCTGAGTGATAAGTATCTTTCATTTTTTAAATGAATTTGAGCTATCTTGCGAATTCTTTTCTCAATTTCAATTCTAACAGAAACAAGAGCTAGATTAGGATTTTCTTTTATACTATATTCCATTTGCTTTTGATACTTTAAACTTTTTTCATCAAATTTTGGTTCGATATCATCTGTTTTTCCTTCTTCTATGATATTCTCAGAAGGTTTTTTTAAATCTCTAAAAGTAATCTTAGTGCCTCCAGGAAGGGATATTTCTTTTATTAATGAAGGTAACCAAGGTAAGAAAGCTAATACAATAAGGGCAATTGTAATTGCATCTATTGTGATTTGAGGAAAAAATGAATGTAGGAATGCCAAAGCAATAAATATAATAGGAAATAAATAAGGAATAATCTTTTTAATTTTCATGAGTTAAGATTTTATATCTTAATAATTCAATATTTTTGAATTATTTTAATAAAGATCAGTTTATATATTTACTAATTTGTTAAAGGAATAACAATCTGTATTCTCAAGTTATTATAAAGTTGAGTCTTCTCTCGTTATTCTCACTTAATAGTGAATGTCATAATCGGTTTAGATATAAAAAATCTTTAAGAACTATTTACACTTATATATGAAATCCATGTATTCTATAATTCGACGCATAAATCAATGAAATAACATTTACCTTATTCCCAGATGTTTTTTGATTTTCTGAATATCTTTATTAATATAATATAATGCATCTATTACAGCATATTGAAATTCTTCTTCCTTACTTTTAGGAGGAATTCCTTCATGTTTATTAAAAAATTTCACAAAATAACTCATTTACTTGGAATCACCAAATTTTTATTTAAATTACTACTAATCCCTTTATTTCTTCAAATATTTAAATTTTAAGTTAAGAAATAAATCTAAGGATAATCTTGTAAAAAAATAAGGTAATGGGAGTGTGTTCCGGAGTTTTTACTCCAAATTTTTTTCTATTTTTTCAATTTTGATTGAGTATATTTTCATCAAGTTAGTGGGGATATTTGCTCTAATAATTCATAATCATGTTCTACCAAATACTTGAATTCATGTGAACAGTGTTTTTTATCTTTATAATTAAGCCATTGTCCATAAACCCATAAATAAGTATCTATTTGGGCATATGTTATTTCAGATTTATAACTTTTTTTTAAATCATTAATATCATGTAAGAATTGAGTATAATTGTTATCATAGTAGTTGATTTTCTTATAGAAAAGTTTGGATAAGGCAATTTTTGAAAAACTATCTGTTATTGGAAATTTATGAGGATAATGAAAATGGCAATACTTACTCGCAAAAACTTCTCCTAATCGCTTATAATTTCCTTCCCCCTTGTATTTTGGGAGTTTTATTTCAGCTATTTTATTAACAGTTGAGCAAGAATCACTTTTTTCAATTAAAGAATCAAGATCGAGATATAGTAGAGCATTGGCTACTTTTCGAATATTCTGTCTTAACTGACAGTTATATAACTTATCCACCAGTTCTGTTTTATATCCGATTTCATGAACATTATTATTCAATTTACAACGGGTAAATTCTCTGATTAATAAATCATATAATAAATTCCAGTGAAGCATCTGATTTTTTAAAAAATAAGATGCTGTAATATTTTTTTTTGTAAGCTGGATCATTAATCACTTCATTTTCAATTAAAATTAGATATCCTTATACTAGATTTTTAACAATTAAAAATTATTTAATTATTATGGATTTTGAAAATTTCCTTAAACGTTTTAAAGAGAAGTTTATAGAAATCAAAGACAACTGCTCAGATAATAGAGAATTTAGTTTATTAGAGATAAAGATGGAAGGAAATTTAAATGAAGAAATATCTAATCAAGGAGTTTTTTGTTTTAGCTGTCATTATAATGAGGATATAATTGAAATTTATTATAATCGAAATCAAATAATTTCTGAATATATTCGTGATCAGAACGATCTATCAAAAGAACAAATTCTTAAAGAAATCTCATATCTGGCAAGTCATGAATATGGCCATTCTCTATATTGTGAATCTTCTAAAAAGCTAAGGGAAATTAATATAAATTGGGAAACAACTTACAGCAAATATGAAAAGTTTAATTGTTTCGTTTTTTTAAGAGTTTTTAGTGAATTCTTTGCAGACTTAGAAGCATCAAAAATTGATTTAACACTCCCTGAGATTAAATTTCAAAAGATATATGAACATCTTGAATCTAAACTTAGTCATCATAGTCTCATAATATTACCAACAACGAGGAATTTCAATTATGGTAGAAATGGAATTGATAAATATCAAGGCCCCTTCCTAACAAGTTTATCCTTTATTTATGCATATAATAAATGGAACGATTTAATAAAAATATTTGAGGACAAAAAATTATCAAAATTGTTTAATTTTCTAAAACTAACATTTGACTATTTCAAAAAGGTAATTGAATCATATTCGGATTTGAATTTAAGAAGGAACAAAATAAGTGAATTACTGAGTATTCTTGATAAACACTTTTATGATGATCTTATTTTCAAGAATAACTTGAATCCTGAACTCCAATCTCAATTACAAAAACTCATTGATAAAATTTGAACTTTAACATTTGTTTTCAATAAAACAATTTTATTAAAATAAATATCAAGGCAACCACATTATTTTCGTTGAACTCTTCGATTTTTGATAGACCATGAGCTACTTTGTTCCTTAGGTTAACGAATACTTGGTCACATAAGAAAAGATCAAGAAATATCAAAAAATCTTCTTGAAGGTCAAGATTTTCGCGTAATTTGGTCAATACACTTCTCAAGCTGAGATATTGTTGAACTCCATTTTTTTCAGTGTAATCACTGATCCCAAAGTCGTTCAATCTACTTCTTAGAATTGATTCTACTTGGAAAATGAGAACGTGTATCGCACCTATATACTCTTTTTTTTTAAATTTCTCTATACCATAGGATATCAATTCCTTATTAGTACTAGAAAAATTTTTGTTTTTACCAAAAAATTCATTTAATTCCTCGAGAAATTTCTCATTTTGACTTCCTAGTTTTTGGAAAAGGATTCCAATTTTAAAGATGAGTAATTTCATCTCCTCAATAAATAACCATTTAGCTTGGGTATCTATAGTCTCATTCCCGACCGTCTTAGCTTTTATTAGCCCATTGACATAAACAATGTGAGGGATTTGTTCAAGAAAAGAATCACTTGATCCCGATTTTCGTGCTCGAATGCAAGTTCCGAACGAAATAATGGGGATTTCATAGATTAACTTAATGATTTCAAGAGTAGTTTTTTTTTCAAATCTAAAAATAAACCCTTCGATCTCCTTATTTGGAATTTCATAAGATCCTTCTATAACAATCATATCTTTTTTACCTTCTTTTTGATGGTACTTGATTTTTATCATCAATTCACTCATATCTCTTTGAGATTGGTTCATTTTTTTACGATATTCAGCAATCTTATTATAATAGTAACCTGCTTTGATATGAGATAATTCACCTTTTTTCACCATTTCATCGAAGTCTTGTTCTAGCATATCTGCGGCTGTTTGAAGTGTTTCCTTTTTCTTTTCATGCTTTCCTAATAATGTGTATAATTGGATTAATAAATTGGACCAGTCTTCCCATCCATTGAAAAATTTTGGACCACTCTCCTTTTCGTGCATTACTTTTATAATAACTTCCTCAATGTAAGATTCATTTACTTTATCCCAATGTTTCTTTCCGATAATAAATAATGATTTAACTAATAAATATGCCCAATTAAAGTTGTTAAGCCGAATTTGCTCGGTTATAAACTCAATATGTTTTGAAAGAGACTTTGAGATCATATTTTCATTTTTTAACTTGAGAGCATATTCTAGGCTTAAATTTACCATATCAATACTTTGTTTAATTGAAATGAGCTTCCCAGATTTAAGAGCATTCTCATGTAAAATGAAAAAATAATCGAAAGTTTCTAATATTACGCCAAAATCTAATTTTTCTTTATTTAAAACGTTACAATACCTCACCTTGAGGATTGGATTTTCAGTTAATTTAAGTCTTTCCTTGTAATACTCCAGATCTTCGAGGGGTATTGATTCTCGAAATGTGAATAAATAATAGTCCTTTTTAATATTACTAATCAACTTTGAACTTGAATTTTTCTTAACAGCTGTTTCCCATAAATTATGAAAAAAACCATTACATTCTAGACTATTTGATCCTATATTGATGAGGTTCTGATCGATCTTCTGATATATATTTTCGATTTGAGAAGATTTTTCTTTTTTCATCATTATACACCACAAAACTGGACTTCTATCGTAATTAATATTCTACTCTATTTATATGGATGAGATTAATTTCAATGTAATGAATATACACTCCCATAAATAACAAGGTAGATAATTATCTGTTTGATAATTGTAAATATCATTTAATATGAAAGTTGGTAGGTGATTATTGCCTTACTAATAGATTATGTTCCACGTGAGAAAAAAATGTATCTGAGTCAATAGGTAAATATCCAAAACCAATTAGTATAGGATTGAAGAAATCCTTTATAATGTTGAATGGTTTGTCTTGAACTATCTCACTGCTATAGACTTTTTCAATTGGTTCAAGTCGCCTCTGCCTGAATTTTGAGCCAACATGATAATCAGTGCAATTTCCTATTCCTTTAACCTTGAATTTGATCAGTAAATCCCCAAAATAATGTAAATGATCGTAAAATTTTGAAATAAAATTAAAAAATCCCATTAGATAATCTGCGTTAATCTCTCTATGAAATAATATTTGTTGAGGAAGAATCCCTCTCTCAATTACAAGACTAATATCGTCTTTATCGTAAATATCATTAATTTGATAAAATTCTTCCAATTCATAATCTTCATAAACATTATAGCTTAAATTATAAATAATAATTCCATTATCCTTAATAATGCAAGATGCTGGATGTTCTCCTTGATAAAACGGGAAAAAGTAATCATTAACTCTGAAAGATTCGGACACACTTTGACCAGTTCTATAAATTATATCATTATGGAAATTTGGTGTTTTTGGAATAGTTTCGTCTAAAAAATTGTTCATTTTAACACTGATCTGAAAAAATTTTTCTCCGTATTGAACGGGACATACAAGGAGTCTTATTTCTAAGTTATGATCCTCATTTAAACTGACAAATTCTTTTTCTATTTTATCAAGTACTAAATTAATTGATGTCTCCTTTTCAATAATTAACTTAAATGCTTGCTCTATTTCATATCTTTCCATTGGTACTGATGAAAAATTGGTTCTCTTATAGTATCGATGATTAGTCTTTGCGTAGTGGAGATAAGGATATTTTTTTGGTACATATACTACATATGCTTGTCCTTGGTTTGTTTCAGTTTGAATATCTACAGGCCAAATTTTAATGTTTAATGGAGGATCTATACCATTATGAGCAATGTTGTCTAACCTCTCTTTAATATCTTTTGGGTCCAACGGATTAATATTGACGGGCTTGTGTTCTTCTTCAAGAATTCCATAAATTATGTTCCCACCATCTGAATTTGCGAAAGATGAGAAAGTTTTTGCAATATTTTCATTACTATTTAATTCTCTTTTGTATTCTAAATGAATATTTTCCTCTATACCCATATTAATTAATTCGTCTAAATCTTCTTGGATAATTCTTTTATCTCTAACATTCTTAGGGGAGAATAGCATGATGTTATAAGAACCTCACATATTGATTATAGAAGAGGATTTTAAAGGTTTTGTTTTCGATAAAGTTTTAGTGATTTATTTTCCTTGGTAAATTCCAAGTATATTATATTGGTTTTGGGTATAAATTATTTCCTAATCATTTCCCTCTCCCGTGGAACCCCCTCTCGATTATTTAAGTATTTTTATCATAAGAAATTAGTTATATGTTTAACATCGAAAGGGAAGAAAATATCGATAATCAACTCCCTATCTCTTTCTAATCATCTTTAAAAACGATTTCAAAATATCTGTTTATAACTTCTTCAAATAAACCGTATCCTCTTTCGAATTTATCAATATCAATATTGAAATAGCGAAGGAACTCTTTGATTATTGTCTGCAAAATTCTTAATAAATCATCATTATTATTTAATTCACTTATTCTGGCATCAATTTCGGATTTTGGATTAATACTATTACCTAATAACACTCTTCTCTTTCCAGCTAAAGAAAGATCCCATCCTGAATAGATATTTGAAATTAATTTTAAAATTCCATGAAAATCTAGTTTTGAATAAATAGTTCTTACTAATTCTAACCACATCATTAAAAGATATGCTAAAAGCTCAGTGCTTATCCAGAGAGAATTTAAAAGTCTTTCATCTTGTTCTAGAAAAAAAATAGATCTCTGTATTGCTTCTACAGGATGAGCATCTATTGCAATTGTGATAGAAATTATACCATTCTTATGAATTTTAGTTCTACTAAAATTAAAGAACATATCAGAATTTTTTAGATAATCAGATTGATACCACTCACCTTGAAACTTAAAATCTCTTAAGAATTCACTAATATCATACATTCCACCGTAGGGATTATTGAACATAAGGTTTTTATAAACATTTTTTATAACTTCTATAGTCTTTTCATCATTGAAATCAAAATTTTCGAGATTTAATTTAATAGGCACCACTGTAAATGAAAAAGTTATATGTTTCCGATTTGGATCTAAAGAGGCGATTTCCTCATAAAGCTCTTCTCGTTCTTCCACTAATTGTTCAACAAAGGAATCAACTTTGGCAGTGTCAATCTCAGATTCAATGTTATCTAGAGCAATTTTTCTTTCTTCTTCAATACTCAGTTTTACTATTATTTCTCTTAATTCCGGAAATTCTATATTATCAAGTAAATCATTTTCATTAATCTTCTTTATTTCTTCTTTTCGTAAAAATAGATTTATAACCCCTTTTTTTATTGAATATAAATCGATATCTTCATCTTTGGGTTCGAAAAAATATCGAGAAGAGCCAGGATCAATAATTTTAATTTTTCTTGCATAATTTTTAACTTCATCTGAAAGCATTATATTTCCAGGGTGTAAGTCTCGGTGTAAATCAAAATTTTCCCTAAATTCTTTAACTCCATTTAAAGTCTGTAGAAAATAACCTAATCTTTCACTATAGGGCTTTTCTAAGAATAACCGAGTATCTATTTCTTCAAAATTTTTCCCTTCAACGAATTCCAAGATAAGAAAAAAATAGTTATTATCCTCGTGTTGTATAAACCCTCTATCAATAATTTTTACAACATTCTCATGATTAATTTTCATTAATTTCTTTGCATCTGATTTGTAAATATTTTCAGTATTACGACCTAGCGGTTCTTTATATACCTTAGCCACTCTTACTTTCTTATCTTCTCTACTGTAAACCATAAATATTTCACCCCATCCACCGCTTTTATTCATAGGCTCAATATATTTATAATCTTTAGCTTCAAGAGCTGATTCAAACGCTTCAACAAAACCAGTAATCCTAAACATGATTTTCACTCTTATTGTTATAATATAATTCTCAGGATAAAAATTCGATTATGTCATCTATTGAAAATCCTAGTTTATTTAATCTTCCTTTGAAATACTTAATTATTGAATAGACTAATTCGATCAGATTTGAAGGTTTAAATTGAAGGCAGGCTTTTTCAACTTCGTATCCATGTACTTCGTCTTCGATGGTGTTGTAGAAAACAAACTTCGCAATTTTAATAGAATTTTGCTGAACACCTTTAATTTTTCGGTAATCTTTAATTTCCTTATATTCTTTGTCAAAAGAGTCTTTGGTTTTATATACAAGATCAATATCACAAGCAGGATTAACAAAATCAATTTGAACGGCGCTAGAACTTTGTCTTACATTAGCAATCTCATCAAAATTCTTATGAGCTTTGTCTTCAAGAAAGACTAACATCTTTTTCAAATTCCAATCCACAGAAGTGGAAAAAATTACATCTAAGTCGCTATCACTTGTATCAGTTAACTTCCCTATTGATCCAGCTTTAGCGACTTTAAAAATAGATAAACCGGTACTATTGTATAAGAAATTTACAATTTTGTGCCATTTAGAGCTAAAATATTGCTTAGATTGCGGATCGCTATCAATTTCTTCAAGAATATTTTTTAAATTTTTATTATTCAGACTATTCATTTTATTTATTTAGATCTTTTTGTTAAAAATTATATTGAAATCAGATTATAAAGAAAATACACATATTTAAATCTATTTTATAGTTTTAATTGTGATTTTTCCTTTAAATATAGGTTTATAATGTTATTGTTATAAATTTGTGTGTTGATGGGGTCTACTTATTTAAAAGCAGTGGAACCAAGAGATTATTGTAGATGACCGACTTAAATCCGACCGAGATATACCATAGGTATCAACGCAACGAGTTAGATAAGGTGTTAAAAAAAGTGTAGGAATAGATAGTACATATCTAATTGATAGGCTTATACATTTTATCATCAACTATATGAGATTCTTTGATTAATTCCGCAGAAGCCACTTTATTGTTACTCAAATGCATAATATTTATTAATGTAGGATTATCAACCTCTACTCTCCCATATCCGTATATTTTTTCAGGAACATCAAATTTAACGCTACAGAAAGGGCTGATTCTGAAATCCTTTGAACTGTTTATTGTGCACTTTTGGTCATAAAGAGTAACTGTAGAGTTGAGTTTATTCGGGGATAAGTTAGATATAAATCCGACGGCTCCTATTTCTGCAGAACCAATACTTATAGTACGATAACCAAACGCATACGTATTTCCTTGAGTAGGTATCATATCTCCGGTCCCTACGAGTTCTTCTCCAACAACAATCATATCAAGTGAGTAATATAGAATATGAATAATCAATGGTGCATTGGTAATGAGGATAGCATGACCTGCGTGACCAGTAACTTGACCTCTAGTATTGGACGGTATATCGGAGGGAATCTTAAAAGTTTGGGTGCAATGTGGGCCCAATTTTATTCTTTCATAATGAGCGATCATGCAGCTCTCTTCTGTTAGTTTCTTTCCCCATATAAACAATTCTCCCAACATATCACTTTGATTAGGATTAGAAATGAGATATTCTGTTTCCAGTTCAAATATGTTCATATAGGGGAGCGCATAAAATTTGCGGCTTTTTACTTGAGCTTTATCAAACATAACCTTAAATTGGTTTTTAATTGGTATCACCTTTAGTCCTTTTCCTTGAATAATTCAAGTTTATGGATTACACAGATTTGTAAGTTTTTTTTATTTTTAAATATTATGTTTCTGTTGTTTGTTTAATTTTTTCGAAATAAGAAGTGAGATAGAGGTTTTGTATTTTGGTGGGAGTGTGTTCCGGAGTTTACTTTTTTTTTAAATTGTAAAAATATTGACAAAAAAGTGAAAGCTTTAAAACGATGAAAATGATTTATTAAAGAAATTCTGAAGGTGATTATTTAAAAATGCAATCAATAAAAGACGAAAAAATACCAGCTATGTCTTGGTTCAATACTATATTTAAAAGTTTCAATTCAGATAAATCATTAGTGAAAGATTTAGAGAAAGCTAAGAAAGAGTACCCTAAACTAATGTCAGTGTTTGAATTACAAAGTACATATACAAGATATTTAGCACGGGGATATAAAGCTCTTACTCGTCAATTTCAAAATGAAATACCATATCCTGATCCGATAAATATTTTTCCTCCAATTGAAGAAAGAAGAGCGCTTTTTGAAATATTAAAAGCACAGTTAGATGAGATCGCCCAAGCGGAATTAGAATACATTTCCGGACTTGAAAAAGAACTTGTTCGTGTTCGCACTTGTCGTGATATTAATAGAGATTACAATAGGGCTGCTAATTGTGTAGAAAGTTTTAATGAAAATAAACCAGAAACAGAAGAACAATGGGATAAATTTCATCAATGCCTTGATGATTTATCTAAATATGCAATTGAACAAGAACAAAATAACTGTAAGAACTAATTTTCATTTGATTAAAAAAATACATTATAAAATAATTTTAATTTTTTTTCTTTCTATTATCTCCCTCCCCCGTGGTGCCCCCTCCTAAAAAGTAGGTTAAGAACCAATTCTTCTATAGTCTTCGGCACGATCCAAAATTATAGTCGTCGACACAATCAATATCAATTCTGTGTGGATTATACCT